>Ga0209761_1000063_pt1 | contig 50362 bp, 41 predicted proteins | sample GraSoi013_1_40cm_4_FD_185818 | JGI IMG/M metagenome (GOLD analysis project Ga0209761, IMG submission 185818) | Grasslands soil microbial communities from the Angelo Coastal Reserve, California, USA - Sample 09_25_2013_1_40cm (SPAdes) (version 2) | ecosystem: Environmental > Terrestrial > Soil >... | reverse complement strand
AGTCCGCGCGACGAGGGGCGGCGCGCGTTCCCTCGCTACAACGTGCAGTTCGCGGTCCGGTTCGCGACCGTGCAGGACTTCGTCCTCGAGTATGCCGCCAACATCAGCGCGGGCGGCGTGTTCGTGCACACGGAGAATCCGCCGCCGCTGAAGACCGTTGTCCAGGTCGAGATGGAGCTGCCGGGTGGAGGCATTGCGGTCCCTGCCCGCGCGCTAGTCGTGCATCGGGTCACGAAGCAGGAAGCGCAGCAGCGCGGAACCGTTTCCGGCGTCGGAGTCCAGTTCATGGACGCGGACGACGAGTTCCGCCGCCGCATCGACGCGGCGATCACGCACATCCTGGAAACGGAACGGGCGGCGTAGCCGCTCCCGCGCCGAAGGCGCGGGTATGCGGCTATTGTTTTGAGGCTGTACCGACTATGAGACGCGCTTTAGTCGCGCCTTAGACGACCCGCGCCCCCGGCACGGCGACGTCCACGACCTCCGATCGCCCGGCGACGCCCAGCGAAGCGGCCTCGTCCATCATCGCCCGCGCGACCTCGCGGGCCGCGCCCGCGCTGCACAGCGCGCACACCGTCGTCCCCGCCCCCGAGAGCGCAGCGCCGAACGCTCCACCCTTGCGGGCCGCGGCAAGCAGCGGCGGCAGCCAGGGAAGGAGCCCGGCGCGGGCCGGCTGGTGCAGTCGATCGTCCATCGCTTCCCCGAGCAGCTCGAGCCTTCCTCCGCTCAGCGCCGCGACGAGCAAAGCCGCGCGTCCGAGGTTGTGCACCGCATCCGCCAGGGTGACCTGCGCGGGCAGCACGGCGCGCGCGGCGGACGTGGCCAGCTCCTGATCGGGAATGTAGAGCGCTGCGCGCAGGGGCGCGCCGATGGGGATCGGGCAGGAGAGGACGTTGCCATCCGCATCGCGGACGGAGACCTGCGCTCCGCCCCGGAGCGCGGGAACCACGTTGTCGGGATGGCCCTCCATCTCGACCGCCGTGCGCAAGACCGCCTCCTGTCCGATGGCGCCGTCGAGCAGCGCATCCGCCAGCAGGCCTCCGGCGAGCGCCGCCGCTGCGGAGGAGCCGAGGCCGCGCTTGAGGGGGATCGAGCTGTGGATGGAAAGCTCCGCCGCAAGCGACTGCCGGCTGCGTCCGGCCGCCGCCGCCGCGCGGTGCGCCGCGTCGATCACGCGGTTGGTCGAGTCCGGGGGGAGCCGGTCGGCGCCTTCCCCCGACAAGCGCGCGATCCGCAGTCCGTCTCCGCCGGGCGACACGCGCACCATCAGATCCGGGCCGGACAATGCGATCCCCACGGCGTCGAAACCCGCGCCGAGGTTGGACGTGGAGCACGGCACGAGGACCGTGAACGGCTTCATTGCAGCGCAGCCTCCAGCGTGCCGATATCGTCGGCGATCGCCGGCCCGATCTCCGCGGCCGCATCGATCGCGGACTGCGGATCCTTCAGCCCGTGCCCGGTGAGCACGGCCACGATGGTCTGTCCGGCGAAGCTCCGCTTCTCTTGGGCGAGACGGAGCAATCCGGCTACCGGCGCCGCGCTCGCAGGCTCGCAGAAGACGCCGGCCTCGCTGGAAAGGCGCCGGTAGGCGGCGAGGATCTCGGCGTCGGTCACCGCGGCGAAGAGCCCGCCCGAGTCGCGTTGCGCCTCCACTGCCGTCTTCCACGAGGCAGGGTTGCCGATGCGAATGGCGGTCGCGATGGTCTCGGGCTCGGCGATCGGTGCGCCCGAGACGAGGGGCGCCGCGCCGGTCGCCTGGAACCCGAGCATGACCGGACGGCGCGGCCCGAGCTCGCAGAAGCCGCGCCAGTAGGCGCTGATGTTGCCGGCATTGCCCACGGGAAGGGCGACGGTGTGTGGGACCTCCCCCAGCGCTTCGGCGATCTCGAACGCGGCGGTCTTCTGCCCCTCGATCCGGTGCGGGTTGACGCTGTTCAAGAGCGCGATGCCGGTGCGCTGTGCGATCTCACGGACCCGCGACAGCGCCGCATCGAAGTTTCCGCGCAGCACCACGATGCGGGCGCCGTGCGCCACCGCCTGGGCCAGCTTGCCGAGAGCGACCTTTCCTTCCGGGACGACGACGTTGCAGCGCACGCCTGCCGCGGCGCAGTACGCCGCCGCGCTCGCCGAGGTGTTGCCGGTAGAGGCGCAGACCGCGCTGTGTGCACCCGCCTCGACCGCCTTCGCCACCGCCACCACCATCCCGCGGTCCTTGAACGAGCCGGTCGGGTTCTGCCCTTCGAACTTCAGCCAGAGCTCGGCGCACCCGATGTCGCGCGCGAGGGTGGGAGCCGCGATCAGCGGCGTGTCGCCCTCACCGAGGGTCAGGTGCGGGGTCCGCGGAGTGAGCGGCAGGTGGGCGGCCCAGCGCGCCAGGACTCCTCGCTTCACTGCGGGGCCTCCACGCGGATCCGCGCCAGCACCGCCCGCGTGGACGAAAGCCTCGCGAGCTGCTCCTCGGCGGTGGCCAGCGCCGCCTCCGGCGCCTCGTAGGTGAGGAGCACGACTTCCGCGGCCCCGTGCTTTCCAGGCTCGCGCTGGATCACGCTGGCAAGACCGATCCGGTGCTCGGCGAGCACCCGCGTGATCTGTGCGAACACGCCGGGCTCGTCATCGACCGACAGCCGGAAGTAGCAGCGGGTCCTCACCTCGCTCATGGGAAGCAGGCGCGGCTCGGGCCCGTTCTCGCGGGGCGGCGGCACCGGATCGCCGAGGGCAAGGCGGCGGGCGACGTGGACCACGTCCGCCAGAACTGCGCTCGCCGTCGCGTCGCCGCCCGCTCCGAGCCCGCTGAACATCACCGGGCCGCAAAGATCGCCGACGACGTGGACAGCGTTGTACGCGCCGTCCACGCGCGCCAGGGGGTGCTCCAGCGGAACGAAGGCGGGATGCACGCGCGCTTCCACCCCGGCCTCGGTCCTGCGCGCCACCGCCAGCAGTTTCAGCACGTAGCCGAGCTCCCGGCCGTAGGCGAGATCGCGGGGATCCAGGCCGCGGATGCCCTGGCGATGAAGCTGCGCCGGCGTGCAGGAGGCGCCGAAGGCGAGCCGGAGCAGGATGCAGAGCTTGTCGCCCGCGTCCACCGCCTCGACGTCGTCGCGGGGATCGGCCTCCGCGTACCCGGCCTGTTGCGCTTTCGCGAGCGCATCCTCGAGGCGTTCGCCCGAGGCCATCCGCGTGAGCACGTAGTTGCAGGTGCCGTTGATGATCGCGCGCAGCTCGAGGACCCGGTTCGCGGCCAGGTCATCGGTGAGCGGCGCGATGAGGGGGATGCCGCCGCCGACTGCGGCCTCGTAGCGCAGCTCGACGCCCTTGCGGGCCGCCAGCTCCGCGAGCTGCGGTCCATGCCATGCGAGCACGCGCTTGTTGGCGGTCACGACCGGCCGGGCCCGCTCGAGCGCGCTGGCGATGAGCGTGCGCGCCGGCTCCTCCCCTCCGACGAGCTCGATCACCAGGTCGACGTCGTCGGCGCTCGCCACCGCCGCCGGGTCCGCCGTGAGGCGCTCGACCGCGAGCGAGCGGGGCCTGGCCAGATCCCGGACGGCAGCCCGCTGCAGCACGAGGCTGGTCCCCGCTGCCCGGGAGAGCACGTCGTGGCGCTCGATGAGCGCGCGCGCCACGGCCTGCCCTACCGTGCCGATGCCGAGCAACCCGATCCGTACTTGCTGCTTCATGAGGCGAGTCTACGACACCCTGCGTCGAGCGTCTTGCGGATCGACCGCTGGTTTACCTACAAGGAGGGTCCGGGATGGAAGAAACCAGCCTCAGCCACAAGCTCGGCATCAAGGAAGGCCGGCGCGTGCTGGTGCTCGATCCTCCGGTCGGGTTCGTGCGGCGGCTCGACCCGCTTCCCGACGGAGTCGGGGTGACGACCAAGATCGTCAGCCTGGCGGACATCATCGTCGTCTTCTCCTCCTCGCGGGCGGTGCTGGGCGAGCTGTTCCCGAAAGCGAAGCACGTCCTGGCGCCGCACGGGGCGCTCTGGGTCGCCTGGCCGCGCAAGAGCTCCGGTTTCTTCACCGACCTGGACGAACAGCTCGTTCGCGCCGTGGGCCTCGCCGCCGGTCTCACCGACAACAAGATCATCGCCATGGACGAGATCTGGTCGGCGCTGCGATTCGTCGAGAAGCAGCGCGAGCGGCTGCCCCTGCCGCGGAGCGCGGAGCTCGGCGCCCCGCCGGAAGCGTGAGGCTCGACTTTACGCAGGGCGAGAACGCGCTGGCCCGGGCGCTCGCGGCGCGGCAGTCGCCTCCGATCGATCTCACCGTCTCGAACCCGACGGCGGCAGGCCTCCCGGTGCCTTCCATTCGGCTCCCACAGGCCCCCTCCTACGAGCCGCATCCTCGCGGGCTGCCCGCGGCGCTAGAGGCGGTGGCGGCATACCAGGGCATCCAGCCGGGGCGCGTCGTTCTCACCGCCTCCACCAGCGAGGCGTACTCCTGGCTGTTCAAGCTGCTCTGCGATGCCGGCGACGAGGTGCTGGTGCCCGAGCCGAGCTATCCGCTGTTCGGATACCTGACCGCTCTGGAATGCGTGACCGCGGTGCCCTATGCACTGCGTTGGGACGGAGAATGGCACCTCGACGCCTCGAACCTGCGCTTTTCCGGGCGCACGCGGGCGCTGCTGGTGGTCAGCCCCGGCAACCCGACCGGCGCCTACCTCAAGGAGGACGAGCGGGCAGCGCTGGCCTCCGCCTGCCGGGCGCAAGGGTGCGCACTGATCAGCGACGAGGTGTTCGCGGACTTTCCCGCCTTCGAGGATCGCCGCCGCGCCCGGAGCGCGGCGTCGTACGACGACCTGCCGGCGTTCTCCCTCTCGGGTCTCTCGAAGGTGGCCGGACAGCCGCAGCTCAAGCTCGCCTGGATCGCCGCCGGCGGACCGGGCGCCGACGAGGCGGTGCGGCGCCTCGAGCTCATCGCCGATACCTATCTCTCGGTGTCCACGCCCGTGCAGCTCGCGGCGCCGGGACTGCTCGCGGCGCGCGGTCCGTTCCAGCAGGCCGTGCAGGCGCGCCTCGCCGCAAACCGCGCCGCCCTCGCCGCCGCGCGCGGCCCAGGGGCGGCGTGGGACGTCCTGCGCTGCGAAGGCGGGTGGAGCCAGATCCTCTCGGTGCCGCGCTCGCGCGGCGAGGAAGAGTGGGCGCTTGCGCTGCTCGAGGCCGGCGTGTTGGTGCATCCCGGGTATTTCTTCGACTTCCCCGACGGGGCGCACCTGGTCGTCTCGCTGCTGCCCGAGCCCGCGCAGTTCGCTCGGGCGGCCGCGATCCTGGCTGGCGTGCTCGCTGCTTGATGCAACGTTGTTGCATTTGTGCTAGAGCGGCCGCGTGCCCTTCTCGACGCGAGCGGAGGCGGCATTGCGCCGGCGAGGGGGTCGCATCACCCGCGCCCGCAGGGCGCTGCTGGAGCTGATCGAGCGGTCAGCGCGCCCCTTGGGGCCGCGCGAGCTGCAGTCGCTCCTCGCCAGCGAAGGCGTGCAGATGGACCGGGTCTCCGTGTACCGGAACCTGAGCGCTCTGCTCGAGTTGGGACTGCTCCACAGGGTGGTCGGTTCGTCGGCCGTCCGCCCTTGCGCGGAACGCGAGGAACGCTGCCATCACGCCATCGTCTGCAGCCAATGCGGCAGCGCGCGCGAGTTCCACTCCGGCGCCCTGGAGCGCGCGCTGGGGGAAGTCCGCCGCGCCACCCGCTACCGCGTCCAGGGCCACGTGCTCGAGCTGCGCGGCCTGTGCGAGAGGTGCCAGCGATGATGCACGCCGCGGCGCTCGCCGGCTTCTCCGCGGTGCTGGGCGGGGCAATCGCCCTGGTCGCGCGGCAACGTCCTGGTGTCCTCGAGCGGACGCGCACCTTCGCCTTCGCGGCCGCCGCGGGCGTGGTGGCCTTCCACCTGCTTCCGGAGGCGCTCCCCTCGCAAGGAGTGGCGGCGCTGCTGTGGATGGCTGCTGGATTCGCGCTGCCCTGGCTGCTGGAATGGCTCGCGCGCACGGTCGGTCCCGGCCTCTTGCAGGGCCGCGGCCTGTCCGGACTGCGCGTGTCGGCCGAGGTCGGCTTCGCCGCTCTCGTCTTCCACTCGGTCGCGGAAGGTCTGGCGCTGGTCGCGGCGCTGGCGCAGCCGCGGGCAAGCCTGGATCTGGAGATCGCGATCGTCGCTCACCACGCCCCGCTCACCGCCGCGGTGGTCCTGCCCTTCCTCGATCTCAGCGGTGCGCGAGCCGCGGGCACGCGCGCCGCGCTCGTCGCCGCGGCGGGCGTCATCGGCGCCCTGCTCAGCCTGGTGCTGCCCGGATTCGAGGACGCGGCTTTCCTCAAGACCGCCAGCGCGGTGACCGCCGGTGCGCTGCTGCATGTGGTCGCCGACGAGATCCGCGCGCAGCGGTTCGGATCCCGCCTGGAGCGCGCGCTGGATCTCGGCGCCTGCGCCGCCGGCCTGCTCGTGGCCGGCCTCGGCGCCCTGGTGCATCAGCGCCAGGACACCGCGCCGCTCTTCGAGCTGCTGCGCGCCTTTTGCGGCCTCTCGCTCGCTGCCTCCCCCGCGATCCTCGCCGGCTGCGCCGTGGGAGCGCTGCTCGCGTCGCGGACCCGGTTCTTCCGCTGGGACGCATTCGTGCTGGCGCTGGTGCTGTTCGGCCCGGTGGGCGCGACGGCCTGGGCGGTGCTCACCATCGCGCTTTCCCTCCCCTTGGCGCGGTCGCTCCGCGCCGATACGCCGGCCCGGCCGATCGGTCTGGAGATGGTGGCGGCCATCCGCGAACGCGCCCCGGCGCTGCTCACCCTGGTGATCGCCGCTGCAGTGCTGGAAGCGAGCGCTGGCGCATTCCCGGCGTCGTTCGTTCCGGCGGCGGCGCTCCTGCTGGTCGTTGCGCTCAGCGCGCGCCTCGACGAAGCGGGGGCCGTGGTGGTCGCCGCCGTGCTGGTCCGCAAGGGGCTCGATCCCGGGATCGCGATCGCTCTGCTGGCTTGCGGGCCGCTCACCCGCGCCGGCATGGTGCGGGCCCTCGCCGGGCGGGGCCGCGCTGCGGCAGCGGGGGTGATCGCGCTCGAATGCGTCGGCGCGATCGCGGCTGGCAGACTGCTATCGGCGTCCGGCGCGCTGGCCGCGATGCCTGCCGTCGCGAACCGGGCGCTGCGAGGCGTGGGGGAGGCGGTTTTCGCACAGGTCGCATCGTCGCCGCTGTCGACGGCTGCCGCGGTGGTGCTGGTGGCGCTCGCGGTCGCCACGCTCTGGTCGGAAGGCGTCCGCGGGTGGTTCGCGCCGCTGCGCCACGGTCCTCGCGCGATCTAGAACACCGCTCGTGCTGGCCCGTTACAATCAGTCCATGGTGCGCCTGTCGCTCGCCCTCGCGCTCGCCCTCGCGCTTGCCTTCGCAGTGCAGGCCGCCGAGCAGTCGCTCAGCCTGAGAGTGGAGGGCTGGCACAGCAAGGGCGACGTCTACAAGACGGAGTCGGCGGTGCAGAAGGTCAAGGGCGTGATCCGCGTCTCCTCCGATCTGGAGGCAAAGACCCTCACGGTGGTGTTCGACGACGCCTCCGCGAACGCGGCCGCCATCCAGAAGGCGATCTCCGGCGCCGGGTACGTCAGCCACCGCTGAACACGCGGGCGCCGGACGGCCCGCCGACGATGACCGTCGGCGCGAAATCGAGAAAGAGCCCGTGATCCACGACCCCTGTGATCGCCTTGAGCGCCCGGGCGACCTCGCGCAGGTCCGCACCTGCGGGCAGCGGCGCATCCACCAGCACTCCGCCGCTGTCGCTCAGGGGGCCCTCGCGGCGCGCTGCTCCGGGCAACAGCTTCGCGATGCGCTGGAGAGTCCCGGTCCAGCCGAAGGCGACCACCTCGATGGGAACGCCGCGGGTGGAACCGAGGCGCTCGACCAGCTTCATCTCCTCGACGACGATGACGATGCGGGCCGAGGCGAGCGCGACCAGCTTCTCGCGCACGTGCGCTCCGCCGCCACCCTTGATCAACTGCGCGCGGGGATCGACCTCGTCGGCGCCGTCGATCACCAGGTCCAGCCTCGGATGGTCATCGAGGTCCACCAAGGCAAGACCGAGGCGCTGGCACGTCTGCACCGTCTTCTGCGACGTGGGCACGCCGCGGACGCGGACCTTGCGGCGCGCGAGGGCCTCGAGCGCGGCGGTCGCCGCCCGCCCGGTGCCGTAGCCGATCACCATCCCATCCTGCACGAGCTGCGCGGCCTGCTCGCCCGCCGCCGCCCGCTGCGCTTCGAGGTCCATGGGGCTCCTTTACAATCCCGCGAAACGGAAGGCGAACCGGGCCGCTCCCCCAAGCGCGAGCATCACCGCCGGGTTGATCTCGAAGCGGCTGAGCGTCAGCCCCACCGCGATGGCAATGGCGATCTCTCCCTCGCCGTTGATGGTGTCGCCGAGCGAGATCACCGCCGCAGCCATCAAGCCCACCACGGCCGGGGTGAGCCCGCGCAGCGCCGCGCGGACCGGCCGCCGGGAGCGGATGCGATCGAGCCACGTCCCCGCGGTCGCCACCAGCGCGAACGGCGCGGCGAAGATGCCGATGGTCGCCACCACCGCGCCGAGCCAGCCGTGGCGCAGGTACCCGATGAAGGTGGCGAGCAGGAGCACGGGGCCAGGAGTGAGCTTGCCGATGGCGACGGCGTCCGCGAACTGCCGCTCGGTGATCCAGTGCTCGCGCTCGACGACCTGCTTGAGGTGCGGCACGATCGCAAAGCCGCCGCCGTACGCGCCGAGCCCGGTGCGGAAGAAGGAGAACGCGATCCGGACCAGCTCCGCGTCGACCCCGGGAGCATGCAAGGCGATGCCCATCATGACGGCGAACACGGTCCAGGAGGCGACGTTCATCTGCGTCGGCGGCTCCGGCTTCTGCGTCCCCAGCGTCGCGCCTTCCTCGGGCAGGACGACCGGAGCCTCGCGCCGCTCGCGGGTGCGGCGCCGCTCCATGGCCAGCAGGCGCGCCCGCTTGGTACCCAGATCGACCGCGAGGCCTACGCCGATGGCGAGGAGCGCGACTTCGCCCGGCGGCGCGTCGCCGAGCACCGAGAAGAGAAGCGCGCCCGCGGCGACGCCCATCTGCCAGAGGCGCCCGACCGCGCTCCTGGCCATCTTCAGCGTGATCGCGCCGATCACGCCGACAACCGCCGCGTTGAAGCCCCCAAGCAGCGTCGCGACATCGGGCGTGGCGCCGAAATGCACGTAGAGGAACGCCAGCGCCATCACCGCGATCCATCCCGGCGCTACGAACCCGACGTAGCCGAGGAACGCTCCCTTGAGGCCGCCGAAGCGCAATCCGGTGTACGCCATCGCATTGGCGGCGGCCCCGCCGGGAAGCATCTGCGCGACGGTGATGGTGTTGGTGTACTCCCGCTCCGTCATCCAGCGGCGCTTCGTCACCGCGAGCGTATGGATGTTCGCCAGCACCGACAGTCCGCCGCCGAAGCCGACCACGCCGAGCAGCAGCGAGGCTCGAAAGAAGTCACCCAGCCGCGGCCGGGTGCGCGTCGCCGCGACCGGCGGCTCGATGGCGTGGCCGTCCATGCGGGTTCCAGTATAGAAGGTCCGCCGTGCCGCGGTTCCTCAAAGGCATGAAGATCGTTCACCGCGCGCAGAGGGGCTGGGGCGTCGGGCATGTGCTGGCGGTGAGCGAGGATCCGCCGCGCCTCTCCGCGCACTTCCCGGGCCGGCCCGGCGGGCCGGTGATGCTTTCGTCTCGCGACGCGCAGCTTTGGCGGTTCCGATTCGCGCCGGATTCGCCTGCCCTGCTCGCCGACGGCAGCGCCGCGCGCGTGCTGCGCGCGCTGCCCGGCCGGGCCGACGATCTCTACCGGTATACGGTCGAGGTGCCGGGCAACAAGCCGCAGGTCCGCAGCGAGGCGGACTTGCGCGCTCCCGCTCCACGGGAGGGCCCGGCCGAGCAACTCGCGTCGGGACGCTGGGGAACGCCGGAGGACTTCCACCTCCGCTCCGAGACCGTGCGGCTCGATCTCGAGCGCCGCGCGGACGCGCTCGGGGCGCTGTTCGCCTCGCGGGTCTACGTGAAGCCCCACCAGGTCAGCGTGGCGCACCAGGTGCTCTCGGCGCCGCAGCCGCGCTTCGTGCTGGCGGACGAGGTCGGCCTGGGAAAAACCATCGAGGCCGGCCTGGTGCTCTCGAGCCTGCTCCACGCGGGCCTGGTGAAGCGCTGCCTGGTGGTCGCGCCGAGCCACCTCACCGTCCAATGGCTGGCGGAGCTGTTCCACAAGTTCAACCTCCTGTTCACGCTGATGGACCCGGACCGTGCGAAGGAGGATCGCGAGGCCGCCGAGGCGGAGGCGCCCGACGACGACGCGTCGACGTGGGGGCGGCATCCACTGGTGATCACCTCGCTCGAGTGGCTCTCGCGCACGCGAGAGGAAGCGAAGGCGGCGGCGGACGCTGGATGGGACCTGGTGGCGATCGACGAGGCGCACCACCTGCGCGGCGCCCGCGCGTACGAAGTCGCGCAGGCGCTCGCCCGCAAGACCTGGGGGCTCTTGCTTCTGACCGCGACGCCGCTGCAACTCGATCCGGCGGAGTACCACGCGCTCCTGCGGCTCGTGGACCCCGCCCCGGCCGCGACCGAGCAGGAATTGCGCGCGCGCCTCGCACGCCAAGGCGAGCTTTCCGCGGAGGTCCGCTCGCTGCTCGCCGGGGACCATTCCGCGGCGGAACGGATCGCCCGGCTCTTTCCAGACGATCCGATGCTTGGCGATCTGCGGGCGGATGCGCTGCTCGCGCATCTCGCGGAGAGCTACGGCCTCTCCGCGCGCCTGTTGCGCAACCGCCGCGCGGTCGTGGGCGGATTCACGCCCCGCATGCTGACGAAGATCCCGGTCGAACTGAGCGGCGAGGAACGCGACCTGGAACGCGAGGTCCGGCGCGCGCTCGCGCAGGCGAGGCTTCCATCCGGCGCCGTGCTCGCCTCGTTGCTGCGGAGGATGGGCAGCTCGCCGCCGGCGCTGGCCTCGGGTCTCTCGGCAGCGGGCGAGAAGAAGCTGGCTCAGCGCGCCCTGGCCATATCGCGCGATTCGAAGCTCGAGGCATTCCACGAGTTCCTCCGGGAGCTGGGCCCTTCCGAGAAAGTGCTGGTGTTCGCCGAGCCGCGCGAGACCATCGAATATCTTCGCGCCGCTCTTGCCCGCCGCCGCATCGAAGCCCTGGCGTACGTCGGCGATCTCTCTCCCGCCGAACGGGACAAGATGGTGGCGCGTTTTCGCGATCCGGACGGCCCCCGGGTCCTCCTCTGCACCGAGCTGGGCGGTGAGGGGCGCAATTTCCAGCACTGCCACGTGCTGGTGAACTACGACCTCGCCTGGAGCCCGGCAGCCATCGAGCAGCGAATCGGCCGCATCGACCGCATCGGGCAGTCGCGGGAGGTGCGCATCCATGCCTTCCGGCCGGAGGGTACGCTCGCGGCCCGGGTGCTCGACGTCCTCGATGCCGGCGTGGGCGTGTTCACCGAGCCGGTGGGCGGCCTCGACCCGGTCCTGGAGGGCATCGAGGCCGAGCTGCTGGCGCTCGCATCCAGCGACGATGCGGAGCGCTGGGAGAAGATGACGCGCGCGCTCGCGGAGCGGGTCTCCGCCGCGCGGGCGCAAGTGGCGCGCGCGTACGATCCGCTCCTCGATCTGCGCAGCTGCGATCTGGCCGCGCTGCGCTCGCTGGCGGAGCGCGGCGCCCGGCGGATCGGGGCGCGCCTGTTGCCGTCGTCGGATGCGGAGGGAGCGCTGCGCGCGGTCGCCACGACGCTGGAGATGCGGCTGGAGGCGGTCACCATCGAGGCAGCGAGGCGGGTCGGCCTCGCCGTCGACGTCGACGTGGACGTGATGCCCGGCCAGGTGTCGTTCAGCGTCGGGCCGGAGCTGAAAGTGGACGCGCTGGCGGGCTTCGATCTCTCCCAGGATCGGACGGTGATCGGCTCGTTCCGCCGCGAATTCGCGGTCCAGCACGAGGAGCACGACTCGTTCGCCACCGGCCACCCGCTGGTCGAGGCCCTCTTCGCCTGGGTCCGCGACGGCGAGCTGGGCCGCGCGATGGTGGCGCGTGCGCACCTGCGCGGGCTCTCCGGCGCCGCCCTCGATGCGCGGTTTCTCATCACGCTCCCGGAACCCGCGGATCTGGCGCAGGGCGCCCGGGTGCCTTCGCGCCGGGCGGCACGGCACCTCGAAGAGCCGCTGTTGCGCGTGGCCGTGCGGCTGGACGGGCGAGGCGGCGTCCGCGTCGAGGATGCGCTGACCGCGCAGCTCGACTCGGCGAAGCTCTCGGCGGTCCCCGCGCCGGAAGGCGGTCCACCCGGCGCGTTCGCGCAGGCGATCGAGACGGGGTTGCGGGTGGCGCAGGAGGAGGCGCAGAGAAGGCTTCGTCGCATCGTCGACGCGGCGAAGAGCGGAATCGCCGCGGAGCAGGAGGCGGCGACGCGACGACTGGCGCGCTGGCTCGCGCAGAGCAAGGTGGGCGTGTCTGACGCACGGCGCCTGCTGGAGGCGGAGGCGAAGATCCATGAGGACGCGGCGGCCGCGCTGGACGGCGCGCGCCTCGAGCTCGACCAGGCTGCGCTCGTCCAACTCGCCTGACCCGGCAGGCTGCGTCCGACCGATCTCTGCCCGTTTCAACCACGGCGCGATCGCGCGACCGTGGCTCGGTCCCTTGATCTCTGCCCGTTTCACCACGGTGCGATGGGTGATCGCGCCCCTCCCCGATCTCTGCCCGACTCAACCACCGCCCTCGTGGGCCCTGCGCGGGTCGTGCTCCCGACCGGAATTCGCTCCTGCGCCAACGGCAGAGCTCGTCGCCCGGCATGTTGAAATGAGCAGAGATCCAGATTCGGGCTCCGAGCGCCCCGTCACGGCGCGCGCAACACACGAGCATCGAATTGGGCAGAGATCGATCGGGTTCCCCCTCCCTGTCACAGAATCCCCCATCCTGAACTCGCGAGCGACGAGTGAAACCGGCGAAGGTCGCTACCTCGCGTTGTACGCGAGGCCGATCAGCGTCACGAACCCGGTCTGCGAGTTGCTGCCCGCGGAGTCGAGCGCGAACCGGGGCCCGACGCGGAAGCGCGCGGTCACCGCCAGGTTCCAGTCGATCAGGTACTCGCCTCCGCCGCCGAATTAAGGACCGAAGAAGAACCCGGCCGGATTGGAGAACGAGATCAGCACGGGCACGTCGGCGCCGGCGTCGAGGGTGAGCTGCGGATTGACCTGGAATCCGGCCACGACCCCGATCGGCCCACCGATGCCGAACAGCGCGCCGTTGTTGCGGTAGAGGGAGACGCCGGGCTGCATGTCGAAGGCGATGGTCGTGTCGCCCATGTTGGCCAGCGTGCGCCGGTAGGGGACGGCGAGGTTCACGCCGGTGACGCTGGTCGAGGTTCCCTCCAGCCCATAGTTGACGGCCACGTGGAAACCGATGTCGGTCCGTTCGTCGAGGCCCTTGAGCCAGGTGAACCCGATGCCCGGCCAGCCCGCCTCGGCCTGCAGCACGGAGTTTCCCGTGCCGGCGGTGCGGCCCGCGGTCGCCGACCAGTTTGCCTCGCTGATGGGCTGGACGCTGGTCTCCACCAGCTGCTCTCGCGAAGCCGCCGGCGCGAGAATCAGCGCAATGGCGACAACCTCCGAGCTCTTCCAATTGTCCGCCATCCGCATCTGCGGCCTCCGAAGCGAGCGCGCCGACTGCGCCTCCATTGAAACGTTGGGTTTCAGACGCCCGCACGCAAGGTCAACGCCGTGGTTGCGCCTCCTCGACGCTTGATCTTCCCGCCCTCTCGGGTAGGTTGGCCGCCAAATGCAGGTGCTTGCCGGCGACATCGGCGGGACCAAGACGCTCGTGGCGATCTGCGAAGTGTCGCCCCCGGACGGGCGAACCGGCGCAGTGTCGGTCGAAGTCCTGGTGAGCAAGCGCTACGACAGCCGGAAGTTTCCGGGTATTGCCGCTCTCTGCCGCGCCTTCGCCGCGGAGGTGGCCCGGCCGATCCCGCGCTCCGCCGGGTTCGGGGTGGCCGGCCCGGTCGCCAACGACCGCAGCCAGACCACCAATCTGCCTTGGATCGTCGATGCCAAGGATCTCGCGCAGGCGCTCGGCATCGAGTCAGTGGGGCTGGCAAACGACTTCCAGGCGCTGGCGGTTGGAATCCCGGCTGTAAAGGCAGCAGATTTGGTCTCGGTGAACGAAGGAGTGCGCGATCCCAAGGGGCCCTGGGCGGTGATCGGCGCCGGCACAGGTTTGGGCGAGGCGATCGCGACGCTGGGAGCGTCCGGCGAGCGGGAAGTCGTCGCCACCGAAGGGGGACACGCGAGCTTCGCGCCCCGCACCGAGCTTGAGATCGGCGTGCTGCGCTTTCTCATGCAGCGCTACGATCACGTCAGCTGGGAGCGCGTCCTCTCCGGTGAGGGGCTGGTCAATCTCGCCGAGGCGCTCTCCCACTTGACCGGCGTGAAGCCCGCCGAGGAGGTCGGAGAGAAGATCGCGCACGACCGCGGCAACGCGCCGGCGGCGATCACCGCCGCAGCCGTGGCGGGCGATCCACTCTGCAGGCAGGTGGTGGAGCTGTTCTGCAAGCTCTACGGCGCGGAGGCGGGCAACCTGGCCCTGAAGACGCTGGCGACCGGAGGAGTCTACGTCGCCGGCGGCATCGCCCCGAAGATCCTCGACTTCATGACGGACGGCCGCTGCCGCGCGGCCTTCGTCGACAAGGGCCGCATGCGCCCGATGCTGGAGCGGATGCCCGTGCAGATCGTGCTCGACACGCGCGCGGGCTTGCTCGGCGCGGCCACCCTCGCGGCGCGCGAGGCGCAGCTCACACCGCAAACCCGAAGCAATCCCTCGACGCGAGCCTCGCATGACACCTGAACTGCAGAAGAAGTGCATCGATACCATCCGCTTTCTCGCCGTGGACGCGGTGGAGAAGGCGAACAGCGGCCACCCCGGAATGCCCATGGGGGCGGCGCCGATGGCATTCGCGCTCTGGAGCCGGCACCTGCGCTTCAATCCGAACGAGCCGCGCTGGGCCAACCGCGACCGTTTCGTGCTCTCGGCGGGTCACGGCTCCATGCTCCTCTACGCCATGCTCCACCTGGCGGGCTTCGACGTGACGATGGACGACCTCAAGTCGTTCCGCCAGTACGGATCGAAGACGCCGGGTCATCCCGAGTTTCATGACACGCCCGGGGTCGAGGCCACCACCGGGCCTCTCGGACAAGGCATCTCCAACGCGGTGGGGATGGCGCTCTCCCAGCGCATGCTCGCGGCGCGCATGAACGCGGGCGGCAGGTTCCCCATCGACAACTTCGTCTACGGCATCTGCAGCGACGGCGATCTGATGGAAGGGGTCGCTTCCGAAGCATGCTCGGTCGCGGGGCACCTGAAGCTGGGAAACCTGATCTTCCTCTACGACGACAACGACATCTCGCTGGCAGGCCCCACCTCCGTCACCTTCACCGAGGACCGCGGAAAGCGATTCGAAGCGTATGGGTGGCACGTCCAGCACGTCCCCGACGGCAACGACGTCGAGGCGATCGATCGGGCGATCCGCGCCGCCAAGGACGATCCGCGCCCCTCGCTGATCGACGTCAAGACGGTGATCGGCTACGGCTCGCCCCACAAGGCGAACACGCACGAGGTACACGGCTCGCCGCTCGGCAAGGATGAAGCGAAAGCGGCGAAGCAGAACCTGGGATGGCCGCTCGAGCCCCTGTTCCTCGTCCCCGACGAGGTGCGACAGTTCTGGGCGGGGCGGATCGAGGAGAAGAAGAAGGGGTACGAGGACTGGCAGCGCCGCTTCACGGAATGGCAGCGCGCCAATCCGCAGAACGCGAAGCTGTGGAGCGCGCTCGCCGCTCAGCAGCTGCCCGAGGACCTCCCCGAGCAGCTGGCCGCCGCCGTGGCGACCGCGACCGCGCCGGAGTCCACGCGCAAGCACGGTCAGGCCGTCATCCAGAAGGCGGCGAAGCTAGTCCCCGGGCTGGTCGGCGGCTCGGCGGATCTCGATCCCTCCACGTTCACTTACGTGAAGGACGGCGGCGACGTGCAGGCGGGCAGCTACGGCGGCCGCAACATCCACTTCGGAGTGCGCGAGCACGGCATGGGCGCGATCGTGAACGGATTCGCCTACGACGGCTTCTTCGTGCCCTATAGCGCGACCTTCCTGCTCTTCTCGGACTACATGCGCCCGCCGATCCGGCTCGCCGCGATCTCGAAGCTCCACAGCGTGTTCGTCTTCACGCACGATTCCATCTTCCTCGGCGAGGACGGCCCCACGCACCAGCCGATCGAGCAGCTCGCCGCCCTGCGGGCCATTCCCAACCTGGAAGTCTGGCGCCCCGCCGATGGCGTGGAGACCGCCGCGTCCTGGACGGCCGCCCTCGAGCGCAAGGATGGGCCGACGGTGCTTGCCTTCACCCGGCAGAAGTTGCCGGTGCTGCAGCGAAACCCGCCGGCGGACGTCCGGCTGGCGCTGCGCGGCGCCTACGCCGTGGTGGACGCGCAGGACCCGGATCTGGTGATCATCGCCACCGGCAGCGAGGTCTCGGCGGCGCAACAGGCGCTGCCGCTCCTCGACAAATCGCTCAAGGTGCGCCTGGTCTCCATGCCCTGCGTGGAACGCTTCCTGAAATGGTCCGGCGACGAGCAGCGCAAGCTGATCCCGCATGGCCGGGCCAAGCTCGTCGCGGTGGAGGCCGCCGGCGGGCTCGACTGGTACCGAATCATCGGCGACGGCCTGATGGTCGGGATCGACCGCTTCGGCGCCAGCGCGCCGGAGAAGGCGCTCGCCGACGCCTACGGCATGACGCCGCAGAAGGTGGCCGGCCGCATCTCGAAGTGGCTGGCGGAAGGCACGCGCACGAACGCGAAGTGAGGAGACGAAGATGAAGCCGGCAGCGAAGCTGAACGAGTGCGGGCAGAGTGCTTGGCTCGACCTGATCGGGCGCAAGCTGATCCATTCTGGGGAATTGCTGAAGATGACGCAGGAGGACGGGGTGCGCGGGGTGACCGCCAATCCCGCCATCTTCGAGAAGGCGATCGTCGAGTCGGACGAGTACGACGACCAGCTGCGGACGCTGATCGACCAGGGGAAGTCGCCGCTCGAGATCTACGAGGCGATCGCCATCGACGACGTGCGCAGCGCCTGCGACGTGCTGCGGCCGATGTTCGACCGCCTGCAGGGGCGCGACGGATTCGTCTCCCTGGAGGTGTCGCCGTACATCGCCCGCGACACCAGGGCGACCGTGCAGGAAGCGAAGCGGTTCTGGAGGGCGGTCGAACGCCCGAACCTCTTCATCAAGATCCCGGCCAACCCGGAAGGCATTCCGGCGATCCGCGAGGCGATCGCCGCGGGCATCAGCATCAACATCACGCTGATCTTCAGCGTCCGCGTCTACGAGCAGGTGATCGAGGCCTATATCTCGGGCCTGGAGGAGCGCGTCGCGAAGGGGCTGCCGATCTCGCAGATCCATAGCGTGGCGAGCTTCTTCGTCAGCAGGGTGGACACGTTGGTCGACAAACTGGTGGAGGAGAAGGGCGCGCGCGATCTGCTCGGCAAGATCGCGGTGGCGAACGCGAAGGAGGCGTACCAGGTCTTCCTGAAGTCGATCGGTACCGCCCGCTGGAAGGCGCTGGAGTCGAAGGGAGGCACGCGCCAGCGCCCCCTCTGGGCCTCCACCGGGACGAAGAACAAGGCCTACAGCGACGTGCTCTACGTCGAGCCGCTGATCGGGCGGGACACGGTGAACACGATGCCGCTCGGCACGCTCCAGGCGTTCAACGATCACGGAAAGGTCGAAGCGGACACGGTCATCAAGGACGTGGACCAGGCCCGGGCGCAGCTCGCGCGGCTCTCGCAGGTCGGCATCGATCTAGAGAAGGTGTGCGCCGAGCTGACCGAACAGGGCCTCGATCTCTTCTCCAAGGCGCTCGACGGGCTCTTGCATGCGATCTCGGCACGGGCGGCGGCGCAGACCTTCGCGAAGAAGGCGCAGCTGCGCGAGAGCCTGGGCAGGCGCAAGGAGGATGCGGCCGCGGGGCTCGATGCCGTCCGCGAGAAGAAGATCGGCGCGCGTCTCTGGGCCCGCGACACGGCGCTCTGGGGCGCGAAGAACGTGGCCAAGACCCGGCTCGGCTGGCTCGACGCGACGAAGTTCGGCAAGGACCACGCCGCCGAGCTCGCGACCTTCGCGAGGGAGGCCGCGCAGAAGTTCCGGCACTGCGTCCTCTTGGGCATGGGCGGCTCCTCGCTCGCGCCGGAGGTGTTCGCGCGCGTCCTCGGCAAGCGGGAAGGGGGACTCGACCTGCGCGTCCTCGACTCGACGGCGCCGGACGCGGTGCGGGCGGCCACCCGCGGATTCGAGCTGCGCAAGACACTCTTCCTGGTGAGCTCGAAGAGCGGCACCACCACCGAGGTGGACGCCTTCTATCGGTACTTCCGGGGGCAGGTGAACGACGGGGCGAACTTCGCCGCCATCACCGATCCGGGAACGCCGCTGCAGAAGCGCGCCGAGCAGGACCGATTCTGGCGGACGTTCCTCAACCCGCCTGACATCGGCGGCCGCTACAGCGCCCTCAGCTACTTCGGCCTGGTCCCCGCCTCGCTGCTCGGCCTCGACTTGAACGGCTTGATCGAGCAAGCGGGCAAGGTCGCCCTCGCGTCGCACGCGCGCGTTCCTCTCCAGGAAAACCTGGCCCTGCGCATCGGCGGGATCGCCGCCGGACTGGCGAAGAAGGGCGCGGACAAGCTCACCTTCCTCTTCAGCAAGAGCCTTGCGCCGCTCGGCGGCTGGCTCGAGCAGCTCGTCGCCGAGAGCACGGGGAAGCAGGGCCGCGGCATCGTGCCGGTGGACGGCGAGCCGCCGGGAACGAAGGATGCCTACGGCAACGACCGGCTGTTCGTCTCGCTCTCGCTGGCGAGCGAGGCGCATGACATGAGCCATCTCGCGGAGGCGGGCCACCCGCTGCTGCAGTGGAAGCTCGCCACGCCGGCGGAGATTGCGGGCGAGTTCCTGCGTTGGGAGATCGCCACCGCGGCGATGGGCGCGGTGCTGGAGATCGACCCGTTCGACGAGCCCAACGTGGCGGAGAGCAAGGACAAGACGAAGTCGCTGCTCTCCGCCGGCACGCTGCCGCCGCAGGAGCCGGTGCTGCGCTCGCAGGGCCTCGCGCTGTTCGCTTCCGCGGACCACGCCCAGGTGCTGCGCAAGGCGGCTGGAACGCTCGGCAGCGCGGCTGCGGCCTCGCCTGCCGGGTGGATCGCCGCTCACCTCGCGCTCGCCGATCCGGGCAATTACGTCGCTCTCCAGCTCTACCTGCCCCCGGAAGGCGACCTCCGGCAGAGCTTCCAGGACGTGCAGGGCGGGATCCGGGACGCGACGAAGCTCGCCTGCACCGTGGGATTCGGTCCGCGTTTCTTGCACTCCACCGGCCAGCTGCACAAGGGCGGCCCGAACACCGGGTTGTTCCTCCAGGTCACCAGCGACGGCGGCGAGGATCTGCAGATCCCGGGGACACCCTACTCGTTCGGAACCCTGTTCGCGGCGCAGGCGCGGGGCGATCTCGAGGTCCTGCAGGCCCACGGCCGGCGGGCGCTGCGCGTCCACGTCGAGGACGGCGATGCCGGGAAGGTCGTCGCGGCGCTGCGCGAGGCGGTAGGACTGCTACCGAACGGGGGACACCATTGATGGTGTCTGAACCGAATGGGGGACACCACTCCATGGTGTCCCCAGACCGTTGAGGTGGGTTTCCCATGCGGCTCGCGATGCTCGGTCTGGGGCGGATGGGCGGCAACATGGTGCAGCGCCTGTTGCAGGGCGGGCACAAGGTGGTCGCGTACGATGTCGACCCGCGCCGTGCGATCGAGCTGGCCGCGGTGGGCGCCGCTCCGGCAACCACCATCGACGAGGTGATCGCCGCGCTCGCGCCCCCGCGCGTCTGCTGGACGATGGTGCCGGCGGGGAAGATCACCGAGGAGGTGGTCACCTCGCTCGCGGCGCGCATGCAAAAGGGCGACATCATCATCGACGGCGGCAACTCCAACTTCCGCGACTCGCAGCGCCGGGCCAAGGAACTGGCCGAGCGCGGCATCCATTTCTGCGATGCCGGCACCAGCGGCGGTGTCTGGGGCTTGAAGAACGGATACTGCCTGATGGTGGGAGGCGCGCGCGAGGCGTACGCCGCCATCGAGCCGGCCCTGAAGTCGCTCGCGCCGGAAGGCGGCCTGATGCACACCGGGCCGGCGGGCAGCGGCCACTTCGTCAAGATGGTCCACAACGGCATCGAGTACGGTCTGATGACCGCGTACGCGGAGGGCTTCGAGATCCTGAAGACCTCCCCGTTCGGCCAGCTCGATCTCGCGGAGATCGCCAGCATCTGGCGCCACGGAAGCGTGGTGCGCTCCTGGCTGCTCGACCTGCTGCACGACGCCCTGGAGAGGGATCCCGGGCTCGACGGCATCCGCGGCTACGTGGAGGACAGCGGGGAGGGACGCTGGACCGTCCAGGCCGCGATCGACCAGAACGTGCCCGCGCCGGTGATCACGCTGGCGCTGCAGATGCGCATCGCCTCCCGGCAGGAGGAGTCGTTCAGCGCCAAGGTCCAGGCTGCGCTGCGCAACGAGTTCGGCGGCCACGCAGTCAAGAAGGGGTGAACCATGCCGTACGCGCCGGAGCACGACGAGATCCCAAACCCGCTCCGGCCCGGCTTGCGCGCCGATTCCGCGCCCGAGCCGTGCGCTGTCGTCATCTTCGGCGCGAGCGGAGACCTGGCCCACCGCAAGCTGGTGCCGGCGCTCTACAACCTGGCGGTCGGCGCGCACCTGCCGGCGGCGTTCGGCATCGTCGGCGTCTCCAAGAGCGCCTATTCCCACGACGAGTTCGCCCAGGACATGCGCGAAGCGGTGGGCCGCTTCTCGCGTACGCGGCCGATCGACCCGGAGATCTGGCAGGACTTCGCGGCGGGCATCCGGTACGTCGCGGGATCTTTCGATGACCCGGACACTTTCGCCCGGCTCCGGGCGCAGCTCGAGGAACTGGACCGGACACGCTCCACGCGCAGCAATCGCCTCTACTACTTCGCCACCCCACCGAGCACGTTCCCGACGCTGCTCAAGCAGCTGAAGGCGGCGGGCATGATCAACTCGCCCTTCGACACCCGGTTCACGCGAGTGGTGATCGAGAAGCCTTTCGGACGCGATCTGCCCAGCGCCCGCGCGCTCAACCGGCTCGTGCTGGAGACGTGCGACGAGCGCCAGGTCTTCCGCATCGACCACTACCTCGGCAAGGAGACGGTCCAGAACCTCTTGGTCTTCCGCTTCGCGAACTCGATCTTCGAGCCGATCTGGAACCGCCGCTACGTCGATCAGGTGCAAATCACCGCCGGCGAGGATCTGGGGATCGAAGGCCGGGGCCGCTACTACGAAGAGGCCGGGATCCTGCGCGACATGATCCAGAACCACGTGCTCCAGCTCGTCTGCCTCTCGGCGCTGGAGCCGCCGGTGTCCTTCGACGCCGACTCCGTGCGGGACGAGAAGATCAAGGTGCTCCGGGCGATCGAGACCTTCGATACGCCGGAGCAGGTCGCGCGCAACGTCGTGCTCGGCCAGTACGCGCCGGGCAGCGTGGCGGGGGCGGACGTCCCCGGCTATCAGCAGGAGAAGGAGGTGGCGAAGGGGTCCCGCACGCCCACGTTCGTGGCGATCCGGCTGAACATCCGCTCGTGGCGCTGGGACGGGGTCCCGTTCTACATCCGCTCGGGAAAGCGGATGCCGAAGCGCGCCACCGAGATCGCGGTCCATTTCCGCCCTGTGCCGCATCCGCTGTTCGGCGAAGGCACGACGCAACCGAACGTCCTGATCGTCCGCGTGCAGCCGGAAGAGGGCATCGCGCTTCGCTTCTCCGCCAAGGTCCCGGGAGAACGCTTCCGGCCCCGCACCGTCAGCATGGATTTCCGGTACGGCACCACCTTTGCCGCCGCGAGCCCGGAGGCATATGAGCGGCTGCTCCTCGACGCGATGCGCGGGGATCAGACCCTCTTCACCCGCAAGGACGAAGTGGAAGCGGCCTGGAGGATCGTCGGAAACATCCTCAAGGTCACGGAGAGCTCCGAGTTTCCCCCGCCTTATCCCTACCCCGCCGGCACCTGGGGGCCGGCGGCCGCCGACGAGCTTCTCGCCCAGGATCGCAGAGTATGGAGGAGACTGTGAGCGACGCTTACGGGGAGCCGATCTCGGCGGGTGCGACACCGCACTCGGGCGAGCTCACCGTGCAGTTCGACAAGGGTGTGGACCTGGCGCGGATCGAGAGTCTGCTGAGGCAGGCGCGCGAGCGCGGCGGACCGTCTCCGGAGACCGTCTCCACGCTCAACCTCGTCTCCATCCACTTCAGCGCGGCGCAGTACGAGAAGGCGCGCGAGGCGCTGGAGGTTGCGGGAACATTGCATCCCTGCCGGCTCATCGCGCTGATCGCGGACCAGGGGATCGAACAGGAATCGCTCACCGCCCGCATCTCGGTGGTGCGCTCTGGCGGCGCCATCACGATGGAGCGCGTCGTGCTGAGCGCGACCGGCCGGGCCGTGCGCCACCTGGAGTCCGGGATGATGGGCCTCTTGCGCCCGGACCTCCCGATGGTCGTCGTCTGGGGCGGCCGCCCACAGGGCGATCTGCTCCGCCGCGTGGTGGAGTCGGCAGACCGGATCATCACCGACTCGGGCGCGCGCCCGCCCAGCTACCTCGCGGAGACGGCCACCCTGCTCGTCAAAGGAGCTCCGATCGGCGATCTGGCATGGGCGCGCATCTTCCCCTGGCAGTCGCTCGCGGCGGACACGCTGGACGTGCCGGACTTGCGCGAGCACCGTGGCAACGTCCGGCGGGCACGCGTGGTGTGCGCCGGGGCCGTCGGCGCCGAAGGCTTGCTCCTCCTCGGCTGGTTGCAGTCCCGCATCAAGCGCCTGGAAGTGGAGATCCACGCCGAGGGCGAGGCCGAGGAGGAGGCCTCGTCCTCGATGCCCGTTCCGCGCGCCGCGCGGCTCGGCCTCGGGCACGTGAAGCTGCTCGAGTTCGTGGCGCCGCCGGCGACGTTCACGTTGCGGCGCGAGAAGGGCGTCCTGATCTCGCAGGTGAAGGGCGACGACGACGGATTCTGCGCGCACCGCACCCGGCTTCCGCCCGAGATGCCCGGCCGGCTGCTCGCGCTGGAATTGAAGCTGCTCTCCGGCCGCGATGAGCTGTACGCGCAGGCGGTCCAGGCAGCAGCGAAGCTGCTGGCGGCGCGGACGTGACGGAGGTCGCGGTCGTCGCCGACGTCGCCGTTGCGGCGGCGGAGCTGTTCGTCGAGTCGGTCGCCGGCGCGGTGGCCGCGCGCGGCCGGACGGCGGTGGCCCTGACCGGCGGGTCGAGCGCAGCGCCGCTCTTCACCAGGATGCGGGCGGCGAACTTGCCCTGGGCGCAGGCGCAGTTCTTCTTCACGGACGAACGCGCGGTCCCTCCCGATCACGAGCTCTCCAACTACCGGGTGGCATTCGAAGGTCTGCTCCGGCACGTCGAGGCAGGCGGCGTACACCGGATCCGCGGGGAGGCGCCTGACCTGGATGCCGAGGCCCGGCGGTACGCCGGGGATCTGCGCGATACCTTGGGGTCACCGCCGCGGCTCGATCTCGTCCTCCTCGGCCTCGGGCCAGACGGGCACATCTGTTCGCTGTTCGCCGGCGAGCCGGGCAGCGCGGATCGCGGCGACGACGAGCTCGTCAGGCACGTCGCCGCTCCCCGGCATGTGGAGCCGAAGGTCGCGCGAATCACGCTCCTGCCGTTCCTGGTGGTCACCGCGCGGATGGTCGTGCTGCAGGTCACCGGTGCGGCGAAATCCGAGGTCCTCGCCCGGACCGTGAAGGGACCCGAGGATCTTGCAGGCTGCCCGGCGCAATGGATCCGCAAGGCCTCGGGCCGCAGCGTCGTCGTCTGTGACGCGGCGGCGGCATCCCGTCTCTGACTGATTGCCCCGGATCACGGCCCTCCCAATGATTGAACCGTGGTCCGCCGGTTTCTCGCATACGGGTTCCTCGGCTGGGCGCTCGAGGTCGGGTTCACGGGCTTGACCGACTCGTTCTGGCTCCGCGACCGGCGGCTCCGCGGCCACTCGTACCTGTGGATGCTTCCTATCTGCGGCGCAGACGGCCTGTTTCTCGAGCGTCTGCACGACCGCCTGTCCGGGTTCGCGCTCAAGCATGGTCGCCAAGCCGCCTTCGGCGGCCGCGACTACCGCACCAGCCGCAGATGGCGGCGCGGCGCTCCGTCCGGCGGCTCGACACGCTGCGGCTCATCCTTGAGATCGCCTTCGACGGCGGACAGGGGCGGCTTGTGGGAAGCAGGATCCTCGGCAGCCGCAGCGCGCCGTCCGTTCTGCCGGTCCGCCATCGTGTGCACCACTTCCACCGGCAGGTCCTCGGGCCAGACCTGACCGTCGCCGGTACCGTGGCAGGTGATCGCGAACACGGATCCCCAGGGAAGGACGCACCGGAACGGCCGGCCGCCGAACGAGAGAGTCGCCTGGATGCGCTGATCCGAGATGTCGAGGTCCGGAATTCCGTACCGGTAGCTCAGGTTCAGGCGCAAATGGGCGTCCATCGAGTACTGGGACGGCACGACCACGCCGGCGCGGCGCGCGTCGAGGTGCACCATGGCGATGCCCCGCGCTAGATAGGCGAGGAGCGTCTCCTTCTTTCTCGGAACCGACCGCGCCATGCCCGGACTGCTGTACTCCTCTCCCATCCTTTTCTCAACCGCCGAAAACGAGCAGGGAGCTGCCCACCGGGCCTCTTCCCGTCCACCCCCAAAAAACTGGCGTGGTTGGCGTGCTTGGCGGTCGATCTGAAGAGTCAGGCTGGTTGAAGCAACCCGGGTGGCGCCGCGAACTGAAGCTCGTACAACCTCGCATATTCCCCGCCCCGCGCGAGCAGCTCCTCGTGCGTCCCCAACTCGACGATGCGCCCCTGCGCGAGCAGGGCGATTCTGGTCGCATGCCGGATGGTCGAGAGCCGGTGCGCGATCACCAGGCAGGTGCGTTTTTCCATGAGCCGGTCGAGCGCGCGCTGCACCTCGCGCTCGCTCTCGGTGTCGAGCGCGCTGGTCGCCTCGTCCAACAACAGGATCGGGGCGTCCTTGAGCAAGGCGCGGGCGATCGCCAGCCGCTGGCGCTGCCCGCCGGAAAGCGTGACGCCGCGTTCGCCGACCTCGGTATCGTAGCCGCGCGGCAGGTCGCGGATGAAATCGTGGGCGCGCGCCGCTTTCGCCGCCGCCTCGAGCTGCTCCCGGGGAACGTCGCGCAGCCCGTACGCGATGTTGCCGCGCACGGTGTCGTTGAACAGGAACGTCTCCTGTGCCACCAGCGCAATCTGGGCCCTCAGCGACGGCAGCGTCGCTTCGCGGATGTCGCGCCCGTCCAGCGTCACGCGCCCGTCGGTCGGGTCGGCGAAGCGCGGCAGCAAGTTCATCAAGGTCGTCTTCCCACCGCCCGAAGGGCCGACCAGCGCAATCACTTCGCCCCGCCGCAGCGTCAGGTCGAGCGAGCGCAGCACCGGCGGCCCGTCGGCGCGGTAACGGAACGAGACCCGCTCGAACCGCACTTCGCGCGTGAAAGCGGGCAACTCGACGTTTCCCGGCGGCGGCTCGGCCGGCTCATCGAGCACTTCCCAGAGTCGTCTTGCTCCGGCGATCCCCTGCGTCACTCCCTGCCCCGTGCCGCCGAGCGACTTCAGGGGCGTGTAGAGCAGCACGATGGTGGCGAGAAAGGAGATCACGCGTTCGGGCTGCAGCTCGCCGGCGGCCACCGCGCGCGCCGCGAAAACGACGGTGGCCGCGATCCCGATCGCCGCCATGATCTCGAGTGTGGGCGTGAAGATCGCGCGCACGAAAAAGCTGCGCCGCATGGTGGCGAGGAACCGGTCCTGTTCCGCGGAGAATTTCTCTCGCTCGTAGCGCTCCATCCCGAACGACTGGACGATGCGGACGCCTTGCAGCGCTTCGTGGATCAGCGTGTACAGGGTCCCGATCTGCGCCTGTCCCCGAGAGGCGATCTTCTTCAGCCGCCTGGCGAACCGGACGATGGGCACGACCGTCAGCGGCACGGCCACGAACGCGAGCAGCGCGAGACGCCAATCGAGCGCGATGGACACGCCGAGCAGGACCAGGATCTGGAGGCCGTCCCGCAGGTACGCGGCGAATCCGTAGGTGACCGCGAACTCGACGGCGGCGACGTCGCTGGCGAAGCGCGCCAGCAGATCTCCCGAGGCGCTGCGAGCGAAGAACGAGGGGGGCAGCTCGAGCAGCTTCTGGTGCAGCGCGAGCCGCAGGTCGGCGACCACGCGCTGGCCGAGCATGCCCATGCAGTAGAACTGGCCGAAGTAGGCGATCCCGCGCAGGGCGGCGATGGCGAGGATGAGGACCGGTAGCGCGCGCAGCACGGTGTCGCGCGGGAGCGCTTCCGGAGCGCCGAGGAACGGCAGCGCGCTGCGCAGCGCCTTCGCGTCGAGGGCGCCGCCCTTGAAGACGAATTGGAACATCGGTCCGACCAGCCAGGAGAACGCGCCCGTCGCCGCCGAGAGCACGATCATCGAGGCAATCGCTGCCGCGAGCAGGCCGAGATGCGGCCGTACCGACGCGAGAAGACGCCGATATTCCTTCACGCGCGACTTGTAGCACGGGGGTTCTCCTGATAGGCCACGCCAAACGATGCTGCAGCGGGTGGGCCGCGTGCTGTTCAGGTGGCGGAGCTTCACGCCCGTCCTGCTCGTGCTCGTCGCCCTCCCGCTGATCTGGCGCAGCCGTAGCCCTGCTTCGCCGCTGTGGCTGGTCGCAGGTCTCGCGCTCTGCGCCGCCGGACAGTCGCTGCGCGCCTGGGTGCTGGGCCAGGTGCCCGACGGCACCTCCGGGCAGAACGAGAGGCTGATCGCCGTCTCGCTGAATACCGACGGTCCCTATGCGCTGACGCGCAACCCGCTCTATCTCGGCAACCTGGGCATCACGCTCGGTCTCTGTCTGATCGCGCACGACGTCTGGCTGCTGTGCATCGTCGCGCTGCTCTTCGCGGTCCAGTACCGCGCCATCATCGCCGCCGAGGAGCAGTTCCTGCGCGATCGGTTCGGGCCGCAGTACGAGGCATGGTGTGCTCGCGTGCCCCGATTCTGGCCTCGCTGGGCGGACGCCCGCAGCGCGCGGCCGTGGGATTTGCGCCGCGCCCTGCGCAAGGAGCACAACCCGGCGGCCGCCTGGATCGCGCTGGCGTTGGCCCTGATCGCCTCCGATCGCCTGCGCGCTCCGCTGCGGCCGTGGGTCGTCGCGCTCGTCGCCGTCGGAGTGAGCTGGCTCGCGGTGAAGGCCTGGAAGCACCGCTGGCTGCGCGGGAACTTCGTCGCCGATCTCCGCCGGCGGGTGAGAGAAGCGGCGCGTTGAGCCGCCATCCTTGCGCTCAGGACCGGTCTTCGCGCGGGCGGGGCACCAACAGCGGATCCGAGAATCCCCACACTCCGCGCCCGATCACCCGCAGGAGCAGCGCGACCTCCGCGGCATTCTCGGGACGGTCCTCGGGGCGCTTCTGGATGAGCCGCTCCGCGAGCCGGCAGAGCGCGCCCGGAGCGCGGGGATTGATGCGCGCGATCTCCGGAGCGTCCTGGTAGATGATCGCCTCCAGCAGCTCGAGCTGGTTGCGATGGGGAAAGGGCGGCCTGCCTGCGATCAGCTCGTAGAGCGTGGCGCCGAGCGAATACAGATCGCTGCGCCGGTCCACCGCCTCTCCCCGGGCCTGCTCCGGCGACATGTAGCGGTACGTCCCGACCACGTGCCCGTGATCGGTGATCTCCGAGTCGGTCATCCGCTTGGCGAGACCGAAGTCCACCAGCGAGGCACGCCGATCCTGGCGGACCAGGATGTTTCCCGGCTTCACGTCGCGGTGCAAAAGCCCTCGGGCGTGGATGAACGACAGGCCGTCGCACACCTGCGCGAGCGCCTCGCAGAGGGCATGGAGGCGGTCGGGATTGTTCTGTTCGAGCTGCGCCTCGTCGGTCAGCGTCGCGTCGAGCCCGGTCTCGAGCCGCAACCGGCCGGCCCGCGCGGCCGCGAGCAAGGCGCCGGAGTCCGGCTCCTCGAAGAGCACGTCGAGGTCCACGCCCTCGGGCGCATCCATCTCCGGCTCGGGCTCGAGCAGCTTCGGCTGTCCGGCCACCACCAGCCACTCGCGCAGCGCCATGCCGTCCACGAACTCCATCGACAGCCAGGAGATGCCGTCGACGTCGCCCGCGTCCAGCACGCGGACGATGTTGGGATGGTCCAGATGCCGCAGCGCCTCGAACTCGCGGCGGAGCCGCCGCGTAGACGACGGGTCCGTTCCGGGCGGAAGCATCTTCAGGGCGACAGTGACGCCCGTCCGGCAATCGACCGCACGGTAGACGGCGCCAAGGCCGCCGCGGCCGACCTGGCGCTCGATGCGAAATGGGCCGAACCAGCCGGGCACGGAAGGTAACCTAACCCGAACGACGCGCCGCGCAGCATTCCTGCTATGGTGCCCGCGCCTTCATGCCTCGTATCGAACGGGACATCGCCCAGCTCAAGGCGGAGGTCGCGCAGCGCCCGCTCCCGCGCCATGTGGGCATCATCATGGACGGAAATGGCCGCTGGGCGGAGCAGCGGGGGCTGCCTCGGCTGGAAGGTCATCGCCGCGGAAGCGATTCCGTGCGGGAGGTGACGCGCGCCGCGCGCCGCCTTGGCCTGAGCGCGCTCACCCTCTACGCGTTCTCTTCCCAGAACTGGGAGCGTCCGCCGGACGAGGTCGCGGGCCTGATGGACCTGCTGCGCGATTACCTGCATCGCGAGCGGCCGGAGATCATGGAGAACGGCATCCGGCTCCACGCCATCGGCGAGCTCGATCGGCTCCCCCCACGCGTTCGCGATCCGCTGGAGGCCCTCCGCCGCGACAGCGCGACGCACACTGACATGACGCTGACGCTCGCGCTCAGCTACGGCGGCCGCGAGGAGATCATCGCCATGGCGCGGCGAATTGCCGCAGACCGCATCGACCCGGATTCGATCGACGCCAGGGCGATCGAAGACCGCCTCTGGACCGAGGGGCTGCCGCCGCTCGAGCTCGTCGTGCGCACCAGCGGGGAGTTCCGTGTCTCGAACTTCCTCCTCTGGCAGCTGGCGTATGCGGAGATCCATTTCACCGAGACGCTCTGGCCCGATTTCGGCGAGCTCGATCTGCTGCTCGCCATCGAGGATTTCCAGAAGCGCGAACGGCGCTTCGGGAAGACGAGCGCGCAGATCCGCACCGCATGAGCGAAAAGAACCGGAACCTGGTCATTCGGGTGACCACCGCGGTCGTGCTCCTGCCCGGGGTGCTGTGGCTCATCTGGCGCGGCGGGTTCCCGCTGGCGCTTCTGATCGGGGCCGCCGCAGCGGCCTGCGCCTTCGAGCTCAACCAGCTGCCGCGCACGGAGCTGAGCGGCGCCGCGATCGTGTCCACGGCCGCCGCCTTCCTCATCCCGCTGCTGCAGGAAGCGTCGCCCGGGTGGATGACCACGGACCTGGTCCTGAGCGCGGTCGTGATCCTCGCGTTCGCGGACACCCTTTTGTTCGAGCCGCACATCCCGAGCGCCCCCCGTCGCGTCGGTCTTGCGGTCCTCGGCGCGGCTTATCCCGGCCTGCTGCTCGCCGCGCTGCTGCCGTTGCGCGGGATGCCACGGGGGGAGTGGTGGATCCTCCTCACCCTCGCCGTCACCTGGCTCAACGACTCGTTCGCGTATTTCGCGGGCCGCGCCTTCGGCCGCCGCAAGCTGTACGAGCGCATCTCGCCCAGCAAGACGTGGGAGGGCGCGCTCGGCGGTGCAGCGGGCAGCATCGCCGGAGCGCTGGTCGTGCGGCAGATCTGGCTTCCGGAGCTTTCCGCCTGGGGCGCGGCGCTCATCGGCGCCGGAGCGGCTGTGCTCGGACCCCTGGGGGATCTCTCGGAATCGATGCTCAAGCGGGCGTTTGGAGCGAAAGACAGCGGGCGGCTCCTGCCGGGCCACGGCGGCCTGCTCGACCGCATCGACGCGCTCCTCTTCAACGCCCCCTTTGTCCTCTTCTGTGCACGCCTCCTTACCTGACCCTGCTGGCGCGCCGCACCATGCACATTTAAACTCGTGCTTCCATGACCTTCGTCCAGTCGGCGGGTTTCACCCTGCTCTCGTTCGCGCTGGTGATCAGCGTGGTCGTGTTCTTCCACGAACTCGGGCACCTGATCGTGGGCAAGGCGCTGGGCGTGAGGGCCATCCGCTTCTCGATCGGCTTCGGGCCGAGGCTCTTCGGCTTCAACGCGGGCGAGACCGAATACCGCGTCTCGCTGCTGCCGCTCGGCGGATACGTGAAGTTCGCCGGCGACAATCCGTACGAGGAAGTCGCTCCCGAGGATCGCGGGCGGGGTTTCCTCGAGCAGCCGCCCTGGAAGAAGGGCGTCATCGCCTTCGCCGGACCGGCCGCAAACTTCGCGCTCGCGGTGGCCCTGTACTTCGTGGTCTTCGCCGCCCCGCACCAGGACCTGGCGGCAAAGGTCGGGTACGTGAAGCCGCAATCCCCGGCGGCGCAGGCGGGCCTGCGATCCGGCGATCGGATCGTGAGCATCGACGGCGAGCCGGTCGTGGGCTGGAGCGGACTTCAAGAAAAGATCCGCGCGCACGGCGGTCAGCCCGTGACGATGGAAGTCGAGCGCAGCGGCGCGCGCGAGACGCTGCGGGTCGTGCCGGCGGTGCACGAGGAGACGGACCCGGTCGAGACCGTGAAGCACGGCCGCATCGGCATCTCCGCCGTTCCCCGTGCCGCGCAGGTCACCGTGATTTCGCCGGATTCTTCCGCGGGCAGGGGAGGGGTGCAGACGTTCGACAAGGTGGTCAAGCTGGACGGCGTCCCGGTGGGGAACTGGGAGCAGCTTCAGGAGCAGCTCTCGGCGCGCTCGGATGCATTGAAGCTCGACGTGCTGCGGCCCGAGGCGGTGCAAGCGCCCGGTGGAACGCTCTGGTCCGACAAGCCGCTCTCGCTCACGGTCCCCGCCCCGGTTGCCCCCGGCGACTATGGTCTCGAAGCGAGCGATCTCACCTTGTTCGCCGTCCAGCCCGGCGGAGCGGCCGAAGAGGCGGGCCTGAAGCGCGGCGATCGCGTCCTGGCCGTGAACGGACGCCCCGCGCTCTCCTGGAGCGACGAGGTGGACGCCGCGATCAAGGCCGCGGGAGCGCAGCCGGTCCGGATCGCGGTGCGCCGCGACGGCAAGGAGCTGACCTTCACGGTCACGCCCCACCTCCGCAAGGACCGCGACGAGACCGGCTTGCTCCAGGACGTGCCCGACCTGGGCGCCGCCCCGGATCTGAACGGCTTCGCGGACGCCGAGCGGATCTGGGTACGCTACGCGCTTCCGGATGCCGCCTACCGGGCGGTCAGCAACACCGGCGGGTTCGTCCGCAAGCAGGCCATCGGCATCGTCCGGATCGTCACCGGGCACATCTCGAGCCGCGCGATCGGTGGGCCGCTGATGATCGCGGACGTGGCGCGCAAGGCCGCGGAGAACGGCTGGCGCGAGCTGGTGTTCACCATGGGCGCGATCAGCATCGTGCTCGGGCTGATGAACCTGATCCCCGTGCCGGTGCTCGACGGGTTCCACGTCCTCACCGCCTTCATCGAGGGGATCCGCCGCCGGCCGCTGTCCGTCCGTTTCCGCGAGGTCGCGAACGTCGTCGGAATCGCGCTCCTGCTCACGCTGATGCTCTACGCGTTCCGCAACGACGCGATGCGGAAGTGGTTCGAGTGAGGGTCCTCGCCCTCGACACCTCGACCCCGCACACCTCCTGCGCGCTCCTCGAAGACGATCGGGTCGTGCGCGAGCGGAGCTTCGAGCCGCCCGCCAAGGCGGGCGACGTCCTTCCTGCGGCACTCGGCGACCTCGACGGCATCGACGCGGTCGCGGTGGGGCTCGGGCCCGGCTCCTTCACCGGCCTGCGCGTGGGCCTGGCCGCCGCGAAGGCGATCGCGTACGCGCGCAAGCTGCCCATCGCCGGCGCTTCCAGCCTCCAGGCGATCGCCGCAGGCGAGCGCGGCCTCGTGTACGCAGCCACCGAGGCGCGAAAGGGCGAGCTGTTCGTCCAGGCGTTTCGCGATGGGGTGCCGCAAGCGCCCGCGCAGGTCGTCCTCGCAGCGGAACTGCGGTTGCCCGAAGGAGCCCGCCTGGTGCGCGCGCCACCGCGGGCCGCGGCGGTGGCGCTCCTTTGTCTACCGCGATTGCGCGGGGCATCGTACGATGCGTCCGCATGCTTCTCCCTGGCACCGGATTACGTGCAGGGATTTCCAGCGCGAGGCGGATGAGATGAGGCAGTACAAGGTGGCGATCGCGGGTGCGACGGGCGCCGTCGGCCGCGAGATGATGAAAGTGCTCGAAGAGCGCGAGTTCCCCGTGCGGGAGCTCGTCCCGCTCGCCTCCGAGCGGAGCGAAGGGCAGAAGCTCGAGTTCATGGGGAACGAGGTGGTGGTCCGGCGGCTGAAGCCGGACTCGTTTGCCGGCGTGGACATCGCGCTCTTCTCGCCGGGCGCCGCCGTTTCGCGCGAATTCGCTCCACACGCAGCCCGCGCGGGCGCGGTGGTGATCGACAACTCCAGCGCGTTCCGGATGGAGACGGACTGCCCGCTGGTCGTGCCGGAGGTGAACCCGCGGGACGTCGAGCTGGCGGTGAGGCAGGGCGGGCGGCGCATCATCGCCAATCCGAACTGCAGCACCATCCAGCTGGTGGTGGTGATGAAGCCGCTGCACGATGTCGCGGGGCTCGAGAAAGTGATCGTTTCGACCTATCAGTCCGTCTCCGGCGCCGGCCAGAAGGGCATTGACGAGTTGCAGACGCAGGCGCGCACGCTCTTCAACATGGGCGAGCTGAAGGCGGAGAAGTTTCCCCATCGCATCGCCTTCAACCTCCTGCCGGAGATCGGCAAGGACAGCGGCAACGGATACACCGACGAGGAGATGAAGCTGGTGAACGAGAGCCGCAAGATCCTTGGTCTCCCGGATCTGGCGGTCTCCGCCACTTGCGTGCGCGTGCCCGTCTTCTACTGCCATTCAGAGGCTGCGCACCTCTTCTTCAAGCGTCCGCTCGCCCCGGAGCAGGCGCGCGAGGTGCTCCGCCAGGCGCCCGGCGTGAAGGTGATCGACGATCTCAAGGAGCACATCTACCCCATGCCGCTCCTCGGCGCGGGCAACGACGACACGCTCGTCGGCCGCATCCGCACCGATCTGTCGGGACCGAACGGGCTCGCGCTCTTCGTGGTCAGCGACAACCTGCGCAAGGGCGCCGCTACCAACGCAGTGCAAATCGCCGAACTGCTCGCGTCCGAGCACGCTGACAAGCTGTCCGCTCGCGGGTAGATCGCCGCTGACAAATTGTCAGAGGTCCACGACAGCTCCGGCAACAACCCAGGGGCATAGCCGCCTGCGCCGGGAGCCAGGAGGCCCCACGGCTGGCCCCTTCCTTGCTATGACCCGACACCACATGCGTCTGGCCCCGGCCTTCGCACTCGCGCTCGCGTCGTTCACGGCAGGCGCAGTGTCCCTGCAGGTCAACAACTCGAGTGCTGGCGTTCTTGTGGGGTCGAGCAACTGCAAGACGATGCAGCTGATTGCGACCTGGAATCTGGGGGTCGCCCCCATCCCGGGAAGCGAGCAAGTCAAGCTGCTGGGCTCGCGGGATCCGGCCAGCTGCACTACCAATCCTTCTTCTCCGACACCGCAGATCAATCGCTCCGAAACGGTGACCCAGACCGGAGCCGACACGGTCAGCGCGAACCAGATGGCGCTCACCGATGGCGGCATCGGGGGATGCGACGACCCCGCCATCGTCAACGCTACCTCCGCAAACCCGGTGACGAACGTCCTCTGCGTGCAGTACCTCGCGTTGGGAGGGCTTTCCAGCGCGTCCGTGACCGTGAGCTATGCGCTCGCCAAGCCGACGCCGCCGCAAGGCCTCGGGATCAGCCCCGGTGACAGCCACCTTCGCGTGTCGTGGTCGGCCGGCAACTCCGCCGAAACCATCGCGAACTACGACGTTCATGTGGTGCCCGAGGGGACGGCGAGCGACGGCGGCGTCGCGGACAGGGTCACGGGCACCAACGCCAACATCGATCACACCGACAATGGCAGCGCCCTCCAGAACGATGCCGGGTACACCGTGACGGTCGTGGCGCGCGATACGTACGGAAACGTCTCGGACCCCTCGCTGCCTGTGGTCGGGTTTCCCGTCTTTTCCGCGGACTTCTACGATCACTATCGCGACCTGGGCGGCAGCGCGGAAGGCGGGCATGGCTGCGCCACCGGCGGCGCATCGGCGTGGATCGCGGCGGTCGCCATCGCGCTCGCGCTGCTGCTGCGAAGGCGCCGCGGGGCGCGCAACGGCGCGGCGTTGATCGCCGTCTTCGCTCTCCTGGGGCCGGCCGCGCGGGCGGAGGAGCGGCGGCCGCGGCGCTTTCTCGTCGGATTCAAGATGGACCGCTACGACCCGAAGGTGGACTCGGAGCCCGGCCTGACGGGAACGCCGTATCACGACGTGTTCGGCCCGCGCGCCCCGCCCAGATATCAGCTCGAGTTCGACTGGGAGGTGGCGCATCCTTTCGGATCGGTGCTCGTGGGGGTGACCGCCGGGTTCTGGCAGAACTATGGGAAGACGATCGTGCCCGGCTCGACGCCCGGCAATGTCCAGCAGGCGCAAGACACCACCACCCTCAACATCTTCCCATTCGGGTTGATCGCCACGTACCGGTTCGACTGGCTCGCGGATCGTTGGGAGCGCTTTCCCTTCATTCCCTACGCGCAGGCAGGCCTGATGCGCGCCCTCTGGGTCTCGTACAACGGGAGAGGCGCGGTCTCCAGCGACGCGCAGCGCGGCGGGCGCGGATCGGGATGGACCAACGGGTACACGACCGCGCTCGGCATCGCCCTCAACCTGAACGCGCTCGACGTGGAGCTCGCGCGGGAAGCGTATGTGGACACCGGCATCCAACGCGCGTCGCTGTTCGCGGAATACGGGTGGACGTATCTGAGCGACTTCCACCAAGGCGGGACGCTGATTCTGAGCGACCACGCGTGGCGGTTCGGGGTGGCGGTGGAGTTCTAGTCGCGGCCGCCGAAGGCGGCTTAGCGACTACGCTTTTAGACTGTACACGTCATGATGTTCCAACCCGATTATCGGCGGGAGCGTGGAAACCGCACCAGCGGCCCCAGATCGACGCGCCCCTGTTGCACCAGCGCGACGAGCAATCCCCGTCCGACGCGGGCGAGATCGACGAGCTTGCCCAGGCGGTCCGCGATGTCGTCGAGGCGCGATCGCTCCCCGGGCGCGGGCAGGGTCCGGAGCTTCTCGCGCACGCGCTCGAAGACTTCGACCGCGCGCTCGATCTGCGCCAGCTCGCGCTCGCGCAGCACGCGCGAGATCATCTTCCAGATGTCCGTCTCAGCCTCGAAGTATTCGCGCCGGTCGCCTGGCTTGCGGATCCTCCGGACCACCGCCCAATGCTCCAGCTCGGAGAGCGCCATCGAGGCGGCGCCGGAGGAGATGGAGAGCTGGTCGCACAGCTCGGAGGCGGAGAGCGCCTCTCCGCGGAGGTAGAGCAGCGTCCAGACGCGCCCCATCACGCGCTTGAAACCCCAGAACTCCATCAGGGCGCCGACCGCATCCGCGACCTCGTGCAGCAGATCGCGCTCTTGCTCCTTCCTGCCGGGTTCCGCGGAGGGTGGCGGGGCCGCCGTCATCTTCAGTGGCTCCGCGAAAGCAGGGCCCGGGCGACGTGGGCGAGAAGCTCCCGGGTCGGGCTCTGCGGAACGGGCTCCAGGGCGGCGAGCGCCGCATCGCGCTCCTTCTCGGCGATCCGCCGCGCGGCGCCCAGCGCGCCCGTGCGCGAGAGACGGGCCGCGAAGACACGGACGCGCGCGCGCACTTCATCCTCGGTGGCCTCGGGCTCCGGTTTGAGCAGGGCCGCCATCTCCTCGCGCAGCGGTGGAAGCCGCTTCAGCGCGATGGCGAGGGGAAGCGAGGGCTTTCCCTCGGTGACGTCGGCGAGGACCGCCTTGCCGAGCGTGGCGGCGTCCGACTCGAAGTCGAGGAGGTCGTCCGCGATCTGGAACGTCGTCCCGGCGCGCATGCCGAAATCGCGCAGGGCGGCTGTCACCTCTTGCGGCGCCCGGGCTGCCAGGGCTCCGGCTTCGCCGCAGAAGGCGAAGAGCGACCCGGTCTTGAGGTACGCGATCTGCAGCGCGTCGTCGGAGCTGAACTCCGTCTTGCCGCGGAGGGCGATCTGGCGCGCCTCTCCCTCCACCAACTGCCGCAGCGTCCGCACCAGCGCCTCGAGCGCCCCAGGCGCGTTCGCCCGCAGCGCGAGATCCAGCGATGCGGCGAGCAGCCAGTCCCCCGCGATCACGGAAACGCCGTTTCCATACGCCACGCGCGGCGCAGGCAGCCCCCGCCGCGTCAAGCCGTCATCGATCACGTCGTCGTGCAGCAACGTCGCCGAATGCACCATCTCGGCGACGAGAGCGAGCGGAACGCGGCCGCGGGCTCGGAGCCCGGGAACGGCCGCGCGCGCGGAGAGCAGGAGAAGGAGAGGGCGGACGCGTTTCCCCCCGGCGCGGAGCAGGTCGCCGGCGGCGCCCGCCAGCTCGCGCGGGGCGCGCCGGGCGGCGGCGAGCAGCAGGCGCTCGAGGCGCGGGATACCTTCCGCCGACTGCGCCGCCGGGAGCAGCTGCGCCGCAGACGGGCGCGCGAGCGGGCTCGCTGCCACCTCGTGAAGCTCTGCCAGACCGGCCGATGAGACCGCCGACATTCGCGTCCCTTCGCTTGAACTTTCAAAACTTTCTGAAACCTCTAACGGTCCGGCGGGTCGCTGTCAACCACGGGGTGCCCGAGGAGTGCGGCCCGCTCCATCATCGGTGTGATAAACCCGCCGCGCATGCGAACGCGCCTGGTCTGCTGCCTGCTCGTGCTGCTGTCGTGCGTGAAGCGCATCACGCCCGACCCCGGCGCGGACCGGACGACATACTCGGGAGCGGCCCTCCGGTTCGGAGAGGCGCAGCAGGTCCCGGAGGGAACCCAGATCCTCTGGAATTTCGGCGACGGCACGCCGCAGCAGCAGGGGCCCTCCGTCGTCCATTCCTTCTCTCGCGCGGGCGTCTACACCGTCGTGGAGACCATCAGGGACAAGGACGGGCAGACGCGCTCTTCGCGGACGCACGTCACCGCCCTGCGGCGCACGGTGCCGATGGCGGTGCCGGCCGACGTCCGGGCGGCGCTCCTGCTAGCCACCCCGTGGGCGCGCATGGCCGTGCACCGCGAGGTCGCCGCCAAGCTCTCGATGGGGAGCCTCCTCGACGACCTCGCGCGCTCGGTCAGCGAGGGCGCCGGCTTCGACGTGCTGGACCCCCGCGCGGCCGACGAGAACGGGTTCGATCCCGACAAGGGGGTGGCGCTCTTCACAGTGCCGCAGGATCCGGAAGCCCTGGTGTTCGCCGTCGGCACCTCGGACGATGCGAAGTCGCTGGACGCCGCGCGCCGCCTGCTGACCTCCGCCCGGGCAGTGGGCCGCTACGGCGGAGGTCCGTTCAAGCTCGAGGACGCGAAGCTGCCGGATGGAACGCCGATGGTCGCCGGCAGGAACGCGGCTGGTGAGAACATCGCGGTCCTGCAGCGGCACGGGTACCTGTACCTGCGCCTCGCCGGAGCGACGGATCCGGCGATCGCGCTCGCCGGCGTCGGGGCGATCGTCCCTGGCAAGGGCCTCGCCGCGGACCCTGGATTCGTCGCCTCAGCCAGGCACGTCGGATGGGGCGACGCGCTCTTCTTCTCCCGATCGCCCGACCGCGGTGCGGCCGCCGCGGGCCACTTCTCGAGCGAGCTGGGCGTATCGGCGTTCGCCATCTACGACAAGCCGGAGAACCGGGACCTCCTCCAGGTGAGGATGTTCGCGCAGCTGAGGAACCTCTCCGGCGATCAGATGGCCTTGGCCTTCAAGCCGCTGCTCGCGCCTCCCGATCTCGCTTCGCGGCTCCCTGGCGACGCCGCCGCGTACCTGCGCATCTCGGCCGCGCCCGAGGCGCTCTGGCGCGAGTTGAGCCGCACAGCCGGCGCCGACGCCGCGCGGCTGCGCGATCGCATCCAGGAGACCACGGGGCTCGATCTGGAGAAGGATCTCATTCCTTCGTTCGCCGGCAACGTCGGGATCGGCGTGTACCTGGACGCGAGCTCGCTCATCGAGGCCGTGCTGGGCGAGCAGGTGGGATCGCTCGATCGGTCGGCCTTCGTGGTCGCTGCGCAACTTGCCAACCCGCAGACGGTGCGGGCGGCGCTCGAGCGCGCCATGCATTCGCGGCCCGCCGCCGACCGTGCCGAGGTCGGCGGCGCATCCTGGTTCCGGCTCGGCGACGGCGCGCAGGCGGCGATCAAGAACGAGATCCTGTTCCTCGCCATCGGAGGCCCGCCTCCGCCCGCCAGCGAGGTTCGCAGCGCGCGCGGCCGCAAGAAGCCTCCGCCCCGCAACCCGGGCCCGGACGATCTGGGCGTTCTCGCCAAGGTGCTGCTGCCGCAGGGACAGTCGCTGGGACAGCATCTCAAGCGGATCGGGATCGCCGGATTCGACGTGCCCGGGCAGCAGAACGTCTGGGTGGACGTCGCCGGGATCGTCCGCTCCGTCGAGCGGGCCGCCGACGCGCACGGAGGGATCGCCGGCCAGGGTGCGCGGCTCTTCGCCGAGCGGGCGTCGGATCTCCGGGATGCCCTTCTCGAGGTGCACCCCGACAAGGAAGGCATCGACGCCGAGCTCTGGGTGCGGTTCCTGGCCGGCAGGAAGAATGCGGAAAGGTGAGCAGTCCGAACGCGAGGTGACCCATGCGCGATCATGCCTACGACCGCATCCCCTACCGCGCGCCGCAGATGGAGCACCGCTACGGGCCCAACGTGCACGTCATCGCCGACCCGCTCGCGCTGACCCAGCTCGCCCGGCTCTGCGCCAAGGGCACCTACCAGCCGGAGATCAACACCCTCGTAGCGGTGCTCTATCGGGACCTTCTGCGCGTGATCGTCAATTCGGAGTTCCCCCGCCGGCCGACCGCCACCGCGACGCGCATGATCGATTCCACTCCGAACGCGGTCTTTCACGGAGAGACCGTGGATCCGGAAGTCCGCGCCGTCACCGTCAACATCGCGCGCGCCGGCACGCTCCCCTCGCAGATCACCTACGACTTCCTCAACACGCTGCTCGATCCGCGCGTGGTGCGGCAGGACCATTTCGTGATGGCGCGCGTGCTCGACGAGGCCTCGCACGTGACCGGCGCGAAGATCTTCGGCAGCAAGATCGGAGGCGACGTCGACGATGCCATCCTGCTCTTCCCCGATCCGATGGGAGCGACGGGCGGGAGCATGTGCACCGCGATCGACGCGTACAAGCGCGACGTGATCGGCAAGCCGCGCAAGGTGATCGCCGCGAACCTGATCGTCACGCCGGAATACTTGAAGAACGTGACCACCACGCACCCGGAGGCCGTCGTCTATGCCCTGCGGCTCGATCGCGGCCTCTCCCCGGAGGACGTCTTCGACACCGTGCCGGGAACGCACTGGGACCGCGAGCGCGGCCTCGACGACAAGCAGTACATCGTGCCGGGCGGCGGCGGCTTCGGCGAAATCATGAACAACGCATATGTGTAAGGAGACGACTTGAAACTCGCTGCGGAGTTGGAGCCGATGTTCACGGCAGACCGGATCGCCCGGAGGGTGGAGGAGCTGGGAGCGCAGATCGAGAGGGACTACGAGGGCAAGGAGCTGGTCCTGCTCGGCGTGCTGAAGGGCTCCTACATCTTCATCTCCGACCTGGCGCGCGCGATCGATCTGCCCTTGAGCATCGACTTCATCGGGCTCTCGAGCTACGGCGAGGCCACCGAGTCGTCGGGCGTCGTCAAGATCACGAGCGACCTCACCAGGCCCATCGAGCGCAAGCACGTGGTGATCGTCGAGGACATCGTCGATACCGGGCTGACGATGCGCTATCTGCTCGACAACATGGCCACGCGGCGGCCGGCGTCGGTGAAGCTCTGCACGCTCTTGCACAAGCCGTCGCGGGCGCGCACCCGGATTCCCATCGACTATCTGGGCTTCGAGATCGAGGATCGCTTCGTCGTGGGTTACGGTCTGGACGCCAATGACAAGTACCGCAACGTCCCCTTCATCGGCGTATTGCGCCATGGCTGAGCAGGCGCCGCGAAGGGGCGGAGCGTTCCAGCGGCTCTTGCTCTGGCTCGTGATCCTGGCGCTGCTCGGGGCCGTCGGATGGCTCGCGTCCGAGCGCAACCAGCACCGCTTCCGCGTCAGCGCCCAGGGAAGCCTGTTGGTGATCGAACGAGGTCGCTTCTTCCCGACCGGCACGGCGCCGTTGCCGGCGACCGACAAGGCATACGGTCCCATTCCCGTTCCTGCCGGAGAGAAACCCCCCGCCGATACCGAGTTCGACGAGCAGAATGCCCTCGATCGCTGGCTGTTCGATCTGCTCGGCGGCTGGGCGCGGAACGCCGGAAAGAAGGGAGACGGCCGCACGGCCGCGACGCTGGTGGACCGCGCGAGCGCGCTCCCGGGCCTGACCGGCGGACAGATTAACGAGCTGAACGCCCTGCGCGCGGACCTCGCCTGGGACGATGCGCAGACCGACATCGCCACCGCGGCGCAGCTCGTGGAAGGCGCGCGGCGGAAGCTGGAGGCGGTGAGGCAGGGAAACGGCGCACACGCCGCGGACGCCTCCGCGCTCTCCGGAAAGCTGGAGGGCTTGCAGAACACGCTGCGAGACCTGTCCAAGCGGTAACTCAGAGCGCATCTCATGGCCTGCACGGTCCAAGACATGGCCGCAAAGCCGCACTTCGTGCGGCAGCGGGCTACTCGCACTCACCATGGAATTCTGGGAGCAGGTACAGGCGTGCTGTAGCATCGCCGTGCGCGATGACGACGCCGATCGGCAAGTACAAGCTGGTGCGCCTCATTGCTTCCGGGGGAATGGCGGAGGTGTACCTGGCCCGCCAGGCCGGAGCCGCGGGCTTCGAGAAGCTGGTCTGCCTCAAGCGGATCCTGCCGCACCTCTCGCGCGATCGGCAGTTCGTGGAGATGTTCCTCAACGAAGCGCGGCTGGCCGCACGGCTCGACCATCCCAACATCGTCAGCATCTACGACCTGGGCGAAGCGAACGGCAACTACTTCATCGCCATGGAGTTCATCGACGGGCCGTCCCTGCGCGCAGTGGCGAAGCGCGCGCGCGAGCGGGGAGAGCGGCTTCCGATCGCCGAGGTCGTGAAGATCGTCTCCATGGCGGCGGCGGGGCTGCACCATGCGCACGAACTCGCCGACGCCGGCGGCAGACCGCTGGGACTGGTGCACCGGGACATCTCGCCGGACAACATCCTCGTCCACCGCAACGGGGTGGCGAAAGTCGTCGATTTTGGCATCGCCAAGGCAGCGAACTCCAGCGGCAAGACGCGGACCGGCGCCCTGAAGGGCAAGGTCGCGTACATGCCTCCGGAGCAGCTGCGCGGAGATCCGCTGGACCGCCGCACCGACGTCTTCGCCCTGGGCGTCGTGCTCTACGAGATGCTCGCGGGACAGAGGCCTTGGGAGGGCGACAGCGACGTCTCGCTGATCGGGCGGATCATGACGGAGGAGCCGAAGCCGTTCGCGACGGTGCGCCTCGATGCGCCCCCGGGGTTGATTGCCGTCCTCGACCGGGCGCTCGCCAAGGACCGCGAGGCGAGATACTCGAGTTGCCACGATCTCCAGGCGGACCTCGAGGCGCTGCTGGTCTCGCTGGGAAAGACGATCACCGCCGCTCGCATCTCCGACTTCGCCAAGGCCTATGAGGAGCCGGTCTCCGCTCCCGACGAGAGCACCGGCGCGGCGATGCAAGCGCTCGAGGCGGAGATGAACGGAACGGGACCGGCGACCGCCGTTCCGGGGCGCCGGCCGCCCGCGCGCGAACCGCGCACTACGGTCCTGGCGCCGTCTCCGCCGAACCGGAACGGCTTCGCGTACGCCGCGATCGCGTTCCTCTGCGTCGCGGCCATCGGAGGTAGCGGGGGATATCTCGTTCTGCAGCGCGGAATGCTGGCGCCCGAACCGGTGCCGATCGAACGCGATGCACCGCGGCCGGCCGAGCCGGCCGCGGAACGAGCGAGTGCGCAGGTTGAAACAGCCGGGGTTTCGACCCTGACCTCTCCTGCGGCAGATGCGGGACCGGGACCGCGCGAAACCGCGGCGCAGGCGGCGCCGAGCACGGTACCTCCTGCGACGGACGCGGGGCCGAGTGCTCCGGCTGTGATCGCGCAGAGCACGCCCGTCGCGGCGCCGGTTGCGGCCCCACTTCCGGCGACTGCACCCCCGGCGGCGCCAACTCCGGCCCCCCCTCCTCCGGTTGCACCTCCGGCGGCGCCAACTCCGGAGACGCCAACTCCGGCCCCAGAATCTCGCCATGCTGTTGTCGCCAAACCCAAGCGTTCCGTTCCGCCGCCTGCTCCGCCGCCGCCGGTGCTCGCCCAGGGAGAGCTGGTGCTCCTCATCCGCCCCTGGGCAAAGGTGGAAGTCGACGGCCACGACGTCGGCGTCACGCCCCTGAGCGGGCCGCTCATGCTCGCGGCAGGTGAGCATACCGTCCGCCTGGTGAACGCGGATCTGGGCAAGGACATCACGCGCACCGTGCGCATCACCGCCTCTTCCAAGGAAGTCTTGAAGGAAATCCTCGACGAATAGCGTCGTGGCGCCGGGAGTTGACAACGGCGCACAAAACAGGTCTTACGTTTCGTCCGAAGCGCTCACCCGACCGAGGGGGATGGATGCGTAAGAATCCGAGCCTGCTTCCTGCGATATTCCTTTGTCTCGTTCCCGCGGCGTCCTACGCCGTGTCCGTGCCGCTGCCGACGAAAGACATCACTCTCAATCTCCAGGTCTTCATCCAGCCGCAGGTGCAGATCAACGAGAACGGCGCACCGAACGGAACCGACGCCAGCTACGACTTGTTCGTGCGCCGGACGCGGCTGCAGGTCAATGGGGACGTCGGGACCAACTGGTCCTATTACTTCCAGGTCGACAACGCCAATTTCGGAAAGTTCGGCAACTTCACCAGCCGGATGATCGTGCAGGACGCCTGGGTGGCTTTCGGCCCGTTCGGGACCAAGGGCGACAACGTCCTGCTCGTCGAGGGCGGGCTCATCTTCTATCCGAACGCGAGGTTCACCATCACCAGCAGCGCAAACCAGCCGAACATCGAAGGGCATCCCGACATGCTGCGCGGATTCACTTCGGCCGTCTTTCCCGGCACGCGCAGCACGGGCCTGCAGGTGCGTGGTTGGGGCTTGGACAAGAAGATCGGCTTCCGGGGAGGAATCTACGAGGGCGTGCAGCCGACGAGCGCGGCCACCGGCCCGAACTATCACCACTACCCAGCCTTCGGGTTGTTCGTGAACGCCGATCTGATCGGAAGCGAGGAAGGCAGCTACCTGTATCAGAGCATCTACTTCGCGAAGGATCCGATCCTCTCCATCTCCGTCGCCCTCACCTACCAGGCGGACGCATTGCGGACGCTGAAGGGCCTGGCCAACCAGAGGTCGCTGACCAGCACGGTGTTCCTCGAGTATCCGCTTACGGAGCAGCAGGAGCTCATCGCCATCCTCGCCGGATACCTGTACGGCAACGGCAACGGCTCGCGCGATACCGGCAAGGGGTTGTCTCTCGACGTCGGCTTCCGATACGAGTTCGTGCGTCCCTACGTCACCCTCGAATACTTCAACAGCGACGACTGCACTCCGTCGGCAGGTCCCGGGGGCGTCACGGCGGCCCAGTGCGTCCAGGCGCACACGGCCGACAGCCGCAACGCGCGGTTCGGTCTCGATTTCTACATCAACAAGAGCCAGAACCACGTCCTGCTCGAGTTCTCGCTCAACCGCGGCCAGTCGGCGTTCGGTGCGCAGAGCATCGCGGCCGCCTCGGCGACGGCCGGGTATTCGCCCTTCGTCCCGGCCGGTCAGCAGCCTCTGGCGAGCCTGGGCCGCACGGCGAGCAAGTCGTTCGCCATGAGCTGGAACTGCTTCTTCTAGGACGGACTCAGGGGAGCTCGCCGAGGAACACGAGCTCGGCGGGTCCCCGCATCCTCACCCGATCGCGGGCGTCGACCCGGATCGTCAAGGCACCTCCAGGTAGCTCCACGGTGATGTCAGCATCCCGCGGCGCCTCGCCGCGCGCGATCGCCGCCGCCGCCACTGCGCAGGCGCCCGTGCCGCATGCTTGCGTCAACCCCGCTCCGCGCTCCCAGACGTGCGCGGCATACCGCTGAGGGCCGGCGCGCTCGACGAATTCGATGTTCGCGTTTTCTACCCTGCAGAGATCCGGTCCCGCTTCGGCTGCCAGGCGGGAGGCGCCGCTCCCGACGAAGATCACCCGGTGCGGATTCCCCATCGATACCGGCAGCGCTTCCCATCGCGACAAGCGGCGCGCCGGTTCGATCTGTGCGGTGCCCATGTCCACTTCGACGAGGCCCCGCGTCGGGCTGCGCGCGTCGACGGTACAGGGCCGGGGCCCCGCGTCCGTGAGCAGTTCGACGCGCGCGGTCGCAGGACGGGTGCAGCCCTCGGTTGCGATCCAGAGGGCTGCACATCGTGCGCCATTTCCACACATCTCGGGAATGGAACCGTCGGCGTTCTGCACCAGCATCCGTTCCCCCGGCAGGAGCGTGAGGAGACCGTCGCCGCCGACTCCCCGGTGCCGGTCGCACAGCTCCAGCGCCCGACGCGGCGGAAGCGGCTCGCCGCCCGCGCGGAGGTCGAGCAGCAGGAAGTCGTTGCCGAGGCCATGCAGCTTCGCAAAGCGCATCGATCGCCAGTGTAACCGGGAACCTCGCGGCGTGGGCCGAGAGCTTGACACTACCGTACGAGCGCGATTCAACTCGAACTGCCGTGTCGCGCACCTGCCCGGACTGCAACAACACGTACGATGACGAAGTCCTTCACTGCCCCGAGGACGGGCGGGGGCTGTCGGACATCCCGGCAGTGGACGATCTGATCGGCCGCACCGTCGGCAGCTACTCGGGTGGAGAAACTCCTCGGCAAGGGCGGCATGGGGTGCGTCTACATGGGCGTGCACCCCGGGATCGGATCGCGGGTGGCGATCAAGTTCCTGCACCCGCAGTTTTCGCACGACGAGAAGATCGTCGATCGCTTCTTCAACGAGGCGCGCGCGGTCAACGTCATCGGGCACGACAACATCCTCAAGATCCTCGACTTGAACGTCACCGAGGGTCACCGGCACTACTTCGTGATGGAGTTCCTGCACGGCCGCCCGCTGCAGGCGCTGCTCCGGCACAACGTTTCCGTTCCCCTGGACGTCGCGGGACCGATCCTGCTCCAGGTCTGCGACGCTCTCGAGGCCGCGCACAAACGCGGGATCGTCCATCGCGACCTCAAGCCCGACAACGTCTATCTGATCACCATGAAGGGCAAGAAGAACTTCGTGAAGGTGGTGGACTTCGGCATCGCGCGCATGACCGACGACGCCGGGATCTCCACCGGCAAGACGCAGACGGGCATGGTGATGGGGACGCCGGCCTACATGAGTCCGGAGCAGGGCTCGGGCGCCAGCAACAAGATCGACGGGCGCAGCGACATCTACTCTCTGGGCGTGATGATGTTCCAGCTTGCCACGGGCCGCCTTCCCTTCCCCGGCTCGAACTTCGGCGAAGTGCTGATCGGCCATCTCCAGGTCCCCCCTCCGCCCCCCCGCTCGCTGAATCCACTCGTTCCGGAGGCGTACGAGCCGCTGATCCTCAAGTGCCTGCAGAAGAAGCAGGAGGACCGCTACGCCTCGATGAAGGAGCTGAAGCACGCGATCGAAGCGTGCATGGACCAACTGAGGATCTCGAAGGAACTGCCGCACTCCGACGATACCGACACCGACACCCAGCTGCATCCGGTGGAGGTCAGGCCGCCGTCGTTCCCCGGCGCGCGAACGCCCGGTCGGGCGACCGGGCCGGGATCGAAGAACCGCATCTCCAACCCGAATGCGCGCCCTGGGGGAGCACGGCCCGCGACGCGGCCGGCGCCCGGCGCGACAGCCCGCATTTCCCAGCCTCCCACGCGACTCACCCCGGCGCCGCAACCGCAGCAACTTGGACGGGCGCCGCTGTTCGCCGGCATCGGCGTGCTGGCTGCTCTCGCGCTCGGCGTCGGCGGGTTCGTCGTGCTCCGCCGATCCGATGCGCCGTTGGCGTCTGCCCCCGTGCGCGCGCAGACGGAGATCGTCCGGCAAGAGGAGACGCCGGTCTTCCTCTCCGTCGTGTCCGAGCCCCTCGACGCCCAAGTGGTCGCGACCTGGAAGGACGGGGAAAAGCGCGGAGCCGCGCCGCTCAGCCTGGAGGTGCCGCGCAACGCCAAGGTGCATTTCGAATTCCGCAAATCCGGTTTCATCGATTACGCGATGGACGTGATCGCCGATCAGCCGCAGACCGTGCAGGCGGCGCTGAAGGCCGTTCCACGCCCCCCGCCTCCAGTCGCGGAGGAAGGCTCCGAGCGTCGGTCGCAGCCGGAGAAGAGACGCAAGAGGGACCGCGCGCCGAAGGTGCCGGACGGCGTGGTCGACGTGCTCGGCGACCTGAAATAGAAATCCGTACAGCCTCAAAACAATAACCGCATACCCCGCGCCTTTGTCGCGGGAGCGGCTAGCTCCCGAGCGCTTGACAGCACCCTTGACGGGAGCGTCAACTTAACAAGCGCCAGCTTGCGGAGAGCTTCTTGTCCCGGACTTGCCCCGAGTGCCAGAACCAGTACGAGGACGAGATCCTCCACTGTCCGGAGGACGGCCGCGATCTCTCGGGGGTCGAGCCCGACGACGAGCTGATCGGGCGCGACATCGGCAGCTACCGGGTGACGAAGCTGCTCGGCAAGGGCGGCATGGGCGCGGTGTACATGGCCGAGCATCCGGTCATCGGCTCGCGCGTGGCGATCAAGCTCCTGCACCCGCAGTATGCGACGGACAAGAAGATCGTCGATCGCTTCTTCAACGAAGCCCGCGCGGTCAACGTCATCGGCCACGACAACATCCTCAAGATCCTCGACCTCAACGTCACCGAGGACAACCGGCACTACTTCGTCATGGAATTCCTGCAGGGAAAGCCCCTCCAGGATTTGATCGTGCCGGAGGTCCCGATGACCCTCGATGCCGCCGGTCCCATCCTCCTCCAGGTCTGCGAGGCCCTGCAGGCGGCGCACGAGAGCAGGATCGTCCACCGCGATCTGAAGCCGGACAACGTCTACCTGACGGTGCACAAGGGCAAGAAGAACTTCGTCAAGGTGGTGGACTTCGGCATCGCGCGGGTCACCGACGATTCGGGCGCCTCGACCGGAAAGACGCAGACCGGGATGGTGATGGGGACGCCGGCGTACATGTCGCCGGAGCAGGCGGGCGGGATGACCGCCCGCATCGACGGCCGCAGCGACATCTACAGCCTGGGTTGCATGATGTTCCAGATGGCCACCGGCAAGCTGCCCTTCCCGGGGACGAGCTTCGGCGAGGTGCTGATCGGACACCTGCAGCTTCCGCCGCCGTCGCCGCGATCGTTGGCTCCCGCGATTCCCGAGGCGTACGAGGCGTTGATGCTCAAATGCCTGGAAAAGAAACAGGAGGATCGCTACCAGACCATGCGCGACGCGCACGACGCTCTCGCGCAAGTGATGGGGCAGCTGGGCATCTCTCGCGAACTGCCGCCCGCGAGCGCCGAGGAGCTGGCTGCCGCAGCAACCGGAACGAAGACGCGGACGAATCCGGGAGGGGTGCTGAAGACGCCTGCGCGTCCGGCGCTCCCGAGGAAGACTCCGGCGACGCCGGGACGGCCGATGATGACCAACGCGACGCCGTTTCCGCCGTTTGTGCCGAAGTCGCGTCCCGCTGTCTACATCGGACTGGTCGCGATCGTGCTGGCCGCCGCCTCTGGCGTGGTCTTCTTCGTGCGCCAGCAGGCGGGGGAAAATCGCAGGGCTGCGGAGCGAGCCGCGCAGCTCGCGGCGCAGCACATCGGGGAACAGGCGCGGGAGGCTGCGCTGCGCGCCGAGGAGGAGCAGCGGCGCCTGCAGAACGACAAGATCCAGCTCTCGGTCGTCTCCGAGCCTGTCGGCGCCATCGTCGAGGTCACCTGGAAGGAAGGGGTGAAGGGCGGCGTCACACCTTTCGACCTCTCCGTCCCCAAGAACGTGAGCGTCCGTTTCACCTTCTCCAAGAAGGATTTCGTTTCCTGGACCACCGACGTGATCGCGGATACACCGAAAGTGGTGCGTGCGTCTCTGTTGGCGGAGCCGAAACCGGCGCCGCCGCCGCGCGCGATCAAAGTGAAGTCCGAGGGGTCGGGCAAGAAGCCTGGGCAGGCGGCTTCGAAGGAAGACGACATCCCGGTCGAATTTTGAGGGGGACAATGTGAGATACGGCATGTTGTTGGCGGCGCTGGGATGCGCCGCGATGGTCCTCGCAGGCGCGGCGCGCGCGGCGGAGGAATCGGCCGGAAAGAGGGACCCCACCCTCGAAGAGGCGCGGCAGCACGCCGCCAAGGCCAAAGTCCACTACGATCTCGGCGAGTTCGAGAAGGCCGCCGAGGAGTACATCATCGTCTACCGCCTGCGCCCGCTGCCGGCGCTGCTCTTCAACATCGCGCAGTCGTATCGCGGCGCCGGGCAATACGAGAAGGCCAAGCAGTTCTACCGGGCCTATCTGCGCGAGAGCCCCGACGCGCAGACCAGCGCCGCGGTGAAGAAGGCGCTGAAGGAGATCGACGAGCTGCTGGCGAAGGAGAAGAAGACCCGCGAGTCGCCTCCCAACGGGATTCGCGAACCGCCAAGTGAAGTCGCCGCACGCGGCTCCCCGCCCCCGCCTCCCCCGCCGTCCACGGCCACTCCGGCACCGCCACCGCCGGGAGTGGCGACGACGCTTCCGCCCACGCAGACCCCGCCTTCGCAACCCCTTGTAGCGCCGGCGATGTCGCAGCCCGCGCCGACGGCCGCTCCACCATCCGCGCTCCCGGCGCCGACCGCGACCACGGTCGCCGCCCGGGCGGAGCCATCCTCATCCCGGCGCACATGGACCTACGCGCTCGCCGGCGCTTCCGTCGCCATGCTCGGCGGCGGCGCGATCTTCGCCGTCAAGGCGAAGAACGTCGACAACGAGCTGACCGCGCATCCCCACACCACCTCGGCGGCGGATGATCTGCTTTCGCAATCCAAGTCGGCCCATACCGTCTCCGCCGTGCTGCTCGGCGCGGGCCTCGCGGCCGGCATCGGCGCCGGCGTCCTCTACTTCCTCCCCACATCGTCCGGTGCGTCGGTGGCGGGGAGATTTTGATGAACACGACTTCTTCCGGGGGGAACCAACCGATGCAGAAGACCGCCGTTCTCTCGTTCGCTGCCGCGCTGCTGCTCGCCGCGGGGTGCCAGGTCGACGTGACGAAGCTCGCCTGCACCAGCTCGGCGGAATGCCCGACCGGGTACCACTGCGACATGGGAACGGCGACTTCAGCGGGAACGTTCAAGTGCGCGAACGGCGCGGCCCAGCAGAAGACGCTGGCTGCGGATGCAACGAAGTTCCTGCTCGAGCAGAAGTCGAAGGCGGACGGCACGACGCGGACGACCATCACCGCTGACGTCGGCGCCGTGACGTCGACTCCCGACCTCGTCGGCGTGCGCGCCATCGCCTCCCAGAACGGGACCGATCTGGCCAGTGCGCAGGTCCTGGCGGACGGGTCGGTGCTCCAGTTTCAGCTCCCGCAGGCGTCGCTACAGGTCGATCTGCGTATCGAGGACGACAGCGGTCACTCGGTGGCGGTCACCGGATATCGCGAGCATCTCGAGCTGAATTTCCTCGGCAAGAACGTGACAGGCAACAGCAACGGCATGGCGGCTTACGACGCCGTCTCCATCAGCAACTCGCTGTACCCGCCGCAGACCTGGATTGCGACGGGCGGGCCGAGCGGACCCGCGCTCGGCGAGCTCGCGGCGACGTACACGGCGCTCGCGGACGGCGGGATCGCACCGCCCGCGTCGTACCAGGCCATGCAGCAGCTCGACGGCATGAACAGCTCGTCCGCATTCCCACCGCAGCCGGATCGCGATGGCGGGACCGTCATCGGCTGGGAGCAGATCAGCAGCGTTTCCACCACGACCACCACGGCGCTGATTCCGCCCGCGCGGGTCGGCGCGGCCATGGCGATGAACGGCGGCGAAATGACGATGTACGGAGGAGCGGCGCCTGACGTGGACGGGGGCGTCGTCGACCCGGCAGGCACCTGGTATAGC
>Ga0209761_1000061_pt1 | contig 50903 bp, 60 predicted proteins | sample GraSoi013_1_40cm_4_FD_185818 | JGI IMG/M metagenome (GOLD analysis project Ga0209761, IMG submission 185818) | Grasslands soil microbial communities from the Angelo Coastal Reserve, California, USA - Sample 09_25_2013_1_40cm (SPAdes) (version 2) | ecosystem: Environmental > Terrestrial > Soil >... | reverse complement strand
GTGCTGCTAGGAACACGGTCAGAGTTCTCGACGCAGCCGGGATGGATATCATAATCATAGAAACCGTGGGAGCTGGGCAGGCCGAGGTGGAGGTGGCGTCGGCCGTGGATGCGGTCGTCGTCGTGCTTATGCCTCAGCTCGGCGATGAGGTTCAAGCGTTCAAGGCAGGGTTCGGCGAGATCGGTGATGTCTTCGTGGTGAACAAGGCGGACCTCGTCAACCCCTCAAAGACCATGTACAACATTGCCAGCGGCTTGAAGGAGAAGGACGGCTGGAGGCCGCCGGTGTTGAAGACCGTTGCTTTGAAAGGAACTGGAGTACCGGCGGTAGTCGACTCACTTGAGAAGTTTCGCAAACACCTCGACGACAAGGACCTGCGAGAGAAACGTGCGCAGGGAAGAATTGAACAAGAGCTGATTGAAGCAGCGTTTTCGGATTTTCACCGTGAAACAGTGGACCGGTTGAAGACCCGGAAGGAATGGACTGGAATCGTCAACCAGGTCGTCAAGCGCCAATTGGACCCTGAAACCGCGGCGTCAAAACTGGTAAAGACCATCAGCAAGCTAGGAGACTAGAAATCTACGCCTGAACCCGTAACAACCGATTCCGGAATACCCTCCAAGCGAGTCTACACTCAAAAGGATGTCCCGCCCCGGTGGGCCAAGTCGATCGGGTTACCTGGACAGTACCCTTACGCGCGGGGAATCTACGAGGAGATGTATAGACAAAAACTGTGGACGATGCGTCAGTACACGGGTTTCGGGTCAGGACGGGAAACCAACAAGCGCTTCAAGTATCTAATCTCACATGGAGAGACTGGCCTCAGCACCGCCTTCGACCTGCCGACTCAGCTTGGCCTTGACTCAGACCATCCACGCGCGGCCGGAGAAGTTGGTAGGGTAGGCGTTGCGATAAGCAGCCTTGACGACATGAGACAGCTCTTCGACAGCATCCATCTCGACAAAGTTAGCACCAGCATGACAATTAACGCGACGGCCCCTATCCTCCTGTCACTTTATGTCGCTGTGGCTCAGGAACAAGGCGTCTCACAGAGAGTTCTCCGAGGAACTACTCAGAATGATATTCTGAAGGAGTACATTGCCCGGAACACATACATCTATCCCCCCGAGGCTTCACTGAGATTAGCAGTGGACCTGATAGAATACTGCGCCGAAAAAATGCCCATGTGGCATCCAATCAGCATAAGCGGCTACCATATCAGAGAGTCCGGTGCAAACGCTATACAGGAGCTAGCGTTCAGCTTCGCAAACGCTCTCGAGTATGTAAGAGCGGCCTTGGAAAGGGGGCTAAGGATCGACCACTTTGCCCCTCACCTTTCATTCTTCTACGCCTGCCGGAACGACTTTCTCGAGGAGATTGCCAAGCTCAGAGCAGCCCGGAAAATATGGGCACGGTTGATGAAAGAGCGGTTCAATGCTCGAAATCCGGAATCTTGCAAACTCCGCTTTCACACTCAAACTAGCGGCGAAACACTGACCGCCCAGCAGCCTGACAATAATGTCACAAGGGTGGCGATTCAGGCCTTAGCCGCTATCCTGGGCGGGACCCAGTCTTTACACACGAACTCCAAGGATGAGGCGATCTCCCTGCCGACAGAGGATTCGGTGAGAGTTGCACTGCGAACCCAGCAAATCATCGCTTACGAGTCAGGAGTGACTCGGACCGCTGACCCCCTGGCCGGTAGCTACTATGTTGAGAACCTGACACGGAGCCTTGAGCGGAATGTACTGGAGCTTCTTGAGAGAGTAGAGAGCCTAGGTGGAGCACGGAAGGCAATAGAGTCAGGCTTCGTCCACCGGGAGATTCAGGAGAGCGCCTACAGGTTTCAAAAGTCAGTCGATGAGGGACGAACAATCATCGTGGGCGTAAACAGGTTCATTGATGGAGCGGGTGCTGAGCCTAGAATCCAACGCCTCGACCCCAAGATCGAGAAAACTCAAATCCGCCAGCTTAGAAATTTCAAAGCATCAAGAAACAGAACCCGAGTGAACAACGCGCTCGGATCCTTGACAAGGTCTGCCAGAGCAGAAAAAAACTTCGTACCAAGTATCTTGAGAGCAGTTCAGGTAGGCTGCACAGTAGGCGAAGTCAGTTACGCTCTGAGGGAGGCCTACGGCGAGTACAGGGTAAGAATCGAAGTGTGACTAGTAATGGGAGAGCGACACACTTCGCGTTACGCTTCTAACACGTGAACCTGCGAGTATTTGGAGCGGTAGGGAAGTGAAAGATTTGATAGCTGGGATAGTGGCCGTTTTAGCTATGACTCCGCCGTTCTAGAGTCTCTCTCCCATTTCCTGGGCAAGATCCTGTAGTAGCTCGCGCTGCCTCCGTGAAAGGTCCTGGGGAATGTCCACGTCAACGCGAACAAGCTCGTCTCCCTTGCCCCATCCGTCAAGGTTCGGAAAGCCCTTCCCTTCAAGCCTAAAGACAGTACCGGACCTCGTTCCTGGAGGGATTTTCAACCTGGCCTTTCCGTCGATGCAAGGAACTTCTAGTTCCCCCCCTAGGGCAGCTTTCGGAAAGCTGATCCTCGTCTCATAAACCACATCGTTCCCTTGTCTCTTGAACTCGCGGTGGGGCTTCATGTGAATTCGAACATACAGATCTCCTGCCCGGCCAGCTGCAACCGCGTCTCCTTCACCTTTGAGCCGTAGACCCTGGCCTTCATCAGCCCCTGCGGGAACCTTGACCTGCAACTTCCGGCGGACCCTTTCCAGCCCAGAGCCTCTGCAGGTTTTGCACGGTTTCTCGATTATGGTTCCTTCTCCCCGGCATTTTGGACAAGTGGTTATTTGTACAAACTGGGCAAAACCCGCTCTCCGTACGTGCTGAACCTGGCCGCGACCATTGCACTCTGCGCACCTCTTCCGACTGCTGCCTGGCTGCGCACCGGTCCCGTTGCACGTAGCGCACTCGGACAGCCGAGGAATATCTATCTCCCGGGCCGCCCCGTGCGCCGCCTCTTCAAAGGTAATTTCCAAATCGTAGGCCAAGTCATCCCCTCGCGTGGGCTGTCGTGGTCCAAAGCCCTCGAAACCCCCAATGCCCCCAATGCCTCCAAAGAACCGTTCAAAGATACCGCCAAGCCCACCAAAGCCTAAGTCCCGGAATATGGAGTCGAAGTCTGCCCCGCGGAAAATGTCCTCGGTGTTATAGCGCTGATAGACCCCTTCTCTGCCGAACTGGTCAAACTGCGTCTTCTTCTCATCATCCGAGAGTACGGCGTAGGCTTCGGAGATTTCCTTGAACTTCTCAGTAGCCTCTGGAGCCTTATTCCTGTCAGGATGATACCGTAAGGCCAGCTTACGATAAGCGGATTTTATCTCGTCCTTAGACGCGCCTCGGGGAACGCCGAGAATGTCGTAGTAGTCGCGCTTCTCCATCTACAGGTCATTCAGCTCGTTCTCTTACTTAGACCCTTCACTCTTCACTTCTTTGAAATCAGCATCCACGACATTATCGTCTTCAGAAGATGATCCAGTCTTCTGCCCAGAGGCTCCTTGTGTCCCGCCCTGAGGAGCCTGCTGAGCCGCGACGTTCTGGTAGATTTCCGCTCCGACCTTCTGAAGAGTCTTAGACAGTTCGTCGCTGGCGGCTTTGATCTTGTCAGGTTCTTTCGAAGACAGTGCGGCTCTGAGAGCCCCCGCGGCTTTGTCGATAGCTTGGACCTGTTCTTGGCCGATTTTGCCTCTTAACTCGTCCTTGGTTTTCTCAGCCGTGTAAAGCATACTTTCAGCGTTATTATGAAGCTCGACCTCTTCCCGCTTCTTCTTGTCTAGCTCCGCGAACTGTTCCGCCTCATGGACCATCTTCTCCTTCTGGTCCTTGGACAGCTTCGTCGACGCGGTAATCGTGATCTTGTTCTCCTTGCCGGTCCCAAGGTCCTTCGCAGTCACGTTCAAAATTCCATTTGCATCTATGTCGAAGGTGACATCGATTTGCGGAACGCCTCTCGGTGCCGGTGGTATTCCCGTCAGGTTGAACTTTCCAAGTGAAAGGTTGTCCTCTGCCATCGCACGCTCTCCCTGGAGCACATTGATTGTTACGGTGGACTGGAAGTCTGCCGCTGTCGAGAAGACCTGGCTGCGCTTTGTGGGAATGGTTGTGTTTCTCTCCATGATCTTCGTGGAGACTCCTCCCAGGGTTTCAACGCCGAGGGAGAGGGGGGTGACGTCGAGAAGGAGTATGTCTTTGACTTCCCCTGCAAGAACCGCGCCCTGGATCGCCGCGCCTACGGCGACACATTCCATGGGGTCGACGCCCCGTTCCGCATGTTTCCCAACGATGTCCTCAACAGACTTGCGAACCAAGGGCATTCGAGTCTGGCCTCCGATGAGAATGATGCGGTCAACATCCTTTGTCGTGAGCTTTGCGTCTGCCAGGGTTCTCTGGATGGGGGCCTCGACCTTCTTGACGATCAGCCCAGCCAAGTCTTCGAGTTTCGCTCTTGTAAGGGTCGTGTGAAGGTGCTTCGGTCCTGAGGAATCCTGTGTCAGGAATGGAAGGTCGACGTCTGTTGTTACGAGGTTTGAAAGCTCAATCTTCGCCTTCTCCGCAGCTTCCTTTAGACGGGTCATCGCGGCTCTGTCGTTGCGGAGGCTGATGCCCGTCTGCCGTTGAAAGTCGGCCAGCAAATATTCGACAACAGCGTTGTCGATATCTGTGCCACCTGTCTGTGTGTCTCCACTGGTGGCCAGAACCTGGAAGACTCCGCCCCCGAACTCCATTAGGGTAACATCATGCGTTCCTCCGCCGAAACTGAAGACCATGATCTTCATCTCCTTGTCTGTCTTGTCCAGTCCATAGGCTAGACAAGCCGCAGTTGGCTCATTGATGATACGAGCAACTTCTAAGCCCGCAATTTCCCCCGCGTCCTTTGTGGCCTGTCGCTGGTTATCGTTGAAGTGTGCAGGAACAGTGATGACGGCTTTCTTAACGGGCCTTCCCAGAAAAGTCTCAGCGTCTCTCTTGATCTTTTGAAGAATGAAAGAAGAGACCTGCTGAGGAGTATACTCTTTGCCCTGAAGAACGACTTTCTCTGATGTCCCCATCTTCCGCTTCACCTCAAAAATGGTTCCTTCAGGGTTCGTCGCGGCCTGCCTCTTTGCAGGCTCACCTACTAACAGCTGGCCCTCCTTGGTCATGGCCACAACGGAGGGGAACATCTTCCCGGCGGCGGTCTGTCCCTCAGCGCTGGGTACGACCGTGGGGCGTCCTGCTTCCATCACGGCAGCTGCCGAATTCGTGGTTCCTAGGTCTATTCCAATTATCTTCTCGGTCTCTGTCTTACTCACTCGCTCTCACCCTCATTAGCTCGGCTTTCCCCTGTAGCGTGTTTCTCTGCCACTTTAACTATACTCGGGCGTAGAACCTTCCCGTTCAGCAGGTAACCTATCCTAATTTCCTCAATAACGGTGCCTTCCTCTTGGTCCGACTCGATAGCGAGAGCCGCCTCATGCAGGTCGGGTGTGAACTTAGACCCTACGCTTTCGATCTTCTTCACGCCTTCTTTCGACAGTAGACCCTGCAACCGTTTGTGTACCATATCGACTCCCTCGATTAGCACAGAGTCCTGCTCAGCCTCCTTCGATCTCTGAAGAGCCAGCTCCAGTTCGTCATTCACGACAAGAAGCTCGGATAGCAAGCGTTCGTTTCCAAATCTTCTTGAGTCTCCGACCTCCTTTTCCACCCTCTTTCGATAGTTCTCGAAGTCAGCCTGAAGATACTGAAGCCGTCTGAGATAATCGTCCGCCTTTGCTTTCTCAGCATTCAGTCCACTCTCCAGCTCCGCTAGCCTGGGGTCAGGTTTCTCGTCTCTCCTGGCGTCATGCTTCGGACTCTTCGCTGGCTTTACCTCTGGCCTAGGGGCCAGGTCTGGCTTGCTTTCCTCCGGCACGATCATCCCTTGACTCTACCTGTGCAGGCTGACGTATCCTATTCCTAGGAGCGGAGGAGTGTGGGAAAATTAAACCTTAGGACACGCCCGCCTTCAAAACCGGGTTTCCCTCACGACTGAGACATACGGCCTCCTATTCTCTGGGACGAAAGGTTGTTATCTTTCCCTACAGCGAGAATCGTCAGTAACGATTTCTTATTAGGCTCCAGCACCCGGTTAGCAGACTGGTCTTTGGAGGAGAATCGGCCCTGAGTTTCTTAAAGCGTCTATTGCCGTTGAAAGCCAAGGTGTGGATTAGCCTCGACAAGCCCTCGTTTGCCCAAGGCGAACCAGTAGTCGGCAAGGTGAACGTTGAGGCTCATGAGTATATCCAGTCTCTTGGTGTACGCGTCGAGGCCCGGGCGACTGAGAACTATCAAGAAACTGAATGGGTTATAGTCAACAACCAGAGGATTCAGCAAAACGTCCGCAAACAGAACAGCCTCTTCTCAAGAGACGAGAACGTCGCGGGACCCTCCGATTTCGGCCAGGGACCCACCAGAAGCTTCCCCTTCTCCGTCGGAATTCCCACTTTCAGGCCAACTCGCCCGGGCGGAAACGTCGAGTACGCAGTCAAGGGCGTACTTTCCGTAAAGGGACGCCCCGACGCCACAAGCACAACTCAGATCGCATTCGGCCCCCCGGCGGCCTACCCCGTCATGAGTCCTCCCATGCAACCAGTTGGGTACGGCCCGCAGCCTATGTATGGACCACCCGGATATCCCCCTCAAACATATGGGCCCCAAGGTTACGGTCCTACACCTGGATACGGTCAGCCTGGAATGGCTCCGGGCTATGGACCCCAGTATCCACAGTATGCACCCCAACAGCCAGCGCAGCAGACCGCCAAGGCCCGTTGCAAGTTCTGCCAGACCATGATCGACCAGGGCGCGAGTGTCTGCCCCAATTGTGGCGGACACCAGTAGTATAGACTGGGCGAGCGTCTACTTTCGCGCCGCTCTCTCTACTAAGAAAGAGAGACCATCGCTACCCCGACTATTATCAAGGCTGCACCAGTCCCGGAGAGTAGACTGAAAGAATCACGAAAGATCATGACTGAAAGAACTACGCTCACGACAACTTCGATTGGCAGAATTATCGATGATACTGTAGCACTAATCGTCTCCAGACCCTTTGTAAAGAAATAGTAAGACCCGACAGTTGAGAAGACGGCTAGAAACAGAACGTAGAACCAGGCATCCGGGCCAAGACTGATCGGCCGGCCCAAGTCAAGAGTCGTGAATGGTAGCAGTAGAGTCGCCGTTGTGATCAGAAGTCCCCCAGTTACAGCTGGACTGCCGCGGACCTCCACCAGGTCCTTGGAGAACACGAAGATGAGGGCGATGGTTACCGCGGTTCCGAGAATCAAGAAGTCACCGGTCACTTGGCCTCCTCCAAGCTCAAGCCCTCTCCCTGCCACGACGAGGGAGGTTCCGGCGAACCCGAGTAGGACTCCTAGGCTCCTCCTCCAGACCAGTTTCTCCTTCCCTCTAAGCCGAGCTATGACTGGAATCATCAATGCCGCGGAGCCTATGATCAATGCCGCGTCAGAAGACGTGGTCAGAAATTGGCCTTCGAACTGCATAGCATAGCCAACAGTGTTCAGAACTCCAATGGCCCACAAGAGCTTCGAACGGTAGAGCTCTCTCTTCACCCACCCCCTCCGGCCCAGAACGAAGACAACGACCGCGGACGCCACAAGGAACCTTAGAGTGGCGAAGAAAAACGGTGGAATCACTCCCAAACCGAGCTTGATGACTGGCACGCTGGTGCCGAAGAGAACGCCGGACACTATTGTCGATGCCAGTCCTGTTCTTTGTGTCATTGACAGCCTAGCCTGATTTTCCTTCCACGTTTGGTCGAAGCATGCACTGTGAAATCGTTTTCAGCTAGGCTTATCTCTTAGTTCGGTTCCTATTCCCGCAGCTATGGAAGAAACCTCCCTCATCTCCAGGGACACTGTTGCGTGCGCATGGTGCAAGGAAGAGAAGCCTGCTTCTGAGACTACGTGGTTCATGCCTGAGCCAGGCGAAAACTCGGTTCGTCTGTGCAGCTTCTGCTACGAAGAGGCCGCAAAGCAGGTCCGCCTTCACCGGCTAGTCCGGACAAAAGGGGACTATCCGGTAGAAGCCGCCTCCTAACAGAACATAATACCCACCCCTACCTACTGCTATCGCTAGGCTACTGGCAGTCATTGTCCTTGAAGAACCAAGTCGTTGTCCTAGGCTGCGGGGTCGGAGGACTCACATTCGCTAGCACTTTGGCAAAACAGGCCAAAGGTTCAGCCTCCGTCACTGTAATCGAACGCAAATCCCGGTTTCAGTTTCCACCCTCTTACACATGGGTCGTGATGGGATGGCGGGAGCCAAAACAGGTCCAACGGGACCTAACGCCCCTTGCCAGGAAAAAAGTCAAGATCATCAACGAGGCCGTCATCAAGATCGACCTATCCGCCAAGCGCGTAGCTACGAGCTCCTCACAAATAGCCTATGACTATCTCGTAGTCGCTCTCGGTGCTGAGCATGTTCCGGGGGAAATCCCTGGTTTCGAGGACTACGCTCACCAGTTCTATGATTTGGTTTCGGCGCTAAAGTTCAGAGAAGCCCTCAATGGCTTTGCCGGGAACACCGTGTCCGTTGGAGTATCACGCACGCCCTTCAAATGCCCAGCCGCTCCCTACGAAATGTCCCTCCTTCTGGACGATAACTTCCGCAAACAGGGAAAGAAAGTCGAAGTTCACATGTTCACCCCGGAAGCCCAAGCCCTCCCGGCAACTGGTCCAGTAATCGGAAAACAGGTCGAACGAATGCTAGCCACTCGCGGAATAAAATATCATCCAAAGAAGAAACTGGTCAAGGTTGCCCGAGATAGCATAGTTTTCGAGGACGGAGAAGAAATCAACCACGACCTCCTTGTCGCTGTTCCGCCGCACCGATGTCCTAGTGTAGTTGTCGATGCGGGACTGACGGACTCGTCAGGCTGGGTACCAGTCAATCCTAACACACTTGCCACGAAAGTAGAAGATGTGTACGCGATAGGCGATGTTTCGGCCATCGAGACCCCACATGGACACATGCCGTTTCTGCCCAAGGCCGGAGTCTTCGCTCAAGGTCAAGCGGAGATTCTCGCGAACAACATAGCACATTCGATCACCGGGAAAGGCGAACGGAAGGCTTGGGATGGATCCGGGACATGTTTCCTAGAGGTGAGTAAGAGCGAGAGTGCCTTCCTCAGAGGCACGTTTCTATCCAAACCACCGAGGCTTGAGTTCCACCCTCCCCGGAGAAAATGGCACTTTGACAAGATCGCCCTTGAAAAGTTCTGGATGACATACCGGCTCTAGAAACCTGCGGGGAAAAATCGCCCAGAACAAGCCGCTTTCGCCGTTTTGAACCCGCGACTTCCAAACGCAACTAATTCACGAGAAAACTACGCCCTAAACGCCGAGTCGGAAAACCCTGGACTCGCCAGATTCACGCCCTGTCAGCCCAAACCCGCCCATTCTCCCCGCGAGACAGAAACCTACCTCAGAAAAAATTCGTCATCGTGTGGTCTTCTCGAGAGACAGATTCCCTCTCTCCCGGAATGCGGAATCGGGAAAAATTGTAAGAAATCTCAAACATCCCTTCCGGGCCCGGGTCCGTGCCTCCCACCCTCCATACCCCGAACGGGGCACAACCGTTCAATCAGTTTCAGACGGGTGACGGACTCAGCACCTACGTGACAGCCACGTATAGGAAGTGAACTTTGACAGAGACCTCTTCACGTGTATACCTAGGCGGTGGCTGCAGCCGTCTGTAACTGCTCCCAGGGAAACGTCTTGTGTCGCTTGTAGTACTCCACTAGACCCCCTTCTCGCATCAGGTTTCGCAGGAACCCCGGCACCTTCAAGGCCTGGAACACTCTCCCGTCCCGAAGCCTCTTCACCGACCAGTTCTCAACGTTGACCTCCAACTCCTCGAACTGCTTCACCTCCTTACTAATCCCTGGAACCTCCAAGGCCGGCAGACCGATCGCGAAACTGTTTCGGTAGAAGATGCGCGCGAAACTCTCCACGACAACCGCAGCAACGCCCGCGTACTTGATAGCAACGGGTGCTTGCTCCCTGCTTGAACCTCCGCCAAAGTTACGGCCCGCGACAAACAGGTCTCCTTGCTTGACCTTCTTGTAAAACTCCGGGTCGAAACCGTACATCGCATACTTTGCCATCTCCACCGGATCGTTGGTTCGAGCCTTGAACCGGAACGGAATGATAATGTCAGTATTCACATTATCAGGCCAGACCCACGCCCTCCCCTGGAGAGTCGCTGGAATTGTCATAGGTACTTCCTCGGGTCCGCAATCTTGCCCTCAATAGCCGAGGCCGCGCAGGTCGCTGGTGAAGCTAGGTAGATTTTCGCGCTCGTCGCGCCCATGCGCCCAGTATAGTTTCTCGGCGAAGAAGAGATGCAAACCTCGTTCTCGCCCAGCGCTCCCAGATGGGTCCCAACACACGCCCCACAGGTGGCATTGGTGAAAACTGCTCCTGATTGGAGGAACGTCTCCGCCAAACCGTTGCTGATCGCGTACTCGAAAACCTGCCTACTCGCAGGCGTGACAATGCATCGTGAACCGGTCTTGACCCTGTGACCTTTCAATATCTTAGCCGCGACAACCAGGTCCTCGACACGGCCGTTGGTCGATGAGCCGATGAAGGACTGGTCGATCGGTGTGCCCTCAAGCTCATCCACGCTCTTCACCTTGTCCACGTTCCCCGGCTCGGCCACTTCGGGCTCCAGCTTTCCCAGCTCGACATCATGTGTGTCCTTGTACGTGGCCTTCAATCCCGCATGAACTTCCTGGATTGACTCGCGTCCCACCGAACGAAAATACTCCTGAGTCAGAGCATCTACCTCGAAAATAGACAGTTTGCAGCCGCACTCCATCGAGTTATTGCTAACGCAGGCCCGGGATGCTATGGAGAGGGTCCTCACGGCCGGACCCTTCCACTCCAAGGACATGTAGTTTCCACCATCCTCGCCAACCATGCCAATGAAATGGGAGATGAGGTCTCTAGCATACACTCCTTTCTTGAACTCGCCCGTAATGTTAACCCTGATAGTTTCGGGAACCCTAACCCAGAGCTTTCCCGTCGCCCACAACCCGGCCATCTCCGAGCTTCCGACTCCCGTGGCAAACGCTCCCACCGCTCCTCCCTGGCAAGTGTGCGAGTCAGCACCGAAAAGAACCATACCTGGAACAACATGGTTCTCGAGCAAGTGCTGATGTGATATGCTGCCCTCGACAAGTCGGACTCCGTGCTTCTTGGCGAAGGCGCGCATCAAAATGTGAAGCTTCGCAACCTTCTCATCAGCAGCAGGATAGGTATGGTCGATTACAAGATGAATTCTTGATGGGTCCCAAACCTTCCCAACACCCATCTCCTCGAAGACCTTAATCGCCAACGGACCAGTACTATCCTGGGCCATAGCCATGTCCACAGGAAGAACCGTAATCTCCCCCGGACTCAGGGGCCTGTTGTTGCTCTGGGCCCGCATGCCGATGACCTTCTCGGCAAAAGTGAGAGATTCATCGCTCAGAATTGTTTTGGACATTGGTTCGTCGAGAACGGAAAAATCTGTCTCTATTAAACCTGAATGAATAACCGGACTCGAAAGTAACCAACAAAAAGAGGGAAACGGATGGCTAAGGCGTTTCGAGAAGGCCGAGTCTCTCGAGAACCAAGAGAGCTTGGAGTGTTATCCACTTGCTAGGTTTGCCGGCTTCCTCTAGCTGAATCGACCGATCCGTGCCCCAGCCTTCAGTTATCAGCTCCCTCTCCTCCGGCCGTGAGACTGTCTCCCAGTTGTGCATGGGATGAGCATGCCGCCAGCCTCGGTACACGCCCTCCAACGGCCATCGGCCATCAGCCAGCCTTTTGGCTAACAGAACCCTGACAGCATCGTCCATTCTAGAGTCGTTTTTCACGCCGTTCTCTGTCAGAATTCTCAGGCCATGGAGGAAGTCGTAACAGTAGTGCATCGGATAGTGTGTCTTCAGGAAATCGAGCAGAACGACTGAGTCATTCGTGTCAGACATGTACACTCGATGTTTCAAGAGAAATTCCAAACCCTTTCTGGCCGATTGCTTCCACGTCTCCTGAGGATCGGCGGCAATCATCTCGCTTAGAGCCCAGAGGGGCTGGACAGTTGCCATGAACGAACCATGCTTTCCTTGAGGAGAGCAGTTCCAGCCACCGTCTGGGAGCTGCATAGTCACGAGCCAGTCCATGGCCTTTCGGACCCTCGCGTCATTTGCATAGTCCAGTTTTCCAAGAGTGCGAACCATATTGCCCGTCAAACAGATGTGTGGTTGAAGCGGCCAGTCCTTGATTTCCACCGGCGGTTTTCTCGGTCTAAGAGAAAACCCTCCCTCGTCGACGTTGTGAAGCAACATCAAATGCTCAGCGCAGTTTCTGATTCGCGGGTCCTTCCCTGAGACTCCAAGGTCTGCGAGGACCACGAGCTGCCAGCTACAGGCTGAGAACTTTGGAACTATGCAAGAAAACGGGTTGTCCCAGTACGTGTTTTCCTTTTGTTCAGCAAGGATTCGCGCCGCCCATCCGTGCTTTCCAATGCCGGCCCTAGTCTTCTCCACCTGAGCATCGCTTTGATCCCTGTCGAGAAGCTGGGTAAGGGCGTGGTATCTCACCGAGGGCTCATTTTCCTCCAACAGCCAGTCCAAAACACTCCCTGAGACTCCGTTCTTCGAAAGGTGAACCTGTTCTAGCACGAATACTTCACACTAGGAGCAACATATCGGTGAAATAAAAAGGTGGAAAGCGGACCGCGGCTTCTATGGCGCACCTCGTCTCGTTTCACGTACGTGTGACTAAGAATCACGAGAAACCCTCGTAGTGCTTATTAGCGAAATAGGCAAGAGCGCCTTTTGATTGGCCTATGGCCAAGAAACCCCTCAAGCCTTCCAAGAAGATTCGCATTTTAGTAGCGAAGCCTGGGCTTGACGGCCACGACCGAGGGGCGCTAGTCCTGTGCAGGGCTTTCCGAGACGCTGGGATGGAAGTCATCTACACCGGCTTCCTAGCCACCCCGGAACAAGTAGCCCAGATGGCAATCGACGAAGACGTGGACGTCGTGGCGATGAGCCTCCTCAACGGAGCCCACATGACAGCCTTCCCAAAAGTCGCCAAACTAATTCGGGAGAAAGGCGGTAGCGACATTCTTCTAGTGGGGGGAGGAATAATTCCTGACGAAGACAAACCTCTCCTGGAGAAACATGGCATCACCGGCAATTTCGGCCCAGGCACCTCTCTCAAGACAATAATTGACCACGTAGAACGAGTGGTCAGGGAACGAAACGCGAAGAGATCTCGGTAAACTTCTGAACGTGGGTGGCCTAAGAATTGGGGTTTTGTCGTTAACGGTTTGTCCTGATTCAAGAGACGAGTTGTCTTTGTACACGTGAGCCCCTCATCGAGATGATGCGTTTCCCGATGGGCTGGACATGTTCTTGGGAGCGCGCGGACACCAAGTTCACCGCGGCCAAGTAGAGACCGAGCACTAATCTCTCGCAGGCAGAGGTCCTACGATGATTTCAGTATCGGAAAGCTTCGTGACGGCCCCTCTCCCGAGTCCAAGCCTTGCAGGTAGGCTAAGCGAAGACGCGGAGCACAGCCCAGCTAGCGAGGGAGGAGGATTATTGAGACAGTGCAACAACCTGACAATAATAATGTCAGGGTTGGCGCTGGTTATCACTTTAGACATGTAGCCTGCCCGCGACTCCGCAAGTCCCTTGTTTTCTGTATGAATCTCTAAGAGAGCGGACTCAGGGTGAAGAATCATTTTCTCGTAGACGTCGATCCTTTCGTAAGCCTCTTTGTATCCTGCGTATCGAGACTGTAGAACTTGTATCTGTTCCCGGTTTGGATACGAAGAAATCTCTCTGAGAAATTCGGTGGGACTGCGCATCTCCATGTATCGGGTCTCTCTCGCCTCTGGGTCGTCAATGAGAACCAATCTCACACGTTGATCACGGCGCTTCAGGTTCAAGGATACCATGAACTCGTATTGGAAGGACCTGTAACATCGTCCGAGGAAGGATTTTGCCTCCCAGGACAAACCAGAGCCGTGAACGAGTCGGACCGAGGAGCGAAGAACCTCCTGAATACGCCTCTCTTCCTTCAGAAGCTCTGGCCAGTTAGGCTCGGCCTCGCCTGAAGGAACACTCCAAGCAACCCCGATGCTACTTAGCTTGCCTTGCTGCACCAGTGTCTTGAGGAATCTGAGAAGTATCAGAGGATCCCCTCGACGGTTGTGAAGTGTAGCTATGAGCTTCAACAGCAGCGTTCCTTCTCCCATTTCTTTATACTGAAAGCAGTCCTTCTTCTCGTACTCTTGGACTCTGCGCGACCTGAAATCGAGACAGCTCTACGTTCCTTCCTAGCTGAAGACCTTGGCTTTGGAGACATTACAACCAATGCTTTAGTCAAGCCTGGGATCTTAGCCACCGCCGATGTTGTGTGTAACGAACCTGCAGTCGTGGCGGGGCTCGTGGAGAGCCTGGCCTTGCTGGAACTAGTCGGTTGCGCGGGGAAACCAAACGTGCAGGATGGGGGCAGGGTTTCTGGTGGAACAAGACTCCTTGGAATCAACGGCCCGGGGCGCTCCTTGCTCATTGTTGAGCGTACTATGTTGAACTTACTTTCTCACATGTCCGGAGTCGCAACAGCTACTGCGGAATTAGTCGCGATTGTCAAGCAGGCCAACGCCCATGCTAGGGTCGCATGTACAAGAAAGACCCTTCCAGGCTTACGATATTTTGAGAAAAAAGCTGTCGAACTGGGCGGTGGAGACACTCACCGGTTGCGGCTGGATGATGCTGTTCTCATCAAAGACAACCATCTTAGTCTTTCAGGATCAATATCCGACTCGGTCAAAACAGCAAGGTCGAAGGTGAGCTTCACTAAGAAAATAGAGGCGGAGGTTACCGAACCAGCTCAGGCAGTTGAAGCCGCGCTGGCAGGAGCTGACATCATACTTCTAGACAATATGGAGCCTGGAGACGTGAGGAAAACGGTCTCCCTGCTAGAGAGGAAAAACCTGAGGCTTCGGATACTGCTTGAAGCATCAGGCCGAATAAGCAAACAGAACATCGCAGACTATGCAAGGACGGGAGTTGACGTGGTGTCAATAGGTAGCATAACGCACTCAGCTCGTAGCATCGACGTGAGCATGGACGTAAAAGCTGCAACCAGCAAACGGAGAGCCAGTTCTTGAACACGGCCAGCCTACTCGTCAAAGCCCGAAGGGCTCGCGAGAAGGAACATAGACTAAAGCCCTCGCTGCGACTAAAGACAATCGGGGATATTCGCGCGTTCATCCGCGACAAAGGCCTCGTCTCGACCCTAGTTGGCAACGAACTCCCCAGCCTCATCGGCGCGATTCTTGGAAAGCCTTGGAAGCCTACGGGAAGAGGGTTCACGTCCTGGCTTGACTGGTGGAATGTCCAAGTCTCAGGACACCGCATCGCTTACTGGTTGCGAGAACTCTCTAAGGACAAAGACGTCATTGAGACGAGAATCTTTCGAGACACCAAAACCCTAGTGTCAAGTAAGCTCTGGCCAGTCATGGACCCAATCGTAGAGCACTACCATAAACTGGCCTCGGACCATAGAATCCTTTCTACTTTTGAATGGAGAATTATGGACGTTCTTGAAGAGAAAGGCCCGACAAGAACCGACAAGCTTCGTATCACGCTCCAACTGACGGGAAAAACGAACACTGCCCCGTTTCACCGAAGCCTAGTCAAGCTTGAGAGCCTGGGGCTCATTGTGGGATACGAAGATCCGAAACCGGAAAGGCATCTTCACGCAAACATATGGCGGCTCTGGCGCCAGGCGTTCACAGAACGCTCGAACAAGGGCTCGCCGAGCTATGAGAAAGCTCTAGAGGATCTGCTCCAATGTACTATCGAAGCTGCTGTTTTGGTCCCTGAGAAAGAGGTGGCGGACTGGTTCCGATGGAATGATTCTCTCCTTGAGGCAAAGGAGGCACTCGTATCAAGTGGGAAAGCCCTACGCGCGGGCCGTTTCCTCCTCGCTACGACGGTAGCTTAAAACTGGGGATCGAAACCGTCACCCAGCCTGCGACTAACAGTCAGCATTTCTACGCCAGTTCGAGCATTCGTCCGATTGCTCGACGAGACCTGTCCGCCACATCTTCGGGAACGTGGACCTCGTGGACCATGTTTCTCAGGGAAGTCGCGACTTTTTCCAGTGTTATTGATTTCATGTATTGGCAGACAGCGTCATCCTTTACCGGGAGGAAAGTCTTGTCCGGGTTCTGTTTTCTCATCCGGTGTAGAATCCCGGTCTCGGTTGCGACTAGGAATTTGCTGCTAGCGGATTCTCGCGCGTGCCTCACCATTCCCTCCGTTGAGAAGACATGGGTCAGCTGAGAGTTGAAGTCTCCTTTCTCTGCAAAATACATGAACTGCGTGACACAGCCGCACTCTGGGTGGACCAAGAACTCCGCGCCAGCGTTCTCAGCGAGTTTCTGGTTGACAATATCCGGCGTTATTCCCGCGTGAACGTGGCACTCGCCAGGCCAAATCTCCATGTCTCGCCCGGTCTTCTCTTTGACGTAGGCGCCAAGGAAGAGGTCTGGCAGGAAGAGAATTTCCCTATCTCGGGGAATGCTGTTAACAACTTTGACGGCGTTGCTGGATGTGCAGACGTAGTCGCTTTCCGCTTTGACCTCGGCGGTTGTGTTGATATATGAGACTACGACTGCGTTTGGATGTTCTCTCTTCCATGTTTTGAGCTGTTCCGCGTTTATGGTCGCTGCAAGGGAGCATCCGGCCGCCAAGTCTGGAAGGAGCACCGTCTTGTCCGGGCAGATTATCGAGGCCGTCTCTGCCATGAAGTGGACGCCGCAGAAGACTATCACCTTAGCAGGGGTCTTCGCCGCGGCCTGAGACAGCCCCAAGGAGTCGCCCACAAAGTCGGCAATGTCTTGGACCTCAGGCACCTGATAGTTGTGAGCGAGAATGACAGCGTTTCTCTCCTGTTTCAACCTCAGAATTTCCTCTGCCAGCTCTCGGTGTCCGTTGAACTGGGAGAGGGTCTGAGCCAAAGGTGATTCCGGAAGAGAAACGAGAAGCTGTTCGGTTAAAACATTCTCCCTGAACCCTTCCAAAGCCACCCGGCCCCGGTTCCCGCGCTTCTAATGCGCGTACCATGCAGGTTCTAGACGCCTGAGAGAAACCAGATTCAAGCTTCAAAACCCTGAAACAAGCCCAAAACAAGCCCATCCTACAAAACACCCCCAGTCACGGGGCACCCCGAACAAAACACAGTAGACATTCTTATCTGGAGCCCGCAAAGCGGGTTTTCCAGGCTACGCCCTCCTGCCCCCAACATAGTAGTGTTCCCTAACAACCTCTTGAAACACAACAATCGTTTGGTCACGCGGCGCCTTGGCAATCGCCTCTACCGCGTCCGTAATCGCCTTGGCAAGCTCATCTTTCTGCTGCTGGCTCCGGCCAGTATACATCAAGACTTTGATTATCGGCATGCGAACTTCACTTGAGAAGACCGTGAAAAGACGCTCAAGAAGCTTCCGCGGAGAGACAGCCGAGACCTTTGGACGTGACGCAACAGGGTCTACTTCAGCCGCTCCGCCACAACTGAGACACGAACCTTCAAGACACCATCTAGAGCCGAAACCCGCTCTACTATGTTGGCCAATGCATCTCTGTCGCTAGCCCATACCACCACTTGGAAGTCGCTCTCACCGGATGCTGTGTACACCATTCTCAGCCCTGGAAGCTCAGCCAGCTTCTTTCCTACCTCAAGAAGCTTCGATGGATCGACGTCAACTCCGAGGCTGGCATCAGTCTTGAACCCCAGCTTTGACGTGTCAACAATAATGGTGAACCTTAGACCCCGTTTTTTCAGCGCAATAACTCTCTTTCTCACGGTTGACTCGTTCATGCTGAGCCGCCCCGCTAGCTCCCTGTATGTCTGGCTGGAGTCCTCCTGAAGAACCGAGATTATCTTGTAGTCCGTCTCGTCCAGCGACAACCTACTTCAGCCTCTCTGCCAGGATCGAGGGGTTTACGCTGGTGACACCCTCTATGGCGGAAATCCGCTGAATGATTCCCGAAAGGGCCTCCCTATCCTTGGCCCAGACAATGGCCCAGAAATCATGGTGGCCAGCAACGTTGAAGACAAAACGACACTCAGTCATCTCAGCCAGTTGCCTTCCAACATCTAGAATCCTCGAGGGCTCGGCATCTACTCCGAGAAAAGCACGGGTCTTTATCCCCAGCTTCTCGGCGTCGACATCCACTGTGAACCTACGAATTATGCGTCTTCTTTTCAAGGAAACTATTCGTTTCCTCACAGTCGACTCGTTCATTCCGAGTTTCTCGGCAACTTGTTTGTAGCTTAGGCTGGCATCCCGTTGGAGAGCGGCTATGATTTTGTTGTCCTGGTCATCTAGAGACGTGTACTACACGCTATCCGTTTTTCGGAAAATCCTATCCGGCAGGCTTATATTGCTTGCCGCTCACAATACTGGATGGTATCCGCAGTATCCCATGGGCTCATTCCTCCAGCCTAGGGAATACTTGGAGACCAGAAACGGGATGCCCCAACGTCAACAAAGGTAATGGTTGCGTTCGGCCCTCAGACATTCACTTTACTAGAGAACGAAGCCAAAGAGAGGGGAGTTTCAGTCCAGGAACTGTTGCGTGCAGTCATTATTCCTGAATGGTTCAGGACCCAAGGTGATAATGGTAAGACTCCGCCCTTCAGATCAAAGCCACACCTCAACGATTCGCCGGAACCCTCTATAGCATCAAGTAATCGTCTCCAAACACCTAGACTCTAGGCTGCAAGAACCTCCTTTTTCTTCACAGCGACCGCAAAGCCCTAAGGGCTAAGGTTCCATTCGGAGCGGCTGTATTTCGTATCATACAATTCTTGGGCCAGAGCCAACTCTTCCTTAGTAAGGTCGGCGTTCTCAAGGTGGACCCCGTAGCATTCCTCGATTCCTTTGACAATCGCATCCTGCACCTCAAAGGTTGTGACGTGGCGCGCAAGTTCTTCCCGGACAGTTGTCACTCTCTTTTGAACGCTAGCCACGTGCTTGTCTGACAGTTTAGCCCTCGACACATTCAACACCTTGCCTAGAATCGTCAAGTCAGATGAAACAAGAACACATCCATGATGGAACACCGCTCCCCACCTGACACTTCCAGCTGCCCCCGAGACCTTCTTTCCGTCGACTTGAATATCGTTGATGGGCTCGAACTCGGCACTGACACCGAGGTCTCGAAGGCCTTTCACTGTTCCCTCCGAGAGCCTTCTGAAGACAAGTTGCAAGTTATCATCTTTAGGAATGACAGGATGGCCTTCCCTCAGTGATATGGCGTAGTTCAGGTTCCCCGCGTCATGGTAAACAGCCCCACCCCCCGTGAACCGGCGGACAACTTGTGTCCCTGTCTGTTTGCACGCGTCAAAGTTAACCTCGAGCTGCGCCGACTGAAAACATCCTAGGACCACAGTGTTTGCGTTATGCCAGAAGCGCACAGTGGTCGGCGCTTTTCCCTTTCCTACGGTTCGCGGAATAGCCTCCTCGACGGCCAAGTTCTTGAAAGGATCGTCCCTGTACTCAAGGTCGACGAGACGCCAGGTTTCAGTCAGTCCTATTCCACCACCGTTGCTGTGAGAACGGCCTGGACGAAGTCGTCCGGTGAAACCCCCAGACCCTTAACTCTCGTCGCCACGAAAAACCTGTCAACCAATAGCTTGAGCTCTCTTGCTTTCAATGGAGCCCCGATCAGCATCTTTTCCAGCTTTGAAAGCTGGTCTTCGGGAACAAGGAAGAAGTCTCCCGATATTCGAATAGTCTCTATCTCACCGTTCTTCTCTTCCATTCGGACCCTTACGAGTTTTCCGCCCGGAGCTTTGTAGTCAGAGGTTCTTCGAACCATCATCTTGAATGCAGGGTGAGCGGTTTCTGGATTTTGAACCTTCACCCTTCTTCCATGTCTATTCGCTGAGAGGTGTCCACTGAAGAGTCGAATCGTCGAAGGCGTAGATTTTCTTCTCGTTTGAGAGGCTGAACCCTCTGAACTCGTGCCACCGGTCGGTTTTCGGATCGAATGAACATTCGATAAGCCCAAGGGTTTCTTTCATCGTGTCCGGGCGCATCATTTGCTGCACAATGCCGGTCAAGTAGCCAACCTGTTCTATTGCAGAACTCATCGCATTCTGTTCCAGCCTTCCGGAGCTGAACACTAGACGACAGTTACCATTTACAAATGCGAGATTGAACGCTGCTCCAGCCCGTCCTCGCCGGTGTCGGACCTGTCTCAGAATCTCCTTCAAGTCTCGCCAGTTCTCCTGCAACACACTGTTGAACAGTTCGCTGGTGTACGGGTGGTGAAAGACGATGTTGACCCGTGTGGCCAAGTTCTCGTCAGAAAGCTCAACATACGAGGGGTGCTCCACACTGAACGTCTTCTTGAGCAACTGGTAGAGGGCCTCGTGCTCGAATGGTGAGAGCTCTCCCTCAACCAAGACCTCGACAGTCGGCTTGTAAACTTCCATATATGGTAAGCCTCACGGTTATACGTGGCACAAATCAAATGGTCAGGGCCAGAGATAAGCCCATGGCCCTGCCTCTCGTAGGCCTCCGAGTCGTCGATTTGACCAAGGATTTCGCAGGCCCCTTCTGCACAATGATACTAGCCGACCTCGGCGCGGAAGTGATTAAGGTGGAGAAGCCTGGGCTCGGAGACGAGACAAGAGCCTGGGGTCCGCCCTTCGTTAGGGGACAGAGCTGCTACTTCCTCAGCCTTAACCGAGGAAAGAAAAGTGTCGCGCTCGACCTCCGGACTAGAGAGGCTCAGAAAGTCATCAGAGAGCTCGTCGTTGACTCAGACTTTTTTGTCGAGAGCTTTCAGCCCGGCACACTCTCGAAGATGCACTTGGACTACCGAAGCCTCCGACGCTTGAACAAAGCACTGGTCTATTGCTCCATATCAGGCTTCGGGCAGACCGGACCCTACAAGAACCGGCCAGGATACGACTTAACAGCCTTCGCCATGAGCGGCATCATGAGCACAACAGGCGAAAGGGGCCGGCCTCCGATCAGAGTCAGCGTCCCAGTCGCTGACATTGCCGCGGGACACTATGCAACAACGGGGATACTGGCTGCACTAGCGAGACGGCTCGTAACGGGAACGGGAGACTATGTGGATGTCTCGCTGCTAGACTCGATCGTTTCATGGCTCACCTACAACGCCACTTACTTTTTCACGACTGGTAAGCAACCGGACCGGTTTGGCTCTGCCCATCCAAGCATAGTTCCCTACCAAGCTTTCAAGTGTCAAGACGACTACCTCATCGTCGCTGTTGGAAACGACAAGCAATGGCAGTCGTTATGCAAGACCCTTGGGCTCCATCGACTTAGCGAAGATAGAAGATTCTCGACAAACCCGATGAGAGTACGAAACAGAAACGCTCTGGTCCTCACGCTCTCGAAAATGTTCCGTCAACAGAGAGTAGTCTACTGGCATAAACTGCTTACCGGTCACGGAATTCCATCGGCACCGGTGTACACTATCCGTAGCGTTACCAAGGACAAGCAATTGCTTAGCCGTGGCCTTATACAACGAGACAGGGGAACCCTCCGGCTAGCCTCTCCGCTCTTGTTCTCAGCCAGAAGACCTGCTGCGTTCTTGACTGCTCCAGAACTCGGTGAGCATACGATTCCGGTTCTGCGCAAGCTGGGGTACTCGCAGAAGGAGGCTTCCCGATTCGCCTTGGCTACCTCGGTAGAAACCAGGGGGAGTAATAAGTGGGAATGACGGTCATTCCTGCTGGTCTTGTGAAATGAAGCAAGGCCCAGAGGGTGCCATTGTTTCAGGGAACGGTCATGTTTTCGCCTCGTTATTCCGTTAACAATAAAGGCGAGACTAAGGGCAATTATTAGCGTCAGCATGTGAATTTCCCCGATACAACTAGGGCGAGGCCGCGAACAGTTCTGGGTTCACTGGCAGGGCTGGTTATGGTCCTTGTTGGATCGCTTCTCTATGCTAGCAACGGTTTCTACTACTCAACCGTCTTCCTCGCAGGGACCATGATGATTCCTGCTGGACTTGTAACTATAGGACTGTCCATAGCCCCGGACTGGAACGACTGAGGAAGGGACTCTCAGCCTTATGCTGACGGTTGCCTCGGGCCGAGAACTGTTGAGGGTAAGTGGCGCGTCTTCGTAGCGGGCATTTGCCCAATCTTGGTCCGGTAGGAAACGAGAGCGACACCCCCTAGCCTGTTTCCGATTCTAGCGATAACGCCCGGAGCATCAGTTCCAATCTTGCACACTAGGCAGTGAGCGAAGATGGAGAGAGGCTCAACCTTGATTACATCATATTCGATCCTTGCATTGCTCACCGCGCCCTCGACTGCGTCTTTTGTCGCGCCTATTGCAATGACTCGGTCGAAAGGAAACTTCTTCCATGAAGCAAATAGCTCACGTGTCTCGTCCGCAAGTTCGACGGTGAGACGTTCCCCGTCTATTTCTGTGACGAGAACCTTGACGGGAAAGTCATCTGTTAGCGCGTTCTCCTCCAGTAGTTCTCTACAAGATGTAACTGCTCCATCTGCGAGCTGCGCCCTCATTCTGTGAAGCGGGTATAGAGCGTCTTTGTGGGCTGGCTCTGTTATTCCTACGTCCACATACACTCCGAACCCAATGCGGCCTGAGCCAATGATGAAGCCTCGACGGACGTCCCAGCGTTCTATATTGGAGTGATGTCGCGGCGCCTCTCCAAACTTGCCCCTTAACAAGTTTAGGAACGCGTCTGCGTCCTCGCCTTTCGCTCTGACGTCTAGCCATTCTTGTGGGGCGGAGAATTCCCAGTCGACTTTGAGACCCCGGGCTTCCCGGGACAGTAATCGATTGATGGGAGCGGGTCCTTGTCTCTGGGTTTTTTGTGAGATTTTCTCGGCGAGGGTGGCTTCTTGCCATCCCTCGGTCATGTGAGGTGCTTCACTCTTCTGAGTCTAGAATTTGCCGTTGCCGAACTGTTGCTCTGAGAGTTCGGACTCTAGCCTGCGGGCCGACTCTTCTAGGACTTGTATTGTCTTGCTGTTGTCCTCGCTGATCAATTGGCCGTTGCAGCCGCTGCATCGGAAGGCGGATTCCATCGCATCCTCGAATGTGACCCTGATTGTCAGGCAGGCTTTGCACATGAAGAAGCTGTGGTCCTTCTCGTAGTCTAGGCGCGTTCGGATTTTTTCGAGGGCTTTCTTTTTTCTGCTGCGGACGAAGGTGTCCAGCTGGTCTGGCTGTAGTTTCCAGTGGTAGATGAACCAGCCTGTTGTCTCGTCACGGCTTCGAGTGCAGGTTACTAGGGCGTGATCGTAGAGCTTGTAGAGGATTCTCCTCGCTGTGTTGAGGCGGACGTTGGCCTGGGTGGCGATGACGTCGTCGGTGGTGGTGCCGGCTTGGGCTAGGGCCTTGACTACGTTGATAGCTTCTTCGCCGCCGAAGAAGCTTGCCAGTCGCGCGAGGTCGTCGTGATTTGCCACCCTGAAAACTCCTCTCTACACTATATTGTCCCTTTCTACGATTTAATGTATACCCTAACCGGGGTGGGCTGTTGATGGGAAAAATCACTGTTTTGCGGCTTGGGCACCGTTTTTTCAGGGATTCGCGGGTTACGACCCATGTTTGCCTTACCGCACGCGCGTTTGGAGCCAGTGGAGTGGTGATTGCTGATAGACAGGATAAGGAAGTGGAGGCTACTGTTAGAGATGTCGCGAACCGGTTCGGGGGCAGGTTCGAGGTTACGAGTGGGATCGCCTGGAGACAGGTGATACGTGAATGGAAGAGGTCTGGGGGTAGGATTGTTCACCTTACGGCGTATGGGCTTCCGCTTCCCAAGTTAATTGACGAGATTCAACGGGAACCGTTGGATTTGCTGATTGTTGTGGGCTCGGAGAAGGTTCCGGGTGAAGTGTTCAGGTTGGCTGACTGGAATGTCTCGGTTACGAACCAGCCGATGAGCGAGGTGGCAGCTCTAGCCGTGTTCCTAGACTGGTTTGGCGAACATCGAGAGTTCGAAGCGGAGTTTCAGGACGCGGAAACGGTTATTGTTCCATCAGCCCGAGGGAAAATTGTCAAGGGGAGGGCTCGGAAGGTGGCAAGTCCTGAGACATCGTGCTGACCAGGGTGCTGAGCACGTTTGCTTAGCTTGTTCGGACTCGATGAATTTGTTGTTCGGGCTCGCGGGCGGGAGAAACGAGGACCCCCCCCGGGGGGCCAAAAGATTTCTCGACAAGAAACGATTCGTGACAAAAAGATTCGCCGTTTTTTCGGTTTCACATCTTACCGTTAATCTCGTTCTAGACGGGTCCCGGACCCGCCGCTCTCACGTCTCAAATGGCCGCGTCCGTACCCGATCGTTTTTCCGCGAGCCGTTTTTCTGTCCGGCGGTGATTATGGACGAGTTCCTGCGGACAGGGCTTGTTATGGGCGAGTCTGGAAATTTGAGAAAGTGGAATCGCTAGCATTTTCCTTCAGGCCGTCAAGGCGACCGTTGATGGTCGCTGACAGATCGTGCTTTAGGGCTGAATCCAAGCGATTTTTCAGGAGAGAATGCGGCCCTTTCGCAATACATGGATCCCCCGTTCGTGCAGCTCTACGTGACCCCCGTTTCTCTACGAAAATGAGGATTGAAGTGCTTCCCCGTCGCATCCGTAATTTCTGGAACTGAACCATCGTCCAGTGCCAGCCTGCTTTACCCCGAGGTGTTACTCTTCTTTCTCGTCCTTGTGTCGAACCAAAGCCACATCGCCAAGTGTGGCCTCAGCTCTAGGTGGCGACTTCATGAGTGCCGCGGGAAGCTCTTCCTCCTTCGGAACGAGCAATTTGACACGGAGAATATGTTCTAGTTCTTTTGTTAGTCGCATTGTCGGTAGCATTTTCCCGAGTTCTATTTTCTGTATGACAGTCACCTTCTCCTTCGCCTTGAATGCGAGTTCATCCTGGGAAAGGTGCATTTTTTCGCGTGCTTCCTTGACGATGTGCGAATAGTCGTCTAAGAGGTCAGTTTCTTCGACTGCTTTTGGAAGTTTCTCTATCGGGGGTCGAAATGTCGAGTGTCCAACTATGTTAGGCGTCCGGGGTCGTGGGCGTTCAGGAAAGCCCGGTAGTTCGGTTCCTAGTCCTGCACAGCTTTTGCACACTACAAGGGTGGCTCTTTCTACAAGGGCACGTGCCGGCTTGCCGACTATCTCGCGCCCGCAGACCTCACAGAACAATGCTTAGCATAACCTCGCGGCGAGAACTGCTAGAAGACTGTCAGACCCTGCTTAATTAGGTATCGGGACCATTCCGAGAAGGTGCCGTAGAATTGATATCACAACCGATACTTCGGCCGCTTGAGCGGTGGACCCCGTACTTTGCAGCCTGTCACGCCTAAGCTTCATGAGCTCCGCAGAATTCGTGTAATAGCTGACTACCAGTTTGGAAGAGGCGCCTCGAAGGCGTTTCCTGATACTATCAAGATCACTCGGTCGCCTCGGACTCACAAGATACGTTACATCTTCAAGGACGGCGAGTTGCTTGCCACGCTGCGAGCAAAAGATGGCTTTCTAGCGATAACGGTTCAAGGTGGACGGGCGTTGCATAAATTGTTCAAGCCTCCGCGACTACGGGTCCGAGTTTTGCCTGATGTCGAGGAGTTCATCAAGAAGGGAGGAAACGTCTTTGCGAAGCACGTTGTTAGGGTGGACCCGGAGCTCCGGCCGGAGGAAGAAGTCTTGATAGTTGGTCGCAGAGATCAGCTGCTAGCTGTCGGTAGGAGTTTCTTCAATGCGCCGGAGATGATGAGCTTCACTGTCGGAATGGCTGTGAAGGTCCGGCATGGGTTGGATGCGTGATAGGCTTAACAATCACCTTCCGATAGTCTCCCGGTTGGACTCGACTTGATGCCCCGTGGTAGGATCAACCCGCGTGAGGCAGACCGGATGATGAAGCGGATGGGGATGCAGGTGACTCAGCTCGATGATGTGACTCTTGTGATTATGGAGGGTCCGACGCGGAGGATCATTATTGAAGGGCCTGAGGTGGCTACGGTGACGGTTCAGGGCCAGACGATTTACCAAGTTGGAGGAGGGAGTGTTCGGACTGAGAGTGTTGCTGTACAGACTTCTGTTGAAGATGCTAGTCTGGTGGCGGGGCAGGCGGGAGTCTCCGTGGAAGAGGCTACTAACGCGTTGAAAGCATCCGGCGGAGACCTTGCGCAGGCGATTGTCATGCTTAAACAACAACAAAAGAAGACTGGCTAGTTAGGGACCCGAAAGGACAAAATCGAAAGACGGAGACCCCGCCCACTTTCACTAGGCTTATCACTCTTCACAAGCGAGCCTGATACTGTGCAATCGCCACAAGCAAAGCCCAAAGGACCCGTTGGAGTCGCGATAATATCAGCCGTTGCCTTCGCGGGAGGCCTACTGTCCCTCTTCGGAGGCAGCTCAGTCTTGTCCGGAATGGCCACTGGTCCATTCGTGCTCGCAGTCGTCGTGATCATCTTTGGCATCTTCGGCCTTGCCCTAGGGGCTGGGCTCTACACCGGAATGGGCTGGGCATGGATGGCGGGCATCATAATCTACATCGTCTCAATCGGACTTGGCGTCGCAGAAATTGTCTACGGTGGGATGGTTGGAGGAATTGGAGGTATTATCAGAATTGTCGCGGGAGTAGTGATTCCGGCCTATCTGACACGGCAAAACGTCAAGATCTTCTTCGGCAAGAGTTCACCTTCACCCGGCCCTCAAACCTGACACTCTAGTATCCCCGCCTCTCGACCGAACCTAACCGACCTCCGGCAAGGAGTAGTGAGTGTTCATTTCGGCTTTTGTTTGTCAAGTTTAAACGCGATGACCGGAAGCTTCGCCCGGCGGCTTGCGAAATTGCGTCTCGTAGAGTGTGTTCCAAACTTCAGCGAGGGACGGAGAAAGGAAGTTGTCGATGCGATTACCGGAGAGATAGAGTCGGTTCCCGGAGTTACGCTGCTGGATGTCGAGTCGAACCCTGACCATAACCGCTGTGTCATCAGTTTTGTAGGAGAACCATTCTCCGTCAAAGAGGCGGCACTAGCGGCGGGACGTATGGCCGTCAAGCTCATCGACTTGAACCATCACAAAGGTGAACATCCGCGAATGGGCGCTGTCGACGTGGTCCCGTTTGTCCCATTATCCGGGGTGACGATGGAAGATTGCGTTGGGCTGGCGAGGGAGTTTGGGAAGGAGTTTGCTGAACAGCTTCACGTCCCAGTATTCCTCTACGAAGAAGCAGCTACGACCCCAGACAGGCATAACCTTGCCGATGTTCGAGATGGAGAGTTCGAAAAGCTCCGTGACGAGATTGGAAAGAACCCGACCAGAAAGCCTGACTTTGGGCCCGAGAAGATCCACCCGACCGCGGGAGCTACCGCTGTTGGAGCCCGCGAGATTCTCATCGCCTACAACGCGAACCTTGGAACAAGCAACCTATCAGTGGCAAAGAAGATCGCGCATGAGTTGCGCTCGAAGGACGGTGGGTTGGCTTTTGTCAAAGCCTTAGGTTTCGAGTTGAAGGAACGTGGAATAGTCCAAGTCTCAATGAACCTAACGAACTTCCGGAAGAGCCAGATGTTCAAGGCGTACGAGATGGTCAGATTGTTCGCAGAACGGTACGGGGTCCCGGTAGTTGGAAGCGAGGTTGTAGGCCTCGTGCCGATGGACGCCATTATAGACTCGGCCGAGTTCTACCTCCGTCTTGAGAATTTCAGCCGCGACCAAATCTTGGAGGAAAAATTGTTCGCCCCGCGGCTTGACACCTTGACAGACCATAGCCTTAGTCTGTTTAGCGAGGAGGTGGCGTCGAGGAAGGCGACTCCGGGAGGCGGGAGCGTGTCAGCCTACATGGGAGCGTTAGGTGCTGGGCTCGTTTGCATGGTTGCTCGCATAACCCTTGGAAAGAGAGAGCCTACCGGCAATTCGGTACGGTTGACGGAGATTGTGAGTGAAGGGGAGAAGCTACGCCAGAAACTGTTAAGTTTGGTAGTGGAGGACGCTGCCGCGTTCGACTCAGTTATCCAAGCCTACAAGCTGCCTAAGGACAATGCGGATACAAGAACGAGAGCAATCCAGGCCGCAACCATAAAGGCCACAGAAGTTCCCATGTCGACAATTGAACTTGCCCATCAGTCCTTGAAACTTGCTGGAGAGCTAGCGGACATCGGGACAACTTCAGCATTATCCGACGTTGCAACTGCGGTCGCCGCTTCCATGGGAGCAGTTGAAGGAGCCGCGAGCAATGTGTTGATCAATCTGAACCCCATCAAGGACAAGAGCTACGTTGACAAGATAAGCAAGCGCCTTACAGCGCTGAGGTCAGAAGCCTCCAAGCTAGCGGACTCAACGAAGAAGAAGCTAGAACACGCTTCAATGTAGAACTCCTATTGAATCATCCTATCAGGTGAAAGGCCGACTTGATACTTTTCTCGTAATGTTTGTTTCTATCGTTCGGGAAGACACTCAGAATCAATGTGGTCTTGCCTACCGTGACTGACCTGCCAGAAGCCGCGGTTATGGAATGGTATCGACTCAGAGCGCTCGAAAATCGGCCTATCTGTTTCAAACCAGCGAGAGCGGTCGCTCCGAGAGCCAAAATGAGCCTAGGACGAAGAGCCAAGAGTTCATCTTGCAAAATCTCTCGTGCACTGTATCTGACGAGCTCCTGAGGCATGGAGCCTATTTTGGGTTTCTCAAAGACACATTTGACGGTGTCTGTAAGAAAGAAATGTCTTCTTTTGAATTCCCGAAGTTTCTTGCTCTTAGATTCTCCTTTGATGTTGAGCTGTTTGAAAACGGCTTTACTCAATCCTCCCGAACGTTGTTCGTTGTAAAAGTACACGGACCTTTTCCTCCAGGGAGGAGACTCGGCGAGGAGGAGGACCTTGACGCGTTTTGGCTTCCATCTCTCGTAGACTTGATAACGTTGGAGTGGAAGATAGGTAAGGTTGATTGCATCTCCATATTTTGGATTGGACTGTGCGAACTCTCTGTAGCGGTTCAGGATAAGTTTGGGGCTCAGCAATCGTTGGTCTAGGTTTCTAGCTCGATGAGTCCTGCCATCTTGTCCGCCCAGGCCATCAGTGGAGCGACTAGAATTGTTAGCTCTCTTCCTTCTTTGCTGAGGTGATATTCCACCCTTGGCGGTATCTCCGCGAAGGCTTCCCGCTTTACAAGACCAGTTCTTCGTGTTTCTTTGAGAACCTCGGTGAGGGTTTTTGCGCTGATGCCGGGCAGTTTGGCGAGTAGCTGGTTGAAGCGTAGTTTTCCATTGTTTCCGAGTAATGCGAGAACGCAGAGGACCCATTTCTTGCCGATGATATCGATGACTCCCTCACATGGACAGGGGCAGACGCAGCATGGTTCTCCCTCTTTCTGTCTAACCAATTGGTAACCTTGTTGGGGACTGGTAACTTCCCAAGTTAAATACTTTACATTAGTAAGTAAGTATCCGAGGTGAAGCGTGGAGATGGGATGTTGCGATTGCTGTAGCGGCGGATGCGGCTGTGGATGTTGCGGGCCGCTGAACCAGCAACAGGCCTCGAGGGAAACCTAGCCTACCTCGCACGAGACCTGGCCCCGCGGAGCAACACTGGAGATAGTCAGTGACGCCGAGCATTGGGAATCCCATAGCAATAAGTACCGGGCCCAGGAAAGCGTGAGCTGTGAAAGCTCTCGCCTACGTGTTCGTTCCCTACCTCGCCTTTTTCGTTTCAATTCTGATGTTCATGCGGTGGTGGACTGCTCTAATCGAAGTCGGGGCGCTTGCTGTGATAGGATGGAAGTTCGCAGGATACTATGACCAACACCATCATCCAAGGCCATTCGACGACCGGCTAGACACGATAGGCACCGATGAAGCGATTGAGAAATATATGAGGACATACCCGGTCCGAGCCGTGGAAGAGTAGAAACCAATCTTTCGCTGGGGAGGTTCTGCATCTGTTTCCTGATCCCGTATTTTGGGTTAGCGCAGTCTATCGACCTCTTGTAATTTTCCCCAACCTACAAGGTAGGGTTCGTGAGTAAGGTGCTGGACTATTATTTGCGTGCCGTAGCTTTGGGCTCGGATTGAGGGTTTGTTGCTTCGAACGTCTTGACAAGGACGAACCTTTCGAGCTTCGTAAGGCTTCCCCATCGCTCTTTGTGATCGTCTCGGAGTCTTCTGGCAGCCTCTGAATTGTTGTAACTTTGGAAGGCTTCGAGGCTCGTCATCTCGTAAATTGTCCAATATTCCGGGTCGCTATCTACCGAGTCTGAGCGGTGAAGTTTGGTCGCCTTTAGGAAGCCGGGCTGCTTAAGGACGTCGGGTACGTGCGAGTCCGAGTGCCACTTGTCCCACTCACGCTCTACTTCCGGTTTGACGATTGATTTGACGACATAGAGAAGGCTAGAAGACTCCAACTAGGAACGAAGGGGGTCTTGTTCGTCTATCCTTTCAACTCTCTCTTGTTCCGACCTTACCGGACGCTCTTTACCAACTGGAATTGTAAGAGGCATGGCTTCAGTGATCCGCAAAATACATTAGAGCGTTTCTTAATGTATGACAGAATCGTCCACCTTGCGCCCCGTAACGCCCGTGGTGCTCCTTCGCTTACTTTCGCAGTCTTCTTGGGGCTCTGCTTTTGTACAAAGAGAGGACGTTGCTTCCCCTATACTCTTCTACACCCTGAATGTTCAGAGGGAAGGAGAGTAAATGGTAGGTCGGACAGCGGTTCTTGACTTCTGGCCGTGGAGGACTTTTGTCGCGTTCCTGCTCGGCTCTTCCGCCGTGGGGTTCTTCATAGTGGTAGCAGACTTTGTGTCGATTGTGGACCCGCAAGTCTCTGTGTATTTCGGAAACATTTTCGTCAGCAACGACGTCTACCTTTTGATCGCGCCTTCATTCGTCGTCCTTTTTCCTGTCTCCGTAGGCATGGCTCTGTTGATGGCTGGGAAGATGAGTGCACTTCCCTTGTTATTACTTCTCCCAATGCTCTTGCTGGGTTTCGTCTTCATGGTTCCTGTCATGGGCGTTCAGAGAGTCTACACTGCCCCTTGCGACGGTATCTACACCGAATGGCAGTCGGTGTCGTACCACTTCTTCGGAATCGGGCTGCACTTTCCCCGCATTCTCTGCTTTCGTCTTTGAGATCAGACCAGCGGAAGGCCTGAGTCTCGGGCTCTGACCAGTCTCCCGATTTTTCGATTCTACGTGATTCCCTGGCGTTTCTCTGCGAGCGGGACTCCTCTTTGCCAAGAACATGTCACAAATATAGAATCGAGATGCTTTGAAATGCCTATCTTTTCAATTCTCTCAACAGTTGTTTGGCTATAGTCAGCCGTTGAATGTCGTTCGTACCTTCGTATGTTTTGATGATCTGTGAATCGCGGAGGAAGCGTTCCACGGGGTATTCTGTTGCAACTCCGTACCCTCCGTGAATCATCATGGCCTGTAGGGCTAGTTTCTCGGCGGTTTCTGTCGCTGTGACTTTGGCGATGGAGGCTGCTTTGACAAAGTCCTTGCCCTGGTCCTTCAGCGAAGCGGCCCAGTAAGTGAGAAGCCTGGCGGTGTGGAGCCCGATTGCCATCTCCGCCAACTTGTACTGGACCTGCTGAAATTCTATGAGCGGGGAGTCGAAGCTTGTGCGTGTCTGGGCGTAGCTGACGGCTGCTTCATAGGCGGCCTGGGAGATTCCGACACCTTGGGCTGACACGTCTATTCGGCCACGATCGTAGGTTTTGACTCCGATGTAGAATCCATCTCCCTCTTTGCCGAGAAGGTTGTCCTTTGGGACACGGACTCGGTCGAGTATTAGCTCGGAGGGTTGCGAGCCGCGGAGTCCGGTTGTTTCGATTTTGCTTCCGACCTGGAAGCCCTCGGTTCCGCGTTCAACGATGAATGCGCTCAGCCCCTTGTGTCTCTCGGCCTTGCTCGGCGCGGGGCTGGTCCGGGCGAAGACGAGGTAGTAGTCGGCGATTTCTCCATTGGTGATGAACATTTTCCGCCCGGTGATTTCCCAATGGGTCCCGTGCAACTTGGCTGTAGATTTGATCCCTGCAACGTCTGAGCCTGCTCCAGGTTCGGTCATCGCGTGAGCTCCTATCTTGTCGCCGGCTACCATTGGGACGAGGTAGCGTTTCTTCTGCTCCTCATTCCCCCATTCATTAATGGGTTCGGAGACCAAGTGACTCGCCACAAAAACCGTGGAACAAGCTGCTGAAACTCGCGCCAGCTCTTCGAGAGCAATTACCATAGATAGGAGGTCTGCGTTTAGGCCTCCGTACTCTTCCTTGTAGGTGATGGCGGATAGACCTAGCTTCGCTATCTGAGTAATTAGGTCCGGGGGAATCTTGTTGTTATGGTCAATCTGGGCAGCTATTGGCCGGATTTTTTTCTCGGCAAAGTCTCGAATAGTGTTCCTGAGCGTCTCATGTTCGGCAGTCAGTTTGACCTCGTAGTCTGCGGTTCGAGGGATAAGGGTGCTCGTCAAAACGGGTCCCGGGGGTGTAAGTTCCGTTTGAAGGCAATCGTTCCTTTAAACTTTGAATCTATAACGACCGGTTCGCCAAACTGGGTGGTTTGCCGACGCAGGGCTACCCAGCTGTTGGGTGTAACGTCGGACCTAGTATTCTTGCTAGGGTCTGACAATGATTGATTTGAAGAACCTCTCTTGGAAATCCGTTAGGACGCGTATCTGCTCATCCGATAAATCCTGTCCCTCAGGAACAACGACCAGTTTGTCATCGCCACTATCTGTTCGATGGATGATAGCAATGCATCTGCCGATGAACGTTTTGACAGGCTCCGAGACCCCGAGAACATACGCGTCAAGCTCTTCACCATCGTGGCTTAGGGCACCGGGCACGAAGCCGTAGTTGACAGGATACCGAACGTCGTTGTGCTCTGGGTGTCTGCTGCCGAGCGGCCTGTCGACTTTCGCCATCACCCTTTTTCCTAGGAAGACCCTTGCCTGGAGTTTCCCGCTCAAGGGTGACTGTCACTCCTTACGTTATCTCAAGTCTTTTGCTGTCCCAAGGAATAATGGGTAAGCGGTGGTGGGGCGGGTGGGATTTGAACCCACGATCACTGGTGCCCGAGACCAGTATCCGAGCCGGGTTTTGTTGCCCTTTGACCAAGTTGTCCCTGCCTCGCGGCAGGCTGGACCACCGCCCCCGAGACCTAGAGTAATCAAGGAGAAATAAATCATTCAGATGGTCCGAAATTATGCCAGCGACCCCCTTTCTTCTGAGAACAGTGTTTCCTCCATTCAACTGCAGCACGTGAAGAGCCTATAGTTCGGTTCAAAAGGATCGCTTGCTCAGCAACGTGTTGTTTTCTAGCGATTACGAAACCAATCTTTTCGACGAACGCTCGCACATCATGGACCCTTTGAATCTGAAGAGCATACGCGTCTTTCCTTAGGACGACGGTCTTGCTGCCATTCTTCCAGGTAGCTCCTCTTCTCTTCCGAAGGTACGTATTGGAATGTAGCTGGAAATGTGATTGAAGTAAGGACTTCACCAATCCCAGCAGTTCTGGATCTGAATTGCCAAGTACGATCTGAAGCCTCAGATAACCATGATCAACGTAAAGGCCCGCGCAGCCATCCGCGGAGAATATGCCACGCAAGAACTCCGCCGGATAAGCATCCGCAAAAGGCCTAAGCTCCCCTAGCGAAGAACTGAGGAATAATCCCAAGGATCGCGAGGAGTACTTGGACTCATAGTACACTTTTCCCAAATCGTGTGTTACTATGATCTTGTTTGTTTTCCGACCAAGTATATGACCGACCGCCAGATTGAAGGCTTCCGCAAAATCGCGGTCTCGAACAGCCAATTTTACATGGTGATGGTAATCCGAGTCTTCGACAAAGCTGCCATCACCCAAGAAAGATCCAATTACGAAGCTTAGGTCTTCAGAGGGTTCAAAATTCAAGACGTGACTACAGCCTCTGCTTGGGGCTACATAGCTAATAGTGATTGACGAAAGTGTTGTTTTGGAGAAAACAAGAAATCACGGCGTCACGTAACTGTGAAATAAAGCATTCAACTGTTGGCGTTAGCCTACTGCAACAGCTAACTCTGTATGTGCTCGAACCACTAGTTGCCTGCCAGCTATCTTAGACCATGCTAGACCACCGCCCCATGGCGGCGGGTAGAACTGCCTCTGATGGCCGGGGATAAAATCATTCAGGGAGAAGTTTGCGCGATTCTTCCGGAGTCTTTACTTGTGGGACGCCATCCATTTCTTCTCTTCCTTATTGGGCGTCGGCTGGTAGCCCACCGACCAGAGGAAGGTCCGGCTTGTGGATTGACCCAGGTGCTTGAATTTTGCCTGTAGATCAGCGAGAAGACCGTCTTCATCCTTCTTGAATGATTCGAGGTATTCGCGAAACGAGCCTGGGTCCTTCTGAAGTTTCAGAAATTCGTTAGCGTTGTGCACTGTTGCTCGAATCTTCTTCTCGTTCCGCACGATTCCCTCATCGTTCATCAAAGCCTTGACATTTTTCTCGGATAGCTTCGCCACTTTGTTAAGCGAGAAGCCGGAGAAGGCTTTCTGGAGATCAGGCCATTTCTTGTCAACGACCCTCCAGTTGAGACCCGCGCTGAACACTGACTTTGTCATGCGCTCAAAATACTCGTTATCGTCCTTCGGTGGCTTCACATTCCAGCCAGGAGACACGACTTTGCAACCTCGGTCCGCGTATTTAGCCTCGCGAGAATCATGCTGACGCCCACGTAGTCAGCCCTAGCTTAGACCCGCTTCGCAAAAAGACTGTTTCGAAGCAAGTTGAGGATTTCAACTAGCTTCTCGATGCATGGCCACAGCATCTATCTCTGGATATTGACGTAGTCAATGCCTAGACACAAAGTGTCGTGTCCAACGATAGTAGGACTAGAACGGACAGAATGGGTGACGGCCAGGCAATGATGAGAATTCTTCCACTCGCGTATTGTAGTGTTTGTGTACCTGATGCGCTGTGGACGGGTTTCAGTGGTCTAACTGATTGTCCCAATGGCAACGATTCGTCTTGTTAGAAAGTCTGGCTAGTTCCTGTCTTGACGGCTCGAGGGAAGCTTTCTGAGCCCGCTAGCTCACAGACCCGTTGGATATCGGCTGCCCTCGAGCTTTACTTGCGCGTGTGAGAGGGATCCTCAACTTCACGCGGGGCTTTTCTTCGAGTGTTTCGCATCGGCTGGTTTCTTGAAGCCGCCGTTGAAGTATTTCCTGACCAGGCCTTCGAAGAAGATGCTGACTCCGCCTGTTCTGCCAAAGAAGACCTTGTCCACTTCGCGCCTGACGAGGCTTTCCGCCTCATCGGAGAGAGAGATCATTACTTTTCCCATTTCTATCTTCAGCAGTCCTTGGATAGCCCCAGGACAGTTTTATGCTTATCCCCTTTTGAGGGGAAGGCGTTGGCAAACAATAAAAGCAAATAGGTAGCGCGCGCCACAAAAAACTGTCATCCGAGGCTACGGCTCGACACTGCAATGTCGAAACCTCCAGTTTGTCCCCAGTGCGGCAGCACCAACCCTTTCGGGGCTCAGTTTTGTCAGAACTGTGGCGGTTCACTAACCGCTGCCAAGCTAACTCTCCCCCCGATTCCTTCACCCAGTGCTCCAACCCCAACTCCGAGACCGTCCACTTATGGGTCCAGAGACTGCGCTTTACTTTATGATCAGGGCGACCGAAACGAGAAAGTCGACCGAACCGGGTGAAGGGAGCGTACAGTGACTCCTGGCTGAGAGATGACCTTTAGCGTGTGCTTGGTTAGGGGTATGCTGAGACGTTTCCCTCTCGCGATCGGAATCTCCAGTCCTCCGTTCTTCGTCTTGAAGCCGCAGCATGACACGAGCTGCTGTCTGACAGTATAGGGCTCTCTGGTGGGAAATCCTCCTCCTGAGAGACTTCTTCCTAGACGATAGTATTCCTGCTGCTCTGCTAATAGCGCAGAGCTTGCAACAACAGGGAGAATCATACTGGGCGAGCTGGTTGTAGGAGAGGAGTGAGAGCTTTCTCAGCGAAGACGCGTCGTTAGCTAGACCAGCTCGTATGGACTCGTTGACCATCTTCCTAAACACTTCCAGTAATCCTAGCACGTCCCGTGTCGGAGCATAGTGTTGCCAGACAGACTTAACAGCTAACAAACGAACGACAAGAGCCCAAAACCCTCCAAATACATCAGAGAGGCACCCGACGACCGACAGAACGGTGTAGCGCAAGACTTATTCTTGCCCACCCCAAATGAGGCTATCAGGACAAGTGTGTGTGCACTGCGAGGCAATATCCAAGGTACGACGAAACCCTTCATGGTTCTCTCATTCCTGACCATCTTGGCCGTTGCGACAACGCTCACTGTGAACCAGGCCTACTCTAACTCGACCGTGGGCCTCGTCTGCGTTTCAGCAGTGGCAAACTCCTGCCCTGCCGCCCCCGCGGTCTTCACAGCGGACCCGGGAAACCAACTGAGAGTGAGAGTGGTGACTCAGAGTATTGACGCCTTCGACTCTTACAGTGTCGCCGTTGGCGTCAACCAGTCTATACTGAAAGTGGCCAGTGTAGATGCGACTGGCGGCTTACTTCAAAACTTGCACTACATGATTTGCACTGGGGAAAATGGCGACCCTTGTGGCTACTGGCTCGGCCTCGGTTCAGGCGATGTCCGGGTCTCCGCTTCTGGGATGGTGACCCAAGCCCCAACAACCGGTTTGCTCTTCACTATAACCTACATTGTCCTAGCGAGAACCGCGGCCTCGCCAATCGTGCTGTTTGACCAAGTGAGCCCGTCAGGGTGGAGCTGTGGATGCGCACTATTTTCCAATTCAGTCCCGCAGAAGGGTTTCATGTCGGATGTTCAAGGAGGGAGCTTCGCAAACCCGCCAACGAACCAACCGCTTATCGGAGATATGAACCGTGATTGCGTCGTTAACATTCTGGACATCGGGATCATCGCCCGCGCTTTCGACTTAAGGGAAGCCTCGAACCTATGGAACCCTGAGGCCGACTTGAACCATGATGGCATGGTCAACATACTCGACGTCGCAATGGCCGGTATGCATTTCGACCAAAGATGCTAGCAACTCTCCGGACGGAGAAGTGGCTCGTTCGGAGGGTTGTTCTGTTACTCGGGGCGTTGATTCGCTCGACATGGTCAGGTTGAGCTCCTTTTTTCGTGAAATTCAAACCTTGGGTCTTGCCTGATTCTGTTTTACACCAATTTTTTAAACTATGGTTGTCTCTCATCGGTGGTTCTTCTCCTTGCAAAAATCCTACGAGCGTTTCAGCTCTGAGGTTCTCGACGCCGCCTCAGCACCCGTTCGGCTCCAGATTCTGAAACTGCTCGCATCCAAGGGTCCCCTCCCGTATACCGAGATTATGACGACGAACAAGCTGGACCCGATCAGGGATGCTGGAAAATTCGTCTACCACCTCAAGACGTTGAAGAAGGCCCATCTCGTCGCGGTCGAGAAGGGCACCAAGAAGTACGGAATAACAGAGTTGGGAGAGAGACTTGTCGAATTCTCCCGGGACCTGGAAGAATACGCGGCGGCCAGCAAAGGTCGGCTGTTCGTACGGACTTCCCGGATGACGATTGAAGAGTTTGACCGTTCTAAGATAGCTCGAAGCTTGGTGACGGAGGCGGGAATGCCTCAGACGTTGGCGAGTGAGATAGCAGTCGAGGCTGAGGAGAGGCTTCTGCGTTTCGGAACCACCTACCTCACCAGTCCTCTAATCAGGGAGCTTGTCAATACCATCCTTGTCGAGAGGAAACTTGAGGAGTACCGTCACAAGCTCACGAGGCTGGGACTCCCCGTCTATGACGTTTCGATGCTCATCCGCGAAGCAGCTCAGAAACATCTAGACTCGGGCTGGGTACAAACCTCCGCAGGCTCTGCAGTAACAGGAGAATACGTCCTCCTGCAAGGAATCGACAAGCAACTCGCTGACGCGCACATCTCAGGCCGCATACACCTTGACGAAGCAGATTCCTGGATCCTGAAGCCTAGCCAGTTCTTCCACGACCTCCGTCCAGTGTTTGAATCAGGATTCCCTGGACGGCAGACACCCACAACTTTGGAATCCGCCCTAGCCATGGTTCAGAAACTGATCAGTGTTGGAAAAAGGGAGATTTCGGGGGAACAGGTTTTCGCCAACTTCAACATCTTCCTCGCACCTTTCGTCAAAGGCACGACTGGACAGCAGGTCCGGGATGCTGTCAGCATTTTCATACACGCCCTCAACTGGGACGAGCTATCAAACGTTCTCCCCCCGAGAGTAACCATCGGACTCGCCCGCGATGCACCAAGCCAGCTTCAAACTCAGCCTGCAATAGGCCCCGGCGGCAAGAAGAGCGGAGTTTACGGAGACTACGCCCGCGAGGCCTCAGACCTTTTCAGAATCATCATCGAGTCGGCTGTTGAAATCAGCCGCCGGACACCAATTGTAAACCCATCACTAGTCGTGACCATTTCGCAAGATCGTCTCGGTGAGCAAGATGAACTCCTAACAACGGCGTTTGAGAGTTCTGCAAAATTCTCCATTCCCAACTACCTGGTTCAGAACCCCGTTGCACCTTTGGCAGTGTCCTCGGAAGGTTGCATGTTCTTGGATCGAGAATATGGACGGGGGGCGATTATCGGAACTGTCCACGTAAATCTTCCAAGAGCAGCCTACGAATCGTCCGGGAAGGATGACAAGTTTCTCCAAACGGTTCACGCTGCCGCACTTGAGACTGTCACTGCTCTGGAAGTTAGAAGCCGGGCTGTCGCCGAGAGAATGAGAGAAGGAATCCTCCCGTTGCTTTCATGGCGACCGGATGGGACCGCTTACTACGGGTCCAACACCCCTGTGGCAGAAATCGGGCTACTCGGCCTTAGCGAGGCTGTCAAGAGCCATTCTCACAGCGACCTTGGCGAGAAGCAGACTTTGGCTCTGGCAAAACGTGTTGTGGAGACTGTTAGACGAGCGGTTCAGGAAGCTGATGCTTCAGGTCTGAAGCTGACCATTGGACTTCACCCGTCTCCCGAAGCCTCATCGAGGCTAGCGCTGATCGACGCTGAAAGATTCGGGTTCTCGACACTTGTCTACCAAGGGTCCAAGAAGAACCCGTACTACAACGACATGCCAGCGATTCCTCTCGCCCAAAAAGTGGGCTTTGCAACTCGCGCCTCGGTGGAAGGTGAACTCCAGAAACTCTTGGATGGCGGATCGGTTCTTTCGTTGAGATTGGGGCCGAAGGTCGGCCTGTCAATTCTGTCTCGAGCGGCCCGAGAGCTTGGTGAAGCGGGTGTCCGGTCTTTCACCTTCTCAACTGTGCGGTCCCAATGCCAGAACTGCGGCCAGTCAGCTTCGGGTGTCCAATCGAGATGCGCTAGTTGTGGCTCCGACAGGTTGACAGTGCTAGGAAAATACTCAGGGAGAATTATTCCCTTGGAATTATGGTCCGAGTCTCGGAGACGAGACCTGGAGAGACTCGCTGCAGTAGACCTGAACTAGTGTTCAGGTCTACTACTCTCGGATGTTAATAACAAACGGCCCTCTGATTACGAGCAGATTAATAACATTTCAACCAAACTTGATAAGACAGATAAGCCCTGGCCTGAAAGCATGCGAAGACTCTACCCCGTCATCGCTATCATTGCAATTGCCTTGGTGGTCACAATAGGCGTTTTCGGCCGAGACATTCCATTTCTACTGAACGCCCCTCAGCCCCAGAGCTCGAAGCCAAAGGTTCTGGTCACATTCTACCCGATTTACGATGTGACTCTGAATATCGCCGGCAACAAGGCAACTGTTTCACTTCTCGTTCCTATGAGCGTTGACGTCCACAGGTTCGAACCAACACCGTCGTCCATTGCATCGGTGGCTGGCGCCAACATACTCGTCTACAATGGGGCTGGGCTAGAACCTTGGATCCCTCAAATCGTGAACGCAGCTGGCAATTCCCGTCTCATCGTTGTCGACTCTAGCCAAGGAGTAACTCTGCTAGCCGTTCCCCCGGCATTCCAAAAAGACAACCGAACGGTTGACCCCCACATTTGGTTGGACCCTGTAATAGCAAAGCAGCAGCTAACCAACATCCTCCAGGGACTGATCAAAGCCGACCAGGCGGATCAGGCTTACTTCACCGCAAATGCCCAGGCTTACCAGTCAAAACTCGACTATCTCAACTCAGAACTTGTCAACGGCACTCAGACTGTGGCCACTCGAGAGTTCGTGACCTTCCACACGGCATTCGGCTACTTTGCAAAGGAGTACAACCTCATCCAGGTGCCAGTCTTTGGACCATTCGAGGAAGAACCGACGCCCAGTGATATTCAGAACGTAGAGAACGTAGTCAACAGGGACCATCTCTGCTATGTGGGCTTCGAGTCTCTAGAAAACACCGCAATGCCCGACAGGATAGCTGCGGACACGCATGCAAAGCCGATCCTGATGGACCCCATTGAGGGTCTAAGCTCGAACGACCAAGCAGTAGGCAAGACCTACTTGACAAAAATGCAGGACAATATCAACAACATTCTCTGGGCACTGAATCATGTCGGATGCTAACGCGCTAGTTGTGCAGCTGGAGAATCTGGACGTTGAATACTCTGGCCAAATCAGGGCACTTGAGAACGTCAGCCTAACCATCTTCGAAAAAGACCTGGTCGGACTCATAGGCCCCAACGGTGCCGGCAAGTCTACACTAATCAGTGCCGTCTTGGGACTCGTAAAGCCTAGCCATGGGGCCGTTAGACTTTTCGGTGAATCGGTGTCGCCCCAAAGCCTTCGCAGAGTCGGATATGTGCCACAAAAAACCCATTCCCTTGACACAAACTTTCCCGCAACTGTCTCCGAGACCGTTCTTCTCGGCAGAATCCCCGGAGCCGGCCTATTTCACAGACTAACTCGGGAAGATTACCGAAAGACGGAGGAGGCTATGAAGCTCCTCGGAATTGAAGACTTGAAGGACCGGAAGTTAGGACAGCTCTCCGGAGGACAGGCACAAAGAGTCTTCATCGCAAAGGCCATCGTGGATCAGCCCAGGCTGTTGATACTAGATGAGCCGACAACAGGCGTCGACTCTCACTCGAGAGCAGACTTCTACAGCATGCTGGAACGGCTGAACCACGACCTAGGAATTACTATCATACTCTCATCCCATGACATCGGCATGGTTACCAAGCTAGCTAGCAAAGTGGCATGCCTTAACAGGTCCTTGTTCTTCTATGGCACTCCGTCTGAGCTGGTCGGCAGCCCAGCCCTATCGCAACTCTACGACTATCCAGCAGAGATGATGATACATCACTGATACGATTGGCGCCTTTCTCGGCCTGTTGCAAGCCGGCTTCGTCCAGAGAGCCTTCGTCATCGGCATAATCATTGGGCTCCTAAGCTCCATTCTGAGCGTCTTCATAGTTTTGAAACGAGTCTCCCTTATCGGAGACGGCCTAGCCCATACGGCATTCGGCGGACTAGCACTCGGGTATTATCTGGACATCTACCCCCTGTGGGTTGGCGCCGTTGTTGTCGTTATAGGATCCCTCGGCATTACCAGAGCCATCAGGTCCACCAAGATCTCCAGCGACGCTGCTGTCGCGGTTTTTCTTCAGATGGGCCTCGCTTCAGGAATTGTTCTCTTGAGCTTGGCTCGTGGCTTTGGAGTGAACCTTGAGGGGTTGCTCTTTGGCAGCATCCTCCTGGTAAATTGGGATCAGATAATCATCGCGCTGGTTATCCTGGCAATTACGCTGGCGCTGATATTCGCTTTTTTCAAAGAGCTTGTCTACACTACATTTGATGAGACGCAGGCTCGGGCCTCGGGGGTTCGCACCTGGTTCTTCGATTACTTGGTAAGCGCTCTTGCCGGAGTAGTCGTGATAGCCTCCATACCTATAGTCGGGGTCCTGTTGATATCGGCGCTCCTAGTCATTCCCGCTCTGACAAGTCTCCAGGTCAGCAGGTCCTTCCGAGAGACCGTTCTTCTTTCGCCCGTCTTCGCCCTTGCCAGTGTGATTCTCGGAATGCTCCTGTCACTAGTCTTGGACATAGCTTCCGGGGCCACTGTCGTTGTGACCGCGATGTTGATTCTCGCAGTTGTTCTAGCGGCTAAGAAACTCAGATCGTGAACTTGTCCCTGAGAAGCGCTCGTCGTTGCGAGGTAGGGAGTCTTATTAAGAATCATCCAATTATTTAATAATCGGTTTACCAACCGAACTCACCCATGCCAATCCTGAGCTTTTCCGTCCCGGAACAGATGGTAGAGGCGATGGATGAGATTCAGAAAACTCGCGGATTCTCAGGAAGGTCAGAACTCGTACGCGCCTCCATCAGACTCATGTTTGAGGACACCAAGGAGAAAAACTCCCTCAAGGGTCCTAAGAACGCCATCCTCGTCGTTACACACAACGAGGACAACGAGGAGAGCGTAACACGGCTAAAACACAGGTTCGAAGAAATAGTCAGGACCCACATTCACAACAAGATTACCCGCAACAACTGCGTGGAATTGTTCTTACTGGAAGGGGACGGGCCAAGAGTTGCTGCGATGACCGAGGCGTTCCAGAAAGACGACGGAATGAAAAGCGTCAAACTACTGACCATATGATCTGAAACAGTCTCACACCGCCGAACCAGCTTACGACCGGTCTACACGGCGCCCAAGACCAGGGCTAGCAGCGCCATTCGAAGCACTACTCCGTACTGGACCTGTTGAAAGTACTTCGCATGAGCTGTTGTGTCGACATCTGCAGCAACCTCGTCCACGCGCGGAAGCGGGTGCATGACTATTGCGTTCTTCTTCGCTTTGGTTAGTTCCTCAGCTGTTAGCCGATAGGAACCTTTCACCTTCTCGTACTCGGCCAGGTCGGCGAACCGTTCCTTCTGGACCCTTGTCATGTAGACAACATCCAGTTCGCGAATATGCTCATGGAAGGACGCGGTCTCTTTCGCAGTCACGTGCTTGGATACTTCTTCGAAAACCTCCTTTCGCATCTTCAGAATCTCCGGCGATATGAGGAAAAGTTTGACCTTGTACTGCGACAGCGCGTAGGCGAGGGAGTGGACTGTTCGTCCAAAGCGGAGGTCTCCGATTAGGCCTATGTTCAATCCGTCGATGGCCCCGAGCTCCTTCCGAATCGTGTAGAGGTCGAGGAGTGCTTGGGTTGGGTGTTCTTCTGCCCCGGAGCCCGCGTTTATCACTGGCATTTTGGAGAATTCCGCCGCCATTCTAGCCGCTCCCTCTAGAGGATGTCGCACCACAAGCAGGTCAGCATAGTTCTCAACCACCCTCACTGTGTCGGCAAGGTTCTCGCCCTTCTCCACCGATGTTCCCTTGGTCTCCGCGAACCCCAAAGCAGTGCCGCCGAGCCGGGTCATGGCCGACTCGAAACTCAGCCGGGTCCTAGTGCTCGGCTCGAAGAACAGTGTCGCCATTATCTTACCGTGCAGCATCTCGGAGCCCGCCTTGGCCAAGGGTTCCATTACGTCGGCGGTGTCAAGAATGTGGTCAATGTCAGGACGTGGAAGGTCGCGGATCGAGACAATGTCTCTTCCGGTGAAGCTGGGCAATGTGGAACACGGCTGTGAAGAGCGTGTCTATAACTTTCTCTTGCAAGACGAAAGAGTCATGCCTGGAAGGTCTCAAACTCTTGTCGCGGGAACATCGGACCTGTTCCTCCAGTCACGGATTACAGAGCTGGCAGTTTCACTGGGGGTTGCAGCCTATTTCGCGGCAGATTCTGCTGGGTTGAAGAGACAAGTGACACCCGACACTGTCCTGGTTGTTCTTGACCTCTCCGATCCAGACTACGACCCGTTCGAGGCTGCCCGAGACATGAAGGGAGCTTGGCCCTCGTTGCAGATTCTCGGGTTCTTCCCACACGTGAAGGCCGAGCTGAGAACACAAGGAGAGCGGGCTGGTGTAGACGTTATTGTGCCCAACTCGAAGTTCCTAGAGACCCTCAAGAAAGTCCTAGAACAAGAGGTCCGACCGCCGGAATGAGCTGGATCGTCACAGACCTTTGGAAGGCCTTGTGGGACAGCCGCAGACAGTACGAGGATGCTCTTCATGAAGGGAAGGTTCAGGCTTTCGCAGTCATTAACGAGATTGCTTCCGAGGTCGGGTCCAAATGGGGAGTCTTCCTCCAACTCAATTTTCCACCCGGCCAAGAAATCCCTGGACCTAGCAAGCTCGGGCGCCGCGACCTCAGTATACTGGCCTACCGAGACAGGAAAAAGTTCGAAGGCATCACCGAACAAGACCTAAGGGAGCATCTTCAACCCTTGAACCCCGTCTCGTTCGACAAAGCAGGGTTCGGCTATGAGGGCTTGAGGGTGAAACTATCGTCGGGCCGAATTGACTGTTTGCCAGGTGGAGTCCACGTGTGGTGCGAACTAACGGCGGATGTTCTTGTATTCCTCAACTGGCTATTCGAGAATGCATACGGGCTAAGGGAAAACTAGCCGAGCGGTACGAGTTTCTTTCCGAGCCGTTTCTCGATCTCCATCTTCGCACGCTTTAACTCGCGTGATCGCTTCAGAAGCTCGATAATGTTCTCCAAGTCAACAATCGGTCGGAGCGCGTTGTACTCCCACGGGGTCTTGTTCATCTCGTCAGGGTAGATCATGTAACCGGTTGGGTAGTGTGTGAACAGTATACCGGTCGGGTCCTGTTCCAAGACTTTAGCGAACTCGCGAAGAGTGTACCCTGTCTTCTTCAGTTGGTCGAGGGCTCTGTCGAGCTCGTCGCAGGCCCTTTCGAGCTCCGCGTACATTTCTCCCCGTTCATTGTCGGACACGGTGTACCCGCTCTCGGATCTGTGTGAAGAGCGGGGGGCTGGTGTTGCCATAAGTGTACCTTAACTCTGACCTCTGTCTAGACGAAACACTCCCTGAAGCGGCGCGAACGGCCTTACCTGGATTAGTCGACCCATTCGACAGCGTAAGAAAGATGGTCGCTCTCGGTATTTGCACTCTGTTACCGGAGCCCTGAAACCTCGCTCAGGGCTGCTTCTGCCCGATTCAAGTGTTTGATGTGGGTCTCGTGACGGCTGAGGTGAGAAAGAAGGTCGAGCCTTAACTCGTGCATAGCCCTCTTCGCAGCGTCTGCGGCCACCTGGTGCATTATGGGTGTCAGGCGCTCCTCAAGTTTCCGGAGAATCTCCTCTTCTAGGGCGAGAACCTCGTCCTCTCGTAAAACTTCCACGCTCTCACCTCCTCCTCAGATATGTCGCAATTGGAAGCGTCGAGGGCTCCACGGGCTCAACTCTTGTCGCGTGCTTTGCACACTCCGCGCACTCCCAGACCCGGTCGCATAGGAAACGTTCAAAGTTGACGCAGCGGCGCCGGTAGTAGTCGTTCAGCTTGTTCTCCTCTGACCGCTTGGCTTGTTTCAGGGACCATGCCACCATCGATTCTCGATGAGCCTCTGATACTGACTGTCCGCGGGATAGTCGATTGGACGACAAAAGCCGACTGTAACCTAGCCGCTACTCCTGCGGGTCTGGGAGAAGAGGCCACTCCCCAACAAACCGGCGACACGAACAGGCTCAGGAACTCTCGAAACGTAAGCCGCAGACGAGAGGACCCGTCTCGCCTCAAGAGGCGTGCAGCCGAGGTTCTCATAGAAGAGGGGCGGTTCGTCCTGGAGAGTCTGGACCCGGCGGAGCGGCCCGAGTGATTTGATAATTTCCCAACGTTTCTTCCAATCAGGGAAATGCTTTACGAGGGCACGTTTCACAGCCCGGTTGTCAGGGCGAGATCCGACAACGACGATTACCGAAGCCTTGCACCGTTGTCGGACGACCCGGGGGTCTATGAGGTTGAAGCCGCCAAATGTGACGCCTGAGAGCAGAATCGGGATACCGTGTGAGCCGTCCAGTAGACTGAGAGCTTCATTTGTTGCATCGAGACCATCGACGGTTATCATTCCCAGCTTTAGCTTGTAGAGGTGCGGTCCTTGCAGCCAAACGGCGACCAGTGGCGCATAACCTCGGTTCGCCCCTCTCTTCTGCTTGAAGGGTCCGTCGTCTATTCCGATAATTCTACGCGTTGAGGTGTTGCTGTTTATGGAGGCAGCGGGGTGCATAGGAGAGAAGACTCTTGACAAGCTGGTCCTCGCCAAGGCTTGCGGTAATAGCTCTCGCCTCGACCCCCAGGCGAATCTTCTTCGTCCTTCCATACCTTCCAAAGCTTACGACGCGAGCATTGACAATCCCCATAATGTCAAGCTCGTTCAACAATCCGCTTACGCGTCTTTGGGTCAGCGGTTCTACGGATGCTGCGGTGCAGAGTTCACGGTAGACCGCGTAGACATCACCTGTCACACTACTCTCGCTCCGCGCCTTCTCCAAGTCCAACACGGAGACTAAGAGAACCCTGGAGTGTAGCGGTAGAGACGCCAAGACCTCTTTGACCCGGTCGTGCTCAACCTTCTGCTGCGCCTCGCGCACATGCCGCTCAAGGACACGTGATTCCCGATTCCTTTCAGCAATCTCGCCTGCCACCCGCAACAGGTCCAATGCTCTACGCGCGTCCCCGTGCTCTCCAGCGGCGAGGGCCGCGCAGAGCCGAAGTGCCGCCTCCTCCAAGACCCGTGGCTGGAAGGCGATCTTCGACCTCTCCTCCAGGATATCATGCAACTCCTCCGACGAGTAGGGTTTGAAAATCAACTCCTCCTCTCCCAGCGAGCTCAGCACGCGAGGATCAAGGAAGTCTTTGAAGTGAAGATCGTTCGAGATTCCGATCAATCCAATCCAGCCATCGCTGAGACTCTCGTTAATCCGTGTCAGTTCGTACAGTAGACTGTCATCGTCGCTCCTCTTCACAAGCGCGTCGATCTCGTCCAAGACAACAAGAAAAGCGCTGTTCCGAGTCCTGAGGGCATTCCGTAAACGGTCCAAGACCTCCCCCACGGCCAAGCCCGTGAAGGGAACATCAACGCCGAGTGTCCTACACAGGTCTGCTATTACACGGTAGCTAGTCCCAACCAGGCGGCAGTTCACATAGCTCGTGTTGAGGGCTATTCCGTGGTCCTTAGCCTTCCGTTGCAAGCGTTCCAGAACATATCGTGTCACAATCGTCTTACCGGTTCCCGTTTTGCCATAGGCGAACAGGTTCGACACGCGATCCTTCGCCAGCGCCGGGGCGAGAATCGAGCCTAATCGTTTGATCTGGTCCTCACGGTGGGGAAGACTGCTGGGCATGTAATCATGCCGTAGGAGGTTCCTGTCCCTGAAAATCTCGCCGCCTGCGAGAACCTGTTCGAAGATAAGGTCCAACCCTTGCTGTGACAAGAACCTATCGTCTCACGAGGCTCAGCTCGTCAACGCTGGTTCGAGTGGAATAAAGGGTTCTAGTACAACGGTTTCATGTGGAACAACGAAAAACTGACCGGAACCCACAGCCCCCTCCACTTCCGATGGAATGAGAATATTCTCTGTTGTTAGGGTGTGTGGAGGATTTGACTCAACAAAAAAATACTCCACACGGTAGTTTATCCCGCGTGAATTTAGGTAAACCTGTTCATTTTTTCATACTCAATAATCTTCGATTCTATACAGGATATCAAAGGGATCTCGCAACGTCACCGGGTTTCCAGTAGAAAGAGAGGGGTACGGGGGAGGGCGTTCATCACCACTCACCAACCAACTGAACGACAACCTTCCGGTCCCGAGGCCTAACATCTAACTCTACAAAAGCAACGAGACGACCGTCCAATCGCAACGGTTCCGTTTCGAATATAGACCGGGGCGGAGCCCGAAGAACGGGCTAACTAAGCTCGAGGAGCAAGTTTCGAGAATTGCTGGTTGAAGAAGTGGGCCTAGGGGTCCTCTTTCTCCTAGCGTTCACCAACGGGGCGAACGATGTAGGGAAGAGTATAGCGACTGTGGTCGAGAGTTCCGGGGGCCGTTCGACGCGCCGTGCGCTTGTCTGGGGCGGGGTCTTCACAGGCCTGGGGAGTCTCATCGCTGTCCTGGTTGCGGAACAGCTCCTTTCAGTTTTCACGAGTACTCTTTTGACACCGACGCCTAGTGACGACTTCGTCCTCGCCGTCCTTCTGGGAACCACTGCGTGGGTGCTGGGAGCGACTCTGATGCGACTTCCTGTCTCGCTGACCCATGCGATCATAGGGGCTATTCTATTCGAGACCGCCTATCTTTTCGGTGCTAGTCATCTCGCATGGGCGACTATAGGGTTACGAGTTCTCCTTCCCCTGGCAGGAGGGCCCTTCGCCGCGCTTTTCTTAACATATCTACTGCACCGCAGAAAGCGCAACAAGTCTCCACCTCCACCAGAAGCCGAGACTCCAGGCCATACCGGAAAGGTCGCAGGCTTTGGTCATTGGATTTCAGCGGCAGCAACCGCTCTCGCAAGAGGAATAAACGATGCGCCCAAAATGGTGGCGCTAGGAGTAATCCTTCTTCCAGCTGGGTTGCAGACAAAACCGTGGATTCCATTTCTCTTCGTCGCTCTCGCCGTCTTTCTAGGTTCTATCGGCTGGGGACGGCGAGTGACCCGAACCCTCGTGGGACGCCTTGTCCCCATGGCCCGTGACAGACACGTCACAGCCGGGGTGACTACGGCTGCGCTCGTCTCCTTGGGCGCGATTCTAGGAGCTCCTCTATCTACAACCCATGTTGCGTCCGGGGCCACCACCGGAATCGGTGGGGGGCGTAAGGAGCATGTTCGTTCCACGCTGAAGGGGTTTCTGCTGGCATGGTTCGTCACGCTTCCAGCAGCGGGATTGTTGGCAATTGGAGCGTCCTTCGCAGTGTCATGGCTCCAGCCCTACCTTGGCTAGCGGCTCGAAACACACCACGCGAGTAGAAGCCCTGGCGTCTACCACAATGTTCTGGGCTTGATGACCCCTGTTAGGTCTTGGACCTTACAGCTCAGAAAGAGCTGTTTACCCCTAGACTCTAGACGGTCCCTCCGCGGGGCGTCACTAGAAATCCAACTAAAAGAATAAGTCCAATTTACGCCGGGTCTAGTGACGTGAAGCTCGACAAGATTCCTCTCAAAATGGATTTCTTGAGAAGGAAACTGAATTTCATACGAAAGACGATGGAGGAACAGGAAATTGACCTGTGGCTCATCTTCACCCGGGAAGGCAACGAAGACCCACTTGCGCAGGACCTCAGGTTCAGCGACCTCACTTGGCGATCCGCTGCCATCATAGAACAGGATGGAACACGGACGGCCATCGTTGGAAACCTTGACGCGGAAGCAATCAAACGGGCAAAGTTCTACGACGACGTTTTTGGATATGGGAGCGAGGGTGCCGCACCAAAGCTGAGACAGTTCGTCGGCAGGAAGAAGCCGAAGAAGATCGCGGTCAACACAAGCTTTGACGAGGGCGCAGCAGACGGCCTATCGTCAGGAATGCGCGACTATCTTGGGAAATGCTTGAAGGCCTATTCGAAGCGATTCGTGTCAGGGGAGGACCTTGCCATCGCCCTACGCGCCAAGCTAGTGCCTGAAGAGGTGGAACTGGTAAAGAAATCAATTCACGAGTGCGAGAAAATCTACGACGATATCGAAGAGGTCATTAAGCCCGGGAAGAAAGACAGGTACATTCACGATTTCGCGCACAAACTGGTCAGCGATAGAGGCTTGACTACTGCGTGGATGGCTGACCGCTGTCCCTCCGTTATTGTCGGCAACAGTCCGATGGCACATCTGGGCTATCACAACGATACTGTTCAGAAGGGTGACTTTGTGAAGCTCGATTTTGGCGTCAACTACGAAGGCTACTGCTCCGACATACAAAGGAACTACTTCGTCGGTACGGAAAACGTCCCAGGTGGAATGAAACGGATGTTCCAGACCGCAAGAGATGCGAACGACGCCGCGCTGTCGGTTTTGAAACCTGGAGTTTCCGGCTACTTGGTCGATCAGGCTGGAAGGCGGCTGATTGTTAAGCGGGGTTATCCTGAGTACATGCACGCCCTCGGGCATGTTTTGGGACGAAGCACACACGAAATTGGCCCACTGTTAGGTCCGAGATGGCCGAACAGGTACGGCAAGCAGGGCGAGAAACCTGTCCAGAAAGACATGGTCTTCACCATCGAACCCTCTGTGAGGAGCAAGTTCGGAACATGCAACCTAGAACAAGACGTCTTGGTCTTAACAAGAGGGTACCAGGAACTATCGAAACTACAGAACGAACTAATCAGGGTCGGTTAATCGATCTCAGTTCAGGAGAGTATTGCTATGGGCCGAAGTTCAGTCCAGTCTTACTCTCCCGTCTACTCGCCTTCCTCAAAGTCGCCTGCGACAGCTCCAATCCCCGTCCTCATCGTTCGGCTGTACAATCTTTCAATCCATGGATTTGTCCCGGGACGCATTGTTCTTTCTTCGACCCGGGTATACTTCTCTAGCCACTCCCTTAGCTCAGGAGTTCCTGCTTTGAGGGGCCCGTATTCGAAGCGATGTTCGTTCTCTAGGTGGTCAGTCAGGTTCCGAACGTCATTCTCGACCGCTTCGTACCCGCATAGGAGGCAGGATCCAACCCGAACCATAGTCTCGCGCTATTGACGACCGGCTAATGCGATAGAGAGGTGGGCGAAAGTAGACGCGATTGCATCTCCTCTGAAACACGCTAAATAGTGAGTTCCCTGGTCGAGAACTGGGTCCGATAAATGGTCGATAGCGTTTTTCTCGTTCTTCTCGTCCTCCATGTAGGGTCAATAGTGGCCTGGATGGGTGGAGCCGCACTGTTCGTCTCCGTCATAGCTCCCTCACTCGGAAAAATGTCCCCCGCCTCCAGAGCCGAGTTCATTACGTCAGCTCTTCCTAGATACTTGAGGTTCGTCGGTGGAAGCTCAGTCATCGCGATAATA
>Ga0209761_1000059_pt1 | contig 51403 bp, 53 predicted proteins | sample GraSoi013_1_40cm_4_FD_185818 | JGI IMG/M metagenome (GOLD analysis project Ga0209761, IMG submission 185818) | Grasslands soil microbial communities from the Angelo Coastal Reserve, California, USA - Sample 09_25_2013_1_40cm (SPAdes) (version 2) | ecosystem: Environmental > Terrestrial > Soil >... | reverse complement strand
TTGATGAAGCCCCAAGCCTTAGACATGATGGGAAATGTGCGTGCGACCGCTTATTCTAAACTTCCCAATCCATGATTAGTTGAAAAACAATCAAGAAACAATGATGCCCTGTCAGAAACGTCCACGATTGGCATGTTGAATCTGAAGCAAGGCTAGATTCATCACGGTGCGGGAAAGATTGAGTGTTGATGCGAAAAATAATATTCGGAAAGGATAGACGCTTCGATAGCGTCGACGAGTCACTTTTTCTTCTTCTTCGTCGGATTGTGTGCGGCGCATGTGTCACACAACTAGCTTTCGCCTCCAGGTCGAATGTTTGGCTCATCAAGTTCAGAATTAAGGCGTTCGGTTTTTGAGATTCTAAAACCCGGTTTCCCGCCCTTAATATCCGCTGGATCCTCCGAGAATGTTGCTTCTGGGTCTATTTTTTATTCCCCTGAAGACAAGCGGCTATATGTCGTGATCAGGCATTGGTTAAGGACAAGATTCTATGTTTTGTGTGTTCTGTTAAGAACATTGAACGGACTTTCAACACGTACTACGAGCTACAGGAGCATCTGTATCGGGATCATGACATGAAGAAAGACCCGGCAATGGATATTTTCAACAAGTACAAGAACACGGGAACCAAGACCCCGGCTACGGAACGATAACCGTCACGCTTTCCTACGTAATGACTGGAGGGCCCAACCTACTCTATATCGAAGATACCAGTCCATAGCTGATGATGACGATTAGAGCTACTAGGATGAATGTCAGAAGGCTACGCTGAGTATCAAAACCTAGAGCAGCTCTGACCGCAAATACGGTCGAGATGGCTATCCATACCACGCCGACTGCCCGAGCAATATCCGAGACGACCCATACTGGGATCGACATGAAGAGGAAGGCTAGCCCCGGAGAGGTTGCGAAGAACATTGGTCGCGCCAGGGACCAGTAGTCTGATGTCACTTCAAAGATCCTTGTTCCGATGAGAAAGGTTAGAGATAACCAGACGAAGCCGAGAACGATGCTCAGGATCGCGCCGAAGATAGCTCCAAGGAGAACGTATCTTGCTTCCAGTCCGATTGACGTTGTAAACCCGACACCGAGACTGAGCCCTGCAATAGCCAAGACAGTTAGAGCCTGACCCGTTGCCGTGGGATCTTCTTTTAGCGACAAGATCGTCTCCCCGTTGAGCCTGGCCGTTTTCACCATCCTGTCCAGCATCGTCCGGAATCTGTCCGTGGTGACGGGTCGGGACCGGGAGGTCATCAGCGCCTTGCGGTATTCCTGCGTCGGGCCGGATTATCAACTTATAGTGAGGGGACTGTTCAGGATGTTCCGAATTGGAGGCCGATGAAGGCGAGTATGAGGAGGCCTACGGCGACCGTGAGGATTGTTCGCCGCACATTCAGTCCCATCACTTGTTTCAGAGCAAACACTTGTGAGAGGAATAGCCAGACTACGGCTGCGACTGCGACGGTCCCCTGAAACCAGTAGACTGGAACATTTCCTTGCACTAGAATTGGAGGGATTGGGACTGTGATCAAGAGGAAGAGGAGGAACGGGCTGCTTGCAAAAAATAGTGGACGCGCTAGCTCCCAGTAGCTGGTCTTGCCTTGGAAGAGTTTTGTCCCGACTAGGAAGGCTGTTGCTGACCATACGAAAGCTGCAAAACATACGGTAACGGTGCTGGCGAGGGTGCCGACTATTATTCCGTAGATTGACAGGTCGTGTCTCTGGAATTGCGTCTGTGCAGTGTAGCCGATGCCGTAGGCGAGAGCTGCGAGAACTAGGACTGCGACGGCTTGTCCGGTGGCTGTAGTGTCCGTTTTCAGCTCTAGTACTCCTTGTTGGTCTAGATTGGCTGCTTTCTTCATCCGGCCCCACATGAGATCGAGCTGGAGCCTTGATGCGGGGCGTTCTGTCTGGACGGACATTTTCTACAAGCCAGTCTTAAGTCGTGATATCAGTCCATGCTTATGAACGAATAGTCAATCCGATACTTTGGTGGCTTGGAGGCATGTTGAGAGCTAAGGAAGCTGTAGACCCGGTCGCAGGGCTGAAAGAGACTCTCAACCGTGCCAAACCCAGCTTCAAAGTTGTAGTAATGCCGGACTTCTATCTCGACTATATTCTCACTTATCCGGGCAAGCTTGAGGATCTGACCGCCTCCTTCATGGAAGTGGCTCAGAGGGGAGGAGGAAACCTTCTGGGCTGGGGACACACGGTCGGCCGGGGAGGAAACGCCTCGAACGTGGTGGCTCAGCTTTCGAAGCTCGGCTGTCAGGTAGTTCCGATTATTGAGACAGACCAACTCGGCAAAACACTACTCCAACACTTTCTCAAGGGTGTAGACCTTTCGCACGTCAGGACAACGGGAACAATATCCCGGACAATGTCGTTCGAGACAGAGCACTCGGGCAGGCGCGTCAACATCATGGTCAGTGACCCCGGATCTCTCTCCCAGTTTGGTCCCGAGAAGCTGACGCAGGAGGACAAGCAGCTCATATCCGAAGCGGATTTTGTCTGCGTTCTCAACTGGAATCAGAACCTCAAGGGAACAGACCTCGCCGAGAAGGTCTTCTCGATAGCCAAGGAAGAAGGAAAGGCTGTCACGTTCTTCGACCCCGGAGACCCCGCATTACGGACGGGCGAGATAGAGGGGCTGAATCAGCGGGTCCTGACTCCTGGGTTGGTCGATGTTCTGAGCGTGAACGAGAACGAGCTGGTCCATCTGGCGAGCAGCGTAGCTGAGGACACATCGGAAATTGAGGGTGCTGAGGACCCTCTCTTTGGAGCGGCTAGCGTGTTCAGCATGATGATTCCGAGGGTTGATCTGCATACGCCAGAGTTCTCGGCCAGTTTTGTAGATGGGCAGAGGGTGCGCGTTCCCTGCGCAAAGATCAATCCTGTTAAGGTTACCGGCGCAGGCGATGTTTGGAACGCGGCAGACATCTATGCTCAGGGTGTAGGGCTGGGGCATAAGGATCGGCTGATATTCGCCAACGCCGCTGGAGCGGCATATCTGGAGGGACCCGGGCTTGAGCCTCCCACACTGGGAGAGGTTGTCGGTAGAGTCGACAGTGTTGTCGCGGCGCGGAAGCCCTAGGGTTTGGTTCTGCCAAGTCTTCGGTTGTTCGACGACCCGGCTTGCTCTCATCGACTCCGGGGATTACCGTCGTCGGCGGGTTCCCCTTCACTGCTTCACCTGAGAGCCCTTGCGCCTCAGAGACACATAGCCTCGTCTTGGCAGGGAACGGTCGAACCTCAACCGCCCCCTCACGCCAGTAGCGTGGTAGCTTGGCCCATTGCACGGCAGGGATTTTACGGTGGCCAACCAACCAGACATCCTGATTCACGCCTCTCACCTGGTCGGATTCACTCCCCTCATACCAGTGTGACAGGCTCATACGACGACCGCCTAATGTGATAATCACTGATTCCTTGAACATTACAGTTAGAGGTGGCCGAAGCTATCACCAAACAGCAACCGAAGAGTTGACAGTTTGACAGTTTGACAGAGCCTAGGGTTTCACGAGTCTTAAATCAGATGGACCAAATGTTTCCGCATACGAGGCTGGCAGAGAATTCGAGCTACGACCGTGACCGTTAGAGAGGCAAGCTAATAATTGTTGGAAATCGCCGAGGGTGTCTATAGGGTACCTGCTCGCGCAGCGAACACATACCTGGTCGAAGCGGACAATGGACTGGTCCTAGTCGACACCGGGATGCCAGGCAGCGAGAAGAGGATACTGAAAGCGGTCGCGAGTCTTGGCCGAACTCCTCATGATGTTAAGCTGATTCTTCTGACTCATCGGCACTGGGATCACATCGGAAGCGCCGCCGCACTCAAAAAAGAGACTTCCGGAATGCTTGTTTCTCACGGTTTCGAGAAGCCATACGTCGCTGGGACCCTCGTAGTTATCACACCGCGAGCCTGGAGTCTCTACGGACGCATAGCTAGGCGCGTATTTGCCGTTGCTTCCTCAACAGCGAAGCTGTTTCGGCTCGTCAAGTATCATCCAGTACTTGTTGACGAAGCCTCCGATGAAGAATCGATACTCGATAACGCGGGACTTGACGGGTCTATCGTCTGGACCCCAGGACACACGAAGGGGTCCGTCTCTCTATTCGTGAACAAGAGCCGGGTTGCCATTATCGGCGATCTCCTAAGGACAAAGCGCGGCAAACTTCGAGAACCATTGTTCATGGAGAACACTACACAGACCATGTCGAGTGTTCAACGAATCCTTGACCTTCATCCGGTGATCCTCTGCCCGGGACACGGCAAACCCCTTCCACCATCGAAGGTCAGAATCAAAGAGAGAAAAGCGAAACCGGTGAAAATGGAGACTAAGAAGGAAGAGGATGTCGATCTTGAGAGTCTGGCGAAGGATCTTTCAGCTGAAGCCTCTTAGAGCTCACCAAGTCTTCGGACAGAGGTAGCTCTAGTAAGGGCTATCCGAAAAGAAAAGGTTGGGGGTTTGATGGGTTACTTTCGAACCTTGTCGAAGCGAGCTGCTGCGTCGTCCCAGTTGACCACGTTCCACCACGCATCAACATACTTGGCGCGGTCATTCACGTAGTCGAGATAGTAGGCGTGCTCCCAGACATCGACGACTAGGAGAGGAGTCATGCCCTGGACGGCTAGGTCCATGTGCTTCTCAGCTTGGAGGGTAATCAACTGGTCTGAAGCTGGCTCGTAGGCGAGTATTCCCCAGCCCGATCCCTCGACTTGTTTAGCGGTGTTCCCGAACTGTTCCTTGAAAGAGTCGAACTTTCCAAAGTCCTTGTTGATCTGGTCAGCGAGGCGTCCACCGGGCGTTCCGCCTCCACCCTGCTTCATATTCGGCCAAAACAAGCTGTGCATAGTATGACCTGAGGCGTTGAAGGCAAGATCACGAGAGATTCCGCGGACGTCAATTCCGGCGAAGCCGGTCTGTCGCGCCTTCTCCAGCTTGTCTAATGCTGCGTTTGCTCCATTGACGTATGCGAGGTGGTGTTTGTCGTGGTGTAGAGTCATGATCTTCTCAGAGATAGTTGGCTCAAGAGCGTTGTACTTGTAAGGCAGGTTCGGTAGAGAGTATCTTTTTCCTGGCATGAACTGTGGCTCGATGGAACCTTTCACATAAACCTTCTATCTGCAAGACGCAGTCAGACTGTAGAAGTTGAGCAGGAGCGATTATGGTGGCTTCGATCGAAGATGCTGGACCCTTTCAACCGATTTCGGGACGAAGGGTCGAGATGCGCCTCGAGGAGCATCCTTATCGAAAGACGTTTTCCGTGACCATTGTGGGACCCGTATCGGTTGCCGAGAAACCGTCTTTTGATGGAATGTATCTCTTGAAGCTGGATGGCGTTGCAGCCGAGGAATTGTCAGTAAGTCATGTCTTGTTTCTTCCTCAAGCTTACCGGTTCCACAGAGGGTTACTCTTTCGAAAGGGAAGGATTCCTGGTCCCCGAGAGCCTTATCCAGTGTCGCTTGACAAGTTCCTTCTGAGTCGGAATCCGGCTATTCGAGCCATTGAGGGAAGAGTGTACACCAGCCGTCATGAGAAGGGGTTAACGGAAAGAATGAGCTTCCAATCAGAATACGATCTTACTATGTTATCATACGGTGTTATTGTCCGACCAAAAACGGGCTCAGAGTAGATGACACGAGTTGCGCTGCAAGTTCGTCCTCTCGGACGTTTCAGAGAATATGATTGCTAGCGCCGATGGCTACGGCATCTCCGAACCCATTGTGACACTGGAAATCGATGGAAAGAACGTGTTTGAATCTCTGGGGATAAATGGAGTCAAATCAGCCGTTATCATGCATTCCAGAGAACGCTTCATTGGAAGAACTCGCGAACTGATCGAAGATCTTTCTGAGAAAAACGACGGCGCCTATGAGTACTGGTTGCTGGGGACTGGATTTGGATTCTTAGTGGAAAGGAATGGCCGAACTCTCCAACTCTTCCTTAGGGTTGATGGCGGGATGGGTCCTACTCAAGGCGTCAATTCGCCGCAAACCGTCCATATTGGGACTGTTTCTGTCAATGAGTGGGTCGAATCGATAGCCTCTCTTTCGAGGTCACTGAGTGACCTCTTTCGTCGACTGAACCCTGAGACCTACCGTGACCCCATGTTTCAGAGGGACGAGGCAAGTCTCTCACTTCTTGAGAAGTGGCTAAGCGTGGGACGGAACCTGTAAATACATATAGGCACAGGCTATCCTGTATAACGTACGTCATAAAGAGGAGACTGAGGATGGCTAACAAGAGTATTCTGGACCTGGACTACGCCAAGTACGATTTCAAGGATGAAGAAAAGTACGTGTTCAAGTCCGAGAAGGGACTCTCACGACAGACTGTCGAACAGATCTCTGAAATGAAGAAAGAGCCTGAATGGATGCTAAAGTTCAGGCTACGAGCATACGAGCATTTCGTCAAGCGGCCTATGCCCCAGTGGGGAGGCGATCTCGCCCACATTGACTTTAACGACATCTACTACTATCTTCGTCCCACTGACAAGGTTGAGAAGAGCTGGGACGATGTTCCCGATAAGATCAAGAAGACCTTCGACCGGTTGGGCATACCTGAGGCTGAGAAGAAGTTCTTGGCCGGAGTAGGCGCCCAGTACGAGTCCGAGGTCGTCTATCACAGCCTCCTGAAACATCTCGAGGATAAGGGTGTCATTTTCTGCGACACGGATACTGCTGTTAAGCTTCATCCGGAGCTTGTAAAGAAACACTTCGGAACGATTATCCCTCCAGAAGATAACAAGCTAGCCGCGCTCAACAGCGCCGTCTGGAGCGGTGGCAGCTTCATCTACATTCCCGAAGGCGTGAAGGTAGATCTTCCGCTACAAGCGTACTTCAGAATCAACGCTGCAAACATGGGACAGTTCGAGAGAACCCTCATCATCGCAGACAACTATGCAGACGTCCAGTACATCGAGGGCTGCACGGCTCCTGTCTATTCCAGTGACTCGCTCCACTCGGCTGTTGTCGAGATCATCGCCAAGAAGGGCGCGAAGGTCCGGTATACAACTCTCCAGAACTGGAGCTCAGACGTCTACAACCTCGTCACCAAACGAGCCTACGCCTACGAGGATGCTTCGGTAGAATGGATCGATGCTAACGTGGGCAGCAAGCTTACGATGAAATATCCATCCGTCTATCTCGTCGGGCCTAGGGCCAAAGCCGAGATCGTTTCAGTAGCTTTCGCTGGCAAGAATAGACATCAAGACACAGGAGCTAAAGCAGTCCACCTCGCGCCGTACACAAGCTCCCGGATCACCGCAAAGTCCGTAAGCAAAGACGGAGGACTAACAACCTACAGAGGACTCGTACACGTAGCCAAAGGAGCCGTGGGAGTGAAGTCCAGCGTCAGATGCGACGCGCTACTGATGGACGACCGTTCCAAGACGACCACCTATCCATACATGGAGGTCAACGAGGACGATGCAACCATAACCCACGAGGCGACTGTTGGAAGGATCAACGAGGACCAATTGTTCTATCTGATGTCCAGAGGATTGTCCGAGACTCAGGCTCTCAGCATGATCGTCACCGGATTCATGGAGCCCTTCACACGGGTCCTCCCGATGGAGTACGCGGTGGAGTTCAACCGGCTCATCGAGATGGAAATGGAAGGCGCCGTAGGCTAATCCCTCCGAGCCCAAAACTTCTAAACATATTCTCACTCCTCAACTAGCCATGGCCAACTCTCTCGCCAGCCCAACAGAAAGCATGGTGAAAGAGGTCTCCGGCCACTTCTCTGAACCTGAAGAGATCAGCCGAGAACGCGCAGTAGCCCTCGACTACTTCAAGAAACTACCCGTCGAAAAATCCCAGCTATACACGAAATACGTGGATATCCTATCGGGTCTGAATCTCGATTCTATCCAGCTCGGACTCCCATCACACATTCGAACTATTCCCAACGAAATAGCTCACCTAGTGAGAGAGAAAGATGAGCCGACCCTTGCACTGCAGGTGGACTCTCAGATGGTCCGCACCGAAGTACATGGAGCCCTGGAGAAGGAAGGAATCGTATTCTCAGACGTGGAGTCTGCTCTGGTCAAGTTTCCAGACCTCGCCCGAAACCGATTCACGAAGGCGATACCGCCTGGAGATGACAAGTTCGCGGCTCTCAACGACGCATTCTTCACCGCTGGAACATTCCTCTACGTTCCCAAGGGACTGAGCGTCAAGATTCCCTTCCGGAACATCGTCCTACTGAAGACCCATGGACAAGCCTCTTTCACTCACAACATAATCGTGGCCGAGGAGAACAGCAAAGTCAACTTCCTACAAGAAGCCTACTCGCAACTAGGCAAAGAGAGTCAAGGTCCCTCGCTCTATAGCGAGGTCACAGAAGTCTATCTCGGCGAAGGAGCAGAGGTCAACTTTGCCAGCATCCAAGATTTCGAGGGAGACGTTCACTCAACAGTCAATCGAAGATCAATCGGTCAGAAGGATTCCAGGGTCAACTGGACCGTAGGACACATGGGAGGTGGGACAACTCGTTCTAGGATGGACAGTGTTCTTGATGGCCCGGGAGCAACAGCCGAGGATGTTGAGGTTGTGTTCGGTTCGGAGTCGCAACGGTTCGATGTTGTAACGGATCTGACACATCAATCGACGAACACAACAGGGCACGTTCTTGCTCGCGGAGTCTTGAGGGATAGTGCTCGTGCGATTTTCAAGGGCATGATCAGGATCAGTGAGGGAGCCAAGAACTCCAACTCGTATCTCGCGGAGCACGCGATGATTCTTAGTAAGAAGGCGAGGGCGGACGCGATTCCCGGGCTGGAGATCTTCACGAACGAGGTGAAGGCGACCCACTCAGGCTCCGTGAGCCAAGTGGACGAGGAACAAATTTTCTATCTGATGTCGCGAGGTCTGACTCATAGCGAGGCTCAGAGGATGGTCATACTAGGATTCCTCCACCCCGCGGTCAAACGGATACCGCTTAGATCGGTGAGAGCTGTGATCCAGTTTCTGATCGATGAGAAATGGGCGGGGAGAGGTGGAATGATTCCTCCAAGAGTAGAACAGCTTCCGGAGTTTGAAGAGGAGCCTGAGAAGGAGGCTGTTGAAGCGGATCTCTTCGAGAGACATTACAAGTACCGGTAGGGAAACACATTCTGGGAAAGCTCATCCCCGCCGGTCCTCTATCAGAGCTTCCGCCAGGCACAATGAAGGGAATCGAGCACGATGGTCGACGGATTCTCCTTGTGAATTTGGATGGAAAGCTTCACGCTTGGGACGGGACGTGCACGCATGAAGAAGCAGATCTTTCGACCGGATTCCTCATCGGAGAAGAGGTCACCTGCCCGCTTCATCTATCGCGGTTCAATTTGTTGACTGGTGAGGCGGTCAATCCACCCGCCGAGAAACCGTTGACCAAGTACAACGTAAAGGTCGAGAATAATGAGATATTCGTGGAGCTCGACCAATAGTTGAAAAAGGCAAGATCACTAAATAAGAGACCTCGCTTCCGAGGAACTGTTTCACTCTTTGCAAGAGACCCTTAACCCCGAACTAGTCAAGCTAGCAGCAGAGTCTGCTCAAGACGAGTACGCGGACCGTTCGGTGTATCTCGCACTCGCGCGTCGCGAGAATAACCCAACCTTCAAGAAAGCTCTCGAAAATATTGGAAATGGAGAACAGTCTCACTACGAGTTCTGGAAGACCTACGCTCCCGACGCGAAAGTCTCGGCAAAGAGGCTCCGGATGTACGTGATTGTTCTGTTGCGACTCATCCTCGGCTTGACTTTCACTCTGAAACTGTTGGAGAGGCATGAGGGTAAGCTTCACGAGCGGTACAAGAGGATCGCTGAGAGTATTCCTCCGGCCGATATGGCTCGTTTTCAGTCTATGATGGAGAGTGAGGAGAGTCAGGAGGATCTTCTGATTGGAGAGATCAAGGAGAACCGGGTCAAGTACATGTCATTCATAGTCCTTGGACTAGCAGACGCAGTTGTGGAGATTTCTGGAATTCACGCAGGGTCACTGGGAATCTACGGAAAAACGGAGCTGGCTGGACTCGCCGGAATAATCGCTGGGCTAGCCGCCTCGATCGCTATGGCGTCTGCCGCTTACGCGCAGGCCAAACAGGGCTTCGAAGGATCAGCCAAATGGTCAGCCATCTACACTGGCGTTTCCTACATGATTACCGCTGTTCTGCTCGCCCTTCCCTACTTCCTCACCGGGAACATGGCAGGTGCGCTCGGGACCTCGCTCGTGATCGGGGTTGTGCTGGTGGCCGCGATGACTTTCTACGATACGGTAATCTCGGGGCGGCATTTCATACGCCAGTTCGCGGAAATCGCGGGGATAATCATGGCCGCGAGCCTCGCCCTCTTCATCATTGGAACAGTAGTCGGACAGGTACTGGGAATACGGATAGGATAAAATCCGGTCCTAGACGCTCTCTGGGAAGGGATGTAAATGCCAGCCAAGAAGCAGTTTGAGACAATAGATGAATACATCGAGACGTTTCCCAAGGACGTCCAAAGTATTCTAGAGAAAATGAGGCGGACCATTAGGAAAGCGGCACCCGATGCCGAGGAAGCGATCAGCTATCAGATACCTACCTTCAAATTGAAGGGAAGCAGCCTAGTGCATTTTGCTGCGTTTAGAAAACATATCGGGCTTTACCCACCGGCGCCTAGAGAATTCAAGAAGGAGGTATCTTCATACGAAGGTCCAAAGGGTAATCTCAAATTCCCGACTGACAAACCGATCCCTTACGATTTGGTTACGAGAATCGTTCTGTTTCGAAGGAAGGAGATCCTAGAGAAGAAGTAGGGGATCTTAGCTCAGCTTGGTGTCTTTGAGTATGGGGGGTTTCGGCATTGCAGCTATGCGTGCCCAGCCGCCGGGATCGTAAAGCTTGTTGACTTCTATCTCGATCACCATCATCAACTCCTTGACCTTCATCGGCACGGAATCCTTTCCCTCCCAATTCTCGTAGATCTCCAGTACCTCTCGCGCGAAGCCTGGAGCGAGCCGCACGTAATCCAGTTCCAATACTACCCCGGCATGGATTTTTCACGGAAGAACATAGACTGTACAGCTTGCAGAAACTACTCGAGGCCGACTCCGGAGCGGTCCTGAGCGAGCTGTCCCAGCTGTGGCTTTGCTAGCCGAGCTGTGTTATCTGTATTAGATTACCAACGGTATCGTCAAACACAGCTATGGTTGAGCCGATTGTCTTTGTTGGCTCCATCGTGAATTTCGCTCCGAGCTTCTTCAGTCTCTGATACTCTTTCTGAATGTCGTCCACGAAGAACATGGTCGTTCGGATGCCTTGCTTGAAAATTGATTCCTGGTAAGATCTAGCGGCGAGGTTGTCGTTTGGCTCGAGAACCAGCTGAGGCCCGTTTGGCTCTTCAGACGAGACGACTGTTAACCATCTGTATTTGCCCGCGCCGATATCAGCCTTCTTGACAAATCCCAGGGTCTTCGTATAGAATTCAAGCGCCTTGTTCTGGTCGTTAACGAATACACTTGTTAATTTGATCTTCATAACCCATCGTCACTTCTTGACTTTTACTTAAAGTGAGGTTCGAGGTAACCCTCTGCTAATAATACTTAGAGCATGACCTCAGCGACGGTGCGTCATGATCAAACCTTCCCTTCTCTATACTATTCGGAGTTAGATGAGGGTTACACGAGATTCAAATTGGCGCCTTTCCTAATCGCAAGCAATGTCTCAGAAAGGCGATGCAGTTCCCGCGCTAGCAACTCCCGCCGTTAAGGGGGTGGGGAAGGCTACTGCTGCTCTTCTCATCAGCCTAGTCTCTATCGGAGCCTTTGTTGGGGCTGGTGTCGGTACTTATGTCACATTCACCTACGTCATTCTGCCCAGCTTTCAGGGCAGCAACGGCAACAACAGCAACAATAACAACAACTGCACCACCAACTGCAATAATGGTGGGGGCACTGGATGCACGTCGAACTGTCAGAGCGGGACCTGGTCGGAGTCTTCGGGTGGCGTGACTATGACAATCACAGAATACGGTTACAGTAGTAATTATTTCAACTTCACATTTACTGTTAGTTCCAGCGAGACTATGAACAGCTTCACAGTTACCAATGGTTCGACTACCATTTGTAGCGGTACGGCCCCGAGCGGTCAAGGCACCTCCGCAACAGCGAATACGCCTACTAAGATCAGCATCGGCCTTAGTGACAATGGATGTTCAAGCGCCACGTTCCAAAGCGGTACTACGTATTCTTGGACCTTCGGCGATACCAACGGCCATAGTTTCAGCGGATTCAGCTTTAGGTACAATTAGGTTATTGTTAGCCGTCAATCTGTTTTCCTTCGAGGGGAGCCCCGGCAGTTCCACCTTGGACCAGCGCATGATTCAGCCCACAGGAATGGGAATGTTTCTTCCTGCAGGGATGAACGGGTCCCAGCCCCTACATACAGGGCTGAATAGGCACAAGCGTTTCATGACGAACGTCTAGAGACGCTTGACCGTTATTTTCAGCGGGTCTTGGTTTGGAAGCTCCACCGGGTTGCACCGTAGGGTTCTGAAGTACCTAGGGCGAATATGGTCTCGGGCTTCACTTCGTACAGGTGCCACGGGGGCGGTCCCGCACTTGGTGCGCTGTACTTGGCTGTGAGGCCATCTTTGACGACTGTCGGGCTCCATCCCTCCTTCGTGTACATTTCAGCGATTCGCTTTAGCCGGGCAGGGTCTACTATCTTCGTGGCCGGGCCTTCGAATACGAGGTCGAAGTCGTGAGTTGCGATCGTTATGACGCAGTTAGGGTTGCGGGCAATGTTCATGGCTTTACGGGTCTTTGGGCCGGCGGTGAAGTAGAAGGTATCGTCCACGTAGAGGGTTCCCACTGGCATGACGTGGGGTCTGCCGTCGGGGTTGACGGTTGCTAGCCAGGCTGTGTGTCGATCTGGTCCTCCTGTTTTTGGAGCTTGAGTGATTCCTTTCTGCAGGCGCTTCTGCACTTTCTCCCATGGAATTATGGGTGCGCCGTAGCCGTCGAGGTTCTTCTTAGAAATCGGTTCGTTCAATTTAGGTTAGTGATGATCATGATGCTCTATGAATCTATCGGGAAGGACGACGTGAGGAACGAACAGGGTCCTGTTTGAGCTAGGCGGCTATCTGCTTCAAGCGTGGGAGCAGCAGGCTCCCTCGTTCCAGCCTGTCGAAGTGACCTGAGCTGGCGCTTGTTTCTGTAAATCGCTGGGACCCGTCTGGTTGCAGAGAGCCTCCAGCCACTAGTACTGGGACGGGATCGTCGCTGTGTCCCTTGTCCTTCCAAGGCGTAGAATGGTCGCAGGTGACACAGAGAAGTGTTCTCTGGAGCTTGGCGGCCATTCGGAGGTGCGCGAAGAATCCGCCGTCGATCTCTTCGATTCTCTGCTTCTTCAGATCATACATTCCATCGTGGCCCGGCTCATCCGGTCCTTTGAGATGGACGTATACGAAATCGTATTCCCCAGCCAGTCTCAAGACGAGTTCTGCTCTCTTCCGATAATCATCAAGTGATGTTCCTGGTGGAATCTCTCTCACTTCCATTCCTAGTAGCCGACCGATCCCTAGCTCTGCTGGAAGGTCAGCTATCATCGCTGCCTTTAGGCCCCATTTTTCGCGGAAGCTTTGGACCCTGGGCTTGGTTGTTCCAGCGTCGCGCATCAGAACGAAGTTTGCGGGTCTCTTGCCCTGTTTTCTCCTCTGCAGGTTGACTGGATGAGAGTCTAGTACACGTCGGGTTTTGAACCCGAACTCGTTGACTAGCGCAGCCGACTTTACAGCTTCAGACGAATCGTCGAGAGGGTCGCACTTCGGAATGTCATACTGTGGTACGCCGGGTTGGGCTATGCTAATCTGTCCAGTCCGCACGTACGCAGGGTCGAAGTTGGAGATCTCCGACGAGAACCTGTCCGAGTTGGCTCTGAAGACTACTACTGCCCTGTGTCCTACGGTCGCCTGAAAGAGGAACCGGGTTCCGTTCTTCAACCGGACTTCGTTGTTGACTGCCGTGGCTAGTTCACGTGATTCTTCAGTCGAAAGATTCCGGCCAGCTCTTCGATCGACTAGCTTGTCGCCATCTACAGTTGCGAAGCCTGCGCGAAGTGCGAGGTCTCCATCATGAAAGTCGACCCCCGCTCCGATTGACTCCACTACTCCTCGAGAGAGATGGATCTGTAACGGATCATATCCCAGAAGGGAGAAGACGCCAGCGTCACTCTCTGGAGCGATTCCCTTTCCGACCGTGTACACTGAACCAAGAGCTCCCCTCCGGACGATCCCGTCTAAGTTAGGGGTCGGAGCAGCTTCAAGAGGAGTTTTCTGTCCAGCCTCGGGTCGATCGCTCGCGCCGTCCAAGACAACCATGATTATCGGTCTCAATTCTTCGAGCCCTAGGGAAGAAGAGGAAAGCTAGGACCCTGATTAATTCAGGGCCTAGTCTGTGTCTCGGTCGTTGTCGCGGGCTTCAGGTTCCTCAGTATGGGTCGAGACGGTCCAGTGCATCCTGTAGTTAACTGTCGAAGAGCCACCGCCCTCGACGCCGCCAGTCAGACTTCCACGGAAGTGTCCCTCACCATGGACGTCGTTCATCTGGCTCGTATCACCATGTACGACGAAGTTGCCTCTTGCGAAGGTGCTGTTCTTGACACCTTCGTATTTGATTTGAAGCTTGACTTGGTCGTTGCCGAGCGTGCCAGTGAAATTACCACGGCCGTGGAATGTCGTGAAAGTCCTCGTCTTGCCGTCATCTGTTACCGTATGCATGATATCTCTCTCTACGGTCAATGCAGTGCCTCTCATGTTGCCGGTGAAGCTGAGAGTCTCATGCACTTTGACAATCGTTGTGTGGTCGCTCAGAACAGTGGGACCCGAGATCGTCGCCCCTTGCGTGAACGTAATCGTGCCCGTTCCTCTATTCAGGTGGTCATCATGGTCGGCATGGGTCGCGGCTGCCGTGGTCACAGCTACGGCAGGTAGCAGAAATGCTAGTACTACTACTATAGCCCAAATTCTCAATTTTATTCTTCATCCTCCAACACGCTGGGTATTTCTATCACCGCGCCCCTCCTCGGCGCTCTAACGGAGAGAGAAACAGTGTGGTCCCTTGAGAGAAGAAACCGGGATGCGATCAGCCATGAACTCCTAATCAATGATTCGTCTCGTAGGTGACTATTTGACACCTTCTTCGAAGAAGTGATAGAAAGCGTCCGCCGGATGGCTGTAGCTACACTCGTATATCCTTTCGTGGCGGCCTCAGGTTACACCCTGGAAGCGTCAACTGGCCAAGAACTATTTGGGTGCGGCGCGGTTGTGTTTGGCAAGGTATTCTCTGAGCGCTTCTATAACAGCGTCAGTGAAAGTCAGTTCATGGTCTATGCAATAATGGGCAACTGTCTTCTGCAGAGACTTCGGCATGACTATGCTAGTGCGGTAGTCCTCGCCCTCTTCGTCTTCCGCTGCCATGTGCTTCAACAGGAAGTTGCATGGGCGCTATATACGCACGCACGTTACCTGTGGTTATGTGGTAACGGTTCTATGCGCTTATGTGGATGCGCGTGTAAGTGTTTAGTGGAAAGAGATGCAAGACCACATGCAAGATGAAGACGAGAATCCCATTCCGTCGCTGATGAACGAAGAAAACTCAGAATGGGAATAGACGCCTGTTAGGGTCCAGGACCCTAAGAGTTCGCGAGAACGGAAACTCAGCACAAGGTAGAGTAACCCATCCAGAGGTAGCTACTGGACGATTATCTCTGAATCGTTGTTTCGAAACAAGTTCTGAAATAATTGTCCCGAACGTTGCCCAGTTCGGAGAATGTTGACCTGATTCTTGTTGGGCGGCGATAGTGTCGAGATGGACTATGTTGGAAAGTCACTTGATTCAGATATTACATCGGTTACGCGTGATAATGTACTGTGACTGGAAGATCGCACTATCCAGAGATAGCCACCATCGGAGTGCTCCCAAGAGTCTCTAAGTTTTTCGGATCACGAAACAGTTAAAGTGCGGAGTCCGAAGGTCTCTACTCGGGAAGTTCTAATGATTGTGAGGATTCAGATCCTCGGCTGTGCTCTTGCGCTGGTTCTTCTGCCAGTCGCTTTTGTAGCTTCTACACACGCAACATCAAAACACGCTTTACTGGACAAGCCTAATTGGACGGTTGGAGACTTTTGGAATTACAACATTTCTCTAACCGTGCCAGACCCAACTAGTTTCGGCCCTCCCTTGACAGGGTTAGGTACCGCGACCATGGTTGTCAATGCGACCGAGAACCTGATAGTGGCAGGCGCTAGTTATGATACTTACAGGGTGACGACAAAGACGAATGTCGCCTTGAACGGGTTTGCATTGGGCTTCACTTTTGAAGCCTGGTATCTCAGATCCAACATCTCACTGGTCAAGTCTATCGTTAACGTAAGCTTCGTCGGTCTCGAAGAGAACTACAGTCCGCCGCAGACTATGCGGTGGCCTGTCGCGCTTGGAGGATCGTGGACCTCCACCAGCGTCGTTACTATTGACATACCAGCATTTCGGGCCCATTTCGTTCAGCCCACATCTGTTAACTTCACCGCAAAAGGTCCTGAGAAGATCACGGTTCCCGCAGGAAGGTTTGAAGCTCTTCCTCTTCAAAAAACAGACACGATCAACGGTGCCGGCTTCAGTCCAGGTACAGCGTTTAGCATCTGGACCAATGAGATGGGACTTGCCGTCTGGAGACATCTCAGTCCCGATAATAGTGTAACCCGAACTCTAAGCTTCTGGTCTAATAATGTAGGTGCTCCAGTGCGCCAGGTCATAATGGGAGATCTTGGATTCAAGGCATCATCAGACTTGCAATCATTCCGTTATCATGCCGGCGTAAACTGCCCTCAGAACGACGGACAGAGTAACGATAATTCCCAATTCTCCGTAAAGGACCCTGTGATCGCTATTCTTCTAGAAGGTGGCGCTTTTTCCTTGGCAGAGAGGGTCCAGAATTGTCAAGACGTCGATGTGTGAAGGAAAACCTTGGCGCCTCGTAAGTAATTCCCTGTTTCAAAAAATTCACTGTTTCTTTCTGCCGCGAAGGGCTAGGCCCAAATGAATGATGAGCCGTAGATTCTCATTGCAGGCTGAGCATCAGTTCTTCAGCCGCCCTCCAGAGATGATGAGGACAATTAGGCTAGGATACTAAGTCTTCAATTCTGTTTCTTTGAGGATTTGTTCAAGCTTCGCTTTCTGTTGAGTGTTGAGAAAGCGAGTGATCTTCTCCTTCTGGGAAGTCTCGTCCCCTCCGCTGGAAAAGCGGTTTAACTTCGTCTAGATCGCCATACTGAATCTTCTTAGCCACAAGCTCCTCAAAAGTCCTAAACCAAACTTTCAATCCGTCGATGCGGTCGGGCACTCGGCCAAAGGATTTCTCCAGGAACATATCGGCTCTTAGGAAACCTGTCTTGTCATCGAAAGCCTGGAACTTGACCTCTCTCCCGGTGACCGCTCTACGAATTTCTTCCTTGTTAGCAGCGAAACCGTCTCTTGACAAAGCGGAGGCCAGGGTTTCAAGTTGGACTACTGAGAGGTTTCCTGAAAACGACATTTATGTCCATTGAGGTTCTTGGGATGCCATAGTAACCGACCGCTGCTGCTCCTGTCAGAGCATATCTTATGCGGGTCTCGTTTAGCGCTCTGACCAGTCGGTGAAGGGCGTCGCTATAGTTTTCGTTCCGTGCCATGAACGACTCGGGCCAGCTTCTTCATCTCGCCCTTTCGTCCGCCTTTTGTGGCGAGGTCCAATATGAAATCGTTCATGTCTAGAAAGATCTTGAATGTGGTGATCCCTGATGCTTTTCTCAACGCCTTGATCTGCCGCTCATTCAAGGGTTCCATTACAAGTAAGGTTCGACATATTTCACTTAAGGATATGTAGCTGGGCCTAACCCAGAGCGCTGAAGAATTCCGATGTCAACTCATGCCAAGCCGAGTCTTTCTGCGCATCTGAAAAGGACACATCTTACCTCTCAGCTAGGAGAGAGCCTGAACAAGGAAGTAGTGTTGGCAGGCTGGGTCCACGACGTCAGAGTTCTAGGAGGAATCTCTTTCCTTCTTCTCCGGGACATGAGTGGTATTGTTCAGGTGACGGCTCCCAAGGCGAAGGCTCCGGCTGAGGTTTTGAAGGAGATCGCGGGTCTCCACCAGGAGGATGTGCTGTTTGTTCGTGGGACGGTTGTTTCGAGTAAGATTGCGAAGAGGGGAATTGAGGTTATTCCGAGTGAGCTGGAGGTTGTGAGCCGGGCAGAGACTCCTCTACCCTTGGACCCTCGTGGGGTTCAGAATACGTTGTTGGAGACGAGGCTCAACTGGCGGGTCCTGGATTTCCGAAGCGAGGAGTCGAATGCCATCTTCAAGATCCAGTCGAAGATTCTAGAGTCCTTCCGGGAGTTCTTCATAGAGCGGCTTTATGTGGAGATCCAGCCGCCGGTGATTATTGCCTCTGCAAGTGAAGGGGGTGCCGAACTGTTCTCGTTGAAGTATTTCGAGAAGGAGGCGTATCTTGCCCAGTCGCCGCAGCTGTACAAGCAGATGTGCGCGATATCGTTCGAAAAGGTCTTCACTGTTGTTCCAATATTCAGGGCTGAAAAGTTCGAGCAGCCGACCCATCTGAACGAAGTGCGCCAGATGGACATTGAAGAATCGTTCGCGACTGATGCGGACGTGATGAAGGTCTTGGAGGAATTCATCGCACACTGCGTCAAGGCGGTGCGCGAGAGTAGTGCCGAGGAGTTGAAACGGCTCGGGCAGGACCTGGATCCGCTCAGTCTGCCGTTAAAGCGGATTCAGTATTCAGAGGCGGTGAACATGCTTCGGAAGAGCGGTGAAGAGATAGAGTATGGGATGGATTTCTCGAAGACTCAGGAACGGAAGCTTGCTGGACTTGTGGGGAAGAAGGCTTTCTTCATGGTCGAATGGCCGCTCGAGTTGAAGGCGTTCTATGCAATGCCAAATCCAGACGGAAAGACTTGTAGGGCATTCGATTTGATCTACAGCGGGCTTGAGGTTTCCTCGGGGACCCAGCGTATTCACTTGCCGAGCTTGTTGATTAGCCGACTGAAGGCTAAGGGATTGAACCCGGACAATTTCAAATCGTATGTGGACGCGTTCCGCTACGGAGCTCCCTACCACGCAGGATGGTCCATAGGACTAGAGAGACTTACAATGAAGATCACTGGACGAGAGAACATCCGCGAAGCCACAATGTTCCCCCGAGATCGTAACAGAATTACTCCGTAGCCGGTTGAGAATAGCATCGGTTCAGAGTGAGAGAATCTTGGAGTGGAGTCCAGTATCGGGACGAAGGGTTCTGTTAACTCCCTGACGAATGCCGAGTGGCGAAATTATCCTTAGTTAAGATAGTGGTAGACGTAGACATGATAGGCATTTTACCGGTAAATCGCAAACTGTATCGGTGAGGATAATACTAGCATGATAGTTCTGGAAAGATGAATAGGAGTGCATTTAGAGGGGGAATCTTTTGGTGAGTTCTAGCAGTGCGAGACTCACAATCCTCGCATCGACAAGGATGCTGAACGGGGTATGTGTGGCTGGCGTTGACGCGGACGGTCGTAGGCTGTCAGATTGATCAGCTCCAAACTAAGAGCGAGCAACTTCTACTTAACAAAGAAATTGCTCGATGAGCTCCGATAGTCAATAGAGGATCCGAACTTTAGTTAGGCAATGAGTGGGAAGTGGGAGTCGTCATGTATCGGCACCACTGACGGTTACCGAACCCGTTACCAACAAACAAATCTAAAAAGAAATTGATCCTCGCAATATGAGAATGAAGAACTCGACCTCGCTATGCGACTGACTGCGATTTTGGTTCGTTAGCGGAAACGTCGTCTGAAAGCCCGGTCTCAATTGCTTCAAGCATCTTAGTCGCTATCTCAGTAAATCTCTTTGTAAGCGGATCCTTCGGTTTCTCTAGAACGAAGACTCCTTTGCTGAGGTTCTCTAAAACGTCTGAGTTGAATGGCAGGGCTGTTAGGACGTGGAGGTGGAAGAGTTCGGCGAGCCTGTCGGCGATCTTGCTCGCTTCTTTCTCACTCACTGAGCTGGGTACCATGTTTAGGATAAGGACTACCGGTTTTCTCAGCTGGCTGGCGACTTCTGTCATGACTCCGCTGCCGAAGAGGTCCTGCTGGTCTACTCTTGAGATCAGGACCAGATAGTCGCAGAGTGCCATGGAGAGAAGGGTGTCCTTCTCGATGCCTGGATGGCTGTCGATGAGGAGATAGTCGAGGTTGTAGTCTCTTGCAAGGTCTTCGAGAACTCTCTTGAATGTGTAGAGGTTGAAGCCGCTGTCTAGAATGGACAGAATCTCGTCGAGCTTGTGCCCTGCCGGGCAGAAGATCAAGCAGCCAGCCTTCAACTGGATTTTGCTTGTCAGATCTACGACAGATTGGCTAATAGGAGCCTTGTGCTGGAGCACCTCATTTATCGTCGCCTTAACTTCCGTATCAGAGACTCCAAAGATAACATGAAGCCCAGGACCTTCCAGGTCCAAGTCAACGACTCCCACCCTCTTTCCCAACTGGGCAAGGGTAACGGCGAGGTTGGCTGTGATAGTGCTCTTTCCCGTGCCGCCTTTGAATGATTGAACTGAGATGATGTTGACTATCCTAGCCCCCTCGCTTCGGTCCCGAAATGCCTTGTCGCTGATAAGACAGCTTTCAGGTCGGAAGCAAAAACAAGCCGTAACCTGAGGGAGTAGGCTCAGAGTATGCGGCGAAAAATCGTGCTCAGCCTTCTGGAATTGTTACCAGCCCTACCACCCATCTGGCATCACAATGTTTTCGGTCGAATCTGATACAATGATCTTCGGGCAGGCAAGGCTGGTCCTTGACAGGCGCAACGGTACAAGCCCTTGAAGCAACCGAGAACAGGCTCGCATACTTCCTCGAAAGGTTTCCCGAATACCGCAAGACCCTGAGACTTGCCGTGACTCACGAAGAATCAGGCCGAGAAGCCCGAAGCTATCAGGGATGGCAGTGGCATGACGTCGAGACACATCCTACTAAACTGATCCGTCTCGTAACCGAAGGGATTAGTAGAATCAGTCTTCGAACTCGTCAGGCTACCTCGTATCTTCTTCGTGACAAAGATGCCGTTAAACGCGTCTTAGCTAGGTCTTAGAAACACATCGGGGACAGGCGAGGCTCAAGTGGTAGAGTAGCCGTTCTATTCGACCGAATACACCAAATTCTCACTTCTTTTCTTTCCGAAACGCAAGCCTATCGACGGTAAATTCGAGTCCCGCGATAAATGTAGTATTTCATTCTCGGGTCTGAGAGTCAGACTATCTGCATTAGATTGAGCACAGGATACCCTTTGTCGAAGTTTAGGTCGACTCCGTAGAGTGGTGTGAACGGTTTTACTCCGTATACGACGAGTGAGCCGTCAGCGTTCTTGATCTTGAGATGGTAGTCAACGACCGATAGCCATTGGTCCCGGAGTTTGGAATCCGTAGAAGCAATTGCGATGTTCAACCCTTCAGTGTCTCGCATGTTCGCCCCTAGTTCGGTGAGCCCAGGCACTGAGAGCTCGTCGCGTCCGTAGACTTGTACTGCCTTGTCTACGTTGATGTCGAGCATTCTGTGGGGTGAGATCTTCGCGAGTTCGTCCCAGGCATGGGCGAAGGTCTTAACGTCGTCCGAGAGATTGCTCTTCATTACAAGTCTCCATTTCTTCGGAGCAAGGGACTGATTGTACTCCAATATTCTCACCCTTTCGTCTATGGCCTCCCATCCGACGTACTTGCTGAGGGACTCTGCGACAGTGTCGGAGCTATACGCGGCGGTTGGGACGATGACACAGGGACCCTTCTGGTTGATGAAGTTCGCCCGCATCATGTTGAGAATTGTCCGAATCTCTAGAGGTGAGACGCTGCTGTCAACGTCGATGAGCAGGAAAGATCCCCTCGGAATCGAGCCGCCAAGCATCTGGTCCATGCCTCTGCTGCCGAGAGAAAAGCCCCCACTTGGGTGGGGAACAGGCTCCAATGGCTTCGGATGCGAGGCTGACCCTGGCTGTCGCAATCCGTTAGGAAGTATGGTGAACCTTGCTTTGTCAAGCGAGAATATTCCCCGTTTTGTGGGAACGCTGAAGCCTCGAAGTTTGTTCATGGCTATGGTTCGCACCCTCCTCCCGTCGAGCTCTGATTGATCCAGAGTTATGATCCCATCCACAAGGTAGCCAAGGTCACCAGCCTTCTTGGAATCCTCGACCACGATCACAACGCTAACTTTGCTCTCATCGAGCTCTGAGAGTACTGCTGACTCGAGCATTTTTCGGCCCTCATCGTTCGTGTTTCGTATGGCACCCTCCCAACTATCCACTACCAAGACGGCTCGCTGTTTCGAGTGCTTCAATCTGAGAACTTGATTGAAAATCGTGTCAGGTTCGACCCGACGGAGGTCATGAAGTTCGTCTATCCAGCTCGCTCTCGCCGTTCTGCCGGACATCGTGTCGATGACCTCGTCTATCCAAGGGAAATGCTGACGGAGTCTAGAGGGGGCTACTCTGCTCGACGCGTATATCTTGTGCGTCTCCTCCAGGCTGTTAAGAATTTCAAGCGCAAAGGTCGTCTTGCCCGAACCAGGAGGTCCCTGAACGAGTAGGACCTGACCAGGGGTCTGCAAGAATTTGAGAATGAGATCAAACATCACGGAGTCTAAGCTAGTATCAGGCTGAGCAGGGCCGCGATCCATCGGAGCCTCTTGCTGAGCGGCGCCGTGAGCTACAGCCATTCTAGACCACTGCGCAATCTAGGAGGCATCAAATCCATAGGCCAATTGTTACCTTCATTTCCTTGTAATTGGTCAACTAGAAATATCCCGGAAAATAGACACACACACCCACCATATAGAGAGCGGTCGCTCCTACGAAAGAGGTCCCATGCCGTTTTCCTCGCGGAAAAGGCTGAATTTTCTTGGCTCTACGGATTAGGATGAGTCAGAGTAAGATTTAGAGGAGTCCCAGCGCAGGAGCTAGGCGACTGCCAATGGGCAACGCTCCTATGAAAAAGTCGCCATTCAAGTCTGCCCATCAGGCTAGAAAGGCGACTTGTGAAAAGTGCGGAGAAACCTTCGATAGGGTATTCTATGAAAGAGTTCACAAGAACATCTGTAATGGAGCCAGCAAAGTTTTCGTTCCGCGGGCTCGATCTCAATAGATTCCTCGTCTACCTGTGGACCTCTTCCCTAGCGGCGAAGGCTCTAGATATCAGAGAACAGACACACACAGCCTGACACCATCGTTATTCAAAAGCCGTAAATTTTCTGATCTGAGAGTCCCACAATGCCGATAGTCAGGCAATGCTGTAGTGATTTTTGGAGAAAATCTATGGGACTATCGGTAAAGCCGGTGACTATTCGGAACACAACTTACCTGCAGGTTCCGAGAGATGTCGCAGAGCTCCTCCGAGTTATGGCGTCAAAGATCTGTAGCGTCAATTTCAAGATTGACGAGAAAGAATGCACACTCATCTACAGCTTCGCCAAGCCTGTACCAGATCTCAAAGAGGAGCCGTCCGACCCTATGCTCGTCCTGTCAGAATGACATAGGCCAAGACGACAATCCGAACGGAACCCTCGACTCTTTTTTCTGATACCTGCAACCGAAAACGCTCGGACGTTCTTACTGCAATCCGAAGAGTGGGCGCACGAAGGCTGCTCTTCCAAATAGCGAATTTGTTTTATCTTCTCGACCGAAGTCGTACAACAGTGAGGCTTGTTCGAAATGGCTCGAGTTGGAGTCTTGGGTCTTGGCAAGATGGGAAGCGCGTTCGCAACCAATCTTCTCTCAAAGAGAAACGAGGTCCACGTCTACAACAGGAGCAAAGATAGGCTACGCGGGCTAGTTGCGAAAGGAGCAGTAGCGCACCCCTCTCCCATCGAGCTGGGTAGGTCTGTTGATGTTGTCATTACTTCTCTACCAGATCAGGACGTGGTCGATAGCATGGTTATGGGAGACAATGGGGCATTGCGGGGCATGAAGAAGGGAGCACTCTGGATCGAGATGAGCACCATCGATCCAGACGCTTCTATCAGGGAGGCAGATCAAGCGAAGAGGGCAGGTGTCGATAGGGTTGACGCCCCGGTCATAGGCAACCCAGACATGGCCGCTAAAGGAAACTTATCCCTACTCGTGGGCGGCGACGAGAACGTGTTCGAGAAGAACCGAGAATTTCTCAACCAGCTCGGCTCTACTGTGATCTACCTTGGAAAACCTGGGAGCGGTCATAAGATGAAACTCATCCTCAACCTCTTTCTCGGAACGATCGGTCTAGCCTTCTCAGAATCCTTCATACTTTCGCAGAAACTCGGCTTCGAACCCCGAGCCTTCGTCGACGCTTTCAACCGGACACCTCACAAGAACTATTTCTCGGATGTCAAAGGACCCTTGATCGCAAAAGGAGACTATGCTCCTCTCTTCACTGTGAACATGCTCTTGAAGGATCTGACCTTGGCGGAGAATCAGGCAACGCGACAGAACGTAGCTCTTCCTGCCGGAAGCCTCGCGAGGCAGCTTTTCACGGTCAGCGTAAACCAAGGCCGGGGCGAGATGGATTTCAGCTCGATCGCCCTAACAATACAGAAGCTCAACGGAATCGGCCCGGTATATTAGAGGAATTCCCAACCCGCGCCGACGAGGCAGAAACAGGTTTGGCGAAAGTCAGGAAGGTTATGTCAACCAACGTTCCCAGAGTGAAATCCTCCGACACTATACTCGAGGCTGCAACCGTGATGAATCGTGAGAAGACTTCTGGTGCGGCGGTTGTTGAGGGCGAAAAAGTGGTGGGCTTGATTACCGAGAGAGCGCTACTCTGGAAGTTTGTTCCTCTGAACAAGAGACCGGACGAAGTCACCGTAGGTGAAATGTTGGTTCCATTCTTCAGAATAGGTCCTGACGAATCAACGAAAGCTGCTGCGAAGATAGTAGTCGATAACCGAATTACCAGGCTCGGCGTCTTCGAAGGTGAATTTTTCCTCGGCTGGGTCACTCTAACGGACTTGGCGAGAGAGTTCTCCAAACCACACCTTCTCAAGGCCTTGACGGCTCGTGACGAGCCGGAAGACAAGCAGGTTCTCTGTCCGAATTGCCGCAAGGCTTTCTTGGAAAAGATCACGAACAGTGAGGCTGTAATCCTGAGGTGGGAATGTCCGAACTGTCACTATTCTCTGTAGCAGCACGTTGAGGGCAGTTGGGCCAGTAGATATGTTACTAAGTCTGCAGATCGAGCAGGGACATCAGCAAAATCTCGCATCATGATTGCGGCATATCCTCGAACGTAGCGACTGCTCGAAAGTTGTTGCGATCTTCGTGATCGATGTCTAGTCTATTAGGCGGTTGCTACCTGTACAGTCTTAGCCATAGCCAGGATCTGGTCCGGGCTTGGTTCCATGTGATGAGCGGCTTTGACGTGCTGCTTGTAGTGTTCTACTAACTCGTCGTCGGAATCGGCTCGTACTCTGAAGCCACACTGGGAACAAGCGATTTCTTTCGTCATTCCTACCAATTCGCAAAAAGCCCGCGTTTCAAATTTAACATTTGTGATCTTGGCCTCCAAGATTGGAATTTGCGAAAAATGACCCGGCAAACCCTTTGCTTTCCATAGCAGTAGCCGTTTTCAGTCTGTCGACTAGCGCCCTGTGCCTGAGACGCTCGGCCTGAGAAACTGATTGAGGCGAGACTTTCCTATTCGGTGAGAGCGTTCGTCGTCTCGCGGAGGCGCCTAGCGAGTTCTTTCATGACGCCCATGGCGATCTTGGGATCAGTTTCAATCGCCGCTTTGAAGTTCCAGAGTGGCATCACCAGGGCCTTCGTATCGGATTCCGCCGAGACCACTGTGGCGGACCTCGGCTGCTTATCAATGAGAGCCATCTCTCCAAAAAACTGGCCTCGACCCAGCTTCGTAACCAACTTCTCTCCCTTACGGACTTCGACTGACCCCCCTGTTATGAGATAGAACGCAACGGCAGACCCTCCTTCCTTTTCTATGACTTCACCAGTCTCGTAGGACCGTTCTCTTGCGAATGCACTTGCAACTGACTTGATCTGTTTTCCCTTCAACCCAGCAAAGAGGGGAACTCCAGCCAACATTCTGGCTACCCGCGGACTGTCTTTCTTATCCAGTAGTAATCCCAACTAACAGCAGAGCCATTTTTGTCTCCTTACTTAAAGCGTTAGCCCCTTGATTCTTCGGAGCGTGCTTTCTTCGACTTCCTTTCATGATGCTCTCAATGACGTTGTGAGGAATTGATTCAGCACAAATCCAAATACTTGCTTCCAGGATACCTCCTGCATGGCGAAGCTCACTTTCCTTGGGACCAGCGGCTCGGTTCTGACCAAGGAGAGAATGTGCGCCGGCATCCTGTTCGAGGACAAGCTACTGGATGTGGGATTCGGAGTTCTCACGAACCTGCTCAGATCAGGAAGAAAGCTCGGTTCAATCAATGACCTCTACATCTCTCATACTCACTCGGACCATATCGGAGACTTCACAGGACTTGTCTGGGCAATGGCGATGGAAGGCAGAACCAAGCCCCTACGGGTGATCAGTTCCCCCAATACAGCAGCCGCACTAAGACGAATTCTTGATCTCCAGTCGACCCCCTCTGCATGGGTGAAATTCGACATTACATTCGTCAAACCAGAAGAAGTCAACGTCAAGTCTGCAACGACGATCCACGACCCCGAGAATCTGGCCTATCGATTCCAAACCCAGCATGGCGATCTCGTCTACATCGGAGACACCGCCAAGTCCGAGAAGACTTCAGAATTCGCAAAAGGATGCGACCTGCTTATTCACGACTCTACCTTTCTGGATGGACAAGAATCGCTAGCGGCTGTAACCCAACACTCCACCGCGAGAGATGCTGCAAACACGGCAAAGCTTGCTCAGGCGAAAAGGCTGGTTCTAACCCATTTCTCCCCTGGGAACGAGGGTGCCGAAAGGCGCTATCTAGCTCAGGCCTCAGCAGCTTTTGATGGAAGAATAGTCGTGGCAAAAGATCATCAAATCCTAACCATATAGGAATCTTGGTCTCGAGCTATTCAATCGTCCACTCCTGTATTACAAATCGGCCTTCGCTAGCAGCGAATTGTATCTGGGATCGGTTCTGAACCTCTTCAGGTCAGGGCTAAACCTGAGAGAGGGGAAAGCAATCTTGCCGGATTCGAGAGCTTTTTCAGCCCATAGGAACGCATTATCTTGGTCTCCTAGAATCGAATAGACCGTGATGAAGATTGTCGGGTTTGAATAGCCAAGCTTTGAGTCTGCCATCGATTCTTCGAATAGTTTCTTGGCCTGCTCGGTCTTTCCTGATGCAGCGCATACGTATGCTAGATGCGCTGTAGCTTCCGCTTTTCTCTCACTAATGTCAACCAATCTTCTCGCGTCATTACCAGCCTCTTCGAACAGTCCGTTTCGCACATGCAGGTGGACGAGATAGTCTTGGGCTACGACGAAGTTAGGGTTCATTTCAAGATACCTATGACATTCATCGAGGGCTTTGTCATATTGCTCAGAGAAGAAGTAGGCCTGCACGACGCCCATCCCGATTACAGGAGAGAGAGGGTCGAGTACCTGTGCTTTCTCTGCTGCCGTGACCGATTCTTGTAGCCTTCCTATCGTTTGCAGGAGCACGGAATGCAAATAGTGCGCGTTTGCATAGTTCGGGTTCAACTGGATCGCATGTTTGAACTGTTCTTCTGCCAAGTCCCAGTCCCAGTTGTAAATCATCAGAACGGCGGCAAGTGCAGTGTGTGCTTCTGCAAGGTTATCGTTGAGTTCTAGTGCTCTATCTGCATAGTCTCGCGCTTTCTCGAACGCCTCTTTGACGGGGAGGTACAGGTGCCGTCCCATGAGGGTATAGCAGTCCGCCATACCTGCGTGAGCCAGGGCGTAGTTAGGGTCCTTCTGTATTGCCTCGCCAAAATACGATATTGCCATCTCGAGGTCTTCCCTGGTCCTCTTGCTCCAGTAGTATCGTCCTCTTAGATAGAGGACATAGGCTGCAATGTCCTCCGGAGCTTTTTGTTCAATGAGTTTTCTGTTTTCTCTGAGAAGCTGAACCTTCAGCGCCTCGGCGACTCGCTCTGCGATATCAGTCTGTATCTCGAAGACGTCTTCCAACTCTCTATCGTACTTCTGTGCCCAGATTGGTGCTTCGCTTCCGACATCGATCAGCTGGATGGTAATTCGAAGTCTGCCTCCAGCTTTCCTTACGCTTCCCTCAAGAATAGTTCCCACCTTGAGCTCTCGTCCGATCTCGCCCACGCTCTTGTTTGCTTGTTTGTATTTCATAACGGATGTTCTTGCAATCACGTTCAGTCCAGGAATCGAGGAGAGCGTGTTGATGATCTCTTCGGTAAGGCCGTCAGCGAAATACTCGTCCTGGTGGTCGGAACTAAGAATCGCCAGCGGTAGTGCGGCGACTCTTCGGGGCTCGAGAGCGTCGCTCTTCGTGGGCTTGGTCCTCTCAGTTGAGGGCAGAACCCTGTAAACCACCGTAGGCATCTGCACATTCTTCAGTTGGTTTTGTCCAAGGGGCTCCGCACGGAATCCTTCGTTGTTCCGTACGTGATCGAAAACCTGTTGAGTTATACAGACTCCTCCGGGGTCTGCAAGAGACTGGATTCTTGAAGCGATATTCACGGCATCTCCGTAGACATCTCCGTCCCGGTGCTCAACGTCTCCAAGGTGAACCGCTACTCTCAGCAGTATCTTCCTCTCAGAAGGAACGTCCTGGTTCCGCTTGTCCATGAGCTGCTGGATCTCAAGGGCACATTTTACCGCTTCTAGAGCACTTGGAAATTCTACGAGGAATCCATCGCCGATGGTCTTGACTTCACGACCTCCATGGCTCGCAAAGACGGGGCGTAGCAACTTTCTGTGTTCATCGAGCAGGGTGAGCGCGAGTGCCTCGTCCTTTTCTGACATGGTTGTGTAGTCCACCATGTCGGTGAACATGATTGCGGCGAGCCTACGTTTTCCCCGGGACAAGAACGCGTCTCGACTTGTTTTCTCCGGCTCGACGATAAATCGCTTATGGGAAACTGGGCGTTCAGATCTCGACTCAGTTTTCTTGACATGTCGTATTTGGTCAGTCGTGGGTAGATAGAATGCTCCGAGGTCGGATTCGTCTAGAGGCCCATTTTGTGTAGGAGTGTGACGAACCTTTCTTCTTTTCGTAGCGTATCGAACGCTGGATCGACCTTGAGGTAGACCAGGAAGCTTTTCTCTTCGTACGCTTTCTCCAGCCAAGCCATTGCCATTTCGTTATCGCCAAGTGCCGCATGAATTACTGCCCGCCCGTAGCTAATAACATGCTCATCGCTCGCCAATCTATCGAGGTCCTCCAGGACCTTCTTAGCTCCATCAATCTTTCCGGCGCGCGCGTAGATGTAGCCAAGATCGTCTAGAATGAAGATGCTTCTTCCAGACAGGATTATTGCCTTTTCGATCTCAGAAACGGCCTCATCGTGCCGGCCGATCCGCGAGTAGACCTCAGCCAGACCCTTATGGGCGATCGGAAAGTTCGGATCAACTTCGAGCGACTTCTGGTACTGGTCAATTGACTCATCATATCGCCGTGCGAGGTATAGGTTCCTTGCTGCATCAGTCAGGATTATCATCGATAATGGATCGAGTTCCACGGCTTTCCTCACTTGGGCAAGAGAGTCGCTGAACTGCCCGAGTGCCATGTAATGAGTCGCGCGCCAGAAATGCCCTGTGGCGTAGCTGGGGTTCAGCTCTAGGGCGCGGTCGAGTTCCGAGCCCGCTCTTTTCCATTCAAAATAGTATTGCATCAGAATCTCGCCCAGAGAGGCATGTGGTTCGGCGAGGCTCTCATTGAGCGACAAAGCTTTCTCCGCTAATTCCTTGGCCCTCGGGAGGACAGCCGTCGCGCGTCGAAAGCCATAGTATCCGAGTATGCTGTAACAATCGGCGAGGCCCGCATACGCAAGGGCATAGCGTGGATCTCTACCTATTGCCTCTTCGAAATATTTGATAGCCCGGTTTATCTCGTTCTCAGATCTCAAGTTCCAACGGTTTCTTCCCTTGAGGTAGAGAGAATACGCCTCTGGATTCTGAGTCTGCTGTTGTCGGAGGGCTGAGCTTTCTCGAGCTCCAAGTCTCAGTTCAAGAGACTTCGCCACTTGTTGGGCAATATCGCTCTGGACAGAGAAAATGTCCTGTAGGTCTCGGTCGTACGTCTCAGTCCAGAGTTGTTCTTCGCTCTGAGTATCGATCAGTTGGACCGTGATCCGGACCCGATTCTTGGACTTTCTTACACTTCCTTCGATTAGTGAGCCAATTTTCAGCTCCTGGCCAATCTGATTTGCAGTAGTCTTCTCTCCCTTGAATCGCATAGCAGAAGTCCTTGCGACAACTCTGAGACCGCCAATCTTGGACAGAACTGCGATCAGCTCATCCGTCATTCCGTCAGCAAAGTACTCGTCTGCAGGATCAGGGCTGATGTTAGCAAAAGGCAGAATTGCTATTCTTTTAGTGTCGTGTCCGGACGGCGCGTTGGCTCTTGCATCATCCCACGGCATCACCATCTTGTACACTTCCACTGATGAGTCCACATTCTTCAACGACTTGGGTCCGAGGCTTGTCATTGGCAACTCAAACTTGTTCTGGACCTGATCATAGACTTGGCGGGTGAGACATACGCCGCCGCTGTTTGCCAGTGATTCTATTCTGGAGGCAACGTTGACTGCGTCGCCTGAAATGTCGCCCTGCGATTCCACTACGTCGCCTAGGTGAACACCGATCCGCATGAGAACTCTTCGTTCTTCAGGAAGAGAACGGTTGAACTCTTGCGTGGTCTTCTGGATCTCGTAAGCGCATTTTACTGCGCTGAGTGCGCTCGGAAAGTCGACCAGAAATGAGTCGCCTATTGTCCTGACCTCTCTTCCACCGTGTTTGATGAAGATGGGCCGGAGCAACTCTCTCTGTTCGTCTAAGACAGAGAGTGCAAGCGATTCGTTTCTTTGGCTGAGGGCAGTGAAGCCAACCATGTCGGTGAACATTATTGCAGCGAGTCGGCGTGCGCCCTCCGGCAATTAGAGCCCTAAACCCTTCAGTTGCCCACAACGATAAAACCGTTAGTCTGCCGATGGTTCTCGAATGACCGCGGATTCTCTCAACCGCATCGCCTCGGTCTGGGCCGAGCTCTGAGCGATGCGGCCAAAGTTACTAGGATTCGTATAGTCCGTGGACTATCGAAGGAGTCTGACGTTTGTTCCGCGAGGATTCTCTTCGACGAGACGCGAGAAGGGTATGCACCGTCCTCCAGCTTTCTCGACCTTGACGAGTGCTCTTGGAGAGAATTTGAAAGCAGCTATGGTTAGTTTTTCTTTGGGCTCGCCTGAGCCGAGGACCTTGCCGGGTACGGCGATGATTTCTCCTCCTTTGAGGTTTTTCGAGACCTGGCCGAGGTTCAGGACGATTCTTGTTCTTCGGGATTTGCCGAGGAAGCTTGCGATGGTGATCCAGAGAGGTGTTTGGTACTGTTTTCCCGCCTTCATGAGGTAGCCTATGGCGTTGAGAAGTTCAGGGTTTGTTGGCCGGCGTTGCTTCATTTTCGGGACCTCTTGGGCGGAGCGACGCGGTACGGCGACGGCTACCAATAAAGCCTTTCGAGCCGGGTCGTCATGAAACGTGGATAGAACTTGTGCAGATCGTCGTAGTTGACTTATGCGACTAGGCTGAGAGATTACACTTAGACCGGGTTCACGATCAGACTCGTAGGGTTAGCAACAAGTATACATTGAATGCCATTATCAATACGACAGTGAACACGGCGACGATAATTGTTCTTCGTCTGTTGACAAAATCTCCCATGACCTTTTTCTTTGATGTGAAGTAGACAAGGGGGATCATCGGGAGGGGAATCATGAGGCTTAGGATCACTTGACTGTAGACCAGCAAGATGAGGGGATCAAGTCCTAGCAGTATAGCTATCGTGGTTGGGAACACATTCACACCCCTCGTTACTATTCTTCTCGCCCATATGTTCCAGTGCTTCCCGATCAGTCCCTCCATTATTACCTGCCCCGCGATTGTTCCAAGTGTCGATGAGGTGAGACCTGACGCAAGTAGGGTCAGTACAAAGACAGTCCCGACGATGGGTGCGAATATCCCGCTTAGCCGCTGTACTGCCTCGGCAATTGTGAGATTAGAGCTCGGGTACAACGGTGTAGCCACAAGTAGTATTCCAGCGTTGACAACGCCGGCAATGCTCAGGAAGACTATAGTTTCTCGGAGGTGGATGTTCCTGATTCTTTGTCTCACCTCGACCGAAGCATTGGAAGAATCATACTTGTTCTTGGAGTCGAGGACCTTTTTCCCCATCAAATCCATCTTGTTCTTTGAAAGCCAGGAGTGCACGAAGAGGGCGTGGGGCATGACTGTCGCCCCAATTATTCCAACAACGAGCAGTAGAGCATCGGTGTTCAGTGCGCCTGGCACAACTGAGTGATATGCGATCTGGCCAAGGTCTGGTTTGATGACTACTAGTTGGTAGAGTATGCCAACGACGAGAACGCTTGTGAAGAGCATGAAGAATTGTTCTATTATGTGGAATCTTCTCGTCATCATCGTCATTAGCAAGAGGACATCGAGCGCGCCGAAGATTGCAGCGTACAGAAGAGGTACCCCAAAGAGAATGTTGAGAGCCACGACGGTGCCCAAATATTCCGCAAGATCGGTAGCCGCCGCGGCAGCCTCCGCAGCGATCCAGTACGGGATCACAAACTCCTTCCGCACCAGCGACTTTCTGACCATTTCCGGTAAGGAATGACCGGACGCGATTCCAAGCTTCCCAGAAAGATACTGCAGTAGCATTGCCATCCCCGAGGCAAGCCAGACAGCCCAGACTAGCCCGAACTTGAAGCCCGCCCCTGCAGCTATGTCGGTACCGTAGTTGCCGGGGTCCATGTAGGCTAAGGAAACCATGAGCGCAGGGCCCAGGTAGAGAAGGAATTCGCGACGAGAAGCTCGAGTGGTAGCTCGCTGCCCCGTCAGTTCGGTTGCGAGCTGTTCGTGCGCCTTCCAGGGGGCCCGCATGGCTGGCATGAGCGGAGCTTCGTCGTATTTAAATTTAGGTCACTCTAACATGATTTGTCTGGTCTAATTTTACTATTATACTCGAATTGCTTTTGACGCGCCTAGTTTTGCCAAGCTTTTTACCGAACCATGTCGCTCGACTTGAAAACCTAACTGGACAAGGATGACTCCGCTGAAAAAAGAGACCTCTCGGCTGGAAGACTACCTCGAAGCAATCTACCGGCTGAGTCATGACAAAGGCTACGCGAGCACGCTCGATCTTTCGGACATTTTGCAGGTCAAACCCCCAACCGTATCCACGATGGTAGGAAACCTTGCGAAGAAGGGCTACCTTGTCCATGAGCCCTACCGAGGCATGAAGCTAACCGAGAAGGGCGAGAAAGTAGCCAGGTCCGTAATCTCGCGTCACGGGATAATCTCTGAGTTTCTATCCTTGATCGGAGTGGAGGAGGAAACGGCGCATCAGGATACTGAAGGAATCGAGCACTACATTCAGCCGATCACCGTTCACAAGATCGCAAAGCTGGTCGAATTTCTTCGGAAAAATCCGAAGCAGATGAAAGCCATGCGTGACTACATAGAAAGGTAGGGAAAGAACCTGATCATACCGCACCATTCTTGTTTGGATAATATGGACCAAGAAATCATAAGCTGAACAGCCTAGTTCAGCCAGGCCGATCGTCCTTGATTGATCCGTGGGAGGTCGTTATGATTGGAGCAATTATCGCTGCGCTACTGGTCTGGGGTCCTCAGAAGATACCTGAACTCGCGAAGTCGTTGGGCGAGGCGAAACACGAACTCCAAGCAGCCAGCAGAGGAGAATATACGAGGGACAGCCGAGAAATTCCGAACCAGCAACACGTTACGAGCAATAAGAAGATTCTAGAAAAGTAACTTTTCGGGCTAGGTTCCCGTCAAACGGCTGTAACCGCGACTCCTTAGGGGAGTTCTTGCAAATACCAAAGGGGAAGAGATTCACTCGTGAAGTTCACGGTACGACTCAAAGGCTTCTCTGGAGACGAATGCAAGTATGAACGCGGTAGCCAGATAGTCGGCCCACCAGAGTCCGAGGAAGTATTCGACGAGTAGACCTCCTAGCAGTGCGACGGACATGAAGATGCAGGTGAGCGATGCGACAGCATCCATCGACAGCATAGAGGAGCCGGTCTCGCGGCCGATTCTTCTCTTCCCTAACCAAAGATAGGGCATTATGACTACCGCCCCTGCCGCGATAGCTATGCCCACAGGCGAGGCCTCCGGTCTAAGTCCGGTAATATACGAGTAAACGGCCAACAGTCCGATTACTGGAATTAGTGAGAAGAGTAGAGCGTTTGTTAGCTGTTCGGCCCTTCCTTGGTCGGTAGTAGGGCTTGCTTGGGGCCTTCGGAGAAACGATAGGACTGTGATACCGGAGAGGAGCTCGACGAGGCTGTCGCCTCCGAAGGCTAAGAGCGCGAAGCTTCCAGCGATGAGTCCGGACCAGACTGAGCCGATAACTTCGACTGTCATCCAGGCCGAGCTGAAGTATTCGATCTTGATGCCGGCTCCAGTACGCGTCTTTCTCCAGGACTGGTGAATGTCGTTGCAACAGCATGAAGCGCAGTTGGTGCAGTCGGCCGGCGCACGACAGGTCGCGCACGAGTTCGCGGCACAGCCGCAAGACCGGCAGGGTAATGAGGACATGGCTGAGCTGAGAGACAAGGAACTATTCAGGTCGAGCCATTATCCATGGATATGCTGTATACAAAGCCTAGTAGCTGACTATGATCTTCATGCTCAATCCAGAGCACGAAGAGACGAGTAAGGCGCTGGTTGTTCTGAGCTGAAGCTGTTACTATCTTATTCGCTGGATCTTCAAGAGGTCGGTTCGTCCCATGGGGCCTTTCGGGTCTCCGGACACTATTACTATCGTGTTGCCTTTCCGTGCGAGCCTGAGTCTCTTGACCGTCTTCTCCGCCTCAGTGAATATGGACTCTGTTGATTCCATCTCTCTTCTTACTGTCTGCACACCCCATGAGAGTAGTAGTTGTTTTTCGACTTCAGATTGAGAGGTGAGCGCGACAATGGGTAGGGGGGGTCGGTATTTTGAGACTCGACGGGCAGTTTTGCCTGTGCGGGTTGGCGTTACGATGGCTGCTGCTGAGATCTGGAGGGCGGTTTCGCAGGCGGCGAATGCGATCGCATCCTCCTGACTATTCTCATGCCATTCACGTCTCTGTTGCGTAATCTGCTTAGGGAGGTAACGTTCGGTTTCTTGCGCAACCTTCTGGAGTGTCTTGACGGCTTCGGCCGGGTAGCTTCCGATAGCCGTCTCCTCCGACAACATTAACGCATCTGACCCGTCGAGGATCGCATTGGCAACATCAGTCACTTCAGCCCTCGTCGGTGTGGGTGCGGAGATCATAGACTCCAGCATCTGGGTAGCGGTAATCACTGGTTTTGCTTGACGGTTCGCCTCGAAAATGATCCTCTTCTGAACAATCGGAATACGCTCGAGGCTCAGCTCGACCCCAAGGTCTCCGCGTGCTACCATGACTGCGTCTGCTTCTTTGACGATCTCCTCGAGATTTTCTACGGCCTCTTTTTTCTCGATCTTCGCGACGACGAATATTTCTCGCCCCTTCTCACTAGCCACCTTCCTGGCACTTCGAATGTCATCCGCTCTCTGGACAAACGACACGGCGACCATGTCGACATTATTCTCAAACCCGAAGTGTAAATGCTCCCGATCCTCCCGCGTTATCGCAGGTACGCGTGCTCGCAGCCTAGGAAGGTTGAGGCCCTTACCGGAAATCAGATCTCCGCCTACCAACACTCGTGCTTCAACTTTATCTCGCGTGGTCCGTAGGACTTCGAGCCTGATGGACCCGTCGGCTAGGTAGATCGTGTCCCCCTTCCTGACCGTCTTCGGTAAGTCAGGATAGGCGACAGGGATCTTGCCCTTTGCCTTGGACGGTTTGGTTGTCAGCGTTACGGTGTCGAGCCGTCGGAGATGCATCGGCTCTTGGACGAGCCTTCCTACTCTGAGCTTCGGACCCGGCAGGTCCTGAAGGATAGCCACTGGTCGGCGAAGATTGTGACTGACTTTCCTGATTGATTTGATGTTCTTCAGGTGTTCTTCGTAGGTTCCGTGTGAGAAGTTGATCCTGGCAACGTCCATGCCCGCACGGATCATGTGACCTAGAGCTCTGGGAGAGCTTGAGGCTGGGCCAATCGTGCAGACTATCTTGGTTGCTATTCTCGCGGGCACTTGACGCTCTTCTCTTCCAATCTACTAGCTTCCGGAAGATGGATTGCTGATAAGCCTCACGGAGGCCCGAACGGCGCCGAGCGGTCAGCGCATCGCCTGGCTCATGTTGCGTCATATGTTGCTACTGTTCAGGTCTTTGAAGGGGAACATCAGGATTAGATTGTTCCCAGACAATTGCACGGCGATCGTGAATGTCTAAAGTGCAGGCGAAAGAGGCTACTTTACTCAGCAATCTGTCCGGCAGTGAAATAGCTAACGAGTTGGACTCTCGCTTGAGGGATCTTGAGAAGAATATCGCGGTTGCGCGCGAATTCATCAAGTTGGCTGATGAGAGCTACTCCGAGCTACGCCACAAATGGAATCTTCTACATGAGGAAGTCCATAACGAGTCTCAGACACACATAACAGGGAGAGCAACTGTCCCAGAGGAGAAGGCAGCAGCGCGGCCCAGAAGCAAGCAACGCTCCAAGACCAAAGCCGAGAAAGTGACTACGCCGGATGAACCGAGCAGTCCCGCGTCCACAGACATGTCAGCAAAACCACAGAGCCACGCGAAGCCTCTAAAGAATACGAATCGAGCCAAGAAAGAACCAGAGATTTCCAACGAACGCAGGGACTCGCTTGGTTCGGAGAAATCCTCTCAACCATACCGGGACCCAGGGCGAAGACGGGGAAAGAGTAGCGGGCACAACTAGATCACCTTCTACGCGAGAGACAAGCTTGTTGAAAGACGAAGAAGTCTCTCTCTACAACGGTCCTCCCGGGGAGGGCACTTCACACCATACTGAGACCTTCTTCTAGCATAATGTTGGCCCACGCGGGCATTGGAGATGTCCGCTTGTAAAGATCACGATATGCCCGGTGTAGACATTCATTTGCTGCGAAGAATGGCAAGTGTCTCAGGGCAGCATCGCCGCGTTCGGTCTTGTACCCATCGAGGAAAGCTTGAACGGCCTCGTCACGGGCCCGAATAGACCCCCTCTGCTTGAGCCCAAGCCGTCGAACAGAGATAATGAAAGATGCTAGGTCACGGCTCGGGTCAGCCACATCGCACTTGTCCAAATCGATGGCTATGGTGCGAGAGTCGGTCAAGAGCACATTCTCGGGAATATAGCTACCATGCCCAGGGCTCGACTCGGCGTCGTTCGGTCTTGGAACTATCGCCTCCAACCGATGCGACAATAGCTCGGACTTTGCGACAAACGAATCCCCGAACTCCTTGACCAGTTCAGCCCACCGGCGGATATGGGGAACAGAGTCGAGAGGGAGGTCCGAGGAACCTTGACGGGGCCCTATGGAGTGGAACCTTGCTAGCCAGATCCCGCAACGGCGAGCTGTCTCTATCTGCTCGTCCCGTCCATCACCGAGAAAGATCTGCATGGCCCACCTTCCCTCAACTTTCTCTTCGAACAGGACATGCAGCGAGGACAAGTAGGCTAAGGGTTGGGGGATCGCGAACTCCGACCCTCGTCCGAATCCTGAATCCACGATCCTCTGCATAGCCGTAAAGATATCAGAGCGGTCCACATCATGGACCTTACCAATCAGACTGCGCCATTGGTTACCTTTCCTAGCAGTAATCTCGAAAGTGCATCGGTCTTTGTGGGCTTTAAGCGGCCGAAGGCGAACCTCGTCCGGATTGGCTTGACCCCATTTTGCGAGAAACAGCCGATTCAACTCCGTGCGAAATTCTTCCTGGGCAAGCACCGCTGAAAAACGCGATACGTGCTGAACAGGTAACATCTCTTCCATCATGACCTGCAGAGCCTTTGGATCGAATCCGTCTGAATTCTTGGTGTCGGAAGAGTCAGACATGGTCTTGAGATTCAGTCCATATACCTGTATAGCCGTAGAAAAAGATAGCCTGATTGAACAAAATTTCTGTTGCAAGAGGCCGAGCTGATCTCTATTCTAACCCAGGCCAAGTTCCGTCTTCGGCGATCGATCACACGAGCCCCAACGATTCTCTCTCTGTGAATCAAGCGAGTCAAGAAACCTCCTGTACTTCCTGACCAGAATCCGGGATCCTACCGAGAGGTGCCTCGTTCGCCTACTGAAGATGCTTCGTATTATGGCCGGAGAGGCGACGCCTGGATCGCCTAACCATCGGAGAACCATGTAGACGTTGGCGATTCGGAACAGCCAGTCGAAATTATCAGGCTCCCCTTTTGGCCATCGTGTTTGCTTGTACTCTTTCACCATTCTTCCCACCATCTGTCTCGGCCAGTTTTGAGTGAGAGCAGCGAGATCTATCTGACCAACAGCTACTGCCGCGGATTGCCAGTCAGCCGGCCGACTCGTCCCGGCCCGGTAGACGATGTTACTTGGGTAATACTCGCCGTGTATGACGGTTTTTCTTGCTCTCAAGAGGTCCGGGATGAGCTCTTCAAACCTCGAGCAGAGTCGGGGAAGCCAAGGGAGTTCGCTCCGCCTGTTTCCAAACAATTGATTGGTTCGTCTTGCCCAGCCAGCGTAATACGAGGCGTCATATCTCCGGAGGAAGCCGAGTCCTGTGGTGGAGAGCCGTTTTTCGTTGGCGGCATGGAATCTTCCAATCCACCGAGCGGCATGAATCACAGCTTCATTGGTCTTGCTGACGTCCTGTGATGCTCCTTCCAAGTACTCGATCAAGAGCCATGTCTGTCCTGATCTCTTCTCTCTGTATGCTCCGTAGAAGCCCGGAGCGGAAATGTGCAATGGAGCTAAGACTTTGCTGTAGACAGCGGCCTCGTAAGAGACACCGCCTCTGTGACCATAACCTTGGTCGAAGTCCTTGGTTCCATATTTGCAAAAGACACGGAGGGTGCCGTTTTCCGCTAAGCGACAGGTAACGATCTCGCTTGCGAACGTGCTCTTGAACCTGTTGGGCTGCCGGGCAAGAATCTTCACGCCTCGACTTGCAGACCCTTCGTTGTGGAATACAGTATTGAGTCCCACGGTGAGGCTTTCTGTGCTGGGAAACTGTGAAAGCGGTAAGTGTTCTCTCACGGCTCTTCTCGGACCAGAAGTTGTCTAGCATTCATCTTTGAATACTGACGGCTGTCATACCTGACAAGACTGAACCCACTTCGGTTGTCATCTCGCTAACTCTCCCGTCTTCCAAGATCAGTATGATGTTACAGTTCCTTAGGGCGCTTGCGCGGTGAGCGATCATAAGTGTGGTTCTTCCCTTCATCAGTCGCTGAATGGCATCGAGGACTGCAGTCTCGGCGTTGATGTCGAGGGCGCTAGTAGGCTCGTCCAGTATCAAGATTGGTGCATTCTTGAGGAATGCTCGGGCGAGCGATATGCGTTGACGCTGGCCGCCTGACAGCTTCATTCCTCGTTCTCCGACAAGCGTGTTGTACCCGTCGGGCAGATGGGTGATGAACTCGTGTGCGTTCGCCGCTGTGGCCGCTGCAACGACTTCTGTGATAGTCGCGCCTGGTCTAGCGAAGCGAATGTTCTCGGTTATTGTTGTCGAGAAGAGCACGGTATCTTGGAGGACAACCGCAAACTGGTTTCGAAGATCGGCAAGCTTGTAGCCCTTCAGGTCAATATCGTCCAGAGTGATCACACCATGAGTCGGATCGAAGAAGCGCAGGAGGAGGTTGGACAGTGTGGTCTTGCCGGAACCTGTCGGGCCCACCACTCCAAGAGAATTGGCTGGGGGCAGCTCGAAGGAGACTCGGTTGAGAACTGGGTGTCTTGGTATGTATTCGAAAGATACGTTTTGGAAGGTTATCTTTCCTCTAGCCCTGGCAATGGGAAGAGCGTTCGGAGCCTCAGGCACGTCTGGTTTCTCGTCCAGAACTGCGTGGCACCTTTCTACACCTGCTAATGACATCTGCATGTCGAGGATTTTCTGCCCGACATTCTTCAAGGGCGAATAGAGCTGCGTAACGTAGTAGTTCACAACGAGCAGACTCCCAAGGGTCAGAGTATTGGATTGGACGTGGCGTATTCCAACATACAGTACAGCTACCAAGCCAACTGCGGTGATGGCGCCGACCAGCAAATTGTAGACCGCGCTGTCCACGTAGACCTTGAGTGCAGCAGACAGACTCTCATTGTAACGGGAAACCAATTGATCACTCTTTTGATCCTCCTGCCCGAAGGCCTTCACCACTCTGGAGGCACCAAGGGTCTCCTGGGCTACTGCCATTGCAGCACTCTCTGAGACCTTGACTTTTCGCCAACCACTGCGGAGCCGTGGGCGAAACATGAGAGTGAGCAAGAACGTGAACGGAGATACGAGTAGGGCGATCAGAGCAAGTTGCCAGTCGAGAAATAGGGTGACAATGATCATTGCGCCGAGGGTAAGTACGGATGTAATCAGGGGTATCATGCTATCGACTCCGAAAGAGCGGAGAGCGGGCGCATCCTGCAAAGTGCGATAGGTCGAGTCGGCGCTCCCCTTTGTATCGTGATACGCGATTGAAAGACGCTGCATCTGTCGAAATAGACGATCTCGCACGTCGAGGGTCATGTGATTTCCAATCCTGTTTGTAAGCCAGACGTTCAGCAAGTTTTGCAGATACGTGAGGAGGGTGCTTCCTACGAGGATACCCATGGCAAGCCAGAGAACAGAGTCCTTGGAGGCTAGTGAGCTAGCAGGTAGGAGAATTGCTAGGTAGCCGGGTAGGCTAGATGACCCAAGGACGTTGTCTACTATCAGCTTGATTGGTAATGGGGTAATCAGAGTTATCGGTATAGCTGAGAGGGATATTATCAATAGGACAATGATAGACACGGAGTACGGTCTGAGCTCGACAAAGACCCTTCGAAGCATCCCATGTTTTCGTCGAATTTCACGCTGTATCGCCGGTGGAGACGCGGGTTGAACAAAATCTCGAGTTGAGATCTGCGATTCTAGTAGTTTGATTCTTGTTCGTCTCTTCATAGCGTCGAGAAATTTCAGTAGAGCCCACCCAGCGCTCATTACGAGAACGAACGAACCGAAAAGAACTAGAAGAAAGGAAACGATATCGAAGTTGATCATGTCTTCATCTCTTCCTGAAGACTAACCTGCAGTGCTCCGCTGTCGAGTGATCTTGAGACTCCGCAGGATTGTAAGAGTCTCGAATGCAAGGACGTGATGATGTCAGAGAGCATATTTTGCTGAGATTCTCGGGAAAGAATAATGCTGAGTTGAGGGCCATCAGGACGCACCTGAACCCTTTAGGGCATTGCGCAATCGGCCGGCGGCGAATCCAGCGTCAAGAATTGTTCGAGCAATCAACAGTCCAGCTAGGAATCCTGAAACCATGCTTGGGATCCAATTTCCAGACATCCAAGCTCCTATTGATATGACTGCGAAGAGAGCGCAAATAGCGAGTACTATGCCAGAATACCTTGGAACGATCCGGTAACGCAAGAGTTGCTTTCCGGTGCCGTACGATTGCGTCGCGAGTAGGAGTCGGCATCCGCCGAACCGCCCTTCGCGGACTTCAAGGTCCCATCGATCATAATCTCCACCCGATTTTACGATAGTCCCGGAATCGCGTAGCTTTGTTTGTAGATCCTTGAGTGTCTCCCTTGGGTCTCGCCATTCGTCGCGCCACAGCTTCATGGTCAGCGGGAAGAACCTTGGACGAGTTCCAGTCCAGTGCCAGTTCCAAAGTGCCAGTCCAGAACCGAGTCTTCCCTTGAGCCGAGCGAGTGGCTGCATGAGTTGCAGGAAGAAGATTGCGGAGCGTAATCTGATGCGTTCCGATCGAGGCTCGGCATCGATCCTGGCGCGATAAGCATTCATCAACGCCTGGGAGATTGACGTTGCTAGCCCAACTAGCAGTAGGGCTCCCGGGATGATTGAGACGGTCCAAGTGATGGTTAGGAGGAAAATGATGGCGAGGATGCCGATTCCGAGGTACCATTCTGGCGCGAGGGTAAGAGACCAGAGCGAGTTCGAGGATTGATAGAGAGACTGGAAGGGAGCGGTCCCCCAGACTCCGAAGTAGACCCGTTCCCATATGGAAGAGAAGTCCCGCAGAACACCCTTTCCGTAGATCCGGCCGAGCCATTTCAACTGCCCAAACTCGTTGTACTTCTCAGGCCACTTCCTTTCCAGCATAGCTTCGGCCTTCCCATAGCCCTCTTGCTGCATCCAATATTTTCGAAAAGAGTTGCGCCGGTGATGCCAGACGACTGCCGCGGGCGAGTAGCCGATGACGCCACCGCTTTCCCGAATTCGCCAGCAGAGGTCAACATCGTCACCTGCAGCGTGAAAGACTGGATCGAACCCACCGATTTCCTTGAGTGCGTCTCTCTTGAAAGCCATGTTGCATCCCGGAACGTGTTCTGCGACCCTATCAGTGAGTAGAACTGGATTGGGGCCGGGCGCGTTCGCGACTGCTTCAGATTTCCAACCATCCTCGGGGACGGGGAGGTTGGGCCCGCCGACGCCCGCATACTTTCCTTGTTTGAAGTCGAGAGCGAGAAATCTCAGCCAATGAGGGTCAGGGTACGCGTCGTCATCTATGAACGCGACGATTTCTCCGGTGGCGGCATCTATGCCTGTGTTTCGAGCGTTGCTTAGTCCGCGGTTCTCCGTCGTGATCATCTTGAATGGATATTCTGACGCTATCCTTGGGGTTGAGTCAGTGGAGCCATCATTGACTACAATGACTTCCAGGGAAGGATAGTCGAGTCTCAGTAAACCGTTCAGAGTATCCCGGATTGTCAGTGACCCGTTGAAGCTGCAGACGACGACCGAGATTCTCGGCCACGCCCCCTGCTTGGAGAAGGGCGACTCATACAACGCGTTCCTTACTGCCTGAAGCGCAGGCTTGGGTGTTCGGTCACGTGTTGTTAGTCCGAAGCTCCAGTCTTGAACCAGATCTCCCCAGCGGTACCATTCGTCTGTCCAACCGTAGATAATGGCGCCGCAGCAGCCTGAACTGAAGACCGTCCGAGTCTGCCAGTCTAACGTGTCGGCCTGCTTCATCTCTCCGTTGCTCTGGCTGTCCAAGCCGATCTCTGCGAGCACCAGAGGACGGTCGTCAGCTAGATTGTGTAGTCGGGCGATGTATGCTTCTAGGGCGGTTTGAGTTTCGAGGTAGACGTTGAAACAGACAAAGTCCAGGAAGGGTAGTTGTAGGTACTCGGTTGTTGGAAAATTGACATAGGTGACAAGGCTCTCTGGGTCTTCCTGTTTCGCTACGCGATAGAGACGTTCTAGGAACTTCTCTATCCGTCCCCTACCTTGCCAGCGTACTATGGAAGGCGCGATCTCGTTACCGATGGTATAGCAGAACACTGCAGGGTGACCAGCACAGGTTCGAAGCTGTTTCCTAGCCCAGTCCTCTATTTCGCCAGGCTTGCCAGGTTCGTCGATTAGGGCCATGGGTACCTCTACTGGGATTCCGACCATTACTCGGAGGCCATTCCTCCAAGCAGTATCCAAGACCCAGCGAGGAGGGACGGTGTATGTCCTCACTACATTGAATCCGTTTTCCGCTATGCCGGCGAAGTCTCTTTCCACGATCTGGGGTACAAATCGCTCGATTCCGTTCTCGTCCTGGGCAAACGTGCCGTAGGTGACGCCTTTGACCCAGAACTTTTCGTCTCCGAGAAAGAGAAATTTTCCTCTAACTCTGGGGCGGTCCGCAGCGAGGTTCCGTTCTTTCGAAGACTGCTCTGTCACCAGTCCCATATTCGCACCCTACTATCCCAGACACTTCATCAGAGTTCTTCGTCGGTGGAATCTCTCAGCGTGCAATGATGGCCGGCACCGTCCTGTCTCTCAGAATTCTGAGACCATGTTCAAGGCTTACCCTCGGCTCGTACCCGAGAATCTTGTGCGATTTCGTCAGGTCGCCGACAAATTTGCGAACTTCAAAGCTGTTGGCTACGCCGTGTATGATCTTGGATCGCGAGCCGACGAGGCCAACAATCATATTGGCAAGCTCGGAGACTGAGACGCCCCTTCCGGTTACGAAGTGGAAATCTTCCCCAAATATGCTACCGTCCCCTTCAAGGCATCTAAAGGCAAGTTTCACTATTCCAGAGACAGTGTCGTCGATGAAAGTGAAGTCTAGGATCTGTTCGCCGCCGTAGAGAGTGATGTCTTCGCCGCGGAGAGCTTTGTCCATGAACTTGGGTATGACTCTCTCCGGGAGATCCCTCTCGCTACCATAAACATTCGAGAAGCGCATTATTACATGGTTGACGGAGCGGTCGAGGCCGGATCTGTCTGAGTATGAGAGGCATGCCCTTTCGGCGCATAGCTTTGTTAGACCGTAGACTGACTTCGGCCGTTTCGGATGGGCTTCGTTTACGGGGAGGTAGAGGGGTTCTCCGTAGACCTCGCGGCTCGACGCTTCGAGGAGGATGGGTCTCGATTCAGCCTTCTTACACGCCTCTAGTACGTTTACGGTCCCCACCTGGTTTGTCAGCCAGCAGTTGAAGGGGTCCTCCTGGCCCCAAGCAACGCGGGAGACTGCTGCAAGGTGAAAGACAGCATCCTTCCCATAAACAGCCTTTCTGACTAGTTGGTAGTCTCTAATGTCCCCACGGATCTTTTCGCAGTCCAGAAACCGGGTGTTCGCGTTGAATTTCAGGTCAAGGAGTGAGACCGAGTCTCCTCTAGCTAGAAGTTTTTCGGCGAGGTGGCTGCCGATGAACCCGTTTCCTCCCGTTATCAGGATCTTGGATATTTCCTTTTCACCTATTCACAGCCTATGCTACTGGCGGGGCGTTGAGACCCGGACGTTATGCGCCATCCTGGGATATACCGGGTCGTCTCGAACTTTTGCTCAGAACGTAGGCTCAGGTATTTCAGCATGACGAATTGGGCGGTTTAACGGTATAGCGATGTCTATCAAAAGAAATAGTTCTTCACATAGAAATCGCCTAATGTAGCCCTTCTGGAAGAGAGCTTTCTTCTCGGGTCCGAGGGCTTGGCCCGTAAACCGGAACTTGGAAAGGTCTAGCCAAAAGGTTTCTGATGTTCACAATCAGCCTATGCGGTATTCTGGGAAAACAGACAAAAGCTGGAGGTCCAAGAAATCCGGATCTAGCCAAGCCGCTAAGACTGTTGAGATCCGCAACCAGAACCACCAATCCGGTGGGACCTTGAGGTCCATCCTGGAAACGGGAGCCGAAGAATAAGCCCAGACATTCGCGAGCTGAAAAACGGTATTGAAAACCGGTTCCGAAAATGTAGCTCGAACCGGCACGGAAAAATACACGCACAAAACCGCGCGATCAGAACGGTAGCTAGAAAACCAGTATCAAAAAACAGTTCCTTGAACAACCTCATAAAAACAGTAACCTCGAATCCCCTACTCCACGGGGCTATCATGATCTCCGGACAGAGACACTGCTCCGCCTCTAAAGATGAAATAGTCTCATCTACCCTCCCCGTTTCTGGGCCGGTAGTCCAGCCTGGTATGCTTAGCTTGCACGGAACGGACGTCGCCCTCACACGGCGAAGGTCGTGGGTTCAAATCCCTCCCGGCCCACCACAAAAGAAGAGAGAATAGATGAGCCCCGATCCGATAGTAGACCTGGTCCGCGCCACCGTCGCGCTATTCATCATTGTTGACCCGATAGGCCTAGTACCCATCTTCTCCAATGTCACAAGCAACATGCCCGGCCCCGATCGAGCCAAAATGTACCGGGTCGTCATCTACACCGGAGCCAGCCTACTCACAATCTTCGCCCTCGTCGGCCAGGAACTACTCGCCCTCTTCGGCATCAGCCTCCCAAGTTTCGAAATGGCCGGCGGACTACTACTCCTACTACTCGCCCTCGACATACTCTTCCGCGGAGAAAGATTCGCCAAACCCGGCAGCCACGAAGACGTAGGGATCGTCCCCATCGCCTTCCCCCTACTCGTAGGACCCGGAGCCATCACAACAACAATGATAGCCCTAGGAGCCTACGGAATACTCGTGACGCTAGGCTCAGTCGTCATCGTAATGCTACTCAGCTGGATCGTAATGAAACAAACCCCAAGAATCCACTCCCTACTCGGAAAAACCGGGTCATCAGTCATCGCTCAAGTCATGGCGGTCTTCATAGCAGCCATAGCAATACAATTCATCATCACAGGGATACGGACCTACCCCTGACAACGACAGAGAAGACACAGTTTAGCGTCTTTACATCTTGGCAAGCCCCAGTCGCTTTAGTTGCTTGTACATGATGAAAACCACCATGGCGATTATGACGAAGTATATGATCTGCGAGATGAAGTCTCCGTAGAGAAACACCGACGGCTTCCCTGACACTGGAGAAGTAACAGTCGCGTTCAGAGACGACAGGTTTCCGGTAGGGAGGATCAGACCAACAATTGGATTTATGATATCCTTGACCAGCGAGTTCACCACGGCCGACGAGGCGACACCGATGACGAACCCGATCGCGAGACCTATGACTCCGAACGTCTGTAGAAAATCGACAAACTCCCTCACAAAGCTTTTCTTCTTTTCAGTAGCTTTCTCCATCTTGTCCATGAACGCGCCGTTCGGGGCTTCAGCGCTTATAACGGCTCTGAATGTTTCAGCTTAGCCTTCGGGCTTCTCGTCCCGATCTCCCTGGCCATTGGAAGATTTCTTTCGTCGCCGTTCTTTCTTATCTGAAGCCTTCGTTTCCCAGCCTTCCTTGTCGACCACTACATTCTCAGGTCGCAGCTCTGCTGGAAGACTTGGAGATCGCCGCCGTAGTCTGATAGCGTAAACGGCGAAAGCCATTGCGCCAAGAGCAACGACCAGATAGGCGAAGGAGGCGGAGACAGTGCCGCAATTACCAACTATGGTCTCGTGACAGTCATAGTGTCCTGAGAGAACCGTCTTGGTGGTTAAGTTGGCTCTTAGGATCTCGGCTGAGCCCTTCCCAAACCGCGAGTTCATCGTTAGTGAACCACTCAGGGTTCTCAAAAGCGAAAGATGCTCGCCAAGACCGGAGTTCGAGGATAGCGAGCCGGTAAGAGATCTGAAGAAAGAATTTTGTTCAGCAACGATCGAGGTCGAACCCAGCGCGGCGTTCAAACTCGTCGCGAGGCCTTTGGTTTCAGCTCCGGCGATGCCTAGGGAGCTAGATAGAGACCTTAACAACGATGTATGCTCTGAGAAGCTTGAGGCGGAACCGATTGACGCGCTCAAGGTTACGGCTCGGCCTCTGAAGAACGAAGATGCTATCCCGATTGAACCGGACAGAGATCTGACCAAGGAGGAATGCTCTGTAAGACTCGAAGCCAGACCGAGCGAATTGCCTAGGGCGATGGAACGGCCCTTGTATGCTGAAGATCCCAGACCCAGGGAGCCGGTCAGCGACCTAAACCATGAACCATGCTCCTGGAAGCTCGACGACGAACCGAGCGAAGCCCCCAATGCCTTCACGAAACCTTTGGTCTCAGAGGATATCAAGCCTAGTGAACCACTTAGCGTCCTGAATAGAGAGGACTTCTCCGCGACACTGGACGCAGACCCAATCGAAGCAGTTAGGAAGATCGCGCGACCTCTGAAGAAGAAGGACGACAGACCCAGGGTCCCTGTTAGAGTTCTGAAAAGCGAAGAATGTCCAGTGAAGGTTGAGGACGAACCGAGAGAGCCAGAGAGACTCCGGGTGAATCCCTTGGTTTCAGAACCTTGGAGAGCGATCGAACTGGTTAGGGTCCTGAAGAGTGAAACGTGCTCCCCTAAAGTTGAGACTAAACCTAGGGAACCAGAGAGCCCGCGCGAGAAGCCCTTGACTTCTGAACCAGCAAAAGACAATGAACCAGTCAGCGTCCTGAACATCGAAGCATGCTCTGAGATAGTTGAGGACGCGCCCAATGAGCCAATCAAGATTACGGCACGACCCCTGAACAGGGACGTCGCGATAGAAAGGGAACCGGACAGAGATCTGAAGAGTGAAGTATGCTCAGTGAAGCTTGACGACGAACCCATAGTGCCGGTTAGGAACTCAGCACGGCCTCTCAACAGAGACGTACCAATGCCTATCGAACCAGTTAGAGATTTGCCAATACCCTTGGTCTGAGAACCGGCCAGAGAAAGCGAACCAGTCAGGGTCCTAGCCAGACCCTTAGCCTCAGAGCTCGCGAGAGACAGAGAGCCAGTAAGTGTCCTAGAGAAGGAAATATGCTCCGTTAAACTTGAGACCGAAGACAGTGAACCGGTCAGTGTCCTAAATAACGAGATATGTTCACTGAGACTTGATGCGGCGGTCAGCGAACCTGTCAAGGTTCTGAAGATCGAGGAATGCTCGATGAGAATTGAGGACAAACCGAACGAACCTGACAGGCCTTTGGCAAAGCCTTTGATCTCAGAACTGGCGAGAGAGAGTGAACCTGTTAGTGTCCTTGTCAGTGAAACATGCTCAGTCATCGTTGAGGATGAACCGAGCGAGCCGGTCAGGAATTCGACGCGACCTCTGAATATGGTAATGGCAAGGCCTAGTGAACCGCTGAGAGACTTGCCAATGCCCTTAGTCTGGGAACCGGCGAGGGACAACGATCCTGTCACAGACTTGGTGAATCCCTTAGTCTCAAGGCCTGCGAGAGAGAATGAACCCGTGAGTGTCCTGAAGAATCCAGCATGTTCAGCAAGACTAGTGGACGCGGTCAGCGATCCTGTCAGGGTCCTGGAGAACGATGTATGCTCAAGCAGGTTTGAGGACATGGTGAGCGATCCAGTCAGTGTCCTAAAGAATGAAGTATGTTCAACAAGAGTTGAGGACAGACCCAATGAGCCTGATAGGCTCTTGGCGAAACCCTTGACTTCTGAACCAGCGAGAGACAATGAGCCGGTGAGGGTTCTGGACAGTGAGATGTGATCCACTGTACTTGAGGACAAACCGAACGAAGCGGTTAGAATCTCAGTACGACCTCTAAAGAGAGAGGTCGCGATAGACAACGAGCCACTCAAGCTCCTGAACAGTGAGATATGTTCAACCAAACCTGAGGACGAACCCAGGGAACCGGACAGGGACTTGGCGAAACCTTTCGCCTCAGAACCAGTGAGACCAAGTGATCCCGATAGGGACCTGTGCAGGGAAATGTGATCAGCAAGTCCTGAGGATAAGCCCAGAGACGCGGCTAGGCTCTTTGCTAAACCCTTGATTTCTGATCCTGCTATAGACAACGAGCCAGTCAGAGTCCTGAACAGTGATGTATGCTCCGTAAGGGCCAATGATGAGCCTATAGAACCTGTCAACACTTCAGTTCGGCCCCTAAATAGGGAGGTTCCGATTGATATCGAGCCGGTCAGGGTTCTGAAAAGCGATGTGTGTTCAGTAAGCGTCGAAGATGTACCCACTGAACCAGTCAGGATTTCGACACGCCCCCTAGCCAAGGAAGCTACAATACCGACCGAGGCAGTCAACGACTTGGCTAGACCCTTAGTCTCGGAACCTGTCAAGGACAATGAACCAGTCAGACTCTTGGCCAACCCCTTCGTTTGAGAGCCGGTAAGAGAGAACGAACCACCCAGAGTCCTGAACAAGGAAGCGTGCTCACCGAGACTTGACGACATCGTCAGCGAACCTGTCAGAGTCCTGAAGAGCGAAACATGATCAACAAGACCAGAAGTCAGGGATATTGAACCAGTAAGGGTCCTAAAGAACGAAGTGTGATCAACAAAGCTCGACACTAGACCCAGAGAGCCCGGCAGACTCCTGACGAAACCCTTGCTCTCAGAACCACTGAGAAACAAAGAAGCAGAGAAGGTTCTGGACAACGAAGAATGTTCCGTAAGACTCAATGCAAAGCCAAACGAGGCGCTCAAAGCCTTACCCAGTCCCTTGGCTTGAGAAGCTACAATGCTAAGAGACCCAGACAGACCCTTGGCCAGTCCCTTGGTCTCGGAACCTCCAATAGAAAGTGAACCAGACATCGATCTATGGAACGACAGCTTCTCGGCGACCGCTGAGGACTGACCAAGAGAGCCAGTCAAAGCCTTGCCGAGCCCCTTGGTCGTGGACCCAACAAGAGATAATGAGCCTGTCAGGGTCCTGAATAGCGAAGTATGTTGAGTAAGGCCCAAAGAGAAACCGAGCGAGCTCGCTAGACTCTTGGCCAGGCCTTTGGTTTCGGAGCCAGTGAGCCCTAGTGAACCGGCCAAAAGTCTCGAAAGGGAAGTATGTTCTCCGACGCTAGAGACTGAACCTAGAGAACCTGTTAGACTCCTGGCCAGCCCTTTGATTTCTGAACCAGTAAGGCCCAGCGAACCGGTCAGCGACCTGAGCAACGAACTGTGCTCAACAAGGCCTGCAGATGAACCCAGCGAACCAGTCAGGGCCTTGGCTAGACCCTTAGTTTCAGTACCCGTGAGAGACAATGAGCCAGAGAGAGTTCGGGATAGCGAAGTGTGTTCAACTAGACTCATTGATGATCCAAGGGAACCAGTCAAAGCCTTCCTCAGGCCTTTGGTCTGGGATGCTGCTAGAGAGAATGACGTTGTCAGACTTTTGGCAAGACCCTTCGTCTGGGAACTTGCAAAAGCTAGTGAACCTGTGAGGATTCTGGAAAGACCCTTGATCTGGGAACTCGCAAGAGATAGTGAACCAGACAAGGCTTTGGCCAAGCCCTTAGCTTCGGATGCACTAAGACCCAATGAAGAGGTCAAAGCTTTGCCAAGCCCTTTGGTGCCGGAACCCACTAGAGAGAACGAACCACCCAGAGTCCTGAACAAGGAAGCGTGCTCACCGAGACTTGACGACATCGTCAGCGAACCTGTCAGAGTCCTGAAGAGCGAAACATGATCAACAAGACCAGATGTCAGGGATATTGAACCAGTAAGGGCCTTGGAGAACGAAAATTTCTCAGCAGTGCTGAGGGATAGACTGAGGGACCCTGACAGATTGGCTGAGCACGAACGAGGACTAGAATTACAGATCAACTTTCCAGAATCCACGTTAGCGACCATGTTACCGATCGTGAACGTGATTGAGGCCGCGACCGTTCTGAAGAAAGAATTCTTCTCTATTAGACTCGAGGCCAGGGTCAAAGAGCCGGTCAGACTCTTGGCTAGACCTTTAATTTGGGAAGCGGCAAGAGACACTGAACCAGACAGACTCTTCGCGAGACCTTTAGTCTCCGCACCGGCAAGGGTCAGTGAACCGGTAAGAG
>Ga0209761_1000058_pt1 | contig 51733 bp, 43 predicted proteins | sample GraSoi013_1_40cm_4_FD_185818 | JGI IMG/M metagenome (GOLD analysis project Ga0209761, IMG submission 185818) | Grasslands soil microbial communities from the Angelo Coastal Reserve, California, USA - Sample 09_25_2013_1_40cm (SPAdes) (version 2) | ecosystem: Environmental > Terrestrial > Soil >... | reverse complement strand
CCGTGTTCGATTCGGTTTCCGTCGCAACGACGTTCCGCGAGGAGCTCAAGAAGCACGGGGTGATCTTCTGCGCCATCTCGGAAGCGATCCGGGAGTATCCCGAGCTGGTCCGGCAGTACCTCGGTTCGGTGGTTCCTTATAACGACAACTTCTTCGCCGCCCTGAACTCGGCCGTGTTCACCGACGGCTCGTTCGTGTACGTCCCGAAGGGCGTGCGCTGTCCGATGGAGCTGTCCACCTATTTCCGCATCAACGCGGCGTCGACCGGCCAGTTCGAGCGCACCCTGATCGTCGCGGACGACGCGAGCCACGTGAGCTACCTCGAGGGCTGCTCGGCGCCGGTGCGCGACGAGAACCAGCTGCACGCCGCGGTGGTGGAGCTCGTCGCCTTGGACCGGGCGACCATCAAGTACTCGACCATCCAGAACTGGTACCCGGGCGACGAAGAGGGGCGGGGCGGGATCTACAACTTCGTGACCAAGCGCGGCGCGTGTCGCGGCCGGGGCTCCAAGATCTCCTGGACGCAGGTGGAGACGGGCTCGGCGATCACGTGGAAGTACCCCGGCTGTATCCTCCAAGGCGACGACTCGATCGGCGAGTTTTACTCGGTGGCCGTGACCAACCACCGGCAGCAGGCGGACACGGGCACCAAGATGATTCACATGGGCAAGAACACGCGCTCGACCATCGTCTCCAAGGGCATCTCGGCGGGGCGCGGGCAAAACACCTACCGGGGTCTGGTGAAAATCCTGAAGGGTGCCGAGCAGGCTCGCAACTACTCGCAGTGCGACTCGATGTTGATCGGCGACCGGTGCGGGGCGCACACCTTCCCGTACATCGACGTGCGCAACAGCACGGCCACCATGGAGCACGAAGCGTCGACCTCCAAAATCGGCGAGGACCAGATCTTCTACGCGAAACAGCGCGGTCTGTCCGCCGAAGACGCCGTATCGATGATCGTGAACGGCTTCTGCAAGGAAGTCTTCAAGGAGCTGCCGATGGAGTTCGCCGTTGAGGCGCAGCGGCTGCTCGGCATCAGTCTCGAAGGGAGCGTGGGTTGAGCAAGAGCAAGCATCCGCTGCTGCAGGTCAAGAACCTCCACGCTACTGCCGAGGGGCGCGAAATCCTCAAGGGCGTCGACCTCACGGTGAACACCGGCGAGGTGCACGCGATCATGGGGCCGAACGGCTCGGGCAAGAGCACGCTCGCCCAGGTCCTCGCGGGTCACCCGGCGTACGCCGTCACCGCGGGTCAGGTGCTGTACGAGGGCAAGGACCTGCTCGCGATGCCTCCGGAGGAGCGGGCGCGCGAGGGCGTGTTCCTGGCGTTCCAGTACCCCGTGGCGATTCGCGGCATCACCAATGCCTATTTCCTCCGTTCTGCGGTGAATGCGATCCGCAAGCATCGTGGTGAGGAGGAGCTCGGGCCGGTCGAGTTCATGGACGCGCTCGACGAGAAGCTCAAGGCGATCGGCTGGGACTCGAGCTATCTGACCCGGCCGGTGAACGACGGGTTCTCCGGCGGCGAGAAAAAGCGCAACGAGATCCTGCAGCTCGCGGTACTCGATCCCAAGCTCGCCATCCTGGACGAGACGGATTCGGGGCTCGACATCGACGCGCTGAAGACCGTGGCCCGGACCGTGGACAAGCTGCGGCGGCCTGACAACGCGACGGTGCTGGTGACGCACTACTACCGGATCCTCACGCACATCGAGCCCGACGTCGTGCACGTGCTGGCGGGCGGGAAGATCGTCAAGTCGGGCGGCAAGCAGCTGGCGCTCGAGCTGGAAGAGAAGGGGTACGACTGGCTGCGCGAAGAGGCCGTCGTGGCATGACCGAGGTCGCCGACCGGACCGCACGCTACGTCGCCGACTTCGAGGCGTTCGCGCGCAACGGCGCCTCGGGCGCGCCCGCGTGGTTGCGGGAGCTGCGCGAGGGAGCGATCGCCCGCTTCTCAGAGCTCGGGTTTCCTACGACCAAACAGGAGGAGTGGCGCTTCACGAGCGTCGCGCCCATCGCGGAGACGCGTTTCGCACTGGCGCATACCGCCCACCCGCCGCTTCCCACCCCGGCGGATATCGAGCGGCTGTGCGTTGGTGCGGGCCCGCGCGTCGTCTTCCTGGACGGGCGCCACGCCCCGACCCTCTCGACGCCCGTGGATATGGCCGGCGGCGTGCAGGCGGGGAGTCTCGCCGCCGCGTTGCTGACCAGGGTGGGGGGCGACCTGACCCGAGCCCACCTCGGGCGTCACGCGCACTGGCGCGAGAGCGCGTTCGCGGCACTGAACACGGCGTTCCTAGCGGACGGGGCGTTCGTCCACGTTCCCGCCGACGTGACCCTGGAGCGGCCGCTCGAGCTGGTCTTCCTCTCGACCGGCCGCGCGGCCTCTGACGGCCCGGTCGTATCCCACCCGCGCAGCCTCATTGTTGTCGAACGGGGCGCGCGGGCGGCTGTCGTCGAGACGTACGCGGGGCTGTCGGACGGTGTGTACTGGACCAACGCGGTCACGGAGGTCGTGGTGGGGGAGGGCGCGCGGGCCGAGCTGTACCGCGTGCAGCGAGAGGGCTCCAGGGGCTTCCAAGTCGCAACGACACATTCGCGACAGGAACGCGACAGTTACCTCGGATTGCATGTCGTAACGCTGGGCGCGGCGCTCGCCCGGCATGACATCACCACGGTGCTCGACGGGCCTGGGGCGGAGTTGATCCTCAACGGCCTGTACCTGCTGGGCGGGGCGCAGCACGTCGATCATCACACGGTGATCGACCACGCGCAGCCGCACTGCGCCAGCCACGAGTTCTTCAACGGCGTGCTGGCGGAGCGGGCCCACGGGGTCTTCACCGGACGCATCATCGTCCGGCCGGGGGCGCAGCGCACCGACTCGAAGCAGACCAACAACAACCTGCTGCTCTCGACCGAAGCGCGGGCCGACAGCCAGCCGCAGCTCGAGATCTACGCGGACGACGTGAAGTGCACCCACGGCTCGACGGTGGGCCCAATCGACCAGACGCAGCTCTACTATCTCCGCAGCCGCGGGCTCTCCCCCGAGGCCGCTCGGAGCATCCTCACGTACGGCTTCGGCGCCGAGATCCTCGAGCGGATGCGGCACCCCGAGGTGCGCGACCGGCTCGACCGGCTGGTGCGCGCGCGGCTCGCCTGATGCTCGACGTCGCCCGACTCCGCGCCGACTTCCCGCTGCTCGCGCAGCGAGAGAACGGTCACCCGCTCGTCTACCTCGACAACGCCGCGACGACCCAGAAGCCGCAGGCGGTGCTCGACGCCATTGTCGAGTACTACCGAGCCACCAACGCAAACGTCCATCGCGGGGCGTACGATCTCGCCATCCGCGCCACCGAGGCATACGAGGCGGCGCGCGTCAAGGTCGCGGCCTTCGTGCACGCGTGGGCGCCGGAGGGCGTCGTGTTCACTCGCGGCACCACCGAGGCGATCAACCTCGTGGCGGGCTCGTATGGCCGCGCCAACGTGAAAGCCGGCGACGTGGTGGTGGTGACGGCCATGGACCACCACTCGAACCTCGTGCCGTGGCAGATCCTGTGTCAGGAGAAGGGGGCCACGCTGCGGATGGTCGAGGTCACCGAGGACGGGCGGATCGACCTCGCCGACTTCGGCCGGGCGCTCGAGCGGCGACCCAAGATCGTCGCGTTCCCCTACGTGTCCAATGCACTGGGCACGGTGAATCCGGCGGCGCGGCTCACCTCACTCGCGCACGCCGCCGGCGCGGTGGTCGTGGTGGACGGAGCCCAGTCCACGCCGCACCTGAGGGTCGACGTGCAGGCGCTCGACTGCGATTTCTACGCCCTGTCGGGTCACAAGATGCTCGGGCCCATGGGGTCGGGAGCGCTGGTGGCGAAGCCGCAGCTGCTCGAGTCCATGCCGCCATACCATGGCGGGGGCGAGATGATCTCGCGCGTGTGGGATGATCACTCCACCTACAACAAGATTCCGCACAAGTTCGAGGCGGGTACGCCGAACGTCGAAGGAGCGGTCGGGCTGGCGGCGGCGATTGCCTACCTCGAGCGCATCGGCCCCGAGCGGATCGCCGAGCACGAGCAATCTCTCGCGGCGGCCGCGATCGACAAGCTCACACAGATCGAGGGCGTGACGGTGTACGGCCCGCGCGGGAAGGGCGAGCGGGCGGGCGTCGTCTCCTTCACGTACGGGGACATTCACCCGCACGACATCGCGACCATTCTCGACCAGGACGGGATCTGTATCCGCGCCGGTCACCATTGCGCCCAGCCGCTGATGCGGCGGCTGAATGTGACCGCGACGGCGCGCGCGTCGTTCTACCTGTACAACGGGTTGGCCGAGGTGGACGCCCTCGCCGGTTCGCTCGTCAAGGCGGGAGCCCTGTTTGGATACGTCCCCGCCTGATCCCCAGCTCAGCGCCCTTTACCAGGAGCTGATTCTCGATCACTACCGGCGGCCCCGCAACAAGGGGACGCTGGAGCACGCGACCCACACGGTATCGCTCAACAACCCGCTGTGCGGCGACGAGATCGACCTGCAGCTGCGTGTGGACGGCGACGTCATCAAGGATGCGCGCTTCATCGGCCGGGGCTGCTCGATCAGCCAGGCCGCGGCCTCGATGATGACGCAGCTCCTGAAGGACAAGTCGGTGCCGCAGGCGCTGGCCCTGGCCGACCGCATGAGCGCCATGATGCAGGGGGACGAGGGCGCCGCGCGCGACAAGACGCTCGGCGAGCTGCGCTCCCTGGCGGGTGTGTCGAGGTTCCCCGTCCGCGTCAAGTGCGCCCTCCTGCCTTGGAACGCGCTTACGGACGCCGTCAGGCAGGAACGGGGCTAGATTAACCCCGCGTACATGGCGTCTCCCTCCCCCTCCCCCTCCCCCTCCCCATCCCCTACCCCGATCCTGATCCTCGACCGGGTCAGCAAACGTTTCGCCGGTCACACGGCGGTTGACGAGCTGTCGCTGTCCGTGTCTCCCGGGGTGATCTACGGCCTGCTCGGGCCGAACGGCGCCGGCAAGACGACGACCATACGCATGATCATGGACATTCTGGAGCCCGACGGCGGCGCCGTGCGGGTATTCGGGGAGCCGGGGGGCGGCCGCGCCCACTCGGAGCGGATCGGCTATCTCCCGGAGGAGCGCGGGCTGTACCGCAAGATGCGGGTGCTCGACGTGCTCGTCTTCCTCGGCGAGATGAAGGGCGTCGACCGGCGGCAGTCGCGCCAGCGAGCGGAGACATGGCTCGAGCGACTCGGACTTGCCCAGTGGAAACGGCGCCGCGTCGATGAGCTATCGAAGGGGATGCAGCAGAAGGTGCAGTTCATCTCGACCATGCTGCACGACCCGGACCTCTTGGTTCTCGACGAGCCGTTCTCGGGCCTCGATCCGGTGAACGCCCAGGTCATGAAGGACACGGTGCTCGACCTGCGCAGCCGCGGGAAAACGATCCTGTTCTCGACCCACATCATGGAGCAGGCGGAGAAGCTGTGCGAGCAGCTGTGCATCATCGCGCGGGGACGGAAGCTGGTAGACGGCGCCCTCTCGGACATCAAGCGGACACATGGCGGACACCATCTCGTCATCGGGTTCGACGGCAGCCTTGGCGGAGCAGCGCAAGTGTTTGCAGATAAAGGCCTCGTGAGCAAGGTTGATAACTACGGGCAGTATGCCGAGCTGGAGCTCGCTTCGGGCGCCGATCCACAACAAATCCTGCAACGCTTGGTGACGTCGGGGGCGCGGCTGTCGAAGTTCGAGCTGCAAGAGGCGTCCCTGAACAAGATCTTCATCGACCTGGTCGGCCCGGATGCCGCGCGAGCCGAGGTGCGACCGGATGCGTAAGGTCTGGGTGGTGATTCGGCGCGAGTTCGTCGAGCGCATCCGGACGCGGTGGTTCTGGGTGATGGCGCTGCTGGGACCGTTGTTCTTCGCCGCGGTGTTCGTGCTCCCCACCGTCCTCGCTAGCCGCGGTGGCGTGCGGCAGATCGTGGTGGTGGACGCGACCACCGGACCAGTGGGGGCCCGGATCACCCACCTCCTCAACGACAGCCCGATGTTTCGCGCGCAGCGCGTGCCGGCGAGCGGCGAGGTCGTCGATTCACTCACCACCGAAGTGGAGCAGAAGCGGCTCGGCGGCTTCCTCATTGTCACCGACGCCGCGGCGGATTCGGGGAAAGCCGAGTACCGCGGGTCCAACGTTTCCGGGTTCGCGACCGTCGGCGCCCTCGAGCGGACCATCGGCGAGGTCGTGAGTGCGGTGCGGCTCGAGCGTGAAGGTGTCGATCCACGGGTGGTAGCGCGGGCGCGTATCCCAGTTCGGCTCGAGACCAAAAAGATCGCGGGTGGAAAGACCACGGGCGAGACCGCCGCACAGTCTTTCTCCCTCGCGTATTTCATGGGCATCATTCTTTACACGGCGATCCTCCTCTACGGCATCAACGTGATGAGCTCCGTGCTGGAAGAGAAGACGACTCGGATCGTGGAAGTCCTCGTCTCGTCGCTCCGTCCGTTTCAGTTGATGCTCGGCAAGGTGCTCGGCGTCGGGGCGGTGTCGATTTTCCAGTTTCTTATCTGGGGCGTCTCGGCGAGGCTCTTGTTCACCCACCGGCCGGCATTCTTGACGGGTCGCGACGTGGGCGAGGCCGATCAGATCTTCCAGGTCCCTCACGTCAGTGGCGCCACCGCGGCCGTGTTCATCACCTACTTCCTCGGCGGGTTCTTCTTGTACTCCGCGATGTTCGCGGCGGTCGGCGCCATATCGTCGAGCGAGCAGGAGGCTCGACAGGCGCAGCAGCCGATCTCCTGGCTGCTCGTGCTGTCGTTCGTGAGCATGTTCGGTATGCTGAACGATCCCGGGTCCGCGTTTGCGATCACGCTGTCGCTCATCCCGTTCAGCTCCCCGATCGCGATGCCGGTGCGCTGGGCGGCCGGAAACCTGCCCGTGTCCGAGCTGGCGCTCTCGTTGGCGATCCTGCTCGCGGCGATCGGGGGGGTCACGTGGGTGGCCGCACGGATCTATCGGGTCGGCATACTCATGACGGGGAAGCGGCCTAACCTGAAGGACCTGGTGCGTTGGATCCGAACGGCCTAGGATGGGCATCGACTAGACGCGCAGACGCACAGTGGCAAACAGGCTTGCGTGAACAGGACACCCACCGCAGCGAAAGGGTTGTGCACGCTCGCCCGTGTCCGCACATGATCCTGGCGTGCCGATCCATCATACCCTCAAAGCTTGGCAACACGCACAGCGACTGGCAGTCGAGTGCGCGAAGGCCGCCAATCGCTTCCCGGACGTCGAGCAGACGGCGCTGGCGGACCAACTGAGGCGAGCGTGTTACAGCGTCCCGCTGAACATCGCCGAAGGCACGAGTCGGAAGGGGACTCGCGAGTACCGAAAGTTCCTCGACACTGCGTGGGGATCCCTGGCCGAGGTCCAGTCGGCACTCGCGATTGCTCGCGACGTCGGCTACCTGGAGCCCGCGGAGTTCGGACGCCTCGAAGCGCTCGCCACGGAGACTAGCAAGACGCTGTTCGGCTTGCTCCGGAAGATCAGCCAGGCAGCGGATCGACCTAAACCCCGTTGACTGTTCTCCGCGGCGCGTCTGTGCGCCTAGCCTTTGCGTGGCCTATTCGCGTAGTTTGTCCTCATGACTGTCGACTACGATGTGATCGTCGTAGGCGCCGGCCATGCCGGCTCCGAAGCTTCCGTCATGGCCGCTCGCCTGGGCGCCAAGACGCTCTTGCTGACCTCGAATCTCGATACCATCGGTGTCATGTCCTGCAATCCCGCGATCGGCGGGATCGCGAAGGGCACCCTGGTTCGCGAAATCGACGCCCTCGGCGGCATCATGGGGCGGGCGGCCGATCGCGCCACGATCCAGTTCCGGATGCTGAACCGTTCCAAGGGTCCCGCCGTCTGGGCGCCGCGTGCTCAGTGCGACCGCACACTGTACCGCCGCGCGGTGCGGTCCTTGCTCGAGGGGTTCCCCGGCATCGAGCTCACCCAAGGAATGGTCACCGGGCTGCTCACGGACGGCCCGCGAGTCTCAGGCGTCGTGATGGCGGACGGGCGCAGCTTGCGCGCCCGCGCCGTCGTGCTCACCGCCGGGACGTTCCTGCGCGGCCGTATCCACCTCGGCACCGATACTCAGATCCCAGCCGGGCGCGCCGGCGATCAGCCGGCCGTCGCTATCGCGCAACACACTGAGTCACTTGGACTTACAGTATCACGCTTCAAGACCGGTACACCGCCGCGCGTGGACGGTCGGACCGTGGATTGGTCCCGCGTCGAGCGCCAGGACGGCGACGGCACCGCCTATCGCTTCTCCTTTTATGACCATGCCGAGCTGCCGCGTCAGGTGCCGTGCTGGATCACGTGGGCTGGGGAAGAAGTGAAGGAGATCATCCGCGCGCACCTGGAGGAATCCGCTCTGTACGGAGGAGCGATCAGCGGACGCGGTCCGCGGTATTGCCCATCCGTCGAAGACAAGATCGTGAAGTTCCCCGATGCCAAGCGCCACCAGGTGTTCCTCGAGCCCGAAGGCCTCGACACCAACGAGCTGTACGTGAACGGGCTGTCCACTTCCCTGCCCGTTCCCGTGCAGCTCGAATTCCTGCGCGCCGTGCCGGGCCTCGAGCGCGCGACCATGACCCGACCGGGCTACGCCATCGAGTACGACTATTATCCCCCCACCCAGCTGACGCCGTGGCTCGAGACGAAAGCGGTCGAGCACCTCTTCTTCGCCGGGCAAATCAACGGCACGACGGGATACGAGGAGGCAGCCGGCCAGGGCGTGGTGGCCGGCATCAATGCCGCGCGCCGGATCCGGGGTGTTGAGCCGGTAGTCTTGGGACGTGACGATGCCTATATCGGGGTTCTTGTGGACGACCTCGTGACCCGCGGCGTGGACGAGCCGTACCGGCTGTTCACGTCGCGCTCCGAGTTCCGGCTGCTGCTCCGCCAGGACAACGCGCTGCGGCGACTAGCGCCGCTGGCGGAGCGCTTGGGACTGCTCAACGCGGCGGAGCGGCGTGTGGCGGCGCGCCGCTTCGAGGAAGAGGAGGAACTGCTGCGGATGGCGCGCGCTACGACCATCACACCGGGCGCAGCGGCACCCGCGCTCGCGGAGACCGGCACGAGTTTAAGCGAGCCCGAGCGGGTCGCGAACGTGGCCCGGCGACCGGGCGTCTCGTTGCGCGCGCTGCTCGAGGCAGCCGGTGTCTCGGTGACCACCGACGAGGCGGCTGTAGTGAGCGCCGGCATCGAGTTGAAATACGATGGATACCTGGCGCGGGAGCGGGAGGCAGCGGCACGGCTGGCCGAGCTCGCTTCCTTTGCACTCCCGACGGACCTTCCTTACGTGGAGTTCAAGAGCCTCGCGACCGAAGCGCGGCAGAAGCTCGATCGGATTCGGCCGACCTCCCTCGCGCAGGCCGCACGCATTCCCGGCGTGTCGCCGAGCGATCTGCACAACCTGGTGGTCGAAACGGCCCGCTGGCGCCGGCGGGTCGCCTAGACCCCACAGCCCCCGAAGCGGTGTTTCACGTGAAACTAGGCCGTCGTTTCACGTGAAACTTGCTCTTTACGACGGGGGTACCAAGAGCCTATATTGACGCCTCAGAGTAGCGTAAACAATATAACATATTTGTATACAATAACTTAGAGATGTCGCGCGTTATCGCAATCGCCAACCAGAAAGGCGGCGTCGGAAAGACGACGACGGCGGTGAACCTCGCCGCGTCGCTCGCTACCGCCGAGCGCAAGACACTGCTCGTCGACGCCGACCCCCAGGCAAACTCGACGAGCGGCGTCGGCATCGAACGCGACCGCATCCGTCACTCGTTGTACGACGCGCTGCTCGATGGCCGATCCCTCGCCGACGCGCGCTTCACCCACGTGCACTTCCCCTACCTCGACGTCATCCCGGCCACACAAGACCTGGTGGGTGCCGAGGTGGAGCTCGTCAACAAGCAGGCACGCGAGACGATGATGCGACGCGCGCTGCGGGATTTCCGCGAGCAGTATCAGTACGTCGTGATCGATTGTCCGCCCTCACTCGGTCTGTTGACGCTCAACATGCTCACGGCGGCGGACAGCGTGCTGATTCCGATCCAATGCGAGTACTACGCGCTCGAGGGCCTCTCGCAGCTCCTCAATACCGTCAAGCTCGTGCAGCGGAATTTCAACTCCGCGCTCGCGATCGACGGCGTGCTGCTCACGATGTACGACGCGCGGCTCAATCTCTCGAAGCAGGTGGCCGACGAGGCGAAGGAGTACTTCGGCTCGCAGATGTTCGGCATTACGATCCCGCGCAACGTGCGCCTCGCCGAGGCGCCCAGCTTTGGGAAGCCGATCCTGTTGTACGACGTACAGTCGGTGGGTGCGAAGAGCTACCTCGCCGTCGCGCAGGAGCTGATCCGACGGGTGGAGCACGGCGCCGTGCACTCCCCCGCCCCGCCCGCCGCTGAACCGCTGCCGGAGGTGCCCGCATGACGGAAACCATCGCAGGTCGCCGTCGTCTCGGCCGGGGCCTCGAAGCCCTGCTGGGACCCACGCGCGAGGAGGCCGAGCGCGAGGGGAGTCTCGTCGAGCTGGCGATCGCCGACATCCGGCCCAACCCCTATCAGCCGCGCCGGGACGTCGACCCCGCGGCGCTCGAAGAGCTCCAAGCGTCCATCCGCAAGGCCGGTTTGTTGCAACCGGTCGTAGTGCGCGCCGTTCCCGGTGGCAACGGCGGCTTCGAGTTGATCGCGGGCGAGCGGCGGCTGCGCGCGTGTCAGGCACTCGGCTGGGAGAAGATTCCCGCCGTGAAGCGGGAAGTCGACGACCGCACCGCCCTCACGCTCGCGCTGGTCGAGAACCTGCAGCGCGACGACCTCTCGCCCGTGGATGAAGCGCGCGGCTATGAACGCCTGCTCGCGGAATTCAGTCTGACCCAGCAGGATGTGGCGGACGCGGTCGGTCGCGACCGCTCCACTGTGGCCAATGCGCTCCGCTTGCTAAAGCTTCCGGCGGCGGTGCTCGCCCTGCTCCACGAAGGCGGGCTCTCGGTCGGCCACGCGCGCGCGCTGCTCGCGCTCGAGGACACGCGGGTGGCCACGTCGCTCGCCAAAGAAGCCGTGGACGTCGGGCTCTCGGTGCGCGAGGTCGAGGACCGGGTGCGGGGCGGCCGTGCGCCGGTCCGCCGCCCGCGACTCAAGAAGGGCATGGGGCAGGCGCCCGAAGTGCGTCGCATCGAGGATGCGCTGCGCCGCCGCCTGGGCACCGACGTGCGCGTCACGCTCCGCGCCAAGGGCAAAGGACAGATTCACCTGAACTTCTATTCCAACGACGATCTCGCACGGCTCCTGGAGCTCATCCTCGGCGAGCCGTTCGACGGATGACGAAGCGCAAAGATCGTCGCGTCACCATCGTCGTCCATACCGATGGAGACCTCGCCTCGCGACAGTACCGCGTGCCGGTGTGGGCGTTCGAGGCGGGAAAGTGGGGCGCGCTCGTAGTCGGCTTGCTGGTCGTACTGTTCTTCGCCTTCGCCGGACCGATCGGGCGTGCGGCGGCCCGCGTCCCCGGGTTGGAGCGCCAGGTGGCGCGGCTCGAGGAGGAGAACAGCCGTGTGCAGCAGCTCGCCGCGGCGCTGAACCGCGCCGAGGCGAACTACCAGGAGCTGCGCACGATGCTCGGCGTGCGCGCGCCCAGAGAAAAGGGAGCGGCGGCCCCGACCGGGGACCTCGTGCGGGCGGTCGCGGTACACGCCCGTCCCCCGTCGGCGCCGCTGCGCTACGAGCCGGGTCCCGCGGAGCCGACGCACTGGCCCCTCGACATGGCGGGCTTCGTGACACGGGGCCAGGTGCGGCCCGGCGATCCCGCCGAGTCGCATCCGGGTATCGACATCGCCGTGCCAGCCGGAACGCCCGTCCGCGCCGCCGGCGGCGGTTCGGTCGAGGCGGCCGGCACCGACCAGGCCTACGGCCTGTTCGTGCTCTTGCGGCACTCGAGCGGGTATGAAACCATGTATGGACACGCGTCGCGCCTGCTGGTGCGCGAAGGCGACTCGGTGCAGGCGGGGCAGGTGATCGCTCTTTCCGGCAACTCCGGACGATCTACGGCGCCGCACCTCCACTTCGAAATCCGCCGCGAGGGTAAGTCGCTCGATCCCCTCACGGTCGTGAAACAGGAGAACTGAAATGGCGATGTTCACCGAGAAAGGACAGGGCCCGCTGGACTCGGAAGCCGGACTGTCCATCATCGGAACCGGGATGCGGGTGGTGGGCGATATCACCGCGGACGGCGTCGTGAAGATCGAAGGCACGGTGGTGGGTACCGTGCGTGCCGGCCGGCAGGTGCTGGTGGGGAAGGGCGGCGAGGTGGAAGGCGACGTGATCTCGCGCGAAGCCATTATCGGCGGGGAAGTGCGCGGTAGCATTCGCGCCGACGAACGCATCGAGATCCAGTCCACCAGCGTGGTGCACGGTGACGTCGTGGCAAAACGGCTGCTGGTGCAGGAAGGAGGCGAGATCAACGGCGTCGTGCGCATGGGCGAAGCCGCGCTCGAGGCGGAGACCGAGAAGGCGGGGGTAGGGGCAGGGGCAGGGGCGCAGCGGTCCTACTAGGTGTGCTAGATATCCACACGATCACTCTCCCCCGTGTGGATTGTTTATCTCTATATGTCGCAATACTTTGTGCGACATTATGTATGGGAATCTCGCGTCACTGTCGATAATCTGGTGAGATAATGTCTCCATACTGCCAGACGTGAGAGGCGCGAATGGAGCTCACCGCGCTGGTCTCGTATCTGGATGGCTACCTCCGAGTCGCCGAAGTGCCGGACGCGCCCCATGCGGTCAACGGACTTCAGGTCGCGAACGCGGGGACCGTAAGCCGTGTGGCAGCGGCGGTCGATCTGTGCGAGGCGACCGTGCGCTTGGCGGCAGAGCAGGGGGCCGACTTGCTGCTGGTCCACCACGGCCTTTTCTGGGGTGGGCTTCAACCGCTCACGGGGCGCGCGCAGCGGCGCGTGGCGGGACTCATCACGCGCGACATCGCCCTCTACAGCGCCCATCTTCCACTCGATCTGCATCCCGAGGTCGGCAATAATGCTGTGCTCGCCCGGCAGCTCGGCGTCTCGCTGCGCGGTGAATTCGGCGAAGAGTACGGCGTGCCGATCGGCCGGTGGGGAGACGTGGACATGTCTCGGGACGCATTCGAGCGCCGGCTGGCGGGACTCACGGGCAGCGCACCGCGGCGGATGGCATTCGGCCCCGAGCAGGTGCGCCGCGTGGGGGTCGTAACAGGGGCGGCGGGATCGATGATCGCGCAGGCCGCCGCCGCTGATCTCGACACCTTCGTCACGGGCGAGGGTCCCCACCACACGTTTTTCGACGCCGAAGAGCTGAAGCTGAACGTGTTTTACGCGGGGCACTACGCCACCGAGACCGTGGGTGTCAAGGCGCTGGCCGAGCACCTCCACGCCCGGTTCGACCTTCCTTGGACGTTTCTGGACCACCCGACCGGTCTGTGAATGCACGCCGCGTGCTGGCGGTGCTCGCGGCATCGCAGCTCGCCGCCATGGCGCCATGGTTCTCCGCGTCCGCCGTCACGCCGGCGCTCTCCAAGGTGTGGAGGCTCGATACCGCAGGCGCGGCGTGGCTCACGATCTCCGTGCAGCTCGGTTTCGTCGCGGGGGCCATTGTGTCGGCGCTGCTCACGCTCTCCGACCGCTGGTCGGCCCGCCGGCTGGTCGCGGCATGTGCCTGCCTCGCCGGTCTCGCGACGATCGGCGTCGCGTTCGCGCCAAACCCCGAAGTAGGCATCCCGCTACGAATGCTCACCGGTGCGGCTTTGGCAGGCGTGTATCCGCCCGGCATGAAGATCGTCGCCGGGTGGTATCGCGAAGGTCGAGGACTCGCGATCGGTGTTTTGGTCGGCGCGCTGACGCTGGGCTCGGCGCTCCCCCATCTCGTTCGCTGGGCGGTTCCGGTCGCGTCGTGGCGGCCCGTGCTCGTCATCGCGGCGGCGGCCGCGTTCGTTGGAGCGCTCCTGGTCCTGCTCGTGCCTCACGACGGCCCGTTCGCGGCACCGGCGCCCCCGTTCAGCTGGCGGGCGGCGCCACGCATCCTCGCCAACCGCGCCGTCTCGCTCGCGAATCTTGGATACCTGGGCCACATGTGGGAGCTGTACGCCATGTGGACGTGGTTGGCCGCGTTCGTCGCAGCGAGCGAACAGGCCCGCACCCATGGCGATCCGACCGGGAGCGGCGCGCCTGCGCTCGTCACGTTCGCGGTGGTCGGCAGCGGTGCCTTGGGGTGCTGGCTCGGTGGGAAGTACGCCGATCGTTGGGGCCGCACGCTGATCACGAGTATCGCGATGACGCTGTCGGGCGCGTGCGCGCTGGCCGTGGGCCTGGTGTTCGGGCGCCCCCTGGCGGCACTGGTCCCGCTGCTCCTCGTCTGGGGCATCACCGTGGTCGCGGATTCGGCGCAGTTCTCAGCCGCGGTGAGCGAGCTGGCGCCGCGTGAGCTGGTCGGGACCGCGCTCACGCTCCAGACGAGCTTGGGGTTCCTCCTCACCTGCCTGACGATCTATCTGTTGCCATGGCTGGCAGCCCGGGTGGGGTGGCGCTGGAGCATGAGCGTCTTGGCGATCGGACCGGCGTGCGGTGTGTGGGCGATGCTGGTGCTGCGCCGGCGGCCTGAGTCGGCGGCGCTCGCTGGCGGGCGAGGTTAAGGGACTGCGACAATCCCCACTTCGCCACCGAACTCATCCTCGGCGTGCGCCGTCCCCGCCGGGGCGGTCCACCTCCCGCCGTCGATCCGCAGATTAACTCGGTGTACGCCCCTGGGAATGTGCAGCACGGCTTCCCACACGTCGTCGCCCGTTCGGCGGAGCGCGACCGGTTGCCAATCCGTGAAATCGCCGGCCACCTCCACCGTCGCCGCGGCAGGAGCGCGTACGACCACCCGCGCGGAGCCATCGGGGGTCGGCTGCACTTCGAGCTGGGCGGTGAAGCCCCCGCCACCGTCGCCCGAGGCAAGTGACCGACTGGGAAGCCACGGGTCGCTCCTGACGCGCGGTCGCAGCAGCGCGGTCCGCAGGCGCAGTCCGGCGCTGACGTACCGCCCCGCCACACTGCCGCTGACCGGATCGGTGGGATAGCGACCGCCCGAGGCGAAGAGGGCCACGCGCTCTCCCAGCGTGAAGGTGGCGCTCGCTTCGCCATACACGCCGTGACCGGCGCCGCGGCTTGACACCCTCGTCGCGACCGATCCATCGAGCTCGAAGCGGCCCTGGCTTGCGTGAGCGGTCGACCCGATGTCGCTATAAGCCGTATCCCCGACGATCGATCGGGTAGCCGACGCAGCCACCGTCACCCCGGCGCGCCGCACCCACACACCCGCTCCCACGACCGCGACCGGGCGGGGTGCGTGGCCGTACGAGGTGCGCCCCCCGGTGCCACCGATCCACGCGCCCCGGCCTCCCTCAATGAAATGCAGCCGCGCCTCACCGGTAGCGTGCCAGAAGCTTGCGAAGTGGGCGTAGCTGCTCCCACCCGCCGAGATGGAGAGCTCGCCGCGCCAGTGGTGGGGAAGAAGGCTCGGCGGCGTGAAGAAAGAAGCGGCAACGAGTCCTTGCAGGCTCCTGCGACCGCTTTCGAAACGGAGGTATGTGCCGCGGGCTGTCACGGCACTGCCGGGGCGCTCCCATGTGAGGGTTGGGGTGACGGAAGCGGCGCCAGAGCGAAGGAAGCCATCGTAGCGTACGGTAGAGACGCCGACGTCCACCGTCCCGGTTGTCTGGGCCGCGAAGGTGCGTGCACCCAAGAGGTACATTGCCGCGGCGATGGACGCGGTCCAAACATGTCGCGCGGCCGACGCTGGCCGCACGGGGTTAGGGGCGGCCGGGGCGCTGCGGGCGAGCCCCCGCGTTCACGTCGACGCTCTGCGCTGTAGCCGTCGCCGCCGCCGCGGTGGCAGCAGCCGGAGGCGCCCCGAGGGCGATATCACGCTCGACGGCGCGTCGGAATTCGACCAGGTCCGCATCTCTGGCCCGTCCGGCGAGGGAGAGCACGGCGGCAGCAGCGCTGTCGACGGGGACTCCGCTGGCTACGAGATCGGCAAGCACAGCGAGCGGCACAATCAGGGGCTCCCGCCGAGCGTGTCGCAGCTCCGCGAGGGTCGCCTGGGACGCCCCGGCGCGTAGCGCAGCGGCGCCGGCGCCGAGCTCGGCGGGCGAGGCTGTCGACCCGAGCGCCTCGCGGGCGCGCCCGAGGTCCACGGCGAGACGCCGCACCGCGGCGACGATCACGTCTCCAGCGGCGCCCTTGGTTGCACCCTCGAGGGCTCGCTGCAGGAGCGGCTCGGTGGGGAGGGACGCGGTTCGCGCCGAATCGATGAGCGCCGCGACCACCGGGCGCGTGGCGGCATCGAGTCGCTCGAGGCGGGGATCACCCTGCTGGGCGGCTGCAGGTGCCGCGACCAGTAGCGCCGCCAACAGCGGCAACGTCGTACGCATGAGGGCCCGCGTCATGAGTCCCCCCCTCCTCCCACGGTGAGCACCGAGCTCGGTGCGCCGTAATCATCGTCGCGGGCCACGGGCGCGGAGGGGTCGGCGAGCCAGCGCGAGCCGTCCACGAAGAAAGCGTAGTGATAGCGACCGGGTTCGAGCGGGACCACCACGGTCCACAGGGCGTTGCTGCCGGTTTGCCGCATGGGCGTGCGAGTCGCGTCCCAATCGTTGAAGTCTCCGACGAGCGATACGTGGACCGCGCGAGGAGCGACGAGCACGAACTGAAAGGCACGCGACACCACCTGTGGCGGAGCGGGCGAAGTAGCGTCCGTCCGATAGAGGAATACCGCGACCGCGAGAGCGGCGGCGGCCGCGAGGCCACCCAACGGCGTCAGGGTGAACTGCCGGGGGCGTCTGAGCCAGCGCCACGCCTTCCCGACCATCGTGACGCCACCGGGCGTGGGGAGCGCGCTGATCTCGCGCATGACCCGTCCATCGAGGGCCGGGTCGACCTGCACGGGCCGCCGCAGATGCCGCGCGATGCGCTCGATCACGTCGTCCATCGGTTCAAACACGCTCGGCCTCTTTCAGCATCGCCTGGAGCTGCTCGCGCGCTCGTTTCACCCGCATCTTCAGCGCGGAAATGCCCGCGCCGGTGAGTCGTGCCATGTCCTCGTACTCGAGCTCCTCGACGTGCTTGAGGAGGAACGCCTCGCGTGACTCGGACGGCAGACGCGCCAGCGCCCAGCGCACCGTGTCGTCCCATTCGGCCCGCCCGTCCGGCCCTGCCAGCGGCGCGGTCTCGAGCGCGGCGGGGTCGTACACGAAACGGCGTGCGCGGCGCGCCGCGCGCGCGCCGGCCGTGCGGCACCGGTTCACCAGAATGCCGTACAGCCACGCACCGAAGCGCTCGGGATCGTCGCAGCGTGCGAGCGAGCGATAGGCGCGGACGAAGGCGTCCTGCAATACCTCCTCCGCGTCCTCCCGATTTCCGAGCATGTGCAGCGCGTACCGGCCCAGGCGATCGCGATATCGCGCGACGAGATCGGCGTAAGCACGGGTGTCGCCGGTTTGCACGCGGCGCACCAGGGCGGCGTCGCTCGTCCCCACGCTGTGTATACCCATAGAGAGCATCCCTGCGTCACACTACCCCGCATGTGTGACCTCGGCCAGGGGAGCGGGGGTATCTTGGGCGGAGCCCCGCCGTCCCCAAAGGAGCGACGATGTCCAGACGCCTCGCCATGCCCCTCATGGCCACTGTGCTGTTGGCCGGCGGCGGTTGCTACCAGGACGATGCCGGGCCGAACGGGCCGTCCTCCACCCAGAAGCCGTTCGCGAAGGTGCTGCTCACCGATGCGCCGTTCCCGTACGACTCGGTCTCGAGCGTGAACCTGCATGTCGTGCGGATCGAAGCGAACACCCAGATGGATACCAGCGGTGGCGGCTGGGTGATCTTTGCCGAGCCGCGGCAGACGTTCGACCTGCTCCAGCTGCAGCAGGGCACCACCGCCTTCCTGGGCGAACGGCAGATCCCGGCAGGACAATATCACGCGATCCGGATGACGATCGACACGAGTCTGTCATCCATCCGGAGTCTCGCGGGTCGGATCCCCGTGAATTGGAACAACTACTCGGGGTCCAACGAAATGCCGCTGTACGCCTCCGTCGAGTATCCGGTGGACGTCTCCAGCGATGGCGCGGAGATCGTCATCGATTTCGACCTCGGCCGCAGCTTCCTGTGGGACCTGTACGGCACCCGGGAGTTCACGCTGTTCCCCTGGCTCCGGGCGATCAGCACCGCGGCAACCGGCGCGATCGCGGGGACGGTGACGACCGATTACAGCGGACCGGTTGAGCCGGTCCCGAACGCGAGCGTCACGGTCTGCTCACGAAGTCCCTGCGATTCTCAGAGCGCGGCCAATGTCGTGGCGAGCGGTCGCAGTGACAACGCCGGGCACTACAAGGTCGCGTTCGTGCGGGCCGGCACGTACACCGTTCAGATCGTGCGGGCCGATCATCCGTGGCTCGACCCCGCGATCAAGCCGAGCGTCCAGGTGACCACCGGGGACACCGCAAGCCTCTCCGTCGTTCTCCCGAGAGCAGGATCAGGGGGCGCCTACATCAGGATTTCTGGGCCCACGTCGGTCGGCATCGGCGGAGCGATCCTGCTGCAGGCCGCCGTGGGGGACGCGACCGGTGCTCCGGTCTCGAACCCGTCGGTCACGTGGACGAGCGACAACCCCGCGATCGCATCCGTGTCGTCGTCGGGGACCGACACCGCAGCCGTCACCGGCAATCAAGCGGGCTTCGCGACCATCAGGGCGACGACTGGTGCGCTCAGCGACGCGATTACGATCCAGGTGCTCGGGTCGCCCGGCGCCCCGGTGGCGAGCGTGACCGTGCAGCCCGCGACCGCTAGCCTGACGGTCGGCGACAGCGTGTACTTCACGGCGGAGCTCCGCGACTCGGCAGGAACGGTGCTCAGCGGGCGGCCGGTGTCCTGGTTCAGCACCGACAGCTCGGTGTTCGTCATCCAGTTCCAGGGCGGTACAAACCCCATCGCGATCGTTCGCCCCCGCGGCGTGGGCAGCGCGTTCTTGCGGGCGACGAGCGAAGGCAAGACGGGCCAGGCAACCATTACCGTGCACTGATCCCGGAGACTGGGAGGGGCGGGGGACTCCCCCCGCGCGCCGCGGGCTCGTACTTTGCGGTTCCCCGATCCCGTCCGGAGGTCGTTTGCGTTTCGTTCCGCTCCTCGGCCTGACTCTGGTGGTGGCCTGCGCGCGCCCGCCCCGCGCGGCGGCTCCCCAGCCCGGCCTGTTCGGGCCTTCCTCTCAACCGGTGCTGTTACCCCCCCGCGCGTCCGAGCCGGACGTGCCCCGCACGAACGCCGAATGGCGAGCCGTCGGAAGGGAAGCCGCGGCGCTGCTGTCCCAATACGTCGCGATCAACACCACCAATCCGCCGGGCAACGAGCTCCAGACGGCCAACTGGCTGAAGGCGGTGCTGGCGCGTGAAGGGATCGACGCCCAGGTGTTCGAGCCCCGACCGGGGAAGGCGAACCTGTATGCCCGTGTCAAGGGAGACGGCAGCGCGCGGCCGCTGATTCTGCTCAACCACATGGACGTCGTGCTCGCGAGCCCGGAGTACTGGAAGGTCGACCCCTTCAGCGGAGCCGTGCAGGACGGCTACGTCTGGGGACGGGGCGCGCTCGACATGAAGGGCGAGGCGATCGCGCAGCTCATGGCGATGCTCACGCTGAAGCGCGGGGGGGTGCCGCTCAAGCGCGATGTGATTTTCTTGGCGACGGCCGACGAAGAGATCGGCGGTGGGGTGGGGGCGGGTTGGTTCGTCGAGCATCACCCCGACCTCGTGCAGGATGCCGAGTTTCTCCTCAACGAGGGTGGCACGATCCGCACCGATGCGAGCGGACGGGTCGAGTACTACGGGGTGGGGACGACCGAGAAGTCACCCTTCTGGCTCAACCTGGTCGCGCACGGCACCCCGGGCCACGGATCGCGCCCCACGCCCGACAACCCCGTGCATCGGTTGGTGCGAGCCCTGTCCCGCATCGCTGCCTATCAGACGCCGCTGGTCGTGACGCCCGCGGTCGAGCGCTACCTTCGCGATCTGTCCACGATCGAGACGGACCCAGCGCGCCGCGCGGCGCTGGCGGACGTGCGCGCGGCGCTGCGCGACTCGGCCGCCGTGCGCTTCCTCACCGGCGATCTCACCTACAACGCACTGCTGCGCAACACCATCTCGATCACGGGCCTGCAGGGGAGCGACAAGACGAACGTCATCCCGCCGCTGGCGCGCGCGGCGCTGGACGTCCGGCTCCTCCCGGGCCAGGATCCCCAGGCTTTCCTCGCCGACCTGGTGCGGGTCGTGGCAGACTCGGGCGTGGAGATCACTCCGCAAGGTCCCAACTGGCCAGCCACCGAGAGCGCGACTGAGACGGAGCTGTTTCGGGCCATCGTGGCGGTGGCCCACGAGCGCACGCCGGACGCGCTCGTCACCACGCCGCCTCTCACCGGCTTCACCGACAGTCATTACTTCCGGCGCCTCGGCATCGTGAGCTACGGACTGTCGCCGTTCCCGCTCAGTCAGGCCGAGTCGCGCGGCGTGCACGGCAACGATGAGCGGGTGAGCCTGGACGACCTCGGGTTCGGGGTCCACTTCATGTACGACGTCGTGGCGCGCATCGCGGCGAAGTGATCGGGCTGTTCCTCCATCCCCGCCGTTACCCGCCCGCGCGGGAGCGGCGCCGGCCGCTGCTCGAGCGCGTCACCAAGGTACCGCTCGGGTGGGTGGCCGAGCGGTTGGCGCGACCGCTCATCCGCTGGGATCGCGCCCGGCTCGAGACTCCGGACATCGCGGTCCCCGTTGAAGGCCTCCCTCCCGAGCTCGTGGGCTACCGCTTGGCGCTGGTCACCGATCTACACCATGGCCCCGCCGTACCCACGTGGTGGCTGCAACGCATGGCCGACCGCGTGCAGCAGCTCGACACCGATCTCGTGGTGCTGGGCGGCGATTTCGTCAGCCACGCCCGCTCGGACATCAATGGCCTCGAGCGGGTTTTGGCGGGTTTCCACGGGCGCGACGGCGTGGTGGCTGTGCTCGGGAACCACGACCACTGGGTGGACCCCGACCAGGTCGCGGCCGCGGTCGAGCGCAGCGGCGCGATGCTGCTCCACAACCGACACCGGCTCATTCGTCGCGGTGCGGCGGCGCTGGCGGTGGGCGGCGTGGACGATTTCACTCATGGCGCGGTCCGGCCCGACGAGGCGTTCTCCGGCGTGGCGCCGGACGTCCCGCGCGTGCTCATCTCGCACAACCCCGATCTCATCGAATACCTGCCCACGGGCCTTCGGGTGGACGTGATGCTCGCGGGACACACGCACAACGGTCAGGCGCACCTGCCGCTCGTCGGGCCGATCACCGCGCCGTCCCAGTTCGGGAAGAAATACCTGCATGGGTTGAAGCGCGTGGGGCAGTGCTGGTTGTATGTCTCGGCGGGCGTGGGCAGCGCGTGGATCCCGCGGTGGGGCAACCCGCCAGAGCTCCCGGTGATTCGGCTGACGAGCGCTACTTGAGGGAGACGATGAACCGAACCAGCACGGTCTCGGGCGTTTGGGGCGCGACCGTGCAGAAGCACTCGGCGCCGATCAGACGCTTGACGCCCAGTACCTCCGCTTCCGCGATCCCCGGCACGTCGCGATAGGTGATCTCGAGCGTCGTCCCGTCGATGATCCGATAGGCCACGGGGCGTCCGAGCAAACGATGATGCGGGTCGATCCGGCCGAGCCCCTCGCTCAGCCGGTGCTGAATGGCGGCGGCCTGCGCGCGCTGCGGGGTGGGAACCTCGATCATGCGTGCGCCCGGCGGCGGTTCGCGAGCACCGCGGCGGCGTTGCGCCGCATCCCAGCGATACCGGGGCGCTCGAACGGCGTGTCGCCGAAGCGGCGCTGGAACGATTCCGGCTTCGCGTCGCGCAGCGCCGCGAGCTCCGGCTCGGCGACCTCAGGGCGCACGTTCAGCTCGACGTCGCGCGTGGGGAGCGCGAACTTCACGTTCCACGGACAAACGTCCTGGCAGACGTCGCATCCGAACAGCCAATTACCCACGAGTGGCTGCTGGACTTGGCTGAACTCTCCGCGGTGCTCGATGGTCAAGTACGAGATGCAGCGCCGCGCGTCGAGCACGCCGGGTGCGACGAATGCGCTCGTCGGGCACGCGTCCAGGCAGGCGTGGCAGCTGCCGCAGCGATCCGCCTCGAACGGCGGATCGGCGGCGAGCTCCGCGTCGGTCAGCACGACGCCGATGAACGTGAACGAGCCCCGGTCGGGGTCGATCAGCATCATGTTTTTGCCGATCCAGCCCAGCCCCGCGCGCTGCGCCAGCTCCCGCTCGGGGACGGGCCCCGCGTCCACGTAGCAGCGAGTCTTCGCTCCCGGCACGATCTCCCGAACGGCGGTGGCAAGGCGCTCGAGACGGCGACCGAGGACTTCGTGGTAATCGGCCGACCACGCATACTGGGCGACTCTTCCCACCCCGGGGTTGCGCCCGGAGTCAGTCGAGCCGTGGAAATAGTTGGTGAGCGTCACCAGGGCTACCTTCGCACCCGGCATGATGCCGGCGGGGTGTTTTCGCTTCTTCGACTGACGATGCAGGTATGTCATGGTGCCTGCATACCCGGCGTCGAGCCACTGGTCGAGCTCGGCAGCGTGAGCGCTCGGCTCGAGGGTCGCGACTCCCACGGCATCGAAGCCCAGCTCGAGGGCTCGACGTTTCACCGCGACGGTCTGCACGGCGTCTCTCTTCATAGGTGCATTGTTTCGCGCCGCCACCTCGCGAAGCGGACCACGTCCTCGAGCGGCGGCACCGCGTCTTCGTCGCCGTAGGCGGTGAACATGCGCCAGCGAACATAATCGCGCGGCGGCAGCGGCAGGAAGGGCGGGCGTCGGTACCAGTCTCGCGCCCGAAAGCTCCAGGTCAAGCGGACGAGATCGAGAGCGAGCCGCGGGTTCACGAGGGCCCGCAACACGAGACGCCCGGTGAGCGTCGACCAGCCGGCAGAGGCTCTCATCGGGAGTGAATTTACTCGCGAGGCGTGCCCAGCGCGCTTTTCCTCCTGTATATTGACCGCCTATGCCACTCGCCAGCGGTCTGGACGCCGGCGCATCCACCGGGGCTCACGCGCTCGCGCGCTATCGCAGCGAGTTCCCGATCTTCCGGGACGCGGTGTACCTCAACACCTGCTCGCTGGGCGCGCTCGGCGAGCGCACGCGCCGCCGCACGGCGGAGTTCCTTGATCTGTGGCAGGCGCGCGGGGCCTCCGCCTGGTACGACGTGTGGTGGGCGGCACTGGGCGAGCTGCGGGCGCGCTACGCGCGGATCGTGGGCGCGAGTCCTGAGGAAATCGCGCTCGCGCCCAGCGTTTCGGTGGCTCTGTCGGCGGTGGCTGAGGCGCTCGACTACCGGCGCCGGCCCAGGGTCGTGATCACGTCGCTCGATTTTCCCACGGTCGCCTACCAATGGCTTGCGAAGCAGGGCCGTGGCGTGGAGCTGGTGGTGGTCGAGAGCCCGGACCAGGTCTCGGTGCCGGTCGAAGCCATCGCCCGTGCGGTGAATGACCGCACCGTCCTCGTCGCCACGTCGCATGTCTATTTCACGAGCGGGGCCATCCAGGACATCGAGCGCGTCGCGGATGCGGCGCACAAGAGCGGCGCGTTGTGTCTGGTCGATGCCTACCAGTCGGTGGGGCAGGTGCCCGTGGACGTGAAGGCCGCAGGCGTGGACTTCCTCATCGCCGGCGGGCTCAAGTGGCTGCTCGGCGGGCCGGGGATCGTGCTGCTGTACGTTCGCGACGAGCTCGCGCGGCGGCTCGCTCCGGGGATCGCCGGGTGGTTCGGCCACAAGAACCAGTTCGCCTTCGATTCCCGCGCGCTCGAGCTGCACGACGATGCGCGACGCTTCGAGCTCGGTACGCCGGCGCTCGCGGCGGTGTATGCGCAGCTGGGAGGCCTCGATTACATCGACGAAATCGGCGTCCCGGCCATCCGCCGAGTGACCTCGGCGCTCACGGAGGATCTGGTCGCGCGCGCTCGAGAGCGCGGCTTTCGACCTCACGTCGCTCCGCGCGCCGAGGATCGGTCGGCGATCGTCATGCTCCCCGCGGCCGACCCGGCCGCTGGCGTACGACATCTCGCCGCCGGCAGGATCATCGTCGACGCCCGGCCGGGACACGTCCGTCTCTCTCCCTTCTTCTATAACCTGCAGGACGACCATGCCTCAGCGCTCGAGCGGCTCGCAGCGTACACCGATCACTGAGGACGAACGCCTCCTCGCCCAGGTTCCCCGCGAGCGGCGGGCGTTCGTCAAAACGGACTCGTGGCGGGTCCTCCGGATCATGGGAGAGTTCGTCGAAGGATTCGACACCCTGTCCGACGTGTACAACGCCGTCACGGTGTTCGGATCGGCGCGCACCACGCCGGACGACCCCTATTACGAGAAGGCCGTGGAGACCGCGCGCATGCTCGCGCAGGAAGGATTCCCGATCATCACGGGGGGCGGCCCCGGGATCATGGAGGCCGCGAACCGCGGCGCCCAGGAGGGAAACGGTCTTTCGATCGGCTGCAACATCGAGCTGCCGTTCGAGCAGGGGCTCAATCCCTATGTCGAGCGCTCGATCAACTTCCGCTACTTTTTCGTTCGTAAGACGATGTTCGTCAAATACTCGACCGCGTTCATCGTCTTCCCGGGCGGATACGGGACGATGGACGAGTTGTTCGAGGCGCTCACCCTGATTCAGACCGGGAAGGTGAGCAACTTCCCCGTGATCCTGTTCGGAGTGCAGTACTGGGCCGGCCTGGTGGATTGGCTGCGGGAACGGGTCGCGGGGGAGGGAAAGATTGCCACCACCGATCTCCGGCTGTTCACCGTCACCGACAGCCCGCGGGAGGCCGTCGCGACCGTGCGGCAGGCGCGGGAGCGCCGCAGCCAAGCCTTTCCGATCGAGACCCAAAGCGACGCGGAGGTGCCATGACCACACGCAAAGATTTCTTGCGCGGCCAGCGCATCGATCCGAAGCCTATCACCGGCCGGGAGACGGTCCCCGAGCTGGTGGACAACGCGTTCCTCGCCTACAACTCGGGGCGTCTCGCCGAGGGGTGCCGCTTGTTCACGCAGCTGATGCTCGAGGACGACGTCACCGTTGGCATGAGCCTCACCGGCGCGATGACGCCCGCGGGGCTCGGGATGTCGACCATCATCCCGCTGCTCGAGGCCGGGTTCATCGACTGGATCGTCTCGACCGGAGCCAATCTGTATCACGACGCGCATTTCGGGTTGGGTCTAACGATGCACCGCGGGACGCCGTTCGCGGACGACGTGGAGCTGCGGGAGGAAGGCGTCGTGCGCATCTACGACATTTTCTTCGACTACGAGGTGCTGCTCTCGACCGACGCCTACATTCGGCAGGTGTCGGCGCGTCCGGAGTTCCAGCGCTCCATGAGTACGGCGGAGTACCATTACCTGTTGGGCGGCTACATCCTCGAGCGCGAACAGGCGCTGGGGATCTCGCGGAAGTCGGTGCTCGGCGTGGCGCACCACTGCGCCGTCCCGATGTACACCTCGTCCCCAGGGGACTCGTCCATCGGGATGAACGTGGCTGAGCAGGCGCTGACGGGATCGCTGCTGCGCTTCGATCCCAGCGCGGACGTGAACGAGACGTCGGCGATCGTGTTCGACGCCAAGACGCATGGCGGCAAAAGCGGCATCCTGATCATCGGCGGCGGCAGCCCCAAGAACTTCGTGCTGCAGACGGAGCCGCAGATCCAGGAGGTGCTGGGTATCAGCGAGAAGGGGCATGACTACTACCTCCAGATGACCGACGCCCGCGTCGACACGGGCGGCCTGTCCGGAGCCACGCCGGCCGAAGCCGTCAGCTGGGGGAAGGTGGACCCCGACAAGCTGCCGGGTACGGTGGTGTGCTACCTCGACAACACCATCGGCTTCCCCATCCTCGCCGCGTACGCGCTCGCCAAACGGAAGAAGCGGCGGCTGCGCCGGCTGTACGACCGGCGCGAGGAGATGATGCGGCAGCTTACCGAGGCATACCAGGAGGCGAAAGCGGACCGCGACGCCCGCGCGGAGGCGACGACTGTCGGGCGCAGACCCTGAGCGCGCCGGCCCCGCGGGCACGGCCCGGGCGTACGCGGCGTACGCCCTGGGACTGTTGACGCTCATCAATCTCCTCAACTACATCGACCGCAACGTCGTCTTCGCGCTGTTCGAGCCGCTCAAGCGGGAGCTCTTCCTGTCGGACCAGCAGCTCGGTTGGCTTGGCTCCGCCTACGTGATCGTCCTGTCGCTCGCGGCGCTGCCGCTGGGGGTGCTCGGGGACTTGAAGTCCCGACGGGCTGTGATCGCGTTCGGCGTCGGGCTGTGGAGCGCCTTCACGGCGCTGGGGGCGACGGTGAGCCGGTTCTGGCAGCTCCTGCTGTGCCGCTCGCTGGTGGGCGTGGGGGAGGCGGGCTACGGGCCGGCGGCGCAGGCGTTGCTCGCCGAGTTCTTCCGGGGCAAACGCCGCGCGTTTGCGCTCGGGATCTACTCCGTCGGGATGGCGTTCGGCGGCGTGCTCGGGATCTGGCTCGGTGGCGTGCTGGCCGAGCGCTACGGCTGGCGCGCCGCCTTCGTGGCCCTCGGCATCCCCGGTTTTCTGCTCGCGCTGCTCGCGTCCCGGCTGCGCGAGCCGCGCCGGCGGCCACCGCCGACGATCCGCGTCACGGTGGAGAGCTGGTATGCGCGCGGGCGCGTGGGGGCCCGCGCGGCGTTACGGCTCGGCGCGCCGCTCATGTGGCTCACGCTCGCGGGCGCCGCCCTCTCCGGCCTGCTCGATCTGTTCGCGGGGCAGCCGCGCGGTATCGATACGGCGGTGTTCTCCGCCTGCGTGAGCATCGGCATCGTGTGGACCGTGTTTCGGCTGGTGCCGGTGGCTGTCCGCGGCACCACGGAAGCGACCGAGGTCGCGGCCACGGCCTTCGGCGATTTCCTGCAGGCCGCCGGGACCGTGCTTCGCACGCCGACGTTGATCTGGATGTTCGTGGGCGGGGCGCTGGTGACCTTCGCCGTGAACGGCCTGATCGCCTGGGCGCCGAGCTTCCTGGAACGCACCCACGGCCTGCCAGTCGCCGCCGTGGGGCGGCAGTTCGGTGTGTGGGGACTCGCCGGCGGCGCGCTGGGCGCCCTGTTCGGCGGACGGACAGGGGATTGGCTGCTGTCGCGCTGGAGCGGCGGGCGGGTCGTTGTGTCGGGCGCGGGGTTCGTGTTGGGCGGGCCTGTGTGCGCCGCACTCCTCCTGATCGATGAGCTCCGGCTGTTCGTGCCGCTCCTGTTCGGGACGTTCTTCCTCTATTCGTGGTACAACGGGCCGCTGTCGGCCGTGATCCTCGACGTGGTGCCGGGGGCCGTCCGCGCTTCGGTGCTGGGCGCCTACGTGCTATTCTCGCACCTCGCCGGCGATGCGATCGCGCCGCCGCTCATCGGCTATCTGTCCGATCGGTTTGGCCTGCGGCCCGCGATGCTGCTGCTGCCGACGGCCGGCGCCGTGGGAGGCTTGGTCATCCTGATTTCCCTCAGCACGGTGGGGCGGGACATGGCGCGGGTGAGAGCATGAAGATCGCCGTCGTGTTCGATACGCTCCACCCCGACTGGGAGGACGCCGAGTACAAGAAAGAAATCGAGGCGACGGTGGAGGAAGCGGAGTACGATGTCGCCCGGGCTCTGCTGGCCCAGGGACACGACGTTCTGATGGTCGGCGTCGCCGATCAGCTGGCACCGGTGCTCGAGCGGTTGGCCGCGTTCCAGCCGAAGCTCGTGTTCAACGGGTGCGAGTCGTTCCGCGGGCACGCCCGACACGAGTACGCGCTGGCCACGGTGCTGGAGATGCACGGCTACCGCTACACGGGGTCGTCTCCGACGGGACTGCTCGTCGCGCGCAACAAGTCGCTCACCAAGAAAATCCTGGCGCACCACGAGATCCGGGTGCCGGCGTTCGCCGAGTTTCGCCCGGAGGAGAAGCCGGTACGCCCGTCGGAGTTGCGGTTCCCGCTCATCGTGAAGCCGCTGTTGGAGGACGCCTCCGTGGGTATCGCGCAGGCCTCGGTAGTGAAGGACGATGAGGAGCTCGAGGTGCGGGTGAAGTTCATCCATGAGAAGTTCCATCAGGCGGCCATCGTCGAAGAGCTGATCGAAGGCCGGGAGCTGTACGCGGGACTGATCGGGAACGGCACGCTCCAGGTGCTGCCCATCGTCGAGCTGACGTTTGGCGAGGCCGATGGGGAGCATCGCATTGCGACGTACAAGGCCAAGTGGGACGAGGAGTACCGCAAGCGGAAGAAGATCAAGAACGTGTTCGCGAAGGGACTGTCGGACGAAGTCGCGGCCAAGATCGCGGACACCTGCACCACGGCGTTCCATGCCCTCTGGCTCCACGACTACGGACGCGTCGACCTGCGGCTGACGCACGACGACGCCGTCTATGTCCTGGAGGTCAACCCCAACCCGTTTCTCGCGCAGGAGAATGAGATGGCGGATGCGGCCGAGAAGGCGGGCATGAGCTATAACGCGTTCATCCAGCGGATCGTGGACGAGGCACTGGCACGTGGCCCCGCGTAAGCGCGAGACCCCGACGCCCGAACTGCGCTGTCCTACGTGCGCGGCCGAAGTGCAGCGCTTCTGGGCGAACTGCTCGAACTGCGGCCGCCGGCTCGAGTGGCGCGACGCTACCAAGGAGACGGGCGCGGAGTGCTACTACTGCGGCTGGGTGGTGTCGGACAGCTTCTCGTTCTGCCCCTGGTGCGGTCGCGACATCGCCGACCGGGCCTCGAGCCTGGAGCCGCTCAAGGCCCCCAAGGGGTTCAAGTACCACCGGCGCTGTCAGTGGGGCTGCGGCGGTGGTGTGATGTACCCGATGCGTTCTTGTCCCTGGTGCGGACGCCCGCAGAAATGGCGCTATCAGGAGTTCCACAACATCTGCCCGCATTGCAACAAGGGCGTGAACGACTGGATGGACGTCTGCCCGTGGTGCGGCAAAGATGCCACGGGACGCGACTTGATCCGCCAGGCCCTGCGGCGGGTACGGCAGCTCCTCGTCGTCGGCCGTCTCAAGGGTTGGAACTACCGGGTGCTCTTGCGGCCGGGCGTTTCCGGCGTGACCCATCGGACACCCAAGATCATCGAGATCGAGCGCCGCTACGTGACCAGCAAGCGGCGGCGCCGCGACGAGATCTCGTGGAACATGCTGAGCGGCCTGATTCTGCACGAGCTGGGTCACTCTTTCCTCTATCACAACTGGTCGTTCACCCGGACCGGGCGGTTCCGGCGGGCGTTCGGGGAGGTGCGCAAGGCATACCGCGTCTCCGACTCAAAGTGGGTGGACTTCGAGCGCCGGGGCGTCACCACCACGCTCCCGAACTACGTCACCGCGTACGCCGCGACGCATCCGCAGGAGGATTTCGCCGAGACGTTCCGGTTCTATGTGTCGCGGCGTGGGCGACTGCGCGAGCTGTTCGCCGAGTTCGGGCGCAAGCGTAAGGGCGTGCCGGTGTTCGAGAAGTTCCTCGTGCTGCACGACTACATCCGGAGCCTCAGGGGATGGAGTTGAGCATCCGAAGGAACGTCGAGAACTAGGTTAAATTGAAGGACCGCACTCGAGCGAAAGAGGAGCCATGGCTTTGATGCGTACGTCGAATCCGGCCCTGAATGCCAAGACCTTCGTCGATGTCCGGCGCGACCCTAGCGCGCCGGCGATGACGGTCGAGGGCACGGTAAACCGGACGGCCTTCCTGTTGTTCTTGGTGGTCGTCCCTGCAGCGTGGGTATGGGCACAGGTCCGCACGGCGCTCAACCCGTCGGTTGCAGGCCCGTGGATCCTGGTGGGCGCGATCGGCGGCCTGGTGGTCGCATTCGTCACGATCTTCAAGAAGGAATGGTCGCCAGTGACCGCTCCGATCTATGCGGCGCTCGAGGGCTTGGCGCTGGGTGGGTTGTCGGCCGTGCTCGAGACCAAGTATCCGGGGATCGCGATGCAGTCGGTGGGCCTCACGTTCGCCACGCTGGCGGCTATGCTCCTCGCCTATCGCTCGGGGCTCATCAAGCCAACCGAGAAGTTCAAGCTCGGCGTCGTCGCGGCGACGGGGGCGATCGCCCTGTTCTACCTCGTGGGATTCGTACTTTCCTTCTTCGGGATCGCCCTGCCGTTCCTCCAGGGGAACAGCACGGCCAGTATCGTGGTCAGCGGGATCATCGTGGTCGTTGCGGCGCTGAACCTGATCCTCGACTTCGACTTCATCGAGTCAGGCGCGGCAGCCGGAGCGCCCAAGTATATGGAGTGGTACGGCGCCTTCGGCCTGATGGTGACGCTGATTTGGCTGTACCTGGAGATCCTGCGGCTGCTCGCCAAGTCTCGCAGCCGGCGCTAACCTTCCTTGGCGAAGGCGCGGGATCGCTCCACCAGCTCCTGGTACCCGGTCACCTCCTCCGCACGGCGGGTTGCGTCCCAGCCGAGTGGCTCCGCTAGCCATTCCGCAACCGGGCTCGCCGCCGGCACCCCTTGGTCGCTGGTCGCATAGAACAGATGGAGCCGCCGCACCAGCACGTCCGACAAGCGAACCGCCATCTCGCGCTCCACCGCGTGCGCCACCTCGGCCCATAGGGTCGGCCGCCCGGCGACGATGGGCCGCCCCAGCGCCCGGTCGCGGTCCACCAGGTTTAGAACCGCCGCCGACTCGCTGCCGTAGCGGGCCACCAGATGGCGGGCCGTTCGGTCCGATGCCCCCCGCTCCACGGCTGCTTTGATGAGTCCTTCCAGGTCGGCCGTCTCGCCGCCCGGGAGCGGTAACCGATCGGTCGGCACACGGGGGGCTCGGGGGCGGCCGTCCAGTTCGCGCAGGCGGGCGGCGACCCGATCCACCACGTCGCGAGCCATGACACGGTAGGTGGTGAGTTTGCCGCCGGCGATCGTCAACAGGCCGCTCGGGCTTTCGACCACGCGATGCTCGCGCGAGGCCGCGGATGCCGTGACGGCCCGTGGCGGCCGCAGCAGGGGTCGCAACCCCGCCCAGCTGGCGACGACGTCCGCCGGCGAGAGCCGCGCGTGCGGGAAGAATGCGTTGGCCGACCGCAGCAGGTAGACGACGTCGTCCGCGGTCGCGCGTACCTCATCGGGTGACACATCGTCGTCACTGTCCGTCGTCCCGATGTAGCTCAGATCGTCCCAAGGCAGCACGAACATCACCCGCCCGTCGATCGGGGACGTGAGCGTGACCGCGTACGTGTGCCCGATGCGTTTGCGGGGCACAGCCACGTGCACGCCTTTGGTGGGTCGGAGCAGAGGATCTGCGCCGGCGTCGTCGAGGCTCCGTACGCGGTCAACCCACGGTCCGGCCGCGTTCACGACCACGAGTGCCCGTATCGTCGAGGCCTGGCCCGTCAGCCCGTCCCGGACAGTCGCGCCGCCTACCCTGCCGTCCGGTTTGAGGAGCGCCGTGGCTTCTGCGTAGTTCGCAACCAGCGCGCCCGCCTGCGCGGCGCTGCGCATGGTCGCAATCACGAGGCGGGCGTCGTCGGTCTGCGCGTCGTAGTACAGGGCCGCGCCCTTCAACTCTTTATCCCGCAGCCCGGGCTCCAGCCGCTGGGTCGCCTTGCGTCCCAGCCAGCGGTGCCATTTCACATTGTGGAACGCCGCGAGCAGATCGTACAGCCACATTCCCGCGCGGAGCTTCCAGGCGGGGAGCCGCGCGCCGCGGTATACCGGGAAGAGGAAGGGCAGGGGGTGCACCAGATGCGGCGCGATGCCGAGCAGCACGCGACGCTCGTGGCTCGCCTCGAATACCAGGCGAAACTCGCCTTGCTCGAGATACCGGATCCCGCCGTGGATCAGCCGTGATGAAAGCGACGACGTCCCACCCCCGAGATCGCCCTTGTCCACCACCGCCGTGCGAAAGCCTCTAAGCGCCGCGTCGCGCGCGATCCCGGCGCCCGTGATCCCGCCCCCGATGACCAGGACGTCCACTGGCTCGGCAGCCATCGATGCGAGCGCGGTGGCGCGCGTGCGATGCGAAAACGGTGTCTCGCTCGTCGACGTTCTCCAGCTTGGCCCAGCGGCGGGCCCGGGGTAGGTTTCGAGACTTCCGGGAGGAGAATGTAATGCCGGTTGCCAACGGACGGCGCGTGGCGGTGATTGCCGGTTGCCGCACGCCGTTCTGCAAGTCGGGGACGGCGCTGAAGGACGCCCGGGCGGTGGACATGGCCCGGTTCGTGGCGCGCGAGCTCCTCGAGCGCACCAATCTGGACGGCACCGAGGTGAACGCCGTGATCTTCGGGCAGGTGGTGCCGTCGGCGCTCGTCCCGAACGTCGCTCGCGAGGTGAGCCTCCTCCCGCAATTCCCCAAGGAAATTCCTGCCTACTCACTCAACCGCGCCTGCGCTTCGTCCGGACAGGCCGTCGCCAATGCGTACGACGAGATCGTGCTCGGCGATGCCGAGGTCGTGGTCGCCGGCGGCGTGGAGTCGCTCTCCGACATCCCGATCCTCGCCTCGCGCCGCCTCGCCGACATCCTGGTGGAGGCGAGCAAGGCCAAGTCGCTGGGCGCGCGGCTTCGCACACTGAGTCGAATCCGGCCGCGCGACCTTGTTCCCGTGTCACCCGCCATCGCCGAGCCCTCGACCGGCGAGTCGATGGGCCAGTCGGCCGAGAAGATGGCTAAGGAGAACCACATCTCACGCGTCGCCCAGGATCGCTGGGCACTCCGCAGCCACGAGCTCGCGGCCCGGGGGACGGACGACGGCCGGATCCCGGCGGAGATCGTGCCCTGGTTCGGGCCGGGAGGCCGCGCGGGCGACGGCGTGGTCACACACGACAACGGGATCCGCCGGGATACGTCGCTCGAGCAGATGGCCAAGCTCAAACCGGTCTTCGACCGCCGCTACGGCAGCGTCACGGCCGCCAACTCCTCCCCGCTCACCGACGGCGCCTCCGCGGTTCTCTTGATGAGCGATTCGGCGGCGCGCGCGCTCGGCTATACGCCGCTCGCCTACGTCCGCTCCTACGCCGTCGCGGCGGTGGATCCCGGGTGGCAGCTGCTGCAGGCACCCATCTTCGCGGTCCCCAAGGCGCTCGAGCGGGCGGGTATCGAGTGGAAGGAGCTCGGCCTGATCGAGGTGCATGAGGCGTTTGCGTCGCAGGTGCTCTCGAACTTCCAAGGCTGGGCCGCCAAGGGCTGGAAGATCAATGAGGACATCATCAACGTGATGGGCGGCTCCATCGCGATCGGGCATCCGTTCGGGGCTACCGGCACGCGGATTGTCACCACGCTAGCGAACGAGATGGTCCGGCGGGACGTGCAGTTCGGTCTGCTGTCGATTTGCGCACAGGGCGGCATGGGCTTCGCCATGGTGCTGGAGCGCCGCTGATGGCTCCGGGCGCGGCACTCACCTGGGAGCTCGCCGACGCGGGCGTTGCCGTCGTGACCTTCGACCTGAAGGGCGAGCCGGTCAACAAGCTCTCGGCCGCGGTGAAACAGGACCTGCTCGCGACGTTCGATGCGCTGGAGCACGACACCGCCGTGCGAGCCGTCGCGTTCTTTTCGGGGAAACCCGAGAACTTCATCGCGGGTGCGGACATCGAGGAGTTCGTTCGGCTCACCACCGCCTCGGAAGCCGAGCGGCTTTCGGCCGAGGGGCAGGAAATGCTGGGGCGGGTGGCCCGCTTCCCCAAACCGGTCGCCGTCGGGATCCATGGAGCGTGCCTGGGCGGTGGACTCGAGTTCGCGCTCGCCTGCGGGTACCGCGTGGCTTCCGATCACTCCCGGACGCAGCTCGGCCTCCCGGAGGTACAACTCGGCATTCTCCCGGGCGCGGGCGGTTGCCAGCGGCTCCCCCGGCTGATCGGCGCCCGCGCGGCGCTCGACATCATCCTCGCCGGCAAGGTCGAAGCCGCCAAGAAGGCGTTCCGCCTCGGCATCGTCGACGAGCTGGTCCATCCGGCCATTCTCAAGGACGTCACCATCGCCGCTGCGCAACGCATGGCTGGCGGGTGGCGCCCACGGCGCAAGCGGCCGGGCGGCTTCCGCGGATGGCTGCTCGACGGCAACCCACTGGGTCGGGCGTTGGTTTTCCGCGGCGCCCGAAAGCAGGTCCTGGCCCAGACGCGCGGCAACTATCCCGCGCCGCTCGCCGCATTGGAAGCGGTGGAGCACGGACTCAAACACGGCATGGCGGAAGGTCTGAAGCGCGAGGCGCAGCTGTTCGGGCAGCTCGCCGTCACCGACGTCTCGCGTAAGCTGGTCCAGATCTTTTTCGCTACGACCGCTCTCAAAAAGGACTTCGGAATCCCCAACCCACCGCAGCCCGCTGTCGTGGGCCGCCTCGGGGTCGTGGGCGCGGGGTTCATGGGGTCGGGCATTGCGGGCACCGCGGTCGTGCAAGCGGGGGTGGACGTGCGCATGAAGGACGCCGATCTCCCGCGGGTTGCGAAGGGCCTCGCTGCGGCGCGCGACATCCTCGACGACCGGCTCAAGCGGCGCCGCATCACCCCCTACGAGCACGCCCGGCTCGTCGCGCTGCTCTCCGGGAGCGATCACTACAGCGGGTTCGGCCGGGCCGAGCTCGTCATCGAGGCGGTGTTCGAGGACCTCCAGGTCAAGCAGCAGGTGCTGCGCGAGGTCGAGGCGGCGACTGCCCCGGACGCGGTGTTCGCGTCCAACACGTCGACGATCCCGATCCACCGGATCGCCGAGGCCGCGAGCCGGCCGGAGCAGGTCGTCGGGATGCATTTCTTCTCACCGGTCGCCCGGATGCCGTTGCTCGAGGTGATTCCGTCGGGGCGCACCGCGGCGCAGGTCGTCAGCACGGCTGTCGGGTTCGGCCGCCGCATGGGCAAGACGGCCATCGTCGTGAAGGACAGTCCCGGCTTTTGGATCAACCGGATTCTCACGCCTTACATGAATGAGGCGGGTCATCTTCTCGTCGAAGGCGTGGCGATCGAAGAGATCGACCGGCTGATGGTCGAGTTCGGCTTCCCCGTCGGGCCCATCACGCTGCTGGACGAGGTCGGGATGGACGTGGGCGAGAAGGTGGTTGGCGTGATGCACGAAGCGTTCGGTGAGCGGTTCGCGCCCGTGCCCGCGTTCGCTGGCATGGTCAAGAGCGGGCGGCTGGGTCGCAAGGCGGGGAAGGGATTTTACAAGTACGCGGGCGGTAAGAAGGGCAGCGTCGACCCGGCCGTGTACGAAGTGATCGGGGCCCATCCGAATGGAGGCCCGAGGCCCGCGGAGATCATCCAGCGGCTGATTCTCGTGATGCTGAACGAGGCCGCGGGCGCCGTGGGGGAAGGGATCGTGCGTACACCCCGCGATGGCGATGTCGGCGCCATCTTCGGCTTCGGGTTTCCGCCCTTTCGCGGCGGCCCGCTGCGGCACGCCGATGACCTCGGCGCAGCGCGTATCGTGGGAGAGCTCGAACGGCTCGCCGAGCGCTACGGCGCCCGGTTCACGCCGTCCGATGCGCTCCGCGACCAAGCGCGGCAAAACGCGAAGTTCTATCCCTAGCCGAGCTCCGACACCTCGCATTTGATGCTGCGCGCCGCCTTGCTGTGGCTCAGCGAGCAATCCCGGGTCTTCCGGTTCATCCGCGGCAACGGCTTGGCCCGCCGCTTCGCCTCGCGTTTCGTCGCAGGCGAAACAGTGGACTCGGGAGTCGCGGCGTTGAAAGACTTGAACGGCGCTGGGCTCACCGCGAGCCTCGACCTGCTGGGCGAGTCGGTTCACAACGCCGCTGAGGCACAGGTTGCTCGTGACAGCTACCTCGAGACGCTCGACCGGATCAAGGCCGCCGGGGCCGATGCCAACGTCTCGGTCAAGCTCACCCAGATGGGCCTCGACATCGACGAAGCGCTGTGCGTCGAGAACGTGCGCGCCATCATCGCCCGGGCGAAGGCCCACGGCTCCTTCGTGCGCATCGACATGGAGCAGTCCGACTACACCGACCGCACCCTGCAGCTCTTCAAGCGCACGTTCTACCCCGAGTTCAGGAACGCGGTCGGCGTGGTGCTGCAGTCGTACCTGCGGCGCACCGAGCAGGACGTGGAGCAGATGATCGCGCTCGGCGCCCGTGTGCGGCTGTGCAAGGGCGCGTATCAGGAGCCCGATACGGTCGCCTTTCCCGACAAGCGCGATGTGGATGGGACCTACGTGCGCTGCATGGAGCGGCTCATGCTCAAGGGCAACTATCCCGGCATCGCGACGCACGATGCGCGCATCATCGAGCACGCCAAGATGTTCGGGCGCGACAAGGGCATCCAGCCGCCGCGCTTCGAGTTTCAGATGCTGTACGGCGTGCGGCGCGACCTGCAGCACGGGCTACGGCGCCAGGGATACAACGTGCGCGTATATGTCCCGTTCGGCACCCAGTGGTATCCCTACCTCATGCGCCGGCTCGCCGAGCGGCCGGCCAACGTGGCGTTTCTGGTCGGCAACATGGTGCGGGAGTCCCTACGGCGGAGCTGACGGACGGTACTCTGGGCGGCTATCAGCGGGTGCACGAGCGCGCGCCCGCGTTCTCCGGGAGCGACGGCCAATCGTACTCCGTGGGAACGTACGTCGACGATGCCCCGGACGCCCAGGGCCGCTACGGTGCGGCCCTGTTGTTCGTGCGGTGGTCTGACGCGGGCGATCGTCCGATCGGACACGTCGAGACGGACTACCTCTTCCGGGGCGTCACGCCCGCCGACGCGCTTGCCCCGTTGCTGGCTCTGACCCTGCAGGAGGTCAAGCGGCATCTCGACGCGTGCATTCAGGGGCAGGGAAGAGAGGCGGAGGACGAGGGGAGGTTGTGATTACCACCGGCGTCGTGCTCGAGCGCATTGGCTCCGCCTATCGCGTGCACACCGAGGGTGGCGAAGTCGTCGCGGTGCTGCGCGGCAAGCTCAAGCACCGGAACGACGACCGCGTGGTGGCAGGTGACGTGGTGGAGCTCGAGCTGCAGGCCGACGGGCACGCCACCATCTCCGCGGTGCGGCCGCGCAAGAGCGTGCTGGCGCGCCGCGCCGCCGGTGAGCGGAGCCCCCGGGCGCAGCCCATCGCCGCCAACGTCGACCAGGTCGTGGTCGTCGCGTCGGCTCGGAGCCCCGAGCCGAGCCCCCGCATGCTCGATCGATTCCTCGTGATCGCGGCGGCAAACCGTATCCCCGCCGTGCTCGTGCTCAACAAGGTCGACCTCGACCGGACCGCGCTCGACGGGCTGCAGCGGCGTTACGGGCCGGCCGGCTACCAGGTGCTCGGCACGTCCGTCAAGCAGCCGGAGGGGCTTGCCGGGCTGCGCGATCTCCTGCGGGGGCGAGAGTCGGTGCTGGCCGGTCAATCGGGCGTGGGAAAGTCCAGTCTCCTGAACGCGCTCGACCCGGGCTTGAACCTCCGCATTGGCGAGATCAGCACGAAGTGGGACACGGGGAAGCACACCACCCGGGCTGCGCTGGTCGTACCGGTGGCAACAGGAGGCTATGTCGTGGACACGCCGGGGTTGCGCGAGGTGGGTACGTGGGGGATCGACCCGGATCGCCTCGCCGTCTACTTCGCCGAATTCCAGCCCTTCCTCGACCAGTGCCGCTTCGACAACTGCCGCCATCTCGCGGAGCCGGGGTGCGGGGTGCGGCAGGCGGCGGAGCGCGGCGCGTTCGATCCAGACCGGCTCGTGTCCTACCAGCGCATCTACGAGGAAGTCAGCGTGCCTTCCTGGTCCAGCGATCGGCGTCGCGGGAGGTGACCTTTCGCATCATCTGCGCGAACGCGTCGTCCAGGTCGATTCCCTGCGAGTTGGCGAGGCAGATGACGACGAACAGGATGTCGGCCAGCTCCATCGCGATCGAGCCCTCCGGCTCTTCGGGCTTCTTCGTCTTCTCGCCGAACCGGTGGTTCACTTCCCGCGCCAGCTCACCCACTTCCTCCGTGAGCCGTGCGAGGTTGGTGAGCGGGGGGAAGTATCCTTCTTTATATTGGCCGATCCACCGATCGACCGTTTGCTGGGCTTCGCGCAGGGACACGGGAGGCTCCGGGCAATCGTGAACGCCGAGCTGCCGCCGCTGGTCGCGCCGTTCCGCGGGGAGCGGTACGCTGCGAAAGAGGTGAGCGCGCTCATCGCGCCCCCGTACGACGTCATTTCCAGCGAGGACCGCGCACGCTTCGCCGCGCAGGATCCCCACAATATCGTGCATCTCATCCTGCCGGAAGCGCCGTCGGGACGGGGCGGGACCGGTGACCGTTACGCACAGGCCGCCACGCTGCTCAAGACGTGGCGGGAGAAGGGCGTCGTGCGCCCCGATGCTGCGGACTCGGTGTATGTCGTCGCGCAGGACTACGCCGTACCGTCGGGAGAGCGGCGGACGCGCATCGGGATGCTGGCCGCCGTGCGCGCCGAGCCCTTCGAAACGCGGCGCGTGCGCCCGCACGAGCAGACGCACTCGGCACCCAAGGCCGATCGGCTGGCGCTGCTGCGCGCCACCGCGGCGAACCTCGAATCCATTTTCTTGCTCGCGCCCGACCCTGACCGGTTGTTGGCACAAGCGCTCGTGAAGCGTGCCTCTGGCGTGCCGGCTGGGCGCGCGGAGCTCGACGGCGTCGGCATCCGCCTCTGGGTCGTCTCGGGCGACGAGGCGGCGGAGCTCGCCCGGCTGGCAGGCCGAGCTCAGCTCTACATCGCCGACGGCCATCACCGCTACGAGACCGCGGCGGCTTATGCTCGGGAGCAGCCGCGCGCCGACCGCGTCCTTTCGTTCATCGTGTCGGCGGCCGATCCGGGCCTCACCATCCTCCCTACGCACCGCATCATCTTCGGGGCGGGGCGCGATGCCACCAAACTGGTCGCCGCTTGGCGGGAGTGGTTCGAGGTCGGGCGAGTCGCGCCCTGCATGGACCGGATGGAGCGGCTCGCGGAGCTCGGGCGCGAGCGCACCGCTTGCATCGTGGCGTTCCCCGACGCCTACGATGTCGCCCTGGTCTTGAAGAACGAGGTGGCGCTCGACAGCGTGCCGGAGCTGAAGGCTCCCGCGATCCGCGCATTGGACGTGGCCCGGATCGAGTCGCTCGTGGTGCAGCGCATCCTCGGGGCGGGCACGGCGACGCCGTCGCTCACCTACACGCCCGATCCGCGCGCGGCGTTCGACGCGGTCCGCAACGGTCGGGCCGACGCCGCGGTCCTCCTCAATCCCACCAAAGTACGGGACGTATTCGCGGTAGCGGATGCGGGCGACGTCATGCCGCCTAAGTCTACGTACTTCGTCCCGAAGGTGCCGAGCGGGCTGGTAGTGCGGTCCGTCTAGAAGGTATTTTTCTGTCTATGCCACGCTCCCGCGACCGCGTCCTCGGTAATCTCGAGTCCATCTACCGCGAAGCCTACGAGCGTGCCAAGGCTGCCAGCGACCAGGTGCGCATGGCGGATATCGACGCCGCGTACCAGCGCGAACAGCTGTTGCTCGAAGTACTGCTCGACATCCGCGATGCCCTCGCGTCTCAGCCGCCGTCTGCCGAGCCGGGCTCCGGAAGGACGGCGGGTCCGGACCCGATCGCCGCGCTCGAGACCATCCACCGCATCACAAAGCTCCGCTGAGGGAAGCCGCATGCGCCGACGCCTGTCTCTCGGACTCCTCTGCCTCACGCTCGCGGCCTGCACTCAGAAGGCCGACGTCATCATCACCCACGGAATGGTCTGGACCGGCCTCTCGACTGGAGCGCCGCAGCGGGGTTCCGTCGCCATCGCCGACGGTAAGATCCTCGCGATCGGTGACGACTCGGACGTCGGGCGCTACGCGGGCTCCAAGACCCAACGGATTCAGGCCGACGGCGGGCTCGTCCTGCCCGGCTTCACCGACGGGCACACCCACTTCATCGACGGCGGCTTCCAGCTCGCGTCGGTAAACCTGCGCGATGCGGCGACTCCGCAGGAGTTCGTGCGGCGCCTCAAGGAATACGCGAAGACCCTAAAGCCTGGTGACTGGATCATCGGCGGCGACTGGGACCACACTCTCTGGGTCGGTCAGCCGCTCCCGCGTCACGAATGGATCGATTCCGTCACCCCGGCGAACCCAGTATTCGTGAGCCGACTAGACGGCCATGAGGCGCTCGCCAACGCGGCCGCGATGCGCGCCGCGACTGTCACCAAGGACACCCCGACTCCCACGGGCGGCGAGATCCTGCGGGACCCGAGGACGGCCGAGCCGACCGGCATCTTCAAGGACCGGGCGCTCGATCTCATCGAGGGAGTCATCCCCGATCCGTCGCCCGCCCAACGCGACTCGGCCCTCGCCCGCGCACTGGCGCACGCCGCATCGCTCGGCGTGACCGCCACCTCCCACATGTCCGCATCGTGGGACGATCTCGCGACCTATCGGCGCCTCGAGCGGGCTGGCCGGCTCACCATGCGGGCCGCGCTCTATCTACCGCTCGATTCCTGGCGGGCCGTCGCAGAGACGGTGAGCCGGTCGGGGCGTGGCGACGATTGGGTGAAGATCGGCGGGCTCAAGGGTTATATGGACGGCTCGGCGGGATCGCGTACCGCGTACTTCTTCGAGCCTTACAGCGATTCAGCGGGTTATCGTGGCCTGCTGCAGCACCCGGAGGCGGACATGCGCAGCTGGATCGGCAGCGCCGACTCGGCAGGCCTGCAGGTTGCCGTCCACGCGATCGGTGACCGCGCCAACGCTATCCTGTTGTCGATCTACGATAGCGTGGCAGGGGCACACGCGCCGCGCGACCGGCGCTTCCGGGTCGAGCACGCCCAGCACCTGCGCCCGCAGGATATCCCCCTGTTCGCGAAGCTCGGGGTGATCGCGTCGGTACAACCCTACCACGCCATTGATGACGGTCGTTGGGTGGAGCAGCGGATCGGGCCCGTCCGCATCAAGACCACCTACCCATTCCGCACACTGCTTGACACGGGTGGCAAGCTGGCATTCGGGTCGGACTGGACCGTCGCGCCGCTCGATCCGATCCTCGGCGTGTACGCGGCGGTCACGCGCCGCACCCTCGATGGCAAGCACCCCGATGGATGGGTGCCGGAGCAGAAGATCACGGTGGGAGAGGCGCTGCGGGGGTACACGGCGGGCAATGCCTACGCGACATTCGACGAGGCCAAGCGGGGCACTCTGGCGCCCGGTGGGGACGCGGACCTCGTCGTGCTGGACCGCAACCTCTTCACCATGCCGACCGATTCGCTCGATCAGGCGCGGGTGCGGTACACAATTGTGGCGGGGAAACTAGTCTACAGGCGCTAGCCGGAGTACTTGAGCCCCTTCCCCTCGTGCTCGACGACTGCCTCGACCACTTCACCGAGGACAAGGGTGTGATCTCCGCTCGGCAGCGTGGCAACGACGCGACACTCCACCCAGCCGAGTGCCTCGGCGAGGACGGGCACACCGGAGATCGGCCCCGGCTTGGTCTTGACCCCCTTGAGCTTCGGCAAAGTGCCCGCCGAGCCCCGCCCCAGCTTCTCCGCCAGGACACCCTGCCCTTCGTGAAACACACTGATGGCAAAGTGGTGCGCGTCGCGGATCATCTCGATCATCTTGGACGTGCTCTCGACTGCCACCACCACCATGGCAGGGTCAAACGAGGCCTGGCTGACCCAGTTGGCGGTGATGCCGTGCTCGTCGGCCTCACGCTTTACCGTCAACGCGTACAGACCGTAGGTAAAATGTCGGAGGACCGTCTGTATCGCAGCGGCGTTCATGAACACGAATATGGATCGGCGGGCGCGTAGCACGCCACTTGCGGTGCAAGGTGGTTGCCGCATGGGCGCCCTACGGTGCCGCAAAAACACCCTAACGCCGGCGCATTGCGCGAGTCAGTTTGGACGTCGATAGGAGGCGCCCAATGCCCCCACTGCGTTCGTATGCCCTTACGGCAGTCGGGCTGCTCACCGTAGCGGTCGGGCTGTGCGCGCAGCAGCCCGCGCCCCGGCAACCGTCAGCCTATGAAGAGCTGCAAACGTTCTCGGCAGTGCTGAATCACATCCGCGTGAATTACATGGACTCCGTGACCTACACGCAGCTGGTCCGCGCCGCGATTGACGGAGTCTTGCAGGCGCTCGATCCACACAGCCGCTTCGAGTCGTACGCCGATCGCAACAAGGCCGCCAAGCTCCAGCGCGGCGAGCTCGCCGTCACCGGCCTGGTGCTCGAGAACGTGGACGGCGCCGCGAGCGTCCTGGCGGTCATGCTCAAGAGCCCGGCGGACAAAGCCGGCCTCCAGCCCGGCGACCGACTCACGTTCGTCGACGACACCACCGTCGCGGGCCTGGATGTGAGGGCGCTCGAGCTGAGGCTGGCCGGCGACAAGGGGTCCAAGGTTCACCTGAGCTTCGAGCGCGGCCCGCGCCTCGAGCCCGACACGTTTTCAGTCACGCTCAAACGGGAATACGTCAAGATTCCATCGGTCTCGATCGTGCGGCTCGCCGATCCCGCGACGGGGTACGTGCGCCTCGATGAGTTCGGCGAAAAGGCAGCGTCCGAGGTGCATGACGCTCTCAAGCGGCTGCGGGGCCAGGGCGCCACCCAGTTCATCTTGGACCTCCGCCGGAACCCCGGTGGCGAGGTACGCGCGTCTGTGGAGCTTGCATCGGAGTTCTTCCCCAAGAACACGGTGGTGTTCAGCACCCGCGGGCGGAAGAAGGAAGTCGACACGACGTTCGTAACCAAGCGCGACGGCGAGTTCACCACCGCGCCGCTGATCGTCCTGGTCGATGGTGGCAGCGCGAGCGCCGCCGAGGCCCTGGCCGCCTCGCTCCAGGACCACGACCGCGCGCTCCTGTTGGGGCGCCGCACATTCGGCAAAGCTCTCATGCAGACGGTCTTCTTCACCCCGTCGGGCGACGTCATATGGCTGACCATCGGCCGCGTGATCACGCCCAGCGGCCGCTTCATCCAGCGGCGCTACCACGGCCTGCGCTCCGAGGAATACCGCGCCTTCGGCGGCGTCGCCGGCGCCGGGGAGGATACGCTCGAGACCTTCCACACCGATCATGGCCGGCCCGTGCGTGGCGGCGGCGGCATCGCGCCCGACGTCGAGCTTCCCCGGCCGGCCCGTATACCCGTGTGGTGGAGCGCGGCCGCCGACTCGGGGTGGGGTGACGCGTTGGCAGACAGCTTCGCCTTGACGTTGCCGACCACTCCGGCCGCCCGCGCGAGCTGGATGAATGCCCGCGCGGAGTGGGACACGCGGCTCGTGACTCCATTCCTGGAGCGGGTGCGGCGCCGTTTCCACGTCGCGGCAGAGCCAGACTCGTTGCTTGCCGCGCGGATCGGGCGCAACCTCGCGCTGCGTGTCGCGGAGGTGCGATGGGGGCCCGAAGCGCGCGACGAATTCCTCGTGCGGAACGACCCGGACGTCCGCGCCGCCACGGACTACTTCCGCCGCCTGCCGCAGCTTTTGGGCGGGCCGAAGTAGACTATCTTTCCGCCATGGCGACGCGCGCTCAACCCCGCCCCCGGGCCGCCAAATCCCTGTCCAAGGCCGATCTGCTCGACATGTACCGGCTGATGCTCCTGTCCCGGCGCATCGACGATAAGGAAATCCAGCTCAAGCGGCAGAACAAGATCTTCTTTCAGATCTCGGGTGCTGGTCACGAGGGGGTGCTGGTCGCGGCGGGCAAAGCCCTCCGCCCCGCGTACGACTGGTTCTATCCCTACTATCGCGACCGCGCGCTCCTGCTCAGCCTCGGGATGACTCCCACCGAGATGCTGCTCTCCGCGGTCGGTGCGGCCGAGGATCCCAACTCGGGGGGCCGCCAAATGCCCTCCCACTGGGGGCACAAGGCACTCAACATCGTCAGTCAGTCGAGCCCCACCGGCACGCAGCTGCTTCAAGCCGTGGGCTGTGCCGAAGCATGGCTCCGCTACACCCGGATCGACGCGATCGCCGAAAAACCGATACATGGCGACGAGCTCGTGTACGTGTCCGCAGGGGACGGCACAACGAGCGAAGGCGAGTTCTGGGAGGCGCTCAACACCGCCAGCAACCTGAAGCTGCCCGTGTTGTTCCTCATCGAGGACAACAAGTACGCGATCTCAGTCCCCGTGGAGGTTCAGACGGCGGGCGGCTCGGTGTCGAAGCTCGTGCGGAACTTCCCTGGCCTCCTGGTCGAGGAGGTGGATGGCTGCGATCCGGTCGCCTCCTACGACGTGCTGCTGCGCGCCTCGGAGTACGTCCGCCAGCGCAAGGGGCCCGCGCTGGTGCACGCGCACGTGACCAGGCCTTACTCGCACTCGCTCTCGGACGACGAAGTGCTGTACAAGCCGCCCAAGGAGCGGGAGGAGGAGGCGCGCCGCGATTGCCTCACCTTGTTCCCCAAGCGGCTCATCGCCGACGGCGTGGCTGCCGAAGCGGAGATCGAGGCGATCAAGCGTCAGGTGGATGAGGAAGTCGGCGTCGCCGCCGACATGGCGCTGGCCTCGCCCCAGCCGGAGCCGGAGACGGCCCTGCTGTACGTGTATTCGCCCGACGTCGATCCCACGTCCGAGCAGTTCGACACGGAGGACGACCCGCGGTTCGGGGGCGATCCTACCACGATGGTGGACCTGCTGAACGCTTGCATGAAGGATGAAATGGCGCGTGATCCGCGCATCGTGGTGTTCGGCCAGGACGTGGCGGACGTCAGCCGCGAGCAGCACCTGGAGCACGTGAAGGGCAAGGGCGGCGTCTTCAAAGTTACCTGGGGACTGCAGCGACAGTTCGGGAGCGATCGGGTCTACAACTCACCGCTCGCGGAAGCCAACATCGTGGGCCGCGCCATCGGCCTCGCCACCCGCGGCCTGAAACCGGTGGTCGAGATTCAATTCTTCGACTACATCTGGCCTGCCTATCACCAGCTGCGCAACGAGCTGGCCACCTTGCGGTGGCGTTCCAGCAACGCGTTCTCGGCTCCGGTCGTGGTGCGCGTCACCTACGGGGGCTATCTCAAGGGCGGCTCGATCTATCATTCCCAGACGGGCGCCGTGGTGTTCACCGCCGTCCCAGGGCTCCGCGTCGTATGTCCCAGCACCGCGCTCGACGCCAACGGGCTGCTGCGCACCGCCATTCGGTGTGACGACCCCGTGCTGTTCCTCGAGCACAAACACCTCTACCGCCAGACGTACAACAAGGCGCCCAACCCCGGGCCGAACTTCATGATCCCATTGGGCAAGGCGAAGGTGGTGCGGGAGGGCCGCGATCTCACCGTCGTGACCTACGGGGCGGTGGTGCAGCGCTCGCTCGTGGCCGCAAAGGAGCTCGAGGAGCGGGACGGGGTGAGGGTCGAGGTGATCGATCTGCGCACGCTCTCGCCCGTGGATTGGGAAGCGATCAGGGCGTCGGTGACCAAGACAAACAAGGTCCTCATCGCGTACGAGGATGCGCAGTCGTGGGGTTACGGCGCCGAGATCGCCGCCCGCATCGCCGACGAGTGCTTCGCGTGGCTGGACGCGCCCGTGAAGCGAGTGGCCTCGACCGACACCTTCGTCGGCTACGCACCCAGGCTCGAGGATTTCATCTTGCCCCAGGTGGAGGATTTGGTGCGCGCGATGCGCGACCTGCATGCGTTCTAGCGCCGCCCGTGTTTACGCCCTGCTGTTCTTGTTCTCGGGGGCGACGGGGCTGGTGTACGAACTGCTGTGGGTCCGAGTCCTCTACCAGACCTTCGGCTCGACCATCCAATCGGTGACGACGGTGGTGGCCGCCTACATGGGCGGCCTCGGGCTCGGTGCGTGGTGGTTTGGGCGCCGGGTGGACCGCCATCCCCGACCCGCCGCCCTGTATGGGTGGCTCGAGATCGCCATCGGGGCATTCGGGGCCGTCTCGCCCTTCGTCCTGGCGTTGGTCCATCGGCTGTATCTCGGGGCGGCGGGTGCGCTCCAGCTGGGCGGAGGCGCGAGCATGGCGCTGCGCTTCGGCCTGGCGGCGCTGGTGCTCCTCGTTCCCACCACGCTGATGGGGGGCACTCTGCCTGTCCTCACCCGCGCGTTCATGGCCAGTGACCGGGGTGAGCTGCCGCGCGCCGTAGGGCGCTTGTACGGGTTGAACACCCTCGGGGCCGTCGTGGGAACGGCGCTCGCCGGATTTTTCCTCATCGAGTACGTGGGGATCCGGGCGAGCTTGTGGGGCACGGCGCTGCTCAACCTGGCGCTCGGCGTCGCCGCCCTGGCCGTGGCCCGGCCGCTCGCCCCCCTCCCCCCGAGCGGAGACGGTCCGGTGGACGCGGCACGGCCGCCGACGCCCCGCCTGCTCCGCTCGGTTGGCCTGGTCCTGCTGGGGTTGACCGCCTTCGCCTCGCTACTCGACGAGATCGCGTGGACCCGGGTTCTGGTCATGATCGTCGGCGGCTCGACGTACGCGTTTACGCTCGTGCTGCTCGTGTTCCTCCTGGGAATCGGGATCGGGAGCCGCATCGTGGCTCACCGCAGCGTCGCGCCGAGCGAGACCGCGGCGCGTGCGGCGCTGGCGCAGGCCATCACGGCCGTGGGGGCGGTCCTGCTCTTTGTCGTCTTCAGCGCCCTTCCCCGCTATATCGTCGCCGTCTTCCAGACGCAGTCGCTCAACGCCATCGAGCGCTTGTTGGCGATGGGCCTCGCCGTGGGCGGGGTGGTGCTGGTTCCGGCGATCGGCATGGGAATGACCTTCCCGCTCCTGACCGACCTCGTCGCGCCGCCCGGCGCGGCTCGCGGCGCCGATGTGGGCCGCGCCTATGCGCTCAACACGCTGGGCAGCATTGTCGGGGCGGTGCTCACCGGGTTCGTGCTCCTGATAACACTCGGGACCGATCTGACGTTGCGCCTCGGTTTGGGCGTCAACGTGCTGGCGGCGCTCGGGCTCGCGGCACTTGCGGCGCGTGGCGTCGCGGAAGGCTCGGCCGAGCACCGCGCCCTGCGATGGCGCGTGCTGGGCGCCGGCTCCCTGGCGACCCTCGCCCTGGTCGTGGCGCTGGCCGCCCCGCGCTGGGGCACGCGGCTCATCGACTTGGGCCCCAGCATCTACGCGCGCAACCACATGGACAAGCCCACCTTGGAGGCATTCCTCACGCACCGCGGCACGCGCCAGCTCGCGTATCGGGAGGGTTGGAATGCTACCGTATCGGTGTGGGAGGGTGTGTCGGGGCGCTCGCTCAAGGTGAACGGCAAGTCTGACGCGTCGGACTATGGCGACATGGACACGCAGATCCTCGCCGGCCTCGCCCCCGTGGCGGCGCGTCCCGATCCGAAGACGGCGTTCCTGGTCGGCTACGGCAGCGGCGTCACGGCCCGGGCCCTCGCACAGGTGCCCGGCATGCAGCGCGTACACGTGGTTGAGATCGAGCCGGCAGTGCTCGCCATGAGTCGCTTTTTCCTGCACGTCAACGACAGCGCCAGCTTCCGTCCTAACGTCTCCATCGCGGTGGATGACGCCCGCAGCGCGCTGCAGCTCGATCCCACGCGTTACGACGTCATCGTGTCGGAGCCGAGTAATCCGTGGCTGGCCGGCGTTGCCACGCTGTACACGGTCGAGTTCTTCCGCATTGCCCGCAGCCGTCTCGCGGACGGGGGCGTGTTCTGCCAATGGGTTCAGCTCTATCAGGTACCGCTCCCGGTGGTCGCAGGCGTGGTGCGGAACGTCAAGGCGGTGTTTCCCCACGTGCACCTCTGGTTCGGTTCGCCGGGCGACGTCCTGGTCGTCGCGTCGGAGCGACCGCTCACGTACGATCCCGCCTGGATTGCTCGTCTGGTCGGTCCGGCGGGTGCGCTGGCTGCGCTGGGGCTCGAATACCTCGGTGTGGACCGACCGGAGGAGTATCTCGGGCACTTCCTGCTCGGGGAAGCGGGCGTCGCGAAGCTGATCGAGGGCCCCGGCATCGTGCACCGCGATGACCTCCCGCGCCTCGAGTTCGTGGCGGCGCGGCGTTTCCTCGACCCCGTTGGGACGGCTGGGGTGCTCGACTCCTTGGCAGCGATCCGCGCCGCCACCGCGACCATTGACAACACATCGCTGCTGCCGTTCGCGCGCGCGCTCACCGTGCGCCGGGGCGATGCTAGTGGTCTGCGGTACGTGGATGCGGCCCGGCGCGCTCACCCGGACGATCCCCGCTGGACCACGGCGACGGCGGCGATCCTGCTCAACTTGGGAGACACCGCGTTCGCCGACTCCGCGCTGCCCCGTCTGCAGCGACCCGGCCGTAATCCCGAGGCGTGGCTCCTGAGCGGACTCGTGGCCGCCCAGCGCGGGCAGGGCCGGCGCGCTCAGTCCCTCCTCGCTGGCGCGCTCGCGGCGGGCTCGGACTCGGCCGAGGCGAGCGCCGCGCTGGGCGCCCTCGCGGCCCGCGCCCAACGCTGGGCGGAATCAGCCGCCCACATCCGCACGGCACTCCGTACCGCACGAAATACGCTGCGCCATCCGTATCCCCGGAATTGGCTGTCGGCGGCGTTGACGCCGTTCGCCATCGACGGCCCGCCCGCGGTCGCGGAGAGCTTGCTGGCGACCGCCACAGCACGGTGGGATGGCTGGTTCCTGCTGCACGGGCTCCGCGCCGTCAGCGCGCTGCGCGGGGGCCGCTGCGACGTGGCGGCGGAGCAATTCCTGGAGCTACTCGACTTCGGGATCGAGCGCCGGGAGGCACCCGCCCTGGTGAGCGAATGCCGGCGTACGCGGGAGGCAACTCAGTAGCGCTGGCTCTCCCCAGGTACGGCGAAGCGCTCTCGACATGGTTGATCCTTGATAAGGAGGCTCGTGCGCCTATTGTCGTTCTCGCGTCCCAGCGCGGCGGCCCGTGGTTACGCACTGCTGTTTTTCCTGTCTGGAGCCACGGGTCTGGTCTACGAGCTGTTGTGGGTCCGGGTGCTCTACCAGACCTTCGGCTCGACCATCCAGTCGGTGACGACTGTGGTAACCGCCTACATGGGCGGCCTGGGGCTGGGTGCGTGGCTCTTCGGGCGCCGCGCGGACCGCCATCCCCGGCCGGCCGCGTTGTACGGTGTGCTGGAGATCGCCATCGCCGCCTTCGGGCTGATCTCCCCGCTCGTGCTCGGGGTCGCGCATCGACTCTACATCGGGATTGCCGGGTCGCTCCCGCTCGGCGAGGCCGCCAGCGTGGCGCTGCGGTTTGGGCTCGCCGCGCTCGTGCTCCTCGTTCCCACCACCCTCATGGGCGGCACCCTCCCGGTGCTCACCGGTGCGTTCATGGGTGCCGACCGTGGTCAGCTGAAGCGGTCGCTCGCGCTGCTGTACGGGCTCAACACCATCGGCGCCATGGCCGGCACGGCGCTGGCAGGCTTCTTCTTGATCGAGTACGTCGGCATCCGGTTGAGCCTGTGGGGGACGGCCGCCGTCAATCTCGGGTTGGGGGTGGGCGCCATCGCCCTCGCTCGCTCGATGGGCCCGATGGCTGGACCGGCAGCCGAGGGGCCTGCGCAAGGGCCGGCCGGGGCGATGCCAGGCGGCCCCGCCTCCTCCGCGACACGACGGCTCCGCTACGTCGCCTTCGCGCTGCTCGCCCTCACCGCCTTCGCTTCGCTGCTCGATGAGATTGCGTGGACCCGAGTGCTCGTGATGGTGGTCGGCGGCTCAACATACGCGTTCACGCTGGTGCTCCTTGTGTTCCTGCTGGGAATCGGGCTCGGTAGCGGTCTCGTGGCCCGCCGCGGCGCTGCCCGGCGCGCCACGCTCGCCGATGCGGCGCTCGCTCAAGGGATCACCGGCGCTGGCGCCGCGCTCATCCTTCTCCTTTTTGCAGTCCTGCCGCTGTACGTGATCGTGGTCTTCGGGCACGTCGAGTTCGGTGCCGGGTCCCGCCTGTTCCTGTTGGGCCTGGCCGTGGGCGCGGTCGTGCTGATCCCGGCGATTGGGATGGGCCTCAGCTTCCCCCTCTTGGCCGACCTCGCGGCCCCCCGGGACGCAGCCCGCGCCGCCGACGTGGGAACGGCGTACGCGTTCAATACGTTGGGCAGCATCGCCGGAGCGGCCCTGACCGGCTTCGTCCTCGTGGTGGCGCTCGGCACCGAAACGACGCTCCGCGTCGGCCTCGTGGTCAACGCCGTCGCGGCGCTGGTGTTGGCTGCGCTCGTCGCGGGCGGCGCCGCAGGCCCGGGCGAGCACCGTCCCGCGCGGCAGCGGGTGCTCGTTGCTGCCGCCCTGGCGATCGTGACCCTGGGCGTCGCGCTGGGGGCGTCCGGGTGGAGCACCCGGCTGATCGACCTCGGCCCGACCATCTACGGCCGCCAGCCGATGGATGCCAATGCCCGCCGGGCTTTCCTGGAGCATCGCGGCGCCCGCCAGCTCGCGTACCGCGATGGCTGGAACGCCACGGTGAGCGTGTGGGAGGCACTGAGCGGCCGCACGCTCCGTGTGAACGGCAAAGTGGACGCGTCCGATCAGGCCGACATGAATACCGAGATCATGGCCGGGCTGACGGCAGTCGCCGCGCGGCCGGATCCCGCCTCTGCGCTGGTGATCGGCTTCGGGAGCGGCGTGACGGCCCGCGTGCTCGCGGACGTTCCGGGCATACAGCGGGTGCGAGTGGTGGAGATTGAGCCCGCGGTCCTGCACATGGGTCAGTACTTCACCGGGGTGAACGACGCCGTACTCGCGCGCCCCGGCGTGCAGGCCGTGGTCGACGACGCCCGGAGCGCCCTGCAGCTGCGCCGCGAGCAATTCGACATCGTCGTCTCCGAGCCCTCCAACCCCTGGGTCGCGGGCGTCGCGACGCTGTATACACCCGAGTACTTCCGGATTGTACGGGCGCGCCTCGCCGACGACGGCGTCTTCTGCCAGTGGCTCCAGTTGTACCAGCTACCGTTGTCGGTCGTTGCCGGAATCGTCCGCAACCTCCGCCAGGTCTTCCCGCACGTGGAAGTCTGGTTTTCAACCACCCTGGATCTCCAGATCGTGGCCTCGAGCCGGCCGCTGCGGTACGACCGCGCCTGGCTCGGGCGATTGCTCGCTCCTACGACTGCGATTGGTGCTCTGAGCCGTGAGTGGCTCGGCATCGACTCCGTGGGCGATCACTTCGGACGCCGGTTGCTCGGCGAGCCCGGTGCCGCGCTGCTCGCCGCCCGGGGGACGCTCGTACACCGCGACGATCGGCCCAAGCTTGAATTCGTCGCGGCGCGCCGGTTTCTCGATCCGTCGTGGGATCAGCACGTCTTCGACTCACTGCTCGCCATCGGGGCGGGGGCAGGCGAGTCGCCCGGGGGCTCGGCGGTGTTACTGGCACGCGCGATGACCGCCCCGCGCGTGGCGTCCATACACGTCGCCGTGCTCGAAGCCGCGCACCGCGCGCAGCCCGCCGACCCGGTGTGGACCGTGCGCTTGGCGCGGGCGCGGTTCACGGCGGGCGACACCACGTTCGCGGACAGCGTCATGCCCCGACTGCTCGCGCGCTCGCGTCACCCGGAGGCGCTGCTGTTCGCGGCCGAACTGGCGGAGCATCGGAGCGAGGATCGCCGGCGCGCGGCGCTGCTCAGCGAGGTCGTCGTGCGGGGCGGGGACACCGCACAGGCGCGGGCGGGCCTGGGAGCGCTCGCGGCGCGCGCCGGGCGGTGGCGTGACGCGGTCGCGGAGCTGCGCGCCGCCCTGGCGGGCGGCCGCGGCACGTACCGTCACCCGTTCCCGGCGGGTGCCCTGCGTCAGGCCCTCCGGTCTTTCGCCTTTGAGGCGCCTCCATCGCTCGCCGACAGCGTGCTGGCCGCTGCGGTCG
>Ga0209761_1000054_pt1 | contig 52940 bp, 38 predicted proteins | sample GraSoi013_1_40cm_4_FD_185818 | JGI IMG/M metagenome (GOLD analysis project Ga0209761, IMG submission 185818) | Grasslands soil microbial communities from the Angelo Coastal Reserve, California, USA - Sample 09_25_2013_1_40cm (SPAdes) (version 2) | ecosystem: Environmental > Terrestrial > Soil >... | reverse complement strand
GGGCGCCGGCTGCTGGTGGTGGATGACAACGAAACGAACCGGCGGATCCTCCGGGACATGCTGGGGGCGGAGGGCATGGCCGTGCACGAAGCATCCCGCGCCGACACCGGCATGGAGGCGCTCCGCCGCGCCTCCCGATCGGGTACGCCTTACGACCTCGCCATCCTCGACGCCCAGATGCCCGACCAGGACGGCTTCACGCTCGCCACCGCGATCCGCGCCGATCGCGCGCTGGCGGAGACGCGGCTCCTGATCCTCACCTCGGCCGGGCAGCGGGGTGACGGTGAGCGGTGCCGGCAGCTGGGCATCCAGGCGTATCTCACCAAGCCCATCGCGCGGGCGGATCTGGTGGAAGCCGTGGGGACGGTGTTGGCTGGGACGGCGTCGGCGCCGGGCCCCGCCACTCGATCGCCGAGTCGCGCCACGCTCTGCGGATCCTGCTGGCGGAGGACAACCTGGTGAATCAGCAGGTGGCGACCGCCATGCTCTTGAAGCGCGGGCACCAGGTGGACGTCGTGAGCAACGGTCGCGAAGCGGTGGACGCCGTCGCCGCCGAGGGCTACGACGTCATCCTCATGGACATCCAGATGCCCGAGATGGACGGGTTCGAGGCGACGGAGAAAATCCGCGCCCTGCCGCAGGGCCGGACGCTCCCGATCATCGCCCTCACTGCCCACGCGCTGAGCGGGGAGCGCGAGCGCTGTCTGGAGCGGGGGATGAGTGGGTATCTCGCGAAGCCGTTCAAGGCGCACGACCTGTTCGCCGCCGTCGAAGGGCGGGGCGCACAGCCGGCCGACACCGCCGCTGCGCCGATACCAGCGGTAGACTTAGTGGCATTCCGGCGCACCATGGAGGAAGCGGGGGCCGCCGAGGCGGTGGACGGGATCCTCGAGACCTTCGTGGCCACGCTGCCGCAGCGCCTGGAGGCGCTCGTGACTGCAGCGGCCGGCACCGAGGCCGACCCGCTGCAACGGGCGGCGCATGCGTTCAGGTCGGCTGCCGGGACGATCGGCGCGGGCAGCCTCGCCGCGCTGCTCGAGGACGTGGAGCGGGCGGCGAGGGACGGCGATCTGGCCGCAGCGCGTGACAAGCTTGAGCGCGTACGCGGCGAGGCACAGGCCGCGCTCGACTATCTGCGGACGGCGACGAAAAGGCGGCCGGGATGCCTAACCTGATTTCCGTGCTGGTCGTGGATGACGACCCGGTGTCGAGCGCCCAGCTCGGCGCGCTCGCGACGGCGGCCGGGTACGACGTCAAGAGCGCGTACAACGGTCGTGAGGCGTGGGAGCTGCTCCAGTTGGCGCGCGTTCCCATCGTGATCTCCGACTGGTACATGCCCGAGATGGACGGACCGGAGCTGTGCCGCCGCATCCGCGCCCGGACGCGCGAGCCGTACAGCTACTTCATCCTGGTCACCTCCCGCGGCGGCAAGCAGCAGTACCTCGCAGGCATGGAGGCCGGGGCGGACGATTTCATCGCCAAGCCGGTGGACCCGGATGAGCTGCGCGCCCGGCTCAAGGTTGCCGAGCGCATCCTCGGCCTGCGCAAGGAGATCGAGCAGCTCGAGGTACTGCTCCCCATCTGCTCGTACTGCAAGCGAATCCGGAACGACAAGGAAGAGTGGGAGCCGCTCGAGACGTATATCGAGAGGCACTTCGAGACGCTGCTCAGCCACGGCATCTGCCCCGACTGCTACACCAAGTACGTGCAGCCGCAGCTCGATCGCGACACGTCTGCGTGACAGAACCCGCCACACAACCACCGCCGGCGCGAGCCTCGGCCGGCGGCTGGTGGGCCACCGTGCGGGAGGCGCTCCGTGGTTCGCGCCACGACTACACTTCCGGCCCGCTGGGCCGGGCGATCGTGCTACTCGCGATTCCCATGGTCACCGAGATGATCATGGAGTCGGTGTTCGCGGTAGCCGACGCGTTCTGGGTGGCGAAGCTCGGTGCCGATGCCTTGGCGACAGTGGGGCTCACCGAGTCGCTGCTCACGCTCATCTACACGGCGGCGATGGGGCTCTCGATCGGCGTCACGGCCATGGTGGCCCGGCGCATCGGCGAGGGAAACCCCGTAGGGGCAGCCGAAGCGGCGGTGCAGGGAATCGCGCTCGGGCTGCTCGTGGCGGCCGTGATCGCGGTCGTCACTGTGCCGCTGGCGCCGCGCCTCCTGGCGGTGATGGGCGCGACCCCCGCCGTCCAGGTCATGGGGTCGAGCTACGCGCGCGTGATGCTCGGCGGGAACGCGGTGATCCTGCTGCTGTTCCTGATCAACGCCATTTTTCGAGGCGCGGGCGACGCGGCGATCGCGATGCGCGTGCTGTGGCTCGCCAACGGCATCAATATCGTGCTCGGGCCCTGCCTGATATTCGGCGTCGGGCCGTTCCCGCGACTGGGCGTCACCGGCGCGGCTATCGCGACCACCATCGGGCGCGGCACCGGGGTGCTGTACCAGCTGTACCGGCTGTGGCGCGGCGACGGTCGGGTCGCCATCCGGCGCGCCCAGCTCAAGCTCCAACCCGCCGTGATGCGGACGATGCTCCGGCTCTCGGGTACGGGCACGGTGCAGGTGTTCATCGGCATGGCGAGCTGGATCGGACTGGTGCGGATCGTTTCGAGCTTCGGTTCGGAGGCGATCGCAGGGTACCAGATTGCGATCCGGGTCATCGTGTTCGCGCTCTTACCGTCGTGGGGACTCGCCAACGCGGCGGCTACGCTCGTGGGGCAGGGCCTCGGCGCCGGACAGCCCGATCGGGCCGAGCGGGCCGTGTGGCTCGCCGGGTTCTACAACATGCTGTTCCTGGGCGCGGTGGGTGCCGTGTTCGTGGCCTCCGCGGAGCCCATCGTCAGCGTGTTTACGCGCGACCCGGCGATCGCCCCGGTCGCGGTGCTGTGCCTGCGGACCATCAGCTACGGGTTCCTGTTCTATGCGTACGGGATGGTGATCACGCAGTCGTTCAACGGCGCGGGCGACACGTGGACGCCCACGTGGATCAACCTGGGGTGCTTCTGGCTGTGGGAGATCCCACTCGCGTACCTGTTGGCGCGCCACGCGGGGCTCGGGCCGCAGGGAGTGGCCCTGGCGGTCATGATCGCGTTCTCGACGCTCGCCGTCGTGAGCGGTCTGATCTTCCGCCGCGGGCGCTGGAAGCTGCGCCGGGTTTAGCGGCCCGCGCAGCGCCCTCCCCCGTCCGCCCGACGCAGCGTCGGGTAGGCGACGCCGACCTGCTCCAGGTAGGTCGGGTACTTCGCCGGATCGTAATAATACTGCCGCATCGCCGGCCGGTATTTCTCCATGGCGGCGGCGTTGAGCTCGAGCGCGGGCTGGTCGTCGGCGCGGATCAGCGGCTTGTACTGGATCGTCTTCGTTTGGACGACCTTGAAGTAGTCCCACGCCCGCTGCACCAGCTCGGGCCGTAGCAGGAAATCGAGCATCGTCATCGCTTGCACTTTGGCGCCGGCGGTGGCGCCCTTGTGCGCGATCGGCGTGGCCATCGCGATCGCGTTCGACCAGTGGTGCCCCGGCAGGTTGGGAATGTTGGACGGGTACCAGAGCACCACCGTCGGGACGTTCCACGACACGTCGCCGATGTCGTCCGAGAAGCCGGCGCGACGCTCCACCTCGGTCGGCGCGGGCGGCAGCGCGTCGAGTGTGGTGTCGAGCCCGTGCTCTTCCTGGCGCAGCTCGCGTTGAACCGCCTTCGCGAGCGTTTGGTCGTCCTCGCTCCAACGCGGCAGTCCCACCTGCTCGATGTTGTCGTACATCGTCTGCGCCACGATCTTGTTGAAGTGGCCGGGCCATGCGGAGCCCACGATCCGCTCGACCGCGAGTGTCGTGCCGGTCATCATGGCCGCCCCGCGCGCGATCGAGTCGGCGACCGTCAACAGCTCCGCGATGTGCTGGCCGTCGAGTTCGCGCAGGTAGTACCACACCGACGCGGTCGCTGGGACGACGTTGGGCTGGTCCCCGCCGTCCCTGATCACCGAGTGCGAGCGCTGCTGGGGCCGCAGGTGCTCTCGCCGGAAGTTCCAGCCGACGTCCATTAGCTCCACCGCGTCCAAGGCGCTCCGGCCGCGCCACGGCGCGTCGGCGGCGTGGGCGCTTTGGCCCTTAAAGCTGAAGATCACGGAGACGGTGCCGGTCCCCGGCGTGTCGCCCCACGACGTCCTGAGATTCGAGCCGACGTGCGAGAACAGCACGACGTCGGCGTCCTTGAAGTAGCCCGCGCGCACCAGAAACGCCTTGCCGCCGAGCAGCTCCTCCGCGACTCCGGGCCAGAGCTTGATCGTGCCCGCGAGATGATCGCGCTCCATGAGGCGCTTCACCGCGAGCGCGGCGGTGACGTTCACCGCCGGTCCCGCGTTGTGCCCCTCGCCGTGGCCGGGCGCGCCCTCTACGAGCGGCAAGTGGCAGGCGACGCCCGGCACCTGGGAAGCCTGCGGGATGTCGTCTAAATCGGCTCCCAGCGAGATGACTGGCTTGCCGGAGCCCCATGTGGCGATCCACGCCGTGGGCAGGCCGGCGATCCCTTCCTCCACGGAGAAGCCGCTGTCGCGCAGCAGTTTCACGAGGTAGCGCGAGGTCTCGACTTCCTGATAGCCGAGCTCGCCGTAGCTGAAGACCTGATCCACGATCTGCTGCGTGAGCCGGGCGTGGGCCTCGATGTCGCTCGCGGCCTCGCGCTTCAGCGCGGTGAGTTGCGCCGGCGGCGCGAGGCGCTTGGCCGAGGGTCGCTGGGCGAACGAGCTCCCGGGCAGGGCGAGGACGAGCAAAACGCCGTTCACGGCGAGCGGCCAACGCATGAAGCTGCTCCGGTGGAAGGAGAGGAAGGTCTTATGGGGCGCTAAAGGTACGAGACCCCCCCCGCTGCGGCTACCAGCCCGGCCCTTGCTGCACTGTTGCGTCGACGCATCGCCCCGCGCCGCTTGACAAGGGAACGGGGAAGAACACACCCTGGTACTAGCGAACGACCATTGTTTCGTCGGAACTCACCCGGCCCCGTTGCGCCCGCGATCAGGCCAACGGGGCGCTGCGTCTCGTAGGAGCGCGTACAATGGAAGCGAAAGAGCTGCTCGACAGTCTCGACGTCGGGGTATTGGCGATGGCTCCCGATTGGACGATCGCCGAATGGTCGGCGGCGGCCGCTCGCATCACCGCGCTGCCGGCGGACCGGGTGCTGGGTCAAAGCATCTGGATCGCCTTCCCGGCGGCGAAGGGCACCGAGCTCGAACGGGTGTTCGGAGACGTACTGGCCGACGGCAGGCCTCGCACGTTCCTGGCGCCCGCAGGAGCGCCGGAGGCCCCGGGGACCGTGCTGGAGACCCGGGTCACCCGCGGGGTGGGGGATCATCTGGCCGTGGCCTTCCGACCCGTGCACGAGGAGCTCGCGCCGGAGTCGCGCGCGGCGCAGCTGTTGAGCGCGCTCGAGGCCGAGCGGCGGCTGTATCTGCAATTGTTCGGCTCGCTGCCCACACCCGCTCTGGTGCTCACGCCGGACGGTCAGATCCTCGATACCAACTCCGAGGGAGCGAAGCTCTTGGGCGGGACGGACGCGGCGGCGCTGCGCGGCCGCGCGCTGGCGGAGTGGGCCCCCGCGTCGCAGCAGGGCATGCTCGCCGCTGCGCTACGTCACGCCGTGACGCGGCGGCAGGACGTGGCGCTCTCCGTCGAATTCGCCGGTGAGCCGGCGCGGGAGGTGCGGGCCGTCGTCGTGAACGTCGATCCCGTGCGCGCGGCGCCGAAGCTCCTGTTCCTGGCCCTGGACGTATCGCGCGAGATGCTCCTACAGCAGCGGCTGCTCCAGGCTGACCGGCTGTCGCAGCTCGGCGCCTTGGTGTCGGGCGTGGCGCACGAGCTCAACAATCCGCTCGCCGCGATCGCCGCCTTCGGGGAAGCGCTCGCGCTGGACCCACATCAGGCCGATCTGGAGGAGAGCGCCGAGGTGATCCGGAGCGAAGCGATGCGGGCCGGTCGCATCGTCCAGACCTTGCTCGATTTCGCCCGCCAGCGGCCGCGTATCCAGACCGCCGTTGATCTCGGGGAGATCGCCGAGCGCGTGCTCGCGCTGCAGCGCAGTGCGCTCAAGAAGGCGCGCATTCGCACCACGGTATCCGTCCCGAACGACGTGCCCGCCGTGGCAGGCGACCCGCAGGAGCTCCAGCAGGTGATGCTCAACGCCGTGGTGAACGCGCGGCAGGCGATCGAGGGCACGGGCCGCCCCGGCCAGATTACCGTCGCGGGGCGTTTGAGCGACCACCACGTGTTGGTGACGGTCGACGACACGGGCCCCGGCGTGCCGCCCGAGATCCTCGACCGCGTGTTCGAGCCGTTCTTCTCGACCAAACCGGAGCACGGCACCGGGCTCGGCCTGGCAATCAGCTTCGGGCTCGTGCGGGGGATGGGCGGTCGCATGTGGATGCAGAACGTCGAAGGGGGTGGGGCACGGCTCTCGTTCGAGCTCCCCGTGGACGCAGGCAGCCCCGACGCCACGGCGCGGGCCGCCGGCCGGCCGCCCGCGCAGCGGCTCTCGCTGCTGGTGGTCGAAGACGAAGAAGCGGTGCGCCGTGCCATGGCGCTGCTCGCCAAGCGGCTCGGCCACGAGGTGACGACGGTGGGCCGGTTCGCCGACGCGACCGCGCGTCTGGCCCAGCCGGGCGCGCGCTACGATGCGCTCTTGGTGGATGTGCACTTGGACGAAGCACACACGGGCTTCGATCTGTTCGATCACCTGCGGACCGAAGGTCGCGGGCTCGAGCAGCGTATCGTGTTCACGACGGGGGATTCCATCTCCACGCAGACACGCGACGCGCTGGAGCGCGCCGACCGGCCCGTGCTGCGGAAACCCTTCAGCCTCGACGAGCTGCGTGAGATGCTCGAGCGCGTGACGGCCGGCTGACGGACGGGCGAGGTCTCAGGCCGCCCGCACCTCCGCCCGCGAGCGCCGCCGCCGTCGCGCCTTGCGGCTCTCCCGGTAGTACGCCACCGTCTGCCGCAGACCCTCGTCGAAATGCACGACGGGCTCGTATCCCACGAGCTCGCGCGCCTTGTCGATCGAGGCGAGCGAATTGCGGACTTCACCGGGCCGCCCCTCCGCATACTTCGGCAGCACCGGCACGCCGGCGAGCTCCTGGATCCGGTCCCACAGGTCGTTGACGCTCACGCTCTGGCCGCATCCGACGTTGAACACCTGACCGGCGACCCGCGCGACCGGCGCGCGGGCGGCGAGCAGGTTCGCATGCACCACGTTGGCGACGTACACGAAATCGCGGGTCTGTCCGCCGTCGCCATAAATGGTCGGTGGCTCGCCGTGCAGGGCCGAGGCGATGAATCGCGGCACGACCGCGGCGTACTGGGAGTTCGGATCCTGACGCGGCCCGAAGATATTGAAGTACCGCAGCACGACGGTTTCGAGGCCGTAAGTCGCGTGGAACGCCGAGCAGTACTCCTCGCCCGCGAGCTTGGACGCGGCATACGGCGACAAGGGTCGGGTGACGTGATCCTCGGAGTTGGGCAGCGTCGCGGGGTTCCCGTAGGCCGACGTGGATCCGGCGTAGACGACCCGCCGCACGTGCGCGTCGCGCGCCGCGAGTAGGACGTTCAGCGTCCCGGTCGCGTTCACCTCGTGCGCGGCGAGCGGCTGGTCCACCGAACGCTGGACCGAAGTGAGCGCGGCCTGGTGCAACACGTAGTCGGCTCCCTCCACGGCGCGACGACACGTGCTCAGGTCCGTGACGCTGCCGCGGATGAAGCTGACCCGACGCCGCACCGCCGCGAAATTCTCACGGCGGCCCGAAGACAGGTCGTCGAGGATGACGACGTCCTGCCCGGCGGCGACGAGGTGCTCGACCAGGTGCGAGCCGATGAACCCGGCGCCGCCCGTGACCAGATACCGCATGTGAAGCCCGACCTTCGATGAGTTGCCGAGGTGCCTTTGCAAAACTCCCGCCACCCGCCCCAAAGGCGAGAGCCGGAAGCGGAAATGCCGCGCGGCGGCAACAGCTGGCCCTCGAGCGCACGACGGCCGTTGTGTTGCGTGCCCACGACACCAGCTCGCTGCGTTCGCAAGCGCGGCGGTACGTCGTTTGCGACCTCAATGGGCTCGCAATCGGCGCGTGAGCCGGCGTTCAGAACGAGGGGGCGTGTGGGACCGATTCGACCTGCGACTCGAGACGACATCCCTCAGATTGCCGCCCTTCGGAGTCGAGTCTTCTCGTGGCGGCGGAAAGATTCGGCAGAGGCGCGCGAGACCGCGTTGCAGCGAGTCTTCTTCGACAACCCGTTCTGTGACGAGAGGCTTCCGTCGCTGGTATGCGAGAACGACCGTGGCGGCATCCTCGGCTTCATCGGAGTGTCGGCGCGGAGGCTGCGGTGGCAGGGCGCGGAAGTGTGCGCGGCGGTGTCCCACGGGTTCATGGTGGACCCGGAGTCGCGAGGCGTGGTGGGCCTGCGACTGTTGCAGCGGCTCCTCGACGGCCCGCAGGACATCACGTTCGCCGACTCCCCGAACCAGATGGCGCGACGGCTCATGGAGCACCTGGGCGGCGTCACCGCACCCCACGACAGCCTGTTCTGGGTCCGGCCGCTCAGGCCCGTGCGCTACATGCTCGGCCAGGTCCGTAACGGCGGCCTGCTGTTCTCGGCCCGGCTCCTGGTTCGTCCGGTCGCTAGCGCCATCGACGCGCTGGCCGCCCGGTATGCGCACAGCCCCTTCTACGTGAAGGACCCCGGGAGCCGCGAGGAGCCGCTGACGGCGGCCGACCTGGTGCGGTGCCTGTCGGAGCTGGGCAGCGTCTGCTCGCCCAGTCCCTCCTACAGCGAGGCCGCGTTGAGCTGGCTCCTTGGCTCGCTCGGGCGAGGGCCGCGGGCCGCCGCGCTGCGGCAGGTGCTCGTGCGATCGAGCGCCGGCGAGGAGATCGGCTGGTACATCCGATTCACCAATCGCCGCGGCACGAGTGAGGTGGTGCAGATGGGCGCCCGGAAGGATCGCTACGCCAGCTTGCTCGATCACGTCTTCCACGCCGCCTGGCACGAGGGGTCCGTGGCTGTCTCGGGTCGGGTCCAGCCGCCGTTTCTGGAAACGCTGGGTCAGAAAGGCTGCGTCTTCTCGACCAACGGACCGCCCGTGCTGCTGCACTCCCGTCAGACCGAGCTGCTACGCGCCATTCAGGGGGGCCGCGCGTTCCTGTCGCGCTTGGAAGGGGAGTGGTGGATGAGTCATCTCAGCGAGGGGTAGCGGCGCGTTTTCGAGGTCGCTCACTCGGCCTGCGAGGGGAAGGGCGGGCCGGGTGCCGAACGCACGGCCTCCAGGTCGTGCTTGCCACTCGCCAGGAGGGGAAGGGCAGCGCGGACTTCGACGCGCGCCGGCTGGAGGTAACGGGGAAGCTCGCGGCCGTAATACGCCTGGAGCCGCTCGAGCGACCCCTGCTCGGCGAGAACCACGTAGGCGACGATGCGCTCGCCGCGCGCCTCGTCGGGCTCCCCGACGACCACGGCGTCCGCCACCTCGCCCGACGCGTACAGCACGCCGAGAATCTCGTCCGGGCCGACGCGATATCCCATGGTCTTGATGATCCGGTCTCTCCGCCCTACGAAGTACAGGAACCCCTGGTCATCGCGACGCACGAGGTCACCCGAGAAAACGACACGGTCCGTGTCGGAAGGCGGGGCGCCAGATGGTCGCAACGGATTGGGGCGGAACACCCGCGCGGTGAGCTCCGGATCGTTCCAGTAGCCCAGGGTCACGGTGGGGCCGCGGTACACCAGCTCGCCGATCTCGCCAGGCGGTGCCGGGGTGCCGTCCTCCAGCAGCACGTAGGCCTCTCCGCCGGGAATGGCGCGGCCCATCGAATCGGGCCGGCGGTCGAGCTCCGCGGGTGGGAGATAGGTGCAGCGCAGCGCTTCGGTCAGACCGTACATCAGGTAGAGCTGCGCCCCGGGCTGGGCGCGGCGCAGCGCGCGCACCGTTTCGATGGGCAGGTGTCCGCCGGCGTTGGTCATCACCCGCAACCTGGGGAGTGGCGCCTCGACGAGCGCCGGCACGCGCAATAGCCGGTTCCACAGCGGCGGCACGGCCGCGAGCACGGTGACGCCCTCCGTGCGGACCGACTCGATCATCTGCTGGGGAAGCGGGGACCGCTCGACGACGAGCGCCGCCCCGGCGCCCACGGCGCACAAGAGCTGACCCACGCCGTAGACGAAGCTGAACGGCAGGAGGCTCGCGAGCCGGTCCACGTCCGTCAGGCCGAGGTAGGAGACGACCACGCTCGTCAAGGCCCAGAGGTTTGCGTGACTCACGACCACGCCCTTCGGGAGGCCGGTGGACCCGGACGTGTACACGATCTGGGCCATATCGCTCCCGAGCCGCTGGACCGGCGCAAGCGGTTCGCCGCCCGGGCGGACCTCGCTCGCATCGAGGACGCCCGCCGCCGTCGAGAGCCGACGCGGCTGCCGCGCGAGCACGTCCCCCGTCGTGATCAGACAGCGGGCACCCGAGTGCGCGAGCACGTGCTCGATCTGGCGCGGGCGGAGCGCCTCGTTCGCAACGACGGCGATCGCACCCGCGGCCAGCGTGCCGAAGTACGCGGCGGCGGCGTCCCGACCACGCTCCAGCAGGATCGCGACGCGGTCGTCGGCCCTGACGCCGGCGGCCCGGAGCGCGGCACCGATCGCTGCCGCGCGCTCCCGCAGGGCGGTGTAGGTGACGGTGCTGCCGCGCTCTACGACGGCGGGCCGGTCGCCGTGCCGCCCGGCGGTATCCCACAAGAGGAGCGCGGCATTGCGGGGGGAGGGGGGCGACACGCCCGGCGCTCCGACATCGATGGACAGCGAGCACTCCCGGTGAATGGCTTTGTCGCGGTATTGCAACGAGCGTACCAAGGGACCCCGCCGGTTGCGCCGCGGTGCGCGTCTACACCAGACGGCGGCACGACGCGCGTTGCGCGGGCGCGACAGGGGTGTGCAACACGACACCTCGAGGCGGTCCGAAGACGTTGGCAGTTCGTCCGATAACCGGTGTCGGGACCATGACAGCCGGCGTCCGGGCGGACGCCATTCCGAGGGCTCGAACCTTGCAATCGGAGACGTCCGGCGAGCCGGAGACGACGTTTTCCCCGAGCATGCGAGGTGCGGTGGCCACGACAATCGTAGACCGGCTGGAGCTCGATGCGGCTGCCGAGACTCGACGGATTGCGGAAGCGCTCCGGGTCCAGGTCGGGCAGACGCTGCGGCGCGCCGGGATCGTCGTCGCGATGAGCGGCGGCGTGGATAGCTCGGTGTGCGCAGGCCTCGCCGTGCAGGCGGTGGGCTCCCGGCACGTGCTCGGGCTCGGCCTGCCCGAGCGGGAGTCGGACCCCCAGAGTCTCGCGCTCGCGCGCGACTGGGCGGAGCGTCTCGGGATCGAGTTCCTGGCCGAGGACGTCACCGCCATTCTCGAGGCGTGCGGATGCTACGAGCGGCGGGATGCGGCCGTACGCCGCCTCGTCCCCGAGTACGGTCAGGGCTGGCGCTCCAAGTTGGTGCTCGACGGCGGCGGCCTCGATTCCGACCGGCTCAACGTGTGCTTTATCGCGGTGCAGCCGCCGGGCCAGGACGTGCGCAAGGTCCGCCTGCCCGCGCGTGAGCTGCGCGAGATCGTAGCCGCCACGAACTTCAAGCAGCGCATCCGGACCATGCTGGCGTACCACCACGCCGACCGGTTGAACTATGCGGTGGTCGGTACGCCCAACCGTCTCGAGTACGACCAGGGCTTCTTCGTGAAGGGCGGGGACGGGCTCGCGGACGCGAAACCGATCGCCCACCTGTATAAGAGCCAGGTCTACCAGCTGGCCGAGTTCCTGGGGGTGCCGGTCACCATCCGGGCGCGCACGCCCACCACCGACACCTACTCGCTGCCTCAGACGCAGGAGGAGTTCTTCTTCTCGCTCCCGCTCGGCACGCTGGACGTAGTGCTGCAGGCCCGGAACAAGGGGCGCAGTGCGGCCGCGGTCGCGGCGGAGCTGGGGTACCGGCCCGAGCAGATCGAGCGCGCTTACCGTGAGATCGAGCACAAGCGCGCCGTCACACGTCCGCTCCATCTCACGTCCCTGCTGGTCGCGCCGGTTCCGGACGTCGGAGGGAACGCCTGATGTGCGGCATCGCCGGGATCGCTCGCCGACGCCCCGTGGGCGTCTCCGCTGAGCTCCTGGAGCGGATGGCCGGCGCCATCCGACACCGCGGCCCCGACGGCTTCGGGCTGCACGCGGACGAACGGGTGGGCCTCACCAACGTTCGGCTGAGCGTGATCGACCTGGCGCGCGGCGTGCAACCCATGACGAACGAGGACGGCAGCGTCTTCATCGTCTACAACGGCGAGATCTTCAACCACCTCGCGCTGCGCGGCGAGCTGGAGGCCCGCGGGCACCTGTTCCGCACCCGGAGCGACACCGAGGTCCTGGTGCACGCCTACGAGCAGTGGGGCGAGCGGATGCTGGAGCGCCTCAACGGCCAGTTCGCGTTCGCGATCTACGACCGTCGGGCGGGGTCCGTGTTTCTCGCGCGGGATCGCTTCGGCATTCTGCCGTTGTACTACACGGAGCGCGGCGGCGACCTGTATTTCGCGTCTGAGGCGAAGGCCCTGCTGGCGACCGGCGAGGTGGAGCGCGCGCTCGACCCGGAGGGGCTGGACGAGGTGTTCACGTTCTGGGCGGCGCGTGCTCCCCGCACCCCCTTCCGGGGGATCCGCGCGCTCGAGCCCGGCTGCTGCGCGCGGTGGCAGGACGGGCGCCTGACGATGCGGCGCTACTACGCGCTCGAGTACGCCGAGGCGGCGGCCGAGCCGGCGGACGCGCTCGACGCGCTCGACGAGCTGCTGCGCTCGGCGGTGCGGCTGCGCCTCCAGGCGGACGTGCCGGTCGGCGGGTACCTGAGCGGCGGCATCGATTCGAGCATCGTGTGCGCGCTCGCGGCGGCGGGCTCGACGCACGCGCTGCGGACCTTCTCGGTGACCTTCGAGGACCCCGCGCTCGACGAGAGCGGGTACCAGCTGGCGGTCGCGACCGATGTGCGGAGCCACCACGCGGTGCAGCGGATCGGGTGCGGTGACATCGCGCGCGTGTTCCCGGACGTCGTCCGCCACACCGAGACGCCGCTCGTCCGCACGGCGCCCGCCCCGCTATACCTGCTGTCGCGGATCGTCCGGGAGCAAGGCATCAAGGTGGTGCTCACCGGGGAGGGGTCGGACGAGGTGTTCCTTGGTTACGACCTGTTTAAGGAGACCATCATCCGGCTCTTGTGCCGGCGGCGGCCGGAATCGCGCTGGCCTCCGCGCCTGCTCGACGGGCTGTATCCAGGAATCGCGCCCGCATCGGGGAAGGGCGATTTCTGGCGCGGCTATTTCATGACCGCCGGCTCCGCCGACGATCTGCTGTTCTCGCACCTGCCGCGGTTCCACCTGACCGCCCGCATCAAGGACTTCTACTCGGCCGAGTTCCGCGCGGGGCTCGGGCCCTTCGACCCGCTGGCCGAGCTGCGCGCCCGGCTGCCGGCCGGGTTCGCCGCGTGGTCGCCGCTGGCGCGGGCGGCCTACCTCGAGATGACGACGCTGCTCTCGTCGTATCTGCTCAGCTCGCAAGGCGATCGGATGGCGATGGCGCATGGGGTCGAGGCCCGCGTCCCGTACCTCGATCACCGACTATTCGAGTTCGCGGCCGCACTTCCCGCGCGCAGCAAGCTACGCGGCTTGCGGGAGAAAGACATTCTGCGCCGCTGGGCCACCGGGCTCTTGCCCCCGGCCGTCACCCGCCGGCGCAAGCAGCCGTACCGTGCGCCGGACGTGCCGGCGTTCTTCGCCGGGCGACCGCCGGAGTACGTCGAGGCGCTGCTCGACCCTGCGAGCCTCTCGCGCACCGGAATCTTCAATCCGCGGGCCGTGGCGGGATTGGTGCGACGCTGCCGCGCCGGCCGCGCGGAGGGATTCCGCGAGAGTCAGGCGCTCGTGGCGATTGTTTCGACCGAGTTGTGGCACCGGGAGTTCCTCGGCGCGCCCGCCGGGGTCGCGGCGGGAGGCGGCGCCTCAGAGATCTCCCGGGTGCCGCCGGCCGCTGTGGAAGCCCCCGTCGCGGCGTGACGTATTGACTGGAAGGTGAGGACAATGAGCGACGAAACACCAGATCTCACTGCGGCGGCGATCGTGGAGCGCACACGGGCCTATGTGCGCGACAACTTCTTGTACATGCGCCCCAACTGGCCGCTGCGGGAGAACGACGCGCTGCTCGGGATGGGCGTGATAGACTCGATCGGGGTGATCGAGCTCGTGGAGTTCGTGCAGCGGGAGTTTGGGTGCTCCATCGCGGAGGACGAGATCACCGAGGGAAACCTTGGCTCGCTCGGCGCCATCGCTCGGTTCGTGCACGGCAAGCGGAACGGCAAGGGAGGCACCGTACGGCCGCACCAGACCGCCTGACTACGGAGGCCGCGCGTGTACCGTTCTCAGCTCCTCGGCCGGCTCCGCCGCATGCCCGACCGGCTGCTGCACGCGTCGCGGCGGCGCGCTGCGCTCGTCGCCCTCGCCGCCCACCAGCCGCTCCGGTCGGTGCTCGTGGTGTGCAACGGCAACATCTTCCGCAGCCCGTTCGCGGCGGCCGTCCTGAACCGCGCGCTCGAGCGGAGCGGCGTGGCGGTGGACTCGGCCGGGTTCATCGGACCGGGCCGACCCTCGCCGGCCGACGCCGTGGTGGTTGCCGCGCGCCGCGGCATCGATCTGCGTGGGCACCGCTCCCAGCTCCTCATGCCTGACCTGGTGCGCGCCGCCGACGTCATCCTCGTCATGGACGCGGCGCAGCGCCGCACGATCTGTGAGCGCTTCGGCGCTTCCCCGCAGGACGTGCTGCTGCTCGGTGACTTCGACCCGGCGCCAATCGAGACCCGGGCGATTGAGGACCCCGTGGAGCAGGGGCCGCACGTGTGCGAGGTCGTGTACGGTCGGATCGAGCGCTGCGTGGGCGCGCTCGTGCGGGGGCTGCGTTCCGTCGCGATGAAGTGATCCAGGCCTCACCGAGCGGAATCGAAGAAGCGAGCGATCGCTCGCGCCGCCGCCAAGGCGCCGCTCCCGAGGCGCTCCCCCACGCGCCGCGGGCTTTTCGCGACGGCAAGCCCTCGACGCGCGTTGTCGCGCGACACGCGCGCGTGGTCGTACGCGACCCGATGGAACGCAACCTCCCGCGACGCGCGGTCCACCACCGCATACGCCGCTCGCGGATCGGAGTCCCGCGGCTGGCCGACGCTGCCCGGATTGATGAACCAAAACGAGCCCGGCGTGAGGCGCAGCGCGGCCCCGATGTGTCGCACGACGCCGTCTGGGCCGATCTCGACGGCGCCCGGTCGGTGGGTGTGCCCGGTGCAGCAGATCTCGAGGTGCGGGTCGAAGCGCCGCAGCTCGAGGCACACCTCGTGAAACCCCGCGCGGCCGCGCACCCGGCCGACCGGGTCTCCGAGCATCGAGTGCATACAGATGACGCCATCGGCGGGGCGCAGCTCGCCCGGTAGCGCCGCCAGATAGGCGAGCTCGGCGGGCGAAAGCGCGTCCCTCGTCCACTCGATCGCCCGGCGGGCGAGCGGCCCGCAATGATCGACGGACAGCACACCGCAGGTCATCAGGTCGTGGTTCCCGTGGACGCCACGGATGCTGCGGGCTTGCACCAACGCCAGGGTCTCGCTGGGGAAGCTGTTGTAGCCGACCAGGTCGCCCAGGTGGACGATGTCGTCGACGCCGCAGGTGTCGATGTCGGCGAGCACGGCCGCCAGGGCGGCGACGTTCGCATGGATGTCGGAGACGATCGCGAAGCGCATGGGATCGCCGGGTTCACGGCATAGGCGGTGCCACGGGGACGGGTCTTGCCGTGCGCACCCGTTGCGGCCGCGCTACTGCAGCCACGCGACACCGCCAGCCGAGTCGCTCTCCCGGTGACGGGCACACGCGTTGCACTACGAGAGTGGCGTGACGAGCCACCACTTTACCGTCGACGTGGAAGAGTACTTCCAAGTCTCGGCGTTCGAGCGACACGTGCGCTACGCGGATTGGGACAGCTTCGAGTCCCGCGTGAGCGGGAGCGTCGCCCGGCTGCTCGACCTGCTCGCCCGATCGCAAGCGCGCGCGACGTTCTTCGTGCTCGGCTGGGTCGCGGAGCGGCACCCCGGGTTGGTGCGTCGCATCGCGACGGCGGGGCACGAGATCGCGTCGCACGGCTGGGATCACGCGCGGGTGACCGAGCAGTCGCCCCTCGCGTTCCGCGACTCGATTCGCCGGTCGAAGATCTTCTTGGAGGATCTCGCCGCGGCGCCCGTCGTTGGATTCCGGGCGCCGAGCTTCTCGATCGTACCGGGCCGCGAATGGGCCCTGGATGTGCTGATCGAGGAGGGGTATCGATACGACTCGAGCCTGTTCCCGGTGCGACGCCCCGGCTACGGCTACGCCAACGGCCGACGCGATCCGCACTGGCTGCGCCGCCCCACGGGACGGCTTGCTGAAGTGCCGCCGGCCACACTGCGGCGCTGGGGCGCCCAGGTGCCTGCAGGCGGCGGCGCTTACTTCCGGCTGCTGCCGTACGGCGTTGTACGTGCGGCGCTGCGGGACTGCGAGCGTCGCGGCGTGCCCGGCACGTTCTACATCCATCCGTGGGAGCTCGATCCCGAGCAGCCACGACTCGACGTGCCGTGGCTCACGCGCGTCCGGCACTACGGCGGCCTGGGCCGGACGCTCCCCCGGCTCGAGCGCCTGCTCGACGAGTTTCCCTTCACGGCCGTCGCCGATACGGTGGCCCGCCTGTGATATCGGTCGCTCTGCTCAACGGGCACGAGTCGGCATGGGACGCGTTCGCGGCGTGCACCGCGGACAGCACGTTCTGCCATCTCTCGGGATGGCGCCGCGTCATGACCGACGTCCTCGGCCACGCCTGCCATTACCTGTCGGCGAGCGACGAGGACGGAGTCTGCCGCGCCGTGCTCCCGCTGGTGCGTGTGCGCAGCCCGTTGTTCGGTGACTACCTGGTGTCGATGCCGTTCCTCAACGCGGGTGGACCGGTCGGCGCCCCCGACGGCGTCGCGGCGCTGGTGGAGCACGCGGCAACGCTCGCCCACCGGCTCGGTGTCGATCTCCTCGAGCTCCGCGCGCGCCAGTCCCTGCCCGGCGACCTGCGCACGCGCCAGCTCCTGCCGGCGCCGTTGCGTGTGTCGTCGCGCAAGATCACGTTGCGCCTCGATCTCCCCGACTCGGCCGGCGCTCTGTGGGAGCGGTTCGACGCGAAGCTCCGCACTCAGATCCGCCGCCCACAGAAGGAAGGGCTCGAGGCCCGCTTCGGCCCCGATCAACTCGACGCGTTCTACGAGGTTTTCGCCATCAACATGCGCGCCCTCGGGACGCCGGTGCTGCCCCGCCGCTTCTTCGAGCGGATCGCGGAGCGGTTCCCGCGCGTCGTCGTGTTCGGGGCCGTGTATCGCGCGGCACAGCCGCTCGCCGCGGGATGCGGCTTCGTGTGGCGCGAAGAGTTCGAGATGACGTGGGCGTCGTCGCTGCGTGAGTACAATCGACTCGCGCCCAACATGCTGCTGTACTGGTCGTTCCTGGAGCACGTGATCGGCCGTGGCGTACGGGTGTTCGACTTCGGCCGCTGCACGCCCGGCGGCGGCACGCACCGCTTCAAGCAGCAGTGGGGCGCGGCGGACGTCCCGCTCCCCTGGCTGCAATGGTCGTCCCGCGCCGTCGCCGCGACCCCGTCGCCCGACCGGCCGGCGTTCAGAGTCGCCTCCGCGGTGTGGCGGCACCTGCCGCTCGCCGTGACGAACCGCATCGGCCCGCTCCTCGCCCGACAGTTGCCATGACCGTTTGCCCCGTACAAGAGACGCCGGCGGCACTCGGCAGGACGTCCCGCGCGTGGCCCTGGCACCAGCTGCCGGTCCACTCGCCCGTGGCGCTCCGGGCGGCCTGGCGCAGCGCGCGACTGGGCCTCGGGGCGGGCGAGGATTCACGGCCTCGGGTGCGGGCGCTGGTGCGTGTCCTGTACCAGGCGGACGATGCCGTGCTGCTCGGGAGTGGCACCCAGGCGTTGACGCTTGCGCTGCGTGCGGCCGCGACGACGCTGGGGGGGCCGCAGATCGTCGCCCTCCCGGCCTACGCCTGTTACGACGTCGCGACGGCGGCGGTGGCGGTGAACGCGCGCATCGCCCTCTACGACGTGAACCCGGCCACGCTGGCTCCCGACCTGGCCTCGCTGACGGCGACGCTGGCGGAGGGGGCACGGATCGTCGTGATCGCGCCGCTCTACGGCATGCCGGTGGACTGGGACGCGATCGAGCAATGCGTGGCGGCGTTCGGCGCGCTGGCCATCGAGGACGCCGCGCAGGGGCACGGCGCCTCTTGGCGCGGCCGTCCACTCGGCAGTCTGGGCCGCCTGAGCGTGCTGAGCTTCAGCCGGGGGAAGGGGTGGACCGCAGGACGGGGGGGAGCGCTGCTCGTGCGGGGGGACGTGCCCGTGGTGGACGGCACGCCGCCCGAGTGCGGAACCATGGGCGAGGTGACCGTCGCGCTGACGGCGCTCGCCCAATCGGCGCTCGGACGGCCGGAGACGTACGGGCTGCCGGCGGCCATTCCGTGGCTGCATCTCGGCGAGACCCGCTATCGCGAGCCCGAAGAGCCACGCGCCATGAGCCGGACGGCCGCTGGGTTGCTCGAGCGCACCCTTCCGCTGGCGACGCGTGAGGCCGAGGCCCGCCGCGTCAACGCCGCCGCATTGCTCGGCCGCCTGGGCTCGCGCTCCGATGCCCGCCGGATCCTGCCGCCTTCGGGCGGGACGCCGGGATTCCTGCGGCTCCCCATGCGGCTCGCCCGCGGGCTCGACGGGTTCGCCGATCCGGTCCTGGCGCGTCGCCTGGGCGTGGCGGCGGGGTATCCGAGCACCCTGGCCACGCTCCCGCCGCTCCGGAGGCGCCTGGTCCGAGCGGGTCGCTGGGCGGGAGCTGAGGAGCTGGTTCGGGAGCTCGTCACGCTGCCCACGCATTCGTTCGTCAGCGAAGGAGATCGTGACGGGCTGGTGCGGCTGCTCGGGCTCGGCGACTAGGCCCGCGGCAGGAGCACAGTCGGTAGCCGCAGGGAAGGGAGGAGCAGATATCGTGACACCCGGGGAGACCATAGTGAATGCTGTCGCGCGAGTGACGCCGTGGAGCGTTAAGAGATGGCTGCGACAGATGCAGACCGCCTATGTGCGCAGAGTACACGCGTTCTTGCCGAGCGACCTGCAGGCCGCCCTGCGCCAACTCGGCATTGCGGGCGGCGATGTACTGATGGTCCACAGCTCGTTCGCCGCTTTCCAAGGCTTCCGGGGGAGCCCCGCCGACGTGATCGCCACATTGAAAGCCGTCGTTGACCTTGAAGGGGTGCTGATCATGCCGACGCTGCCTTTTAGTGGGAGCGCGGTCGAATACGCCATCCAAGATCCGATCTTCGATGCGCAGCGCACGACATCGCGGATGGGTCTGATCACTGAGGTGTTTCGGCGGTCATCGGGGGTGCTCCGTAGCTTGCATCCCACGCATTCGGTTGCCGTCTGGGGCGGGCGTGCGAAGGAGCTCGTGTGCGATCATCACTTGGCCCGAACCCCGTGCGGTGCTGACACGCCGTACGGGCGACTGATGGACCTCCGAGGCAAGATTCTCTTTCTGGGCGTGCCGACGAGCACGATGACATTCTTCCACTTCGTTGAGGAAGCACTTGAGCCTCAGATGCTGATTCCCGTGTTTGAGCCAGGCGAGTACGCGCTGCGGTTTCGCACGGCTACGGGTGAGATTCGGGTTGCGAAGATGCGGTTGTTCTCGCTGCGACTCGCCGGTCACCGAGACGACGCTCCCCTTATCGCCGAGCTGAAACGGCGCGGGTGGTGGCGCGAACGACGGCTCGGCCGACTGCGGATGATCCTCCTCGAGGCGCACGACGTATACGCGGCTGCGAGTGATCTCGCCCGGCGTGGCGTGTTGTGTTATGACTTCCGCTGACCTCGTTGCTGCCTCGTCACACTCGTCGCATCATGGGTCGGAGTCAGGCACAGGGGGCTCGGGCACGGCTGTTGCGACACGGCCCAAGCGTGAAACAATCCTTCGCGGGGATCGACGCGGACGCGGGCCTGCGGAGCGATCTGGACCTCCTCGTCCTGGATGTTGCAACGTTCCAGGCGTGGGAGCGATTGCTCTTTGTCGGCTGGGGTGACGCGTGGATTGCGGAGGAGGCCTGGCGTCGCTGGGATGGCATTTCGGAACCTCCCCCGCCCGGCTTCGCCGAGGCGCTCTAGCAGGCGGGGTTCCAGGCGCCGGAGGAGTCGGGAACGACGCGTCGCCCTTCTTGCGGGTGAAGCGCTCCTCCTGGGCCGCGGCGACGATCTTCCCATCATGCACCAAGCAGGCCGCGCTGTCGTGATAGAAGGCCGAAATGCCGAGCACGTAGTCGTGCGTCAGGGTTCGGGAACTCACAGTGCCGACCCTCCCTCGCAAGTGGTGGGCTACCGGGGCGGAGCGCCGCGGCCAGGCGTCATAGGTCGCCACGTCTTGCATACCGAGTGCCGCCCCACGGCATAGCCTCAAAGGGTCGCATTGTTGCGCGCGCGTGACAGCCCGCGCTGCACTGGCCCCGACTCAGGAAGGGTTCGGATCCGCCGCCGCTACTGGCTCTCGGCGCCGCGACAGCAGCCGCGCGTACAGCTCTGCATACCGCCCGACCATGCGGGTGACGTCGTACTCCGCCGCGGCGCGCGCCTGCGCGCTCGTGCCCAGCCGGCGGGCTTCGAACGGCTGGGTGAGGAGCCGGTGGATCGCGTCGGCCAACGACGCAGGATTGCCGGGCGGGACCAGCAGGCCGGCGGCGCCTCCGGCGAGCGCTACGGGAACGTCGCCCACCGCGCTCGCCACGATCGGTCGGGCCGCAAACATCGCTTCGAGCAGGGCGAGGGGCAGGCCCTCCGACAGCGACGGCAGGACGAACAGGTCCGCCGCGGCCAGAACATTCGCGATGTCTTGACGCAGGCCGAGGAGATGTAGGCGCGTCGCGAGCCCGGCGTCCGCCGCCTGTCGCTCGAGCGTAGCGGCCAGGTCACCCCGGCCGGCAATCGCGACGTGCAGTCGCGGCTCGATCGCGCCGAGCCGGGCCACCGCGTCGAGCAGGACGGCGTGTCCCTTCACCGGATAGAGGTTCCCGACCGCGACCAGCAGGCGATCGCCGTCGGACAGGGCGAGCTCGGCGCGCAACGTCGATTGCGTCACGGGCGTGAACCGCACGCCGTTGGCGATTGTGGTGATCCGTGCGGGCCGGAGCCAGAGATCGTGGCTCAGACGAGCGGCGAGTGGCTGGGACACCGCCACGAGCCGTCCGCTCGCGGCGACCGCGGCGCGCAGGGCGAGGCGGCGTCGCAGCCGTTCCGCGTAGTAGCGGCCGCCATGCATCGTGATGAGATGTGGTATGCCGGCGCGCCGGGCGGCCCAGGCGCCGTACACGGCCGTGTTGAACTCGTGACTGTGCGCGAGATCGATGCGGTGGCGACGGAACGCTGCCGCGAGGAAGCCGGCGAGGCGCGGCGAGACAGCATAGTCGTGCCGGAAGTACTCCACGGTGACTCCGGCTGCACGGAGCTCGCGACCGAGCCACCCTTCGCGGTCCGCGGGGAGGAAGGCCACACCTGGGCAACCGCTCCGGACGAGCTCGCCCGCGAGCTGCGCCAGCATCCGCTCCGCTCCCCCTGGCCCGTCGGTGTCGCTCAAATGCGCGACGCGCGTGCCGCGCAGGGGCAGGAGGTCGTCGGGAATCACCCGGAGCGCGCCTGTCCGCGGCGCGGGTGCAGGCCGGCTGCCCAGGCCTGGAACGCGGCGCTCGAGATCGATGCCGGGACGTTTACGCGCGGCAGGGCCCAAGGGTCGTGGCGGGCGCCCACAAGGCCGTAGTCGAGCGTGACGGCGCCGTGATACCCGGCCTTGCGGACCGCGTCGCGGACGCGAGCGTCCCAAATGCCGTACGGATACGCGAACAGCACGGGCTCGACACCGGCGCGCACGCGAATCGCCTCGCGGCTCGCCACGATCTCGCGTTCGAACTCCCCGTCGTCGAGGCGGGTGAGGGTGCGATGCGTGGCCGAGTGGACGCCGATCTCGAGCCCCCCCCCGGCGGCGGCCGCCGCGATCGCGTCCCATCCCGCCGGGCGGTGCGACGCGGGGAACCCGGCCGGCGTCGCGAGCGAGAGCGCGGACGTGATGCTCTGGGCGTCCCCCTTCAGCTCGGTCAGCCAGCGCTCGCGGTCGGGCGGTGCGGTGTGGCGCGCGAGGTCGGGGTGATCCCACCAGAACGCGTCCCGGCGGTCAGGGCGATCGGCGACCACGAACACTGTTGCCGGCACGCGGAGATCGTGGAGCAGGGGCCAGGCGTGCGCGAACACGCCGTCGTAACCGTCGTCGAAGGTGAGCGCCGCCGTGCCGCGCAAGCGTTGAGCGCCCCGCAATCGCGCGACGAGCTCCGCCAACGGTACGATCGCGTACCGGCGCACGAGCCAGTGGACCTGTTCCGCGAATCGCTCGAATGAGAGATGCACGCCGGCGTCGCCGACGACGCGCGCGTTGCGGGGCGGCAACACGTTATGGTAGCAAAGAATAACGCCGGCGGCGCGCCAGCGCCGCATCAGGGCGGGGACGCCGAGCGTCACGAGGCCGGTATAGAACGCTGAGCGGAGCATGAACTTTGCAGATATAAGACCCGCCACGATCGTGAAGCAAGCGCCGTGCCAGTTGTGGCGCCCTTTCGACACTGGTTTCGCGACGGGCGTGCGTTCTATGTTCGAACACACGATTCCCGCCGCGATCGCCAGTCGCTCTGCGCTCGTCATCGTACCGCGCGCGCCGTGCATGAAATACGAGGGGAGAGTATTCCGGCTTCGGCCGTGACCATGCTTCGCAGAACCGCTTCGCGCGCACGACCCACGCGCCCGTGGGTCCGCGCGCAGTTGGCTGTGGCCGCCGCAGCCGGCTGCTTGACCTGCCGCGACACTACGGTTACGCCCCCGCCGCCATCAGACCGCGTCGTCGCCATTGCCGTGGTCCCGTCGGTCGCGGACCTGTCTCCCGGTCAGACGCAGGCGTTCACCGCGCGCAGCGTCACTGCCGCGGAAGACACGATCCCCGGGGCGACGGTCGAGTGGCGCGCGAGCGGCGGGACGATCACGCAAGACGGCGTCTATACCGCCGGCCCCGATCCGGGGGACTACAGCGTCACGGCGACCAAGGTGGGCGGAGGACCGTTGCCCGGCCGCGCGGGGGTCCACGTGTTCCGGCGCGTCCTCGCCATGCTTCGCGTGCAGCCCGACACGGCGACCCTGCCCATTGAGGGATCCTGGCCGCTGAGTGCCACGGCGTACGACTCTGCGGGAAACGCCCTCCCGACAGCGGTGATCACGTGGGCGAGCGGCAATCCGGCGATCGCCCTCGTGGACGGCGGCGGCGTCGTGACCGCCGTGGCGCCGGGCGCCGCGACAATCACGGCCTCTTCGCAGGGCCGCACCGACTCGGCGCTGATCCAGGTCGTGCAGCCGGGAACCGGGCCGTGGCCCAATGAGCCGTCGGGATTCAGAGTGATCTCGGATCAGCCGTGGGCTTTCCTCGTGTCGCTCGGCTGGTCGGTCCAGTTCGGCGTCGGTGCGCTCGGCACCGACCCGACTGCGCCGCTTTCTCCCCCAAGTGTGCTGCGAATGGCCTATCCGGTGGGCTTCGAGGGTGGCACGGCCCCCGGGACGCTGGTGCACGAACTGGGTGGGGTGCGGCAGCTGTACGGTGGGATCCGGTGGAAGGTGAGCGACCCCTGGCAGGGCCACGCCAGCAGCGTCAACAAGATTCAGTACGTGTTCACGAACGGGCATGGGAGCATGTTCCTGGGGATGTACGGGCCGCCAGGCGGTCCATACGAGCTCCGTGCGTTCCCGGTGTTCAGCACGTCGTCCGACGCGTGGCTCGTGCCAAATGTGAACCACATCCCGGTCACCTTGGGCGTGTGGCACAACGTCGAATGGCTCATCGCCTACAACACGACCGACGATCCACCGAACGGGATCTGTCGGTGGTGGCTCGACGGCAAGCTGATAGGCGACTACCACGACGTCCGCTATCCGCCGGAGGGTCTCACATGGTACAAACTTGCACCCGTGTGGGGCGGTGTCGGCGACGCGAAGCGCGAGCTCGATTATTTTTGGTACGACCACGTGCACATAAGCGGCCGGTAGGCGCCCGCGTCGATCGCGCTTCCACGGCCACGTGATCTATATCACGCGCGGCCCGGCTTGCTGTTTTTCGTAACTCCGCTAATTGCACAAGAATACAGCCCGCACGCGCGGTCTGCGGTGTACGCGACCTCCCGTTCGTCCACTTAGCTTGCACCACTTGCGGCCCTAACCCGCCTCTTGCTACTGTGGCCGCACGCGCGGCGGGGCCTTCGAGTCCAACACCCGCCGGGCGTTGCGGGAGTTACCCGCAGCAAGCCAAGTGACGCTGCTCAGAGCAAAGCCGTCGAAAGACGGTGACGCAGAGCTACGGGACTAAGGCGAGCGAGCGCTCGCGACGTCCGCCGGGCCGCCAGCGATTCGACAGAGCGTCGAAGCTGGCGGTCTTTTTTTGACCATTGGTGTGGTGGGAGCGCAACAGAATATGCCGTTCGCGTTCAAGCTGTCTCGGCGTCTTGCTCGAATCCGATGCACCGCGTTCGTGCTTGCGACCGCGGCGCTCGCCGCGTGTGAGAAATCGAGCCCGAGCGTCACCGGGCTTCCGCAGCCGGTGTCGCAGGTGGTCCAGATACTCGTCTCCCCAAATGCCATCCTGCTATTCCCAACGCAGAGCCAGCAGTTCGCCGCCTACGCTCGCACAGCCGCGGGTGACAGCACCACCGTCGCCGTCACGTGGAGCGCCACGGCCGGCACGATCTCGCCCTCCGGGCTGTACACGCCCGGACCGGCGGGGGGTGTGTACGAGGTCAGGGCGACGGCAACTCAAGGCGGGCCGAGCGGCGTAGCGAGCGTGACGGTGAGCGACGGCCCGCCCCCGTCGTCCGGGAGCTGGCCGAATGAGCCCGCGGGCTTCTCGCTGATCAGCGACTACGGCTTTGGCGACGTCATCCCGGTGACCAACGATCCGATCGCGCTCGGCAGCTCGGGCTGGCAGGCGCAGTGGAATACCGCCGGCAACGGCACGCTCATCGCCGACGCCGGGGCGCCGGTCTCGCTGGGCGGCGTCTATCAGGTGAGGTATCCGATGGGGTTCGTGGACGGCACGGCGCCGTCGACGGTGGAGCATCCGCTCCCCTCCCGCCCCACGGAACTGTACTGGGGCGTCTGGTGGAAGCCGTCGAACCCGTTCCAGAGCGACGCCTCCGGGGTGAACAAGATCGCGTTCATCTGGACGCCGAGCGGGAACACCGATCTGATCTATTTCGATCTCAGTCCCAACCCGTGGCGGATACGGGCGATGGACGATCTGTACGCGGGCGGCGGCCCCGATGCGGGGAAGCGGGATGAGCCGAACGTGACCACGACCGTCATCACGCTGGGCCAATGGCATCGCATCGAGATCTACGTCAAGTACTCCACCGGGGCGAACGCGGACGGGATTCTCAAGTGGTGGGTGGACGGCGTGCTGAACGGCACCTACACGAATCTGAAGATGGTGCAGGACGGGGGGTTCAACTCCGTCAGCTTCTCGCCCACCTACGGGGGCGCGGGGGGCGATGTGAAGACCGAAACGGACTATTACTGGTTCGACCATACCCGTCTCAGCCGGGGGCCGTGAGCGGGGGCCGAGCCACGGAGCAGAGGAGTGGCGCCGGGTCGTAATGACTCGGCTAGCTGTAAATAGAGAACCGTTTTCGCTGTTCAAGAGCAAACCCGTCGAAAGACGGCGACGCAGAGTCACGGGACTAAAGCGATCGACATCGCCAAGTCCGCCGGGCCGCCAGCGAGAGTGCGAATGAACGCTGGCGGCCTTTTTTGCGGCCATGACTGTTGCAGGAGCGCAACACAATGACGTTCATGCATAAGCTGTCGCGCCGACTGGCGATGCTCAAAGACCGAAAGGCCGTCGTCTCGACGGCGGCGCTCGCCGTCGTCGGCATCCTGGCGTGCGAGAAGCCGCTTGTGCTCACCGATCCACCTCCGGACCCAGTTTCGCGGGTCGTCGTCTCCCCCAAGGTCTACACGCTGCGGCAGTACGAAGTCGCTGACTTCGTGGCCGTTGGCCTCACCAGCCGCGGCGACACGGCCAGCTTAGCCGTGAGCTGGAGCGTCACCAGCGGTGGCCTCACGGATACGAGCACGAGTAACGGCCGGCATTACGGGCGGTATCACGCCGGCTCGGACACCGGCAAGGTGAAGGTCGTCGCCACGGGGCATCCGGGAGGAGTCGCCGACACGGCGGTCGTGACCGTGACGCCGGCGCCCGTGACTTCCGTGATGGTCACGCCGACGTCGGCGAGCGTGTTGCAGGGTCAGACCCTGCAACTCACGGCCACGATCAAAGACTCGGCGGGCAACGTGCTGAGCGGGCGCGCGATCACCTGGACGAGCAGCAACTCGGGGGTCGCCACGGTGACCGGGACTGGGCTCGTCACGGGCGTCGGGGCGGGCTCCGCCACTGGCACGGCGACGAGCGAAGGGCAGAGCGGGACCGCGACCATCACGGTGACGGCGCCCCCGCCCCCGCCCCCCCCTCCAGCCGCGCCCGGCGCAGTGACTGATCTCGCGATCGCAGGAGTGACGGACAGTTCTGCCACGCTGTCGTTCACGGAAGTGAGCGATGGCACCGGCCAGCCGGCGAGTTACGACATCCGCTTCGCGGCCGGGACGATCTCCTGGGGCTCGGCGACGTCGGTGACCCAGGGTAGCTGCAAGACGCCCGTCGCTGGGACGAGCGTCGGGTCGAGGCGGACGTGCACGGTACTCGCCCTGTCGTCTTCCACGGCCTACGGGTTCCAGCTCGTCGCCTACCGCGGCACGCTTGGCGCGGACGCGGTGTTTGGTGCGCTGTCGAACACGGTGAGCGGCACGACGGCGGCCGGCGCACCGAAGCCGGTCGCGTCGGTGACCGTGAGTCCGACGTCGGCGAGCGTCACGGTCGGCGGGACCCAGCAGTTCACGGCAACGCTGCGGGACGCGAGCGGGGCCGTCTTGACGGGCCGGACGGTGACGTGGACGTCCACTGCGCTGAACGTGGCGACCGTATCGGCGGGTGGCTTGGTGTCCGCGTTGCTCGCGGGGACCACGACGATCACCGCGACCAGCGAAGGGAAGAGCGGGACCGCGACCATCACGGTGACGGCGCTCCCGCCCCCGCCGTCGGGAAGCTGGCCCAATGAGCCCGTCGGGTTCTCGCTCATCGGCGACTACGGCTTTGGCGACGTCATCCCGGTGACCAGCGATCCGATCGCGCTCGGCAGCTCGGGATGGCAGGCGCAGTGGAATCCCGTCGGGAACGGCACGTTGATCAGCGACGGGGGAGCGGCGTTCTCGCCGTCCGGCGTCTATCAGGTGAAGTATCCGGTGGGGTTCGTCGACGGCACGGCGCCGTCGACGGTGGAGCATCCGCTCTCCACCCGCACCACGGAATTGTATTGGGGCTTCTGGTGGAAGCCGTCGAACCCGTTCCAGAGCGACGCGTCCGGGGTCAACAAGATCGCGTTCATCTGGACGCCGAGCGGCAACACCGATCTGCTGTACTTCGACTTGAGTCCCAACCCGTGGCGCATCCGCTGCATGGATGACCTGTATGCGGGAGGCGGTCCGGACGCGGGTAGGCGGGACGAGCCCAACGTGAACACGACCGTCATCACGCTCGGGCAGTGGCACCGCATCGAGATCTACGTCAACTATTCCAGCGGCTCGAATGCGAACGGGATCGTGAAGTGGTGGGTGGACGGCGTGCTGAACGGGAGCTACACGAACCTGAAGATGGTGCAGGACGGGGGGTTCAACTCCGTCAGCTTCTCGCCCACCTACGGAGGCGCTGGCGGCGACGTCAAGACCGAGACCGACTACTACTGGTTCGACCACACGCGCCTCAGCAAACCGTAACGGCGGGGTGTGACGCACAGCTGTCTCGAGGAGCAGAACGTTTCGGGAGGGTGGTCGGGCCCGCAGCGGGATCCGACCGGCCGTGAACAAATCGTTGCGCTGTTAAGAGCAAAGCCGTCGAAAGACGGTGACGCAGAGTCACGGGACTAAAGCGACGAGCCGTCGCCACGTCCGCCGGGCCGCCAGCGACGCACGAGTCAATGCTGGCGGCCCTTTTCGTTGCCTGCAAACAACCTGTGGACGGAGTGCAACACATGCCCTATCTGTTCAAGTTGTCTCGACGGGTGGCGCGGACACGAGCCGCGTTCATCCTGGCGACCGCGGTCGCGATCGCCGCTGCCTGCGAATCGGAGCGCTTGCTGCCCAGCGGTCCGGAGAAGCCAGAGCTCGCCACGACTGCCGGCGCGGTCGGCACGGTGTCGGACCTGAGCGTGACCGCCGCGAGCGATACGTCGCTCACCGTCGCCTTCACCGCGGTGGGCGACGGCGCGGGATTGCCGGCGAGCTATGACGTTCGCTACGCGGTGAGCCCGATCGGCTGGGGCTCGGCCACGAGCGTGGCCCGTGGCACCTGCGCGACGCCGCTCGCCGGTGGATCCACCGGAAGTACCCAGACGTGCACCATTCTGGGTCTCACACGCGCCACGAAGTACGACGTCCAACTGGTGCCGTTCAGCGGGACGTTGAGCCTCAACGCCGTGTTCGGCTCGCTGTCGAACGTGGCTACGGCATCCACGATCAGCGCGACGCCGTCGTCGGGCACCGCGCTGCTCCGCGAGACGTTCGACGACGCCAACTTCGCGGCTCGAGGTTGGTACGACAACACCGCGATGGTGATGACCACGGCCCAGCACACGTCGGGTAGCGTCGGCGCCCTCGAGGTGCATTTCTTGCCTGGCAGCACCACCCCAACGTGGGGTGGCGCGGCGCGGCACCTGTTCCCGGAGACCGAGTCGGTCTACTTGAGCTACTGGGTGAAATACAGCTCCAACTGGATCGGGTCGGGTCACACCTACCACCCGCACGAGTTCCTGCTGCTCACGAACGAAGACGATCAGTGGGCGGGTCCGTCGTTCACCTACCTGACCGCCTACGTCGAGCACAGCTATCAGAACGGCGGGATCCCGGTCCTCCAGCTACAGGATGGGATGAACATCGATCAGGGCCGGGTAGGCCAGGACCTCACCAACGTCATGGAGAGTCGGTCGGCGGCGGGCTGCAACGGGAACACAGACGGTTATCCCACCGGCTGTTACATCCTCGGCGGCAGCTACACGAATGAGAAGAAGTTCCTCGCGTCGCGCGCCTATTTCATGCCCAGTCTGGGAGTGGGCTATAAGGGCGATTGGCACCTCGTGGAAGCCTACTTTCAGCTCAATTCGATCCAGGGCGGCAAGGGCATTTCCAACGGCGTGGTGCGCTACTGGTTCGACGGGCAGCTCGCGATCGAACGCACGAACGTGATGCTTCGAACGGGGGCGCATCCAAACATGAAGTTCAAGCAGCTCATCGTCGCCCCCTACATCGGCGATGGGTCGCCGGTGGACCAGACGATGTGGGTCGATAACCTCACGGTCGGCACCGGTCGGATCACGCCGAGCGTGCCCACCGTGGCGTCCGTTACCGTCGCCCCCGCTTCGGCCAGTGTGACCGTCGGCGGTACGTATGCGTTCACCACCACGCTCAAGGATGCCACGGGCGCGGTCCTCACCGGCCAGGCTGTCACGTGGACGTCCAGGAACACGGGCGTGGCCCCGGTGTCCGACAGCGGCGTCGCCAGCGGAATCAGCGCGGGCTCGACGACGATCACGGCGACGAGCGGGAGCGTCAGCGGCAGCGCCACGCTCGCCGTCAACGCCCCGCTGCCACTGGGCACGGTCAGCGATCTGTCGGTGACTGGTGTGACGGATACGTCGGTCACGCTGTCGTTCACGGAAGTCCCAGACGGCACCGGGAAGCCGGCGAGCTACGACGGCCGGTACGCGACCGGGTCGCTGTCCTGGGGCTCGGCCGCCGCGGTCGTGCGCGGGACCTGCGCGACGCCCGTCGCCGGAACGGCGATCGGCGCGAAGCGCACGTGCACGGTGCTCGGACTCACCAAAGCGACCAGCTATCAGTTCCAAATGGTGGCGTTCCGGGGCACGCTCAATGTCAACGCCGTCTTCGGCAGTCTATCGAACGTGGCGAGTGGGACAACCGATTCCGGGAGTCCTCCGCCGGTCGTGCAGGCGCCCGGGACGGTGACGAACCTTGCAGTGGCGGGTGTGACCGATACGTCAGTGACGCTGTCGTTTACCGAAGTCACGGACGGCGCCGGTCAACCGGCCAGCTACGACATCCGCTCCGCGGCCGGCTCCATGTCATGGGGCTCGGCGGCGAACGTGCCGCGCGGCACCTGCGCGGCGCCCGTCAGCGGTACCGTGATCGGTGCGAAGCGCAGCTGCACGGTCCTGGGGCTCGCGCGGGCGACGGCCTACCAATTCCAGTCGGTTGCGTTCCGCGGCACACTCAATGTGAACGCGGTGTTCGGCGCGTTGTCGAACGCGGCGAGCGGTACGACAAGCGGGGCGCTACCGCCGCCCCCGCCGCCCCCGCCGCCCCCGCCGCCCCCGTCGTCCGGGAGCTGGCCGAATGAGCCCGCGGGCTTCTCGCTGATCAGCGACTACGGCTTTGGCGACGTCATCCCGGTGACCAACGATCCGATCGCGCTCGGCAGCTCGGGCTGGCAGGCGCAGTGGAATACCGCCGGCAACGGCACGCTCATCGCCGACGCCGGGGCGCCGGTCTCGCTGGGCGGCGTCTATCAGGTGAGGTATCCGATGGGGTTCGTGGACGGCACGGCGCCGTCGACGGTGGAGCATCCGCTCCCCTCCCGCCCCACGGAACTGTACTGGGGCGTCTGGTGGAAGCCGTCGAACCCGTTCCAGAGCGACGCCTCCGGGGTGAACAAGATCGCGTTCATCTGGACGCCGAGCGGGAACACCGATCTGATCTATTTCGATCTCAGTCCCAACCCGTGGCGGATACGGGCGATGGACGATCTGTACGCGGGCGGCGGCCCCGATGCGGGGAAGCGGGATGAGCCGAACGTGACCACGACCGTCATCACGCTGGGCCAATGGCATCGCATCGAGATCTACGTCAAGTACTCCACCGGGGCGAACGCGGACGGGATTCTCAAGTGGTGGGTGGACGGCGTGCTGAACGGCACCTACACGAATCTGAAGATGGTGCAGGACGGGGGGTTCAACTCCGTCAGCTTCTCGCCCACCTACGGGGGCGCGGGGGGCGATGTGAAGACCGAAACGGACTATTACTGGTTCGACCATACCCGCCTCAGCAGGCCATGAGGCGTACATCTGTGGCGTAGCGGCAACACGGGATACCGAGTCCCCGTCCGCCTCCTCCGGCGACGCCGTTGGTCTCTGACTTGCGGTGTCGTCGGACGGAGGCGGTGCAGGGGAGAGCATGTCGGTTCCGAAGGGTGGGACGCGAGCCGTGTTGATGGCAGTGGTCGTCGGCGCCGTGGCGTGGGGCTGGAAACGGTCTCACCCGCCGCCGGCGGTCGTCGGCGGAGGTCAGTGGCCCAACGAGCCGCAAGGCTTCGTGCCCATCAGCGACTACGGGTTCGACGACACGATCCCGGCGACCGACAACGCCGTGCCCTTGGGCACCTCGCGGTGGCACGTGCAGTGGAATCCGGTGGGGAACGGCGTGCGCATCGCTGACCGAGGAGCGCCCCTCTCGCCACCCGCCGTGTATCAGGTGAAGTACCCGGTGGGCTTCGTCGATGGTTCGGCACCGTCGACCGTGGAGTTTCCGTTATCTCCGCCCCTCACGGAACTCTATTGGGGCTTCTGGTGGAAGCCATCGAACCCGTTTCAGAGCCACAGGTCCGGCGTCAATAAGATTGCGTTTATCTGGACCCCGAGCGGCAGCACCGACCTGCTGTACTTCGACCTGAGTCCCAACCCGTGGCGCATCCGGTGCATGAACGACCTCTACACGGGCCATGGGCCGTCCGCCGGTGCGCGCCTCGAGCCCAACATCACTAGGACCGTCATTGCCCTTGGTGAGTGGCATCGCATCGAGGTGCACGTGCGGTATTCCACACGCGACCAAGCCGATGGGATCCTCAAGTGGTGGGTCGATGGCGTGCTCAACGGCGTGTACGCGGATCTCAAGATGACGCAGGACGGAGGCTTCGACCACGTGTCGTTCTCCCCGACCTTCGGTGGGAACGAGCGAGACCGCAAGCGACAGACGGACTACTACTGGTTCGACCACACGCACATCAGTCGCAGACGTTGAGTGCCCACGGCTGTCGCGCGACCGCCACTCACCCCCCCAAATCCCCCGAACGCGCTCGCTCGTCTAAGCGTGACGCCCGGTGGTCTCCGATTTGCATGGTGTTGCGGCGACGCTTTCCCGTGCGCGCCCCGCAGGTTGAATGAAGGGAGGGTCGTATCAAGTCCTCGATCGTGCCCAGGTTGGTGTGTCCCATGTGTCACTCGGCGCTTGCTCTTGAGACCCTCCGGAGGGAGGGGGACGAGGTTGTCGAAGGGTTCTTCACCTGCGGTTGTGGGATCCAATATCCGGTCATCCAAGGGGTGCCGAGGATGCTTCCACCCCCCCTGTTGAGCGCTCTCGTGGCGGATTATCCCGAGTTCTTCCGGCTCTATGCCGAGCGGATGTCCCCAACCGTGGGGGCACAGAACAGCCGCGACGCAAAGGTGAAGCGGGCCACGCAGGAGGCGTTCGGCTATGAGTGGACGTGGGCGGCGGACTACCACGCCGTCAATTTCGCCGACTGGCTGCCCGCGGACTGCGACGCGCACACCTTGTTCCCGGGTAGGGTCGGCTTGGAAGTCGGCTGTGGCGCAGGGCGTCACGCCGCCCTCACGGCGAGCCTTGCCAAGGAGCACATCGCCGTCGACCTCTCGCGCGCCGTGGACTCCGCGTTTTCCCGCACGCGCGCCTTGCGCAACTGCCACGTGGTTCAGGCCGACGTGTTTCACCTTCCGTTTCTCCCACAGACGTTCGACTACGTGTATTGCCTCGGAGTGCTGCAACATCTCCCCGATCCGGAGGCGGGTTTCTACGTCCTCGCCCGGCAGCCCCGACCGGAAGGCACGCTGCTCGTGAACGTCTACCAGGCGAGCCGACCGACGGTGCTATTCGTGCTGGAATTGATTCGCAAGGTCACGACCAGACTGCCGAACGCGATGCTCAAGTATGTCAGTGTGGGGGCAGGGTGCCTGGATTATGGCCTGTTCATCGCTCCCTGGCGCCGCATCAGCGCGACGCGCTTGGGACGCGTCATGCGACCGCTGGTCCCCGAGCGAATTCGCGAGTACGCAAAGCACGATTTCGATACGTGCGTCACGGATTGGTTCGATCGCCTCTCCTGTCCTGTGAAGAAGCACTACAAGAGAGAGGACCTGTACCGCTGGTACGCCAACGCGGGTTACGCCGATGTCACGGTGACCCCGTACTGGAAGGCGTTCTGGAACGGTTATGGTAAGAGGCGCGAGGACCGCTCCCAGGCCGGGGGAACGGTCGGTGCTCGTCTCGCCGTGCAGGCATGATCCCGACTCAGATGGCACATCCTCAGTTCCGCTGCGTTCGGATCCAAGGTTTGTCTCCTAGCATTGTAACGGCCGCCGCTGCAGCGCCGAGCCGCCAGAGGGCATAGACCGGCAGGAAGGCGAACGCCGCCAGCGTGCGGACGGGGTCGGGTTGGACGGGCAGGGCGGCAACGGTGTACGCGAAGGGGCGCAGCAGCGAGCCCGCCGCGAGTGCCATGATCACCGCCGGCCAGGGCGCTACGAGTGCAACGGAGATCACTACGATGGCCAGGCTCAGATGCAGGACGGGGCCGGGCGTGCTGAGCTCGGCGATGGCGTCGAGTTTCTGGCGCCAGCCGATGCGCCGGCTGTGGAGGATCGACGGACCCACGCGAGCAAGGACCGTTAGTTTACCCGCGGTCCAGCGCTGACGCTGGCTCCAGCTCTGTCGCAGCGTGCGTGCCTCCTGCGCGTACACAACGGCGTTCGGCATGCCTTCGATCGCGACACCTCGGGCGGTCAGGCGGGCGTACATCTCCCAGTCTTCGGCGATAGAGAACGCCATCCAGCCGTGCTCCCGCAGGGCGTTCGTTCCGATGCACAAGCCGTTACCGACGAGCGGAACGTTGAGCCCAGCCCGCTGTTTGAGCGGGTAGGCGAAACGGTGGGTGACGGCGGCCAGGAGCGTCGCCAGCCGCGTCAAGGCGGTCTCGGTGCGGTTCCGGACGTCGAAGTACGCTTGGACGGCCTTCGCATTCAGCGGCGCCGCGCCGGCGAGTGCGGCGGCGAAGTCCGCCGCTACGACGGTGTCAGCGTCGACGATGACCACGGCGTCGTGGTCGTTCATGATGGCGGGCTGTTGCAGCGCCCACGCGATGGCCTGGGGCTTTCCCGGTCGAGCAGGGTCGTTTCGCTCCAAGCATCGCGCGCCGGCGGCCCGAGCCAGAGCGGCGGTCCGGTCCGTGCAGTTATCGGCTACGACGACGACGCCGTAGTGCGTCGTGGGGTAGCGAATCCGCAGGATGGACCGCACGCAGGATTCGATCAAGAGTTGCTCGTTGTGTGCGGGAACGAGAAACAGCAGCCGTGGCGTCTCGTGGGACGACGCCGGCCGCTGCCGCTCGCGCCGCAACGCGATGCGGGCCAGGCTCACCACGTCCGAGGCGGTGGGGAGGAGCAGCACCACCGCGAGGAGGCCCAGGACGACGCTCAGCGCGGCCATGCCGGTCCATGGAGTCGGGATGCTGGATGAGGCGGGGGCGCCGAGTGACCGAGGGGCGAGAGAGGTAGAGGGGGGGGGAGTGCGAGCCGGGCCGCCTTGCGCATGCCCGCTGCGAGGGCCACGAGGACGAACAAGAGATCGCGGTACGCGAGCGAAAGAAAGAACCCTCCGACCAAGTAACCGATCAGGGACGCCGTCAGGGCTTGTCCGAGCTGAGCCGGCGGAGGGCTGCGCTCGCCCCGCCCCAGGGCTGTGGGTCTCCCTTGGACCCCTTGCAAGGCTCGGAACGCGCTCCACAGCGTGGCGATAAACAGGATGAGACCCGGCACGCCCAGCTCAGCCCCGACTTGGATGTAGCTGTTGTGGGAGACGGACCACTTGACGCCGCGCAGGACGGACGCACGAGCGAAGGGAGACAGCGTCCCCTCAGCAGCCGGGAAGTTGCCGGCCCCGACCCCGAACAGCGGGTGCGCTGCCATGTAGCCCAGGCCTCGTTTCCAGACCTGGATGCGGCCCTCCTCCTCGGTCAGGTTGTAGTCATCCTTCGGTTGGACGATTGTCTTCATCTTTTCCCAATACGTATCCGACGCGGTGCCGGCGAACACGAGCCCGATCAGAACAGCCGTCAAGATTCGCCAGCGGATGTGAATCGCCCGATAGCGCAGCAGCAGGAAGCCACCCATCGCAAGGAGCGCCAGGAATCCGCCTCGCGAGCCCGCCCAGATGAACGTCACCGCGAGGCAGATGACGGCGGCGGCGCTTGCCAAGCGACGCCACAGTGGTCGGGGTCGGACCATGAAATAGACGCCCAACGGCAAGGCCATCACGGCAAGCGTCGCGAAGTCGTTGGCGTCGTAGTAGACCAGCGCGCCGAGCCGCCATCGCTCCTCGCCTACGCTGAAGCGGTTGAGGACTACGGCGGCGTAGATGCCGACCGCGACGAGATAGGTGAAGCCGAGGCGTTCCACGTCCCGAAACCCGCGGATGCCCGCGAGCAGGATCAAGTACATCAGCGCGATCTTGCCGAACTCATCCACGAGCTCTTGAAAGGCTCCTCCGGGCCAGAGCGCACCGGGCACCGACAGGGCCATCCACAGGGTGAGGCCCGCAACGCACCGGGTCGTCCGGTCCTGGAGGGCCGGCCACAGGCGCCGCACCCGGCTCCCGTCCACGAGGTAGCAGCAGATCGCGACGGCGGCGCAGGCGAGCACCAGGTGGAGGGGCTCGAGGAACGCGAAGAGCTGGTGCACGCGGCCGACGGCCGTGAGCACGTACGCCGCGAGAGCGAGCAGGAGGACGTCCCAGCGACGGTCCGCGTCGGGGGACCCCATCGGTGGCTGGGCTGTGCGTGGCCCCGCAACCACGCGAGCTCCGACGGTGCGATGCATCACGGCTGCAGCTGCGCCTCGAGCGGCGGCGCCGCCGGCTCGGGAGCGTGTGAGGCGGCTGCCAGGACCTGGGCCGAGAGCGTCGTGTCGTATCGACGGGGTCGGAAGATGGTCCACACCGCGAGGCGCGGCGGCATGCGCCACGCAGCCACGCCCAGTGCCCAGCGGACGCCGGTGACCAACGCGGCGAACAGCGGGATCGGCATCCACACCATGCGCCCTCGCCAGCCATGAGCGCGAAATCGTTCGAGGAGCCGCCCCCGCGTCCTCAATGCCGGCTCGCTCAAGTTCACCGCGGCCGGGGCGGCCTCGAACTCCGCAGCGCACCACGCGACCACGGCGGCAGCGCGCTCGACGTCGCATGCGGGGAACGGCAGGCCCGGCCGACCCAAGCCCAGATGCCACCGACCGAACAGGTGTCGGCCCACGAATCCGGGCACCTCCGGGTTGCTGCAATCCACAAGGGCGGCCGGCCGCAGGATCCGTGTCTGGATGCGGAGGGGCCCCGCCTCTGCGGCCACGACCCGCTCCGCCTCCGTTTTTCCCCACGCGTAGGCGCCGAGGTGCCGCGCCTCGAGGGGAGCGAGTGGCGTGCGCTCGTCCAGGCGCTCCCACGACGTGCGCGGCGGGCGCAACACCGACAGGCTGCTGATGTACACGAGCCGCGTCGCACCGGCCGCACTCATGCTCTGGAGCACATGACGCGTGGCGTCAATCGTGTTGCGCTGATGGCCGTCGTACCCGCCGGTGGTATCCGCGGCCGCGTGCACGACGACCGCCGCCCCGGCGAACGTCGCGGGCGGCACGGGCTGGCAAAGGTCGACCGCACGCCACTCGTGGACGTTCGGGTCCTCCGTGTCGGGCGTGCGACTGACGCCGCGCACGCGGAATCCTCGCCCGACGAGCTCCCGCGTGATCTCCTTGCCGAAGAAGCCCCGCGCGCCCGTGACCACCACCAGCGGGACGCCCGGGGGAGACTCGTGTGGCGCCGCGCGCCGCGCGGCCGCACGCTGCGCCGCGCTCCGCACGTTGGCGGCGAGCTCCTCGTAGACGGCCGTGACCCGCCCCAGATGGTCCGGCGACAACGGCGACGGGCCGCCGCCCGCGATGCCCGCGTAGAAATCGTCGATCAGCTCCGCGAGCCCGGGGTAGTCCCCGCCGCGCACGACGTGGCGCACGACGCCCATGGTCCCCCGCAGCGCCGTCTGCCAGCCTTCGAGCAACGGGTTCGCCGCCTTTTCCAGCGGCCCGGTGCCGGGATTGGCCGCGCCCACGACGCTCGTGCGGATGAAGTCGGCGACCAGCATCCCCCCCGTGCCCGAGACGGACAATGTGGACGCCACCGGTCGGGCCCGGAGGCTTACCGAGAGGCGCCCGTACGCCCCGTTCGCCCGGATGACGGCGTGCAGGTCCGCAGGGCTCGCCGTCACCGCGGCGATTTCGATCGCCGACGGGTCCGAGGTCGCCCGCTCCAGCGTCGCGACCAGCGTGTACAGCGGATGCGGCAGGATGTCGAGCAGCTGGGCGGCCAGGGCGTTCGGGCCCGCGCGCTCGGCGTTCACCCCCGGCGACCGGAACGTGAAGTGACAATCGACCTGAACGATGTCGCCGAGCTCCGGAAGGCGCCGCGCCAGCTCGACGTAGGCCGGGTCGCGGATCTGCTGGTGTCCGGCGCACACCAGCAGGCCACGCTCGGTGGCGAGCCCGAGTAGCTCGCGCGCTTCGGCTTCGACCTCGACGAACGGCTTTTCGACGTACACGTGCGCCCCCGCGAGCAGCGCCTGGCGGGCCGGGGCGAAGTGCATGCCCGCGGGCGTGCAGACGTGGACGACATCGGGTTTCGCCTCCCGCAGGAGGTCCGCGAGCGAGCCATACGCAACAGCACCCGCCAGCTCGGCGAGCCCGCTGGCGGATGCCTCCGAGGTATCGCACACCGCCGCTACCACATGGGGCGTGCGCACGCGCCGGAGGGCGTGGACATGGAGCCGGGCCATGCGCCCGGCCCCGACGAACGCTACGCGGAGCGGACGGCGAGAGTTGGGTGGAGTGGTCACGCACGCCGGTTATTGCAAGACCGACGCCAGAGCAGAATGGTGCCAGGAGGCTGCGCGGTGTTGCGTGCGCGCCACATGGAGCGGAGGGTCCTGCCGCACGGCCCGCGGGCACGGTTCTGTCAGGACACGTCACGCGCACATGCGGATTCTCATCACGGATGGAAACGAGCGGAGTGCGCTCGCGGCGGCCCGCTCGCTGATCGCGGCCGGTCACGAGGTGCACGTGGCTTCCCGGCGGCGCTGGTCGCTCGCCGGTGCATCCCGCGGCGCGCGCCCCTGCCGGTTGCAGGCGGATCCGTTGCGCGATCCCTGCGCGTACGCCCGGGAGGTGGGCAGCCTGATCGACGGGCTCGCGATCGACATGGCCCTCCCGGTTACGGACGCCTCGGTCGAGGCGTTGCTCGAGCATCGCAACGCGCTTCCCTCGCGAGTCCACCTGCCGCTGCCCGACCTGGCCGCCTACCGTCGCGCCTCCGACAAAGTGGAGATGCTGGAGGTCGCCCGCACTGCCGGGCTCGCCGTGCCGCCCACGCTCGTGCTCGAAACGCGGGCCGCGGGCGAGCGGCTGCCGGGGCCCGAGTTCTTCCCCGCCGTCGTGAAGCCGCACCGCTCGGTGATTCCTGGGGACGGCCAACACGGCGAGCGGCGCAAGGTCGGCGTGTCGCACGTCGCCGACGCCGCAGCGTGTCGGGCGGTGCTGGCCGGGCTGCCGGAGGGAGCGTTTCCGGTGCTGCTGCAGCAGCGGGTGCATGGTCCGGGCGAGGGCCTGTTCGGGTTGCGGTGGAATGGGCGAATGGTGGCAACGTTCGCTCATCGGCGGCTGCGGGAAAAACCGGTCGAAGGCGGCGTGAGTGTGTACCGCGAGAGCATCGCGCCACCCGCCGAGCTGGTCGCTGCGGGCAGGACGCTGCTCGCGCAGCTGGGTTGGCAGGGCGTCGCGATGGTCGAATGCAAGCGCGACCTCGCGACAGGGCGCTTCGTCTTCATGGAGGTGAACGGCCGGCTGTGGGGCTCGCTGCAGCTCGCGATCGACGCCGGCGTGGACTTTCCCGCGCTCCTCGTCGGCTGTGCGCTCGGCGCTCCCGTCGTCCCGGCCGCGGACTATCGGGTCGGCGTGCGCAGCCGCTGGTTTTGGGGCGATGTCGACCATCTGTACCTGCGGCTACGGGACGGCAACGGCGCGACGGAAGGAGGGGGGGCTCGACTGGCCGCGGTGCGCGACTTTCTCCGGTTCCGTCCCGGCCGCGACCGGGAAGAGATCTGGCGCTGGCGGGACCCTGTGCCCTTCGTGCTCGAGTCACTCACCCGGCTTGGACTGGCGGGTTGAGCCCCCCAGCCTCGCCGGCCGGTCCGCCGCGGATGGCTCGCAAGAACCTCCAGAATTCCCGCACACGCGCGCGGTGCACACCGTACAGCACGAGCCCGTATGCGGCGACCCCGGCCAGCGCTTGCGTCGCGAGGTGAAGTCCGGCAGGCCAGTTCGCCGGGCTCACGACGCGGACGCCCCATACGATGACCGCCATGAGGAGGGTCGCGCCCGCGGCCGGTGAGAGCGCTCGCCCGTATCCGCCCAGTGTCATGCCGGTGACCCGAAGCACTTGCCCGAGGAACATCGGCAGCACGCACGCGGGATAGCCGATCACCCACGCCATGGCTACGCCCGCCGTGCCCCACCGGGTTCCGGCGTAGAACAGGATCGGCATGACGAGCGTGGCGGCGATCGTGAACTGCATGTTCCGTTTGGCGTGGCCGGTTGAGACGATGATCTGCGGCAGGAGCGGGGTGACCGAGCGCAGCGCCGCCGAGAGGGCGAGAAACCGCAGCGGAACGATTGCCGGTCGCCAGTGGTCCCCCAGCAGCGCGAGCACGAAGACGTCCGCCACCAGGGCGAGCCCGACGGCCGCGGGGAAGGTGATGAAGGCGAGGCCCTCCGTGAGATTGCGGAGATAGCGTTGCAGCGCCGCCCGGTCGTGCTGGACCGTGGAGAAGACCGGGCCCGTCACGCTCACGACGAGCGCGGTGACGCGCTCGATGGGGATGCTCGAGATCTGCCACCCAAACGTGTACCCGCCGAGGGGAGCCTTCCCGAGCACGCGCCCCACGATCGCGAAGTCGGCGTTGCTGTAGAGATACCAGGCGATCCGCGCCACCACGACGTGCCAGCCGAACGCGACCGCGCCCGCGATCGAAGCGAATTGGCGCGGCCACGCCACGCGGTGAGGGCGCCAGGTGTTGACGAGGATTGTGCCGGTCGAGCGTCCCGCGATGGGCCCGAGCACGAGCGCCCAGTACCCGAGCCCCAGCAGGGCGAGCCCCAGGGTCGCCGCCGTCGAGAGCAGGCCCTCGGCCCCGTCCGCCCAGGCGAGCTTCCGGAAGTCGAGGTCTTTCGCGAGCAGCGCGCGGGGTACGACCTGCAGCGCGCCGGTGATGAAGGTCAGGCTGGACGCCATGATGAGCCAGCGCACCGTCGGCTCGCCGAAGAACTGCGCCACCGGCCCGGCGAGGAGCGCCGAGAGGGCGACGAACCCCAGGCCGAGCAGGATGGAGAGCCCACCCAGGCGCGCGATCTGGTGCTCCGCGAGGTCGCGACGCATGACGATGACCGTGCCAAGCCCGAACTCGTTGACGAGCTGCGCCAATCCGAGATAGACCATCGCCATCGCGACGAGTCCGTAGTCGGTGGGCGCGAGGAGGTGGGCGACGATGAGCGTGGACGCCCAGCTGAGGATCTGCGTGGACCAGCGCATCGCCCCGGTCCAGGCGATCCCCCGAATGAGGGAGCGGTCGAGCTCGCGCGTGGCGGCGTCCTGCGGCGTCGGCGCGAGGTCCGGAGGTGCGCCGAGGGCGACGGGCGCGGATTCGCTCACGGCGGGGTCTCCCGCGGCTCGCCGACGAGCGCCGGAGCCCTGATGTGCGGCGCCCGGGTCGGGTGGTAGGGGGCCACGCCTGGCGGCTCCAGGTAGATGCGGTGCCAGGTGGAGAAACACAGGAGGGCCCAGAGGATGCCCTCGCGGTTGTGTCGGCGCGAGAAGTGGTCGGCGAGGAGGCGGGTGAGCGCCGCCGCATCGAAGTAGCCGAGGCGCCGGGTGCGATCGGCGGACAGCTCGTCCTCGAGGAGCGGCCGGAGCTCGCGCCGCAGCCAGGCGGCCGTCGGGCCGACGAACCCCCGCTTGGGCGCCTGGAAGTGCGCGCTCGGCAGGCGCGGGGCGAGCGCGCGCCGCAGGAGGTGCTTGTGCTCCCAGCGGCCGACCTTCACGCGGGCGGGTAGCGGGAACACCTTTTCGACGAACTCATGGTCCACGAACGGCACACGAATCTCGAGCGAGTGAGCCATCGAAAGCCGATCCGACAGCGCGAGGATGTCGTCGGACAGGTAGGTGCGGTAGTCGAGGTAGAGCGCGCTGGTGAGCGGGTCGGCGCCCGCCGGCCCGTCGCGGTGCAGGCGACGGAAATGAGTGCGCGCAGCGTCGCCGCCGATCGCCCCGCGCAGTTCGGGGTCGTACAGCGGGAGACGCACGGCGTCGTCGGCCCGGCTGAGCAGATCGAGATAGCGCTCCGCCGTGGTCCCGTCGCCGACCCGGAGGAACCGCTTGAGCCGATCGATGGTGAGGCCGCTCCCGGCGGAGTCGGGGAGCAGTTGGGCGACGCGCGCGGCGGCCCGGCGGAGCGCACCCGGCAGCCGGGCGTAGCGCTCCGCCGCCACGAGCCCGAGGTGGCGCCGATACCCGGCGAACAGCTCGTCGCCGCCGATGCCGGTCAGGGCGACCTTATGGGAGCTACCCACCACCCGGGAGAGCGCCCACGTCGGGATGGCGGAATCGTCGGCGTGCGGCTCGTCCAGCGCGCGCACGATGGGCTCGAACGTGTCCCGCACATCCGGGGTGATATCCACCACGTTCAGCCTGACACCGTAGCGCGACGCCAGCTGTCGCGCCAACTCCGTCTCGTCCGCCGCGGCCGCGCCGGACCCGAAGTAGCGCGCGGTGAACGCTTGCGGTACGGCGTCCCCTCCCGGGGCGGCGAGGGCCATGCTCGCAACGACCGCCGACGAGTCGAGCCCTCCCGAGAGAAAGGCCGCGACCGGGACGTCGCTGATCAGGTGCGCGGCGACGGACTCGTCCAGCCATTCGAGCACGTGGCGTTCGGGCTCGGGCGGAGCCGCGGCGGCGTGCCGCGGCAGGTCCCAGTACTGGTGGATCTGGAGCTCCCCGCTGGGGCGCCACATCAGCCAATGGCCCGGCGGGAGCTTGCGCACATCGCGGAACGGGCTCGCAGGAGCCGGGATGTAGCCCAGCTGGAAATAGGCATCGAGCGCCTCCCAGTCGAGCTCGCGCCCCGTCAAACCCGCGGCCACGAGCGCCTTCAGCTCGGAGGCGAAGGCAAGTCCCCACGGTGTGACCACATAGTAGAGCGGCTTGATGCCGAAGCGATCCCGCGCCACGAACAGCGACCGCGTCCCCGCATCCCAGATGGCGAGCGCGAACATGCCGCGCAGCCGTTCCACCGCGGCCGGGCCTGCCTCCTCGTACAGGTGCACGATGGTTTCGGTGTCGGAGGCCGTCCGAAACACGTGTCTCCGCTGTATGAGATCCGCGCGCAGCTCACGATAGTTGTAGATCTCGCCGTTGAAGACGATGACCTTGGAGCCGTCCTCGTTCGCGATCGGCTGGCGCCCTCCTTCCAGGTCGATGATGCTCAGCCGGCGCATGCCGAGGCCGACCTGCCCCGAGACGAAAAGTCCTTCGTCGTCGGGCCCACGGTGGCGAATGGCCCGGCACATCGTCCGGATCACCCCCGGCTCGACGGGCTGCTCCAGGTCGCGGTGAACGACGCCTACGATGCCGCACATACGAGCGCGGGCTCCTCGGTGATGCGGGGCGGCGCCCCGGTAATGCCCTCGAGCGCGGTGAACAACCGATCCGCCTGCGCGCGTCGGCCGTAGTGCTCGTTCACGCACAGCCGCACCGGCCGCTCACCTCGCTGGTGCTGGAGATAGCGCAGGTGAAGCAGCGCGGCGAGCGTGTCCGAGGCGTCGGGCGACACGACGTCGGCGCCGCTGGCGCGGAGCAATTGCTCCGTGGCGCTCCCGAATTCCGCGAGCACCAGCAGCCACGCATCGAAGCGCATGTAGTCGAAGATCTTGGCCGGGATCGCCATATCCGAATCTTGAGGCAGGATAGCGAGCACTGCCGCACGCGACAGGAATTCCAGCGCCTCACGTCGTGGCCGCGGCGCGAACGTCCGGACGAACGGTCCGATGCCCTCCTCTCGCGCGATCCGCTCGATCCCCACGCCGTCGAAGCTTTCCACGTTCCCCATCAGCTCGATCGCGAAGTCGTGAGGCGTGAGGCGGCGCTCCTTGATCACGCGCGCCGCGGCGCGAAACAGCGTCCGCGGGTCGCGATCGAAGTAGATCGTACCGGCGTACCCGATGGTGAAGCGCCGCGACGGGCGGCTTGGCGGCACCGGCTCGTCGTCGAACCCGTTCGGGACTGCAATGATGCGGCTGGCGGCCGCTCGATACACGCCCCGCAGGACGTGGCGCAGCGGCTCGGTGTTGGCCACGACGAGCGCTGCCTGCGCGATGGCCCGGCGCTCGTGCCACGCCGCCAAGCGAAACCAGACGGGGCTGGCGACCGCTTCGGGGAGCCGCTGCATGAGACTCCAGGGATCGCGTAGATCCAAGACGAGCGGCAGGCCGCTCGCCCGCGCGACTAACCGGCCCGCGTCGTGTGCCATGTGTGGTGGGCCACAGCTGATCACTGCACGGTGCACGCCGGGCTCGAACAGCTGGATCGCGCACCGCGCGGCCGCGCGGCCCCACCGACCCATGGCGCCGAACTCGAGCCAGGCGAGATACGCGCGCGCGACGTGCCGTAGGTCGCGCGGGAACCAGCGGATCTCGGACCGCGGCAGGGACTCGCGACGGGGCTCCGCAAGACTGCCGCGCGCCGGCGCGAGCCACCGCCTGAACCGCCGCGCCCAGTCGTAGAGGCGCCACACAACGAAACCGATCTGCTCGACCCGCGCCCGCGGCAGCGGAATGCCGTAGACGCGCACGCCCGCCGGCAGATCGGCGAGCCGGTCCGGGTCGGCGCTCTTGACCTGCGCCGGATGGAGCGCGATCACGTCGAGCCCCCAACCCCGCTCCGCCGCGTGCCGGGCGAGCTTTTGCCAGCGGAGCGCCCCGACCGCGGCGTCGGGCGGGAAGTGATAGGTGATGAGGAGGAGCCGGGCGCGGGCCGCCGACGGGCCGGTCACGCAGGTCGGCGGCGGCGCCGGCCGCCGGGCCAGGTGGCGGAGGCGCGCGGTCACGACCCGCATGCGGCTGCCATGCGCAACCAGCAGCACCGCGACGTACCCCACCGCGCCGCCGAGCACTTCCATTACCAACCGCAGGCCCGCCGGCCATGCCGGCGGTATCACGGCGCGCAGGAGCAGCACCGCCACGGCGATGCCGGCTGCGGCGGTGGCAGCCGGCCACAGCGCGCGCAGATATGCGCTGGGGCGCAGGTCGAGGATGCGCAGCGTGTGCCGGAAGAACGTCGGGATGGTGATGAGCGGATAGCCGACGATCCACGCGAGCGCCACGCCGGTCGTCCCCCACCGGCTGCCGATGTACAACGCGGTGGGTACCGCGACCGCCGCGAAGAGATTGAACCGCATGTTCTCCTTCGCGTGGCCTGTCGCCACCAGCATTTGCGGCAGCGTGTTGAAAATCGCGCGGAATCCGCCGTACAACCCCAGCAGCCGCACGGGGACGATCGCGGCGCGCCATTGCTCGCCGAGCACGGTGATGACAAACAGGTCCGCGACCAGGGCAAGGCCCACCGACAGGGGGAACGTGAGCAGCGCGAGCCCTTCGGTCAGCGCGAGCAGGTAGCGCCGCAGCGCCACTTGGTCCTTCTGGGCGGCGGAGAAGACGGCGGGCGTCACCTGCCCGACCAGCGTGCTGATGCGGTCCGTCGGGACGCTAGCGATGTCCCAGCCCTTGGTGTACGCGCCCAGCGGCGCCTTGCCGAGCACCCGTCCGACGATCGTCAGGTCGGCGTGGCTGTACACGTACCAGCAGAGCTGCGAGACGACGATATACCAGCCGAGATGGATCGCGTTCGCAATCGACCGGACGTCGCGCGGCCAGGAGAGGTGATGGGGGCGCAGCATGCTCAGCACAACCGTGACGGCGGCGCTGCTCACCACCGCGCCCAACACCAGCGCCCAGAAGCCCAGTCCCAGGAGGGCACCGAGGAGGGTCGTGAAGCCCCATACGAGCGCCTCGCCCGCGTTGATCCAGGCGAGACGCCGGAACTCGAGATCGCGAGCGAGCAGCGACCGCGGCACGACCTGCAACGCGCGGACGATGAAGGTGAGGCTGAGCGCGACGATGATCCACCGGACCACCGGCTCTCCGAAGAACGCGGCGATCGCGCCCGAGAGGCCGAGCGACAGGGCGAACAGGGCGACCCCTGCCAGCAGCGCCAGGCCGCCGAGCTGTCCGACCTGCCGGCTCGTCAGCTCGCGGTACTGCACGATGGCCGGACTGAGTCCCATCTCGTTCACGAGCTGCACGAAGCCCGCATAAACCATGGCCATGGCGAACAGCCCGTAGTCGGTGGGCGTGATGAGGCGAGCGACGATCAGGGTTGCGGCCCAGCTGACGAGCTGGGCGACCCACTTGATGCCTCCGGTCCATGCGAGGCCGGTGACGAGGGCGCGGTCGAGGTCTGGGGTTTGGTCGGCGTCGGGCATACCTAAGGAGGCGTTAGGCAAGAGGAAGGCCACCACGCGGGCGGGCTCAGCCTCGCCGCGGGGTTTCTTGGCATGCTGCGTCGGCGCAACGCCGGGGGTGGCCTACGCCCGCGGCCAGCACCGCAGCCGCTGGCGCATCTTCCTGCGGACGAGGTCCAGCGCCCAGCGCCGCTGCATGGAGGTCCATTCCCGTCGGGGCAGGGTCTGGTCCGGCCGCCGGGCGCGGAGCCAGTCGAGCAGCTCACCCACGGTCGGAAACCATCCGTCCCGCCGCGCGAGCGCCTCGAGCCGCTGCTCGGTGAGCGCGTGCACACGCCCGTCCGTGGCGAAGCCCTTGCCGAGGTGGGTGGCCACGATGCACACGCCGCCTTCCCGCTCGAGGCGCTCCTGGTTCCCGGGCGCGAGGAGCTCGCTGAACTCGTCCGCGTCCTCGGCGTCCGCCGCCGAGAACCACCAGCGCACCAGCGGCCGCGCGGGGTCGTGGTAGGGCATGGACGGATTGATGCGGGCGACGTTCACGGCGTTGAACGTGAGGTTGCGGACATACGTGACGTGCTGCGCGCACAAGTCGCCCCACCAGTAGGGACTGTCGCCGAGGTGGCCGCGATAGTGATCGGGCGGCTTTGCGTCCAGGAGTCGCCACAGCAGCCGCAGCTCCGGCAGGTCGATGCGGTCCCCGCCCCAATACAGGTTTTCGCGGTTACAGGCGTGATTGGCGTGGACGCGGGGGTAGTCCCCGAACGTGCGGCGAAACCGCTCGAGCGCCGCGATCGTGCGGCCACGCGGGCTGGTCTCCATCGTCGCGCCATGAAACGCGATCTCGAAGCCGCGCCGGTGCAGGTCTTGGACGAACGCGCAGTAGTCGGCGTCCTCGAGGGTCTGGGAGGTCCCGAAGTTGGGGCTGCCTTCGGGACACCCGGCGGCCCAGACGGTCTTCGTCGTCCGCATGCCGAGACGCTCAAGGAGGCGATAGACGGGCCGGACGTTGTCAACCGTGGAGACGTCCGTGTCGTCCATGATGGTGAATGCGAACCGCTTTCCGCCGGGGAATCGTCCGCCCACCATGGTCAGAACACCTCGTCCGCCTCACTGTCGCCGCGCGTGATCCACCACTCGGCGAGCGTCGTGGGCGGCTCGCCGTCGCCGCCTGGCTCGCGCACCAGAAAGTGCACGTTGCCCGGCAAGCGGACGAACCCGCGCCGCCGCAAGGGACCACGGAGCGAGCGATGAGAGGCCGTGCACAGCAACGCGTCCGCGTCGAGGGAGCGGGCGAGCGTCGTGGCGGCGCCGAGCGTCGTGAACGCGATGCCGGGGCGGTCCGGCGGGCACAGCAGGTCGGACAGCGTCGCGACCCGGATGCCGTGGAGGCGGGGGTCGCCGACGGAGCGCGGCTCGCGGAGCGCTCCGATCCCTACGAGCCGGCCGCGATCGCGAACCGTGACGAACCGGTATCGATCCGCGCCGCCTCGACCGTAGCGCCACCGAAGATAGCGTCCGTCGCGCACGACGCCCGCGTGGATCTGCCCCCGCACGCGTCGCCACAGGTCGTCACACTCGTCGGAGTCGAGGCCCGCCGGCGCGTCAGTCTGGAAGCCACCCGACGGGCCGCTCGCGACCGCCGCCCACAGGCGGGTCGCCGCTCCCGCGGCCGCGCCCGCGACGGCTGCCAGGCCGGTGCGCTGCGCCAAGCGGATCGTGGCGCGCAGGGCGCCGGGCACCCGCGGCAGGTCGAGCACCGCGAGATCGAGTCGCTCCAGCATGCGCGCGGGCGACAGTGGGAGCAGGAAGTTGGGCACCGCCCCGAGATCACGGAACCCGACCGCCTGCAACAGACGATGGGCAGCCGGCCGGACGGCCAGGGACAGAGCCGGACCGAGCTCGTGGACCGCGTGCTTCAGGACCAGGAAGCCGACGGGCCCGTTCTGGTACTCCGGGAGGACTTCGAGCCCCTTCACCCAGTGGACGGCACGCACTCCGGACGCCTGCCACACGCGGACGGGAATGGTGGAGACGTGCCCCACCACCCGGCCCTCGTGGAGGAACAGGAAGGTGGGGATGTCGCGCCCCGGCTCGACGGGATTGGTTGCCGCCGCCTCGGCGCGGGCCCGGCGGACCCGCTCGAAGGTCGCGGCGGGATCCCACACCCGCCGAATGAACTCCGCGAGGCTGTCGAGATGACGCTGCTCGGCCCGCGTGACCTCGATCGCCGGGGCGCGAGCAGCGTCGCTCGCCCGCTCCTGGCTCAGCGCGCCCATTCGACTCCGCGCTTCTGCAGCACCCGCTTGATCGCCGCCACGTCGGTCATCTCCAGCGCATCGCTGGTGGAGAGCGCGACGCCGTAGGCCGCCTCGAGCTCGAGCACGAGCGTCACGTGTCCCAGGGAATCCCAGGCTGCGACCGTGCGGTTCGACGTGCCGTCGTGCACGTCGCCCTGGCGGAGCCCGAAGACTTTGCCGACCACCGCCTCAGGCGCCATCGGCCACCACCAGCGCGACCCAGGGTGGGCGCCGCACGGCGCCGTCGGCAAGCGAGCGTGTCCAGCGGGTCACCCCGTCGGCACCGCCGTCGGCCGTGAAGCCGTGTCGCGCATAAAAATCTCGTGCGGGCAGGTTCTTGCGCGTCTCCACGAATTCCCCGATCACCGCCCCCGCACCGGCGGCTGCCGCCGCTTCGCACACCGTGGCGAGGAGCGCGGTCTCGACTCCGTAGCTGATGACGCGGCAGCTCATCACGAAGCTGTCGATGACCCAGGCGCCCCGGTCGAGCCGCACCAACCCGACGGCGACGAGGCCATGGTCGCCGAAGCGGTCCCGCGATCGCACGGTGTAGAGGCGCCAGCCCGGATCCCGCGCCCAGGCGGCGAGCTGGTCGAGCTCGTGGCGACGCGTGGTCAGATTGAACTGGTTCGTCCGTTGGAACAGCTGGTGAACGCGGGGAAGCGTGCTGTCGTCGGCCCGAGCGATCTCCACCGTGATCTCGAGTGAGTGGAGAAACTCTTCCAGCGACGCGGCGCCGTCCCGTGCTTGCTCTCGCTGCCGCCGGGCGCGGTACTGCTCGACGCGCGTCCGATCCGTTTCCGTCACGACGAGGGTCTGGAGCTGCGGCAAGGCTTCCACTGTCTGGCGATACAGGGCCGGGTCCGTGGGTAGCTCCGGTGTCAGGACCTGTGGCAGGGACTCGCGCATCAGGGCGCGCTCCTCGGGGCTGTCGTCCAGGAACACGAGCGCGTCGAGCCCGATGTTCAGCTCTTCCGCGATGCTCACCATGTTCTCCGGTTTGGGGCGCCAGTTCACGCGTACGGCGCTGAAGGCGTCTTCGCGCAGCACCATCCCCTCGTGCGAACGGATGATCTCGAGGGCGTCGTCGGGGTTGTTCTTGGAATTGACGGCCAGCAGAATGCCCCGCGCACTGAGCGCAGCGAGGTAGCGTTGGAAGTCCTGATACTCCACCCCGGGCGCGGTGTCGCCGAGCTGGATGCCTTGGGGACCGTCCTCGCCCACGACCCCGCCCCACAGAGTGTTGTCGAGGTCCACCACGACGCACTTGCGGGTGAGGCCCTTGAGAGGGGCGATGTAGCGGGCATAACAACGGGCCATCTCGCCCAGCACGCGATCGCCGAGCCGCAGGCTCGCATAGTGGCGCATCTTGGGATTGTCGTGCGGCCCCCCCCCGGCCCGCCGCACCAGCACGTCTTGCACGTCCAACAGGAACGTCCGCGGCAGGTCCCGCAGGCCGTCGGACAGGCGGGCGTTGAGCTCGGCCAGCCAGCGACCGCGGCCCGACGGGCTGCGCCCGCCGAGCACGCCGAGCGGGTCCGCATAGGCCGAGTGGAAGCCGTGCACGACGAGCACGGCGCCCGACCACGTGGTGAATGCGCGCGCGACCGAAAGGACACGCTCCACGGCGGCGTCACCCGCCTGCTCCAGGTCCGCGGCAGGCGGCGCTCCGGCGAGCGCCGGCACCAGATCGTCGATCGAAACCGCGAGAAACGCGATCTCGGGGTCGAACCGCCGCAGCTCCGAAGCCTCGGCCAGCACCTCCTGCGTCCACGAGTTGAAGGGCGTCACGTAGATCTGCGGGGTGAGTCCCAACGCTCGGCATTCGAGATCCACGTACGGCACCAGGAAGTCCACGGTGAAGGAGCTCAACAGCGCGATCCGCGCCGTGGGACCGCCCGCCGCCGGTACGGTGGCCCTAACGCGATGGACGTGGCGGACGGTCGCCAGATCGTCGTCGGCGCGCGCCAGCCGGGTGAGCAGGTCGTGTGCTGCGGCGCCGTCCCCCGAGCGGATAGCCCCTTCACAGGCCACGCGCAGCAGCCCGGCATGGTGCGGCTGCCGCTCCAACACGCGGCGGACGACGTCCCGAACGCCGGCGTCCGTCACGTCGAGAGGCAGGGTCGCGAGGAGGTCGGCAGTGGCCCGCCCGGGCAGCACGTCGCTGTAGCGGCGAACGAGGTCGAGCACCCGGCTCGTCCCCGCGTCGCTCAGGCAGCCCTCGGCGGCGGTGAACAGGTCCTGCAATAGACCCGTCAGCTCCGATGCGCTCCACTGCGCCCGCGCCGCCGCCTCCTCGTCGAGCAGCCAGGCGACGGCTTCCGGCACGGCGTCCTTCAGTTGGCGGAGGAGGGTGCTGAACCGCGCGGGTGCGGTCGGTTTCCGGGTCCTCAGAGCAGAACTGGCACTCGGCATGGCGCGTCGTGGGTTGGTGCACCCCCGTGCGGAAGCAAGACGGGGGCCAGCGCGCCCTGTCCCGGGGGGACGCGAGGACGTCACGGCACGTGTCGCGTCGGCGCCACACACCGCAGGTCCAGCGACCGGGGGACCCTCGACGGCACAGAACTTCCCTAAGGATCCGGAAGGATATCCGGCGAACCTGGGGGAGACGCTCGATGCCGCTCATGGAAACGTCGCCGCGCACCACTTTGCGGCGCGAGCTGCGCTGGGTGGTCGCATCGCGGTGCCCCTGTGGCTGGCGGGCGCTGGTGGAGCGATGTGGGGGCAGCCTGTTCCACTCGCCGGCGGGTCTCGCGGCGGCGGCGCCCCCCGGTGCCCCGGTGTTCGCGGAGCTCTACCAGGGAGACGAGGCAGCCGGCCTCGCGGCCGGGGTGGCTTCTCGCTGCCGGTTCGGCCTCAAGCCGCGCCACTTCTACTTTCCGACCGTTCCTGCCGTCGTCGAGCCGTCGCAGCGCGAAGCCGCGCTCGCGGCGCTCGTGGACCAATTGCGCACGCGTGGCGCTGTCGACGTCCAGTTCGATTCCTACGACGGGTCGTGGCAGCCCGAGCCCCGGGCGGGAGCGCGCGCGCGCGACCGACTGGAGTATGTGGTGCGCCTCCAGGGTTCGCGCGACGAGTTGGCGTCCCGTTGCTCGAAACACCATCGGCGTCACGTGCAGCGCGGTGAGCGCGACGGTTTGGTGCTGCGCACCCTCGACGGAGAGCCTGCCCGGGACCTGCTCTCCGCCGTGCAGCGCGAGGCGTCGGCGCGGGCCTCGGAGCGGGGCGATCCGTTCGCTGTCGCCCTGCCCGACGTGGTGCTGACGTCGCCGGAGGGCCCGTCGCCCTGGGGGATCACAACGTGGTCCGCCTGGCACGATCAGACGCCCCTCGTGGCGGCGTTGGTGGGCTGGGCCAACCGGCGGGCATTCTATCTCATCGGCGGCTCCACGCCGGCGGGGTACCAGCGCGACGCGGCACAGTGGCTGCATTGGCGCATCATGTGCGCGCTTGCCGACATGGGGTTTACCCACTACAACCTGGGCGGCACCACCGCGTCGGCGGTGAACTCCGGGGATCCCGCGCACGGGCTCCACCGCTTCAAGACCGGGTTCGGAGCGGAAGTGGTATCGTGCCGGAGCGTGGGGTGGACGCTGCGGCCCGTACACGCCCAGGCACATCGCGTCGCCCGCTGGGTGGCGGCGCACGTCCGGCCATCCGCATGAGCCCACTTCACGATACGCTCGCGCTTCCGGTGCCGTTCCCCCGTGTGGCACGCGCCGTTCAGGCGCGGCTCCGTCAAGTCCGCGCGCACCCGGTTTTCAATCCGGTGGCGTTCGAGGAGTCGTGGCAGGAGCGCGCCGGATACTCGGTGGATCCGGATCACCGCCCGCACCTCGTCTCGGCGCTCGACTGGCTCCTCCGGGCGCAGGATGTCACCGGTGACGGCGGGATTGCCCGGGGGTACAGCCTGGCGTGGAACCCGTACTTCGAATCGCGGGGGTGGCAGCCGGCGTATCCGGAGACGACGGGCTACATCATCCCGACGTTGTTCGAGGCGGCCAGACACTTGAAGCGTCCCGAGCTGGCCCAGCGGGCCGAGCGCGCTGCGCGCTGGGAGCTCGAGATCCAGCTGCCGTCGGGCGCGGTGCGGGGTGGCGTGATCGGGGAGCGCCCGTCACCCGCCGTGTTCAATACCGGGCAGGTGCTGCTCGGCTGGCTTGCCGCGTTCGCTGAAACGGGCTCGGGGATCTTCGCGGGCGGCGCGCGGCGCGCGGCCGGCTACCTGCTCGCCACTCTCGACGAGGACGGTTTGTGGCGTCGCGGGAATTCCCGTTTCGCCAACCAGCGCGCGACGCTGTACAACGCCCGCGTCGCATGGGCGCTTGCGGAGGCGGGTCGGCGCTTGGGCGCTCCAGAGCTCCAGGCGGCGGCGGCTCGGAGCCTGCGCGCGGTGGCACAGCGGCAACACGACGACGGCTGGTTTCCGGATTGCTGTCTCAGCGACCCGCGGCGACCACTGCTGCACACGATTGCCTACATCATCCGGGGCCTGCTCGAGGGCGGCCGCGTCCTCGAGGACGAGGCGCTGATGGCCGCGGCGGCGTGCGCGGCCGAACGCGTCGCGCTCGCGGTGGAGCCGGACGG
>Ga0209761_1000052_pt1 | contig 53558 bp, 57 predicted proteins | sample GraSoi013_1_40cm_4_FD_185818 | JGI IMG/M metagenome (GOLD analysis project Ga0209761, IMG submission 185818) | Grasslands soil microbial communities from the Angelo Coastal Reserve, California, USA - Sample 09_25_2013_1_40cm (SPAdes) (version 2) | ecosystem: Environmental > Terrestrial > Soil >... | reverse complement strand
CGTCTTTCATTCCTTCGTAGACCGCCGACATGATGTTCAGCGATTGGATCGGCGCGTGGAAACGGAAGTCATCTTGGACCCCCGTTCCGTATTTGACTTGGGCGCTGTAGAGGAGCCCCAAGAACGTGGTCTTCCCGGAGGCTCGGTCTCCTAGGAGTGCACAGGGCATATCACGGTGCAGCCCCGCTATCCATACTTAATCCTAAGCTCGACGTTATCATGAGTGCGACGACCTACGCCCGACGGACCGTGCAATCTATCGTCGCGCGTCCGCTGCAATGTCTCCGAGGTGCGTCAGGAAGGCGAGGTATTCTTCGCTCGAAAAGTCCGGCTCCCAGCCGACCGCCCCGCTGTGACGGAGCCGAATTTTCTCGGTTCGTCCGGACGCCGCCTTGTCCGTCCGCACCCAGCTGAAGAAATATGCGAGTGCCCCGAAACGAAGCCCACGATCCCTCCGAGCCTCGATGGCATTAATCGTCTTCGGCATGTTGCGATCCACGAGCGCCTTGCCGTAGGCTGCGTGCGGCCCTCTTCTGCGGACGTCGGGCGGCGCGGCCTCGAGATTCAGGAGCCGCAACGACTTCGAATCGACCCGATCAAACTTGGAGAACACGAAGATTGGGTGGAGCGATGCGGGCTCGCCGTGCGCACGCGAACGTTGAATCGCCGTCAGGAGCGCCTCGACGGCGGCGTCGACTTTGGCCATGGGGGCATGCGGCGCTTCTTCATCGGAGGTCGCGAGTTCCGTCGCGTCGACCATGATGACGATTGCGTCGCTGACGAGCGCCTCATTCAACGTCATGTGACCAATAGAGCTCCCGGTCTCGAGCGATCGCGCCATGTCGTCCTCGAAGGATTTCAGCAGAATCAACCGGAAGAGGTCGGACTCGTCGGACACCGAGTTCCTCTTCCGCCACCCCAGGATACTGAGCTTGGGCCTCGGAGGGCTGAGCCGGAAGGTGACCTCCCCGACGCCCTCTTTCGTCGCGGAATCCGGAAAGCCACCCGACATCAGCCTTTGGAAAACGCCGCTGATTTCGTCTAGGGACTCGAACGAGGCGTGGAACCGGAAGTCGTCCGCTTTTTCCGAGCCGAACTTCACTTGGGCGGTGTAGAGGAGGCCCAAGAAGGTCGTCTTGCCGGAATTGCGATCTCCGACGATTACGACTCGCGGCATCTGTAACCGCACCCGAAGTTCCCTCACGACGTTACGTCGGAAAGTCCTATCCCTGGCGAAGTGGCCTGGATGGGACCGAGGCCTCGTCGGAGTGACGCAGTTCCTCGCTCTATCGGATCGTGTGCGGTTGCGAGCCCTCACTTCGGTCCGACTGGCGAGCGCTCGTGTCATCCCCCCCAGAAACAAGTGGACCGGACGGGATTCGAACCTCAGGCGCCGGAGCTCTTCGGAGACAATTGCGTGGTCAGGAACCGAATCGTTCGTTGCCACGCGAGCTCGGCTGCCGGAGCATCATACGCGTCAAGTCGGTCTCTCTCGAAAAACCAGTGCGTCGTCCCAGGGTATGTGTAGAACGTGAGGTCCTTGCGCCTTGTGCGGAGGACCTTCTCGAGATCTCGCACGGCGGCGGGGGATTCAAATTCGTCCGTCTCAGCGAAGTGCCCGAGGAAGGCCGCTTTTATGTGGGAATAGTTGCCATCTCCCGTCCCGTAGAAGAGGACGACCGCAGCAACGTCCGCGGGCTGCTCCTGCGCCAACCAAAGACTCCAGAATGCTCCCATCGAAAAGCCGATGACTCCGAGGGGGTTTCGCCTCACGCCCGGATGGCTTTGTAGGCCTCTCACACCGCTAATAATGTCTCGGCCGGCTGCTTCTTGATCGAGTTTCGACATCAGGTTCTCGGCCCCGTCCCTGGTCGATGCGGTCGCTCCGCGGTAGAGGTCGGGAGCGAAAGCGACGAATCCATCTGCTGCGAGCCTATCACAGAGGCCCTTGAAGAAGTCGTTCAGACCCCACCATGCGTGGAGGACCAGGACACCGGGCCCTCTGCCGGCCTTCGGGATTGCCAAGTACCCCGAGACTGTCCCTTCGGGGCTTTTGAGGTCAACCATTGCCATGCCTTACATCCTCTTCTTGTCAGGCAGCATTTCCGAATCGACTCTTGAAGTTAAGCGTCACGAAACGGCTGCTTGCGGTTCCACGGAAGGACGTGGAGCGGACCGAGTGGGTTTGAACCCGCGACCTCCGCGACTGCGCGACTTGTCGCCGCTCAGAGCGTTTCCCGATGGCCTTTCACAACAGTTCATGGAACCTCGTGCGGACAATCCGAGTTGCTTAAGGTGGCGCAGATCATCTGCTTTGCTTGCTGTCCACGATGGCCATCCCTTCAATCACTCGGGAGAACGTGCTCGCGTTCCGGCAACGTGCGACGTACCTGCACAGGCGCCTTCCGCCAGGGCGACTCGCCGAGGCCGCGTTCGCAGGACTTCAAGACAGCGCCCCGCGATCCGCCGTCTTGGCGCTTCACGCGCGCGTAAGAGATGTACGGCCGTCCGCTTGGAAGGATCCCCGGTTCGTCCAAGTATGGGGCCCTCGCGGCGCGGTGTACGTCGTCCCGTCTCACGATGTGGCCGTCTTCACTCTGGGTCGGTCGCCGCGCAATCCCGTCTTGCGAGCTGCTGTGAGCGCCGCCGCCGAAAAAGCGAGGCGCGCGTTCTGCGCTCGGGAGGCTAAACCGGGCCGCGTCCTCTCGGATCGAGCAGCGGGAGTGAATTTCCGCGAGCTGAGAGTCGCATCGATGACCGGCGCGTTGAGGATCGAATGGGATGGAGCCACGACATCCTGGCGGATGGTCGAGCCTCCGACAGAGGCGCCGGAACCCGCCCGCCTCGAGCTTGCGCGTCGGTTCCTGCGGTCGGTTGGGCCGTCGACGCCCCAGGAATTCGCGTGGTGGTTGGGCGGGTGGGCCGGATCCTTTGGCTCATCCACGCGCGGAGAGCTTTCCGACGCGCAGCAGACGTTTCGTTCTCTCGAGAAGGAACTCACCGAGGTTGAAGTTGCAGGCCGGAAACAGTGGGCCCTTCGGACGGACCGTTCCCAGTTGGCACGCGCGGAGCCCGTCGAAACGGTGCGCCTGCTGCCGGCCGGAGACCCGTTTCTGGCGTCCGCGGACCGGGCATTGATCGTCCTGCAGCCACGATTTCGATCCGAGTTATGGCCCAAGTCCGTGTGGCCGGGTGCGCTCCTGGTGGACGGGGAGCTCATGGGCACATGGCGTCGGCAGGTGGGCCGAGTCACCCTCCGAGCGTGGCGACGGTTGGAACCGGAAGTCAAAGAAGCGGTCGATGCGGAGGTTTCCAGCATGCCCATCGAATCGGCAACGAAGGAGGTCCGTTGGTCGACCAGTGATGTCCCCCTTAGAGCTGCGCGGTAACCTCGTCAGGAAGCGGACCGGGTGGGAGTTGAATCCAAGTGCCCGCGCGACGGGTCGGCGTGTCTATTCCTTGTCAGAAACGAGGTCCCAAACTGGGTTGAAGCTTGACCCCCAGGCCCCTTCGATAGCCTCACCGGTCATAGATGGATTCCCTGTGACCGACCTTCAGGACAAGGATTCGCAATACATCCCCTTGGATGTCGAGGATCACTCGGAAGTCTCCGACCCGGAGTCGGTGGTACGGCGAGTTAACGAGTTTCTGAACCAAGCGATGAGGATTGTCTGCGAGTTCTCCGACCTTATCAAAGATTCGCCGAGCAATGGGCCGGTCGAGCTTCTTCAGTTGGCGAATAGCTAGATCGGACCAGATGATTTCGAAGACCATCAGAAGCCCAGCTCGGCCTTCAGCTGGTCGTGGGTTCGGTACTTCCCTGCTTTGATCTCCCGGATCGCTTGCTCAATCTCCCTTTTCGTCTGCTCGTTGAGCTCGCGGAGATCCTCTAACAACCTTTCGAGGACTTCCTCATAGCTCTCGCGGGGATGGAGTTTCATCCCTCCGAGGATCTTCTTCATTTCCTTACTGAGTTGGATTGTCGTCGCGGCCATGTCGAAGGAATGAATGCGGCTTCTATTATAGCTTTCTATTGCATGCTATAGATGCCTATCCGCGGGGCGACGCAAGTGGACCTGTTGGGAACGGAGACTCCGTTCGCAACCGTTTCACCGCGGACCTCCTCTGGGTCGGGTTTCACCCAGGAACGTGTCCTCGCATCCCAATCGGGCGCTCCGTGGAAAAGTGGACCAGGTGGGATTTGAACCTGCAACGCCAACCAGGCTTGTCCAGGTACGCGGTGACCACTCGTTCACTCGAGAACGATGCGATCGCAATTGTGTTTGTCGCTAGTGGTGTTCCGGATGGCCCTTCATCCACCGCTTCTCCTCCGCGTTGGGAGTGAGGGGATATCCGATCGACCAGAGGAAGACCCTGGCGGTTGCGGGGCCCATGTGTTTGAACTTGTATTGGAGATCCTCGAGTAGCTTCCCTTCGCGCTTCCCAAAGCCGGCGATGTACCCCTTCACCGAGCCGTGTTCCTTCGCCAAGTCCAAGATCGTCCTTGCGTTCTCGACCGTCGCGCGGATTTTCCTTTCGTTCCGCACGATTCCCGGATCCTGCATCAACGCCCGGATCTCGCGCTCCGATAGCCTTGCGACCTTGTCCGGGGAGAAATCACGAAACGCCTTTCGAAAGTGGGGCCACTTCTTCTCCACCATGCGCCAATTCAAGCCCGCGGTGAAGATCGCCCTGGACATCAGGTCGAGGTACCCCTGGTCATCCTTGGGGGGAACCGCTTTCCATCCCGGCATGGGACCTGCGACCTTGTTCGCTCTATTTATGCCTACCTTCGCGGCAGTCCTCGCACCGCCTTGAGTGGGTCGTCAGCAACGCCACTTTCAACCGCCTAGTCAGAACGGCGGCGACTATACCTTTCACCGAAAAGTGGACCGGGTGGGATTTGAACCACAATCCCGTACGTTGCCTTATCAGGAACAGATTGATTATCGATGGCCCGGCTTCAGGACTAGGATTCGGAGGACGCCGAAGACGACGCGTTGGCCACCGACTCAAGAGGATCCGCCACAAACCGTCAAGCCGACGGAGGTACTCTGATCGGCAGGCATTCCTGCGGGTTGACAAGATGAGGTCCCTGTGACTCAGAAAGTCTGGACCGTCAGAGACCATCTCCAAGGAAAGCCGGCGTCCGTGGTCGAACTCTATAACCGGTTCGTCCGTCTCGTCGAGGCGTGCGGTCCCGTCGTATTATCGGTGTCGAAGACGGCGATTACATTCAAAGGATCCCGCCGCGGGTTCGCAGGCGCTAAGCCGACGAATCGATCACTCGATGGGTACCTCGATCTCCAGCGCCGAGTGAGCGATCCACGCATACGGAGAGCCGATCCTTACACGAAGCGACTGTTTGTGCACCATTTTCGCGTTACCACGTCCGACGAGCTCGACGAAGAGTTTGCCAGATGGGTTCGCGAATCCTACGAGGTCGGACAAGGCGGCCACCTCAGACCGTAAGGGCCGGTTGGCCCGCCGCTGGGTCCCGCAGGGATTCCGCAACCCCAGCAGATGCAGGCGTGGGAGATGCACAAGCACACGATTCCAGGATGGACTGGACCTTCGGGTTGAGGACGGAGTGGACCGGGTGGGATTTGAACCCAGAATACCTACGAACTATTGCCAGATGTCCTTTTACCTCGCGACATCTGAGTGCAACACCTCAGATAACAACCCACGATCTCGACTTTGCTTCTAGTCTCTCAGCGGCTCCCAGCTATCCGAGCTGACGCAATCGAGGCACAACAGAACCTACGCGCGGACCGCGACAACTATGGTTCGGTCTTGCCAAGCTTTTTTGCCTCTTCTCTTAGCATGCTCACAACGTCCTTCCGATATTCCTGAAAGTCGTCTAAATCGAGTGCTTTGATCAGCAGCGGTCGTATGTCTTCTTGAAGAAGGGCTTTGAATCGAGTTTCGGCTCCATCTAGTTGCTTGCGATACCGTTTCCGATCTTCGATGCTGAATTTCGTTTTCTCCTCGATTTGTGGGAGATAGTTCTCAACGTGGAGGTCAAGCTCGCGGTCCAATAAGAACAGGTCAAGGACATCCCTCCCCTTAGCGGCTTGCCGCGTGAGTATGGCTCGACTTTTCTCGATGAGGATTTCCCTCGCATCATAAGAAATGCAGCGAACCGGGGTTGCGTATGTCTCGGCGAGGAACTCGTCTACCAATTGAAGATCTCTTGGCCTGTCTCCCTTGAGGAGGCTCGACGCTTCTTTCTCTTGGACTTCGTACAGGATTGGCTCGAGGAAGTTGACTTGCACCTTGATGAAACTAGGAATGGATGTGAGATCCTTGAAGGCATACTGCAACGTCATCATCTGTCCGCTCCGGCTATAGAGAGGGAGTTCAGTCCGAGAGAGTCCTTGGCGTGCCGCATGCTCATCCATTGCCTTCAGGACCCTCCTCCTTGTGGGTTGGACAGTTCGCCTGGCCTTCTTCGAACCTTCATCTTGCCACGCCCTCTGATCTCGCCAGGTAAAGTCCAAATCCTCGCTGAACCGCCAGTATCCGAAGTGGCACTTGATGAGGCAAGTCCCGCCCTTGAAGACTAGGTTCGTTCCAATCCTCTCGTCGCCGCTAAGTCCACCAAGGAGCAGGTGAAGTCGGACGTCACGTTCGAGAAGAGCTTGGTCCCCAAGCCGCAATTTCGTAGAAAGGGCAGGGACGAAAGCTCTTAGGCTCACAGCCGAACACCGCTGCGGAAGTATGCCGGGAAGCGCGCGAGGTACCGCTTCAGTTTGCGCCGATCGACGGAATGGAGGTAGGTCTTCCAATCTTCCGTTGGCGCGTGTCCCTTTCTCTCGCTCCAATAGTCGGAGTATGCAAGGTCGAGGACCGTTTTCTCTGGATCACTCACTGGCAGACCATTAAGCCGGATTACCCCGAAGGTTGTGAGGGCTCGATTCCACTTGTGAATAATGAACTTTCGACCGAGGATTTCAATGCCGCCGATTCGGTAGACGCGCGCACTGATCACAGTCTCCCAGCGCCGAAATTCGTGAGTCATTCCATGAAGCCGTAACGCTGTGTGCAATCCGAAGTACCATGGGTCGAGTCCTTTCCATCGAGCGCTATCCGCGAAGAGTTCGAGTGGGTCATGTTTGGTCAGGTTGAGCTTGAGCTCAGCCGGATCCCTGACATAGTAGCTTCCCTTGAACAAGGGGACTAGGTATCCAGAACGTACGAGATGATCGATAGCATTTCGAGGCTCTTTGCCGAGACGGCGAGCAAGCTCTTCCAGATCGGACCGAGTGGTAAGTTCTCGCTCGTTCCTAACGAGTGACTCCCAGATTGCTGTGCTGCTAGTGTTCGTTCTCATATCTCTAGACGATAAGATATGTCGCCCCGTGATATAAGACTTCCGCTTCTGTTTTTGCACTAGACGTACGCTAGAGGCAGTAGTTGTCGCTTTCCCATAGGAAAGCCATCATCATTCGATGAGAAGCACACTCGAGGAGTACCTCCTGTGGATGTCCAAGTCAGGAAACAAGAGAAAAGTGGGAGGTGAACGACTTCCGGCGGAGCCTCTCTCACCTCGAACGTCCGTGCGTCATCTCAAGAAGACTAGAACGGTCCTCCGAGATTTGGGCTACCTCATCTACACCAAGAACCCCATTCCTCGTCGCCCCAACCAGTGGCTTGTGAACCCCGAGAAGGACGTTCGCTTCCTCTCCCTCGACGAAATAGAGGGTTGGTTCGTCTCCCATTTTCCTCCAGGAGACCGCATGCCCCGGGAGACGGCTCGCTGGAACGACTACGCCGGTGCCATTCGAAAGTTCGCGGAGTTCATGCACTATGGAAAGGGTGTCTGGTCCGCCGAGAAGCTCGGGAAAATCCGGAGCCGAGTCCTCCTCTTCGACGTTTCCTACCCAGAGCTCGAGATCGTCGAGCCCGCAAAGGCCCACGCATTCCAGCGGTGGCTCGAAGCCCAGCGAGGGTACTACATTCACGGGACGATGCTCTATCTGATGCAATGGCTCGGGATGCGCTACCTCGAGGTCGTTAGTGCCAAGGCCTCCCACGACGTCCCCACTCTCAAGGTGGACTGGGCGAAGAGCTGGGTTACGATCTGGGGCAAGGGGAAGGGCGGGCTGTCTAAGCAGCGGTCCCTCCCGCTACGGGCTGAGGTTGCGCAAAAGCTGAAGGACTTTATCCAGTGGCGGCAGGACCATGGAATCGTGTCGGAGGATCTCTTCGTGACGACCTGGGGTCGCTCGTGGAGCGAGTCATCGTGGGGCTTCAATAAGACGATCCGTACGCCTAGCCTGCCAAGGTTCAACAAGTGGGCTCTATCGCAGAACAGGCCCGAGCTGATCTACTCTCAGGATGAGATTCGGAAGATGACGACCCACAAAATGGGACGCCATGTCTTCGGCACGGTCTACGCGCCGCTGCTGCCCGCGAAGACGCTCATGGAGTACATGGGTATTACGAAGTTCTCTGTGGTTCAGCGCTACATCAACTTCAGCAAGGCAGAGAAAGTCGATCAGTTCGAACGAGCAACGAAGAACATCGCATCTCAAAAAGGTTCAGAGAACATCCTCGAAAACACGACGACGAGAGCCCTAATCGAGCAATTGAAAGGGGCGCCACCTCCCGGCAAGGAGGGGGCATGGTCGGCATTTCTAGACGGGCTGAAAGCCCTCATCTCGTCTGACGGCTAGCTTGAATGGAAGGACTTTCGGTCTGCTTTCGCCCGAGATAGTTTCTTCAGCTCTTCCCTGACGACTTGGCCTTTTTCCGGTGGCAAGTAGTTTCGGGCCTTCTTGAGCAAGGACTCAGCCCACCGCTGGACAAGCCAATCAGCATCAGTGTCGAGCTCAATTAGACGAGAGATCACCGAATCCCATTTCTCAGGTGGTATCCGATGCATGTATGCCTGAATCAAATTGAGAGAGGCGGTCCGGACGAAAGTCTCGGAATCACGGCTCAAGAGCAAGAACCGGTCGATTAGTGACGACATCATCTCCTGTGGGACGACAGGCACTACTCGTCCGAAGAAGCCAGCCGCTTCCTTTCGGACCTTCCATTCTGGGTCAGAAGCGAGTTCGTGAAACCTTTCAACGACATGTCGCGACTTCGAGCCAGAGGGAACGTTCGAGGGGGTATCGCCGGAGATTCCCCGTAGTCGAAACATGTCACTTCGGGAGGCGAGTAGGATATCAACCAGTCGGTCCGACACCTCGTTCCAGCTACGACCGGGAACGATCTTCGCCAGATCTCCGAGACAATAGGCGGCCGTGTGTCTAACCCCGTCGTCAGTGCTGTGAGTGAGATCGAGCAGTTCCTGAGTTACGAAATCGAACTGATCTTCTGGAATGAGCCCTTGGAAATCAACTAGAGACCTTCCGGCCTCAATGCGCACGTGTCCTTCGCGGGTCTGCATCAGCCGCAGGAGGTGGATGATGACCTCATGTCGTTTTTCGTTCGGTACAAGTCTCATGAGCTTGTAGATTGCCGCCGTGGCGTCGCGGCGAACTTGCCTATCCGAATCAAGCGTGAGTCGCATTAGATGCTCGATAACACCAGACCGCTTGTTTTCGGGAATCGAGTCCTTGAGAACCCCCGGAAGCCAGGCCGCACGCCTTCTCACTCTCGGGTCAGAGTCCGTCCCAAGGGCCCAAATTCTGTCCACGAGGACTGGCATGAGGCCCGCTGGAAGGAAACCTCGGACGATCTCTAGTGACAACAGGGAACGCCACCGGACTTCGGGATCAGTATCGCCCGTGAGCTCGATCAAGCGCTTCGCGACAAACGTCTGGCGGCTGTCAGGGAGTCTCTTTCCCATCGTCTCGATGTTACGAACAGCGTCCCGTCGCGTCGAGTCGTCCTCGCTTCGTGTCATGGCAAGGACTCGATCGACAAACTCCTCGGAGGAGGTCTGCGAAACCCGCTCGTCTTTAGGAAGCACGCTCCCGGAAGGGAGGTCCATGTACGTTTCAGTTTCGAGGAAGACGGCGCGTCTGGAGGAACTTGGGGTGCAGCGAGGCTTCGTGGCTCACCGATGCACTCAAATATCTGAATTACAGCCCAAGTACGGCGCCTGTTTTAAAGAATCCTCAGGTACGGTTTTGCCTCCACTCCATGGAAAAGTGGACCGGGTGGGATTTGAACCCACGGCCTCTACCATGCCAAGATAGCGATCTTCCAGCTGATCTACCGGCCCGCGAGCCTCCTGTAACGAAGGGAGGATATGAAGTCTTGCGGGAGAAGAGACCTCACTTCTCGAGCGGTTGTCTGGCCTCGGATTTGACGGGAGGCCTGCTACGATTCGCGTCCCGTCGATGGAATCTTCTTTCGCATGAAGATGCCGCTCGTCCCGAGCGGAGCGATCCGCCTGAAGCCTTCCCGCCGGAACATGCTCGGCGTCCCGAACCAACGCCACTCCGGGACCGCGGACATTCGCTTCGACACGACCGGGAACGCCTCGACGATGCCTCCGCCATGGGCCCGGATCGATTCGAGCGCGGCCTTGAGCGCGAGCTTGGCCACGCCGCGCCCGCGGTGCCTGCGGTCGACGAAGAAGCACGTGATTCGCCAGAGTCTCTGCGCTCCTTTCGGCCTCCCCACCTTCCGGTAGCCGCGTCCGGCGTCGATCCGTGGGAGTTCGTCCGCGCGGCCATACTGGCACCACCCGACCGCGATGTTGCCTTCGTACACGAGGATGGCATGAGACCGGCCTTCTCTGACGAGCGCCGCTTTGTCCCTGCGATTTCGCTACTCCCGGGACTCGGCCGACCTTCCGCGCTCGACCGGGCTCGGTCGCTGGTAGTACATGCACCAGCAACTCCCTTGTTGGCGTGCGAGTTCCTCGAAATCCGGAAAGGTTCGAGAGCTCAACTCCCGCGTTTTGAAAGTCATGCTCGTCGTCTGATCCGTCCTTGTTCGAGTCGGTTCACGCGATGGAGCGTTCGCGGTATGAAGGTTTTCGACGGGACACCGGTCGCATCGGGCGAGGCGGCTTTCGTAGGCAAGCGCCGGCTCCGGTTCCGCGGCGAGGCTGTGTACGGAGGAAAAGATACAGTCGCCCGCCGGAATCAACCGGGCTCATCTCAGGATTCGATGAAACAGGGGGAGACGAAGATCGCAAGGCCACGGATTCGTCCGCGGCAGATGTTCGGGCGTCCGGCCCCTGGGAGACGTCGGGTCCGGGCGCCGACGACGCCCTGTCCTCTCATCCTTGATTATCGCCCGCGGACAGAATGGACCGCGCCTTCATGAACGCCCACTAACATCCGAGTAACTTGCTACCCGCTCCGGCACTGACGAAGCCCCGAGGACCCCCGCACTCCGCAGATCTCGCGGACCTCGTCCGGGCGATGTTGACCGATGCCGTCTTCGATGTGGCGACCGCGAAGGATCCGATCGAGCTCAGTCGCCTTGCGGGATTGTCTCTCGCCCGCGTGTCTTCGGCGCTGGCCGCTGGAGAGAGCCGTGGCCTCTTTCAGCGCCATCTGGCTCCGTCCAATTCGGGACCCGGTAGGCCAAAGATCGTATGGCAACTCTCTCCCGGCGTCACGGACCTTGCCACGAGGTTCGAAGATTTTGCGGAGCTCTCGTCCCGCTTCAGCAATGGCGTGGCGGAGGTGGCGTCCCTTCGGCCGCCGAAGGATCTCGCACGCAATGTGGCATTCAACCTCGAGATCGCGAAGACCGTCTTCGGGAAGTGGTCCGTCGACCTCCTGGCGCTGATCTATTCGCGCAAGACGGTCGGCTTTCAGGAGATCGTCCGGGCCCTCCCCGGAATCAGCGCTCGAATCTTATCCGTGAAACTCGGGCGGCTCCAAGACCTTGGGCTCGTGCGCCGCGAGGTCTTGGACACAAAGCCGCCGCGGGTGCAATATTCCTTCACGGCGAAAGGGCTCCGGGTGGCGAAGTTGGGCGAGCCGGTTTTCCTGTATCTCCGCTTCACGGAAGGGTTGCTGTTCGTGGAGGAAAATCCGGAGGCCGCGGACCGCTCGGAGGAGAGGGGTCGTTGATCCGCGATCGGCGGCCCGGCGGGTCACGCGTGGAGTTGGATGTTTCCTCCTGCGAGCAGGCCGCCCGTATCGTATTCCGACGATAGCGTGACGTGGATCGAGTCGATGCCCCGACCCGGCTCGCCCCCGTCCGTGACCGTGACGGTGGCCGTGTAGCCCGAAGCGCCATTCACGATCGCGGCGCCTGTGAACGTTCGGGTCGTCCCGCTTCCGTCGTAGTCCGTGATGTCCGACATCTTGACCTGGAGCCCTTTTGCATGGTCGATGTACGTGAGGTGGCAGGTGGGCGACGAGGCTCCGGGCTTCAACCCGGCCACGAAGCCGAAGTTTGCCTTCCCCCCCGACACATCGATGAAGCCGCCTCCGGTCACGAAGTCCTTCGGAGTCGGATTCGAGGCGCCGCATCGGATGTCGCTGTGGGCATGCGAGACGATGATTTCCTCGCCGGTCGCAAGGGTCAGGTGCAAGGCGTTCACCGTGATGTCGGATGTCCCGTCGTGCGAACCGTCGATCTGTTCGTTGATGACGAGGTTGAGGACCCTCGGCACCGATACGACCTGGTTCGGTGCGGTCCCGACGACGATGTCTTGGCCCGCCGCGCGGAGCTCGACGAGTTCGCTCAGACCTGAGACGCCTTGGCACGTGGCCACGGATTCGGACCGGACAAACTCCGCCGTGACTTCATTCGGCGTGCCTGCCAGCAGATCGACGGTCGCAACGGCCGAATCGCTCTGAGCGACCGAGTCAAATCCCATCGTGTCGGAGAGGAAGACGTCGGCTTTCGCGAGCGACGTGTCCACGTGGACGAAGGTCGCATCCAACTGGCCGCCTCCGGAAGGGAGATTGCCGGTGTCCGCGAACGACGTATCGAGGATTCCGGTGTGGATGGACACACCCGTCGCCCTTCCACTGTACTGCGTTCCCGAGTCGGCTACCGCCGTCGCGAGGGCCGTGACGATGAGCCCCACGCACACGGCGGCGACCGAGATAGAGGCCGCGACCCGCCTCCAGAGAGAATTCGTGGGCTTCATGATCGAAAGATCGGTGGACCCCTCTTGGGTCTTCCCGAACTTGGAGCGAATGTCGTTACCTCGGGGTCAGGTCGTAATCTTCGTGGCCACCGACCGTCGCGAAAAGTCGCGCGTCCTCACTCGGCCCGCTCCGACCTTCCACGTCCTTCTTCGGGGCGACCCTCAGGAGGGTTGCGAGAACACCTCGAGCGCGGAATTGTGACCGAGGAGACCGCTGCCGCCTTCGGATTCAAGGACCCCGAAGCCCGCGAGGATTCCCATGCGAACCCTCGGCCGCCAAGGCAGGTCGGGTTGTTTCAGGGTTGCGTTCCGATTATCACAAGGGAACACCGCTCCACGTATGCGAATCGATTGCTCTCCTCATTCGCGTTCTTGCGAACTGGCAGCGGGAGAAGACGGGTCAGGCGTCGCCCGAAGGTCATGTCCTCGCAACGAAACCATCTTCAGGTCTCGCGCGAATGGATGATTACGGCAAAGAAACGCGCGGAGGTTAGCCCAGCCCCAGAGGGCCCGGGCGCTGAGGTCTTCACGGCGGAAGCGCTTGAATTCATCGCCGAGCTGCAGCGACGATTCAATCCCACCCGCTTGGACCTGCTGCGCCGTCGAGTGGAGCGCCAAGCGAGGGTGGATCGCGGAAAGACGCTCGGCTTCCGTCCGGAGACCCGGCGGATTCGGGACGACTCGTGGCGCATCGCTCCGGTTCCGGCGGATCTGGCCGATCGCCGGGTTGAGATCACCGGGCCTACCGATCGAAAGATGATGATCAACGCGCTCAACTCGGGCGCGAAGATGTTCATGGCGGATTTCGAGGACGCGAACACGCCGGCCTGGCGGAATGTGGTGGATGGGCAGGTGAACCTCCGCCATGCCGTGAGACGCACCATCGCGTACTTGAGCCCAGAGGGCAAGGAATACCGGTTGAACCCCGAGGTCGCGACGCTGCTCGTCCGGCCCCGCGGATGGCATCTCCTCGAACGGCATATCCGCATCGACCGCGAACCCGCCTCCGCGAGTCTCGTCGATTTCGGTCTGTTCTTCTTCCATAATGCAAAGGACCTCATCGCCCGGGGAACCGGACCGTACTTCTATCTGGCCAAGATGGAAAGCCACCTCGAGGCACGCCTGTGGAACGACGTCTTCGCCTTCGCGGAGGATACGGTCAGCGTCCGGCGCGGGACGATCAAAGGGACCGTGCTGATCGAGACGTTCCCGGCCGCATTCGAGATGGAGGAGATCCTGTACGAGTTACGGGACCACGCCGCGGGCCTGAACGCAGGCCGATGGGACTATCTCTTCAGCATCATCAAGACGCTACGTGCCCGGAGGGACTTCGTCTTGCCGGACCGGGCCCAGCTCACGATGACCGTCCCGTTCATGCGCGCGTACACGAAGCTCCTCGTCAAGACGTGTCACCGCCGCGGCGCTCACGCGATCGGCGGCATGGCCGCGTTTGTCCCGAGCCGCAAGGACCCGAAGGCGAACGAGGTCGCCTTCGCGAAGGTGCGGGAAGATAAGGCGCGCGAGGCGGACGACGGTTTCGACGGCACGTGGGTCGCCCATCCCGACCTCGTGCCGGTCGCTCAGGCGGTTTTTGACCGAGCGCTGCAGGGACGATCGAACCAACTCGCACGCCTGCGGGACGATGTGGCTGTGTCGGCGCACGACCTCCTGGATGTCCAGGTTCCGGGCGGCAAGACCACCGAGGCGGGCTTGCGCAGCAATGTCCGGGTCGCGATTCAATACCTCGAGGCATGGCTCCGGGGAACCGGGGCGGTGACGATTTCGAACCTCATGGAGGACACCGCGACCGCGGAGATCGCGCGCTCGCAGGTCTGGCAATGGATCCATCATGGGGCTCGCCTGGAGGATGAGCAGACGGTCAACGAGGGACTCGTGCGGCAGATCGGCGACGAGGAGCTCGACCGGCTACGGATGGAGGCGAAGCCCTCAGCGCAGACGCGCGGGCGATTCCGAGAAGCGCGAACGCTGTTCGACGAGATCGCTCTGAAGGAGCCCCTAGTGGATTTCCTGACGATCCAGGCGTATCCACTCATCGAATGATCGATCCCGCTCGAGGCGGTGCGAGCGAGGAAGGCCCGCGTCCGAGTCGGAACTACGTTGCGGCCTTGGCGCCACGCTTCGCCGGCGGCTTGTTCGACGTAGGTTGGGAGAAGAGCTCGAGGGGTTTCTCTTTCCGCATCTTCTCGCCGGGGATCGGGACCGGGTACTCCCCGGTCAGGCACCCGAGACAGATGTCTTCCCGGGAATGCTTCAACGCGGTGATCAGCCCCTTCATGGAGAGGTACCCGAGAGAATCCGCATTGATGAAGTCCGCAATCTCCGGCACCGTCTTCTCGTTCGCGATGAACTGATCTCGCGTCTTCATGTCGATACCGAGATAGCACGGGAACCGAATGGGCAGGCAGCCGATACGAACGTGGACTTCCTTCGCACCGGCCTGGCGGAGGATTTGCACGATCTTTCGAATCGTCGTCCCGCGGACGATGGAGTCGTCAATCAGTACGATCCGCTTGTTCTTCACCGCAGACCGAATCGGATTCAACTTGAGCATGACGCCAAGCTCGCGCTCCCCCTGATCGGGCATGATGAACGTCCGCTCGATGTAGCGGTTCTTGATGAGCCCCTCGACGACCGGGAGGCCGGCGAGTTGCGCGTACCCCTGGGCCTGCGCCCGTCCGGATTCCGGGACGGGCACGATAATGTCCGCCTCGACCGGATACTCTTTCGCGAGTTGCTCGCCGATCTTCACGCGGGCGTCATAGACGAGACGCTCGTCCAAGACGCTGTCCGGGCGCGCGAAGTACACCCACTCGAACATGCAGTGCGCGGTATGGTTCGGATGGGGGAGCCGCATCGAATCGAAGCCGTCCGGCCGGAGCTCGACGATTTCACCCGGCTTCAGGTCGCGGATGAACTTGAACCCGAGCGTGTCGAACACGACGCTCTCCGACGCGATCATGAAGCGTCCGTTCCCTTCCCCGATGCACAGGGGTCGGACCGCCAGCGGATCACGAACCGCGTAGACGGTATCGTTGATCATGAGCGCTAGGCTGTACGCTCCGACGAGCCGCGAAGTGAATTCCTTCAAGGCGCGCTTGACGTCCCCGCCCGAATTCACGATTTCGTTCGCGAGCAGTCGAACGATGACCTCGCTGTCGGATGTCGTCATGAAGGCCCAACCTTTCTTGCTGAGCTCCTCACGGATCTCGTCCGCGTTCGCGATGTCTCCGTTGTGCGCGAGTGCGATGTCTCCGTACGACGTCTTGACGACGATCGGTTGGGCGTTCTCGAGGACACTCGATCCCGTCGTGGAATAGCGAACGTGGCCGATCCCGTTGTTTCCGCGCAGGTCCATGAGGTCCTCTTTCGAGAAGACCTCGTGCACAAGGCCCATGCCTCGCTTCGACTTCATCTCGCCATTGTACACCGCGAGACCCGCGGACTCCTGTCCGCGATGCTGAAGGATTCGCAGGCCCAGGAAAAGATCCGTCGTCACCGGCGTTGTTCCCGAGCAGCCGATGATCCCGCACTTCTCGCGCGGGCGAAGGTCGGAGACCTCCGACACGGCTTGGTCGACGGACATCGTCAATGCCTCTTCGCCCAGGAGTAATTTCGAAGTTTCTTCATCCGTCCGAAGCCGCAGGCGGCGCAGTACTTCTTCTGCTTGTGATACGCACGCTGACCGCAGCGCCGGCACCGGATGTGGACGCTCTTCCGTCCCATCTTGCCAAGCGACGCGGTCCCCTTGGTCATGCAGGCCACCTACGTCATGGGGAGATGTAGATGACGTTGTCTCCTCGGACAATCGCAAGGTCCATCTTCCGCTGGGCCTGGTTGTCCTGCATCTCCTCCGCGTTGCGAAGGACGAGGTTCATGTGCGGGTCGAACCCATCGAGGATTCCGCGATACCCCCGCCCGCCTTTCAGCTCAACCATCACGTTCGAACTGATCCGTTGGTTGAGGAGAGAAAGCGGCTTAATCATCGGACCACGGCGCACCCATGGAGGCGGCGTACTTAAAGGTTTACGGGAGGCGTGACGCGGGGACGCGACGCTCGACGATTGTCACGGATTTCGGCGGGCCCGCTTCCCCTCGTTCTCGCGTCCGTTGCCTTTCGACGGATCCACGAGAAAACCGGAATCCCGCAGGATGTCCATGCCCACGATCATGTGATATCTCATGTCTTTGCGATCGGTGATCGCCACGGCGACATCGAACTCTCGTCCCGCGATCACCACGCGGGCGTCCACGACGTCCCGTTCTTCCGGCTCGTGCGCCGCGGCCGCCCGGACGCGGACTCGATCAAAGACGGGGCCGAGGCCCGCTCGCGCCGCGAGGTCCGTGTCGAGGCTGGTCCGTGCCGCGCCGGTATCGATTCTCGCCGCCACCCGGATGTCGCCCTTGCTCCCACGCAGGGTGACCTCCTCGACGACGCCAATGCTCGTACGTGCCGGTTGTTGCCGCCGCTCAGAGACCACGGGGTGCACCGTCAACTCCCTTCCCTCTATCGATATACGTCCCGCGATATAGCCTTAACCGCGCAAATCGCGGACTCGACACGTTTTTCTCCCGCGAACCGCATCGCTTCCTTCCGCGGGTGTGGCGTCGGATGAAGATCGGCGTGATTTCGAAGAAACCCACCTATTGGTCCACTAAGGCCATCCTGAAGTCGATCCGCGAACACGGCCACGAGCCCGAATTCGTGAAGACCGACGAGGTACGACTCGTCGTCGCCGGCACGGACGACGCGGTGTTCAACGGCAAGTCGTTACGGTCTTACGATATCCTCATTCCGCGGATCGGCCGCTCGATGACGGACTTCGGCAAGATGCTGTTGCGCCAGCTCGAGCTGATGGGCATCCGGACCACCCTGGCGAGCGACGGCCTCATCACCGCGCGCAACAAGTTCCTCGCCATCCAATCGCTCCGCCAGGCGCGGATCCCAATCCCGCGGAGCATTCTCCTCGCGTCCCGGCCGAATTTCGTGGAGGCCGCGCACTTGGTCCGCTACCCCGCCGTCCTGAAAATCCTTTCGGGCACCCAGGGGATTGGCGTGATGCGCGTGAAGAGCCTCGAGGAAACCGCGTCGATCGTCGACACCTTGAAGTTCTTCGGCGAGGTCGTTTGCCTCCAGGAATACATCCCGAATCCAGGAGTGGACATTCGAGCCCTCGTCGTCGGCGATCGAGTTGTCGGTTCGATGAAGCGGGTCGCGGCCCACAACGAGTGGCGGGCGAACATCCACCTCGGTGCAAAAGGCGTCGCGATCGAACTGTCGGACCATGCGAAGGAAGTCGCGGTGCGGGCGTCGAAGGCCGTCGGACTGGAGATCAGCGGCGTGGACATGATCTTCCGCGGCGACACCCCGTACGTCCTCGAGGTCAACGCGTCTCCCGGGTTCCGCGGGCTCCTGAATGCGACCGGGGTGAACGCCGCGAACGCGATCGTCGAATACGCGGTCGAGAAGGTGAAGGCCGGCGAGCCGAAACCTCCTTGATGGACGCGTCCGTTGCGGGCGCCCATGGACGAGGCTCCCATTCCGGGCGCGCGCGTTCGCGCGACCACGAAGCACGGTGCCTTGAGTGTCGACCAAATCGCCGTGATGCAGCCGGGGATGGCGCGCCTCATGGACGAGCTGAGCCGGCGGTATTGGACGCTCTTTTACGCGGCGAGGGCGAGGAACTGGGAGCTCGCGAGCTACATGCTGAAGGAATCGGAGAAGACCCTCAAGACGGCGGCGGTGGCGCGGCCGAAGTACGCGGACGACATCGGCGTCTTTGTCCGAGAAACCTTGGGGTCGATCGGGAGGGCGATCGAATCGAAAGACTGGCACGGCTTCGAGAAGGCGTACCGGAAGGGAATCTCCGAGTCCGATCGCCTGCATGACAAGTACAACAAATCGTTCCTCCGGTTCCGGCTCCCGGACCACCCGCCGGAATGGTTTGACCTCGCGCCGCGATAGGTTTTTGGCCCGGAGACGCGTCGGCCGCCCCGCGGTTGCATGGAATACGTCTCGCTGGGCCGCGGCGGACCCACCGTTTCCGCGGTCGGACTGGGGATGTGGCAGGCCGGAGGCAAGGCCTGGGGCGCCGACGTTCGCGATGCGGACTGTCGGAAGGCGATGGAGCGCGCCGTCGATCTCGGGATCAATCTCGTGGATACGGCCGAGGCATACGGCGACGGGCATTCGGAGCAAGTCATGTCTCGGGCGATCAAGAACGTCGGTCGAGACCGCGTCTTCATCGCCACGAAGGTCGGAGGGTGGCATCTTCGCGCCGACGACGTCAAGAAGGCGTGCGCCGCGAGCTTGAAGCGTCTCGGTGTGCGGGAGATTGACCTGTACCAGGTACATTGGCCGGATCCGTGGAGTCAAGTCCCGTTGCGGGAGACGATGAAAGCGCTCGAGGCCCTCCACCGCACGGATCGAATTCGAAACATCGGCGTGAGCAACTTCGCCGTGCGAGACCTCGAGGAGGCACGGTCCCATCTCTCTCGTGCGGACATCGCGTCGAACCAGGTGCGGTACAACATGCTCCAGCGGGAAGTCGAAGCGGAGGTCGTCCCCTATTGCAAACGCGAAGGGATTGCGGTCCTCGCATGGAGCCCGATCGGCAAAGGCGTGCTCACCGGAAAGTACCACGATGGAAAGACGCCAACGGACCGCGTTCGAGCGGAAGAGGACCTGTTCAAGCCCGCGAATCTGCGGGCCACCGTCCCGCTGATCCGTGAGCTTCGGAAGGTCGGCCGCGCGCATGGCAAGACGCCCGGACAAGTCGCGCTCGCTTGGCTCCAACGTCACCGAAACGTCATCCCGATTCCAGGAGCCAAGCGCCCCTCGCAGGCCGAAGAAAACGCGGGGGCCGCGGGTTGGTCCCTCACCGCCCGCGAAGTTCGCACGCTCGGCGGTCTTCTTCAACGCATCCGGCTCGATACGTTCTGAGGTTTACGGTTTCTTCCGCCGCATCACGATCGCGGCAACGACCGCGACAATCGCGACGATGATGACCACACCACCGATGAGCAAGGTGGTGTCAATTCCGCCGGAGGTCCCTCCGCCGCCGCCACCCGTCGACTGGACGACGAGCGACCCATGTTGGGCGGCATATCCGTGGACTCCGCAGAAGTAGTTAAACGTCCCCGCGGTCGAAGCGGTGAATGTGAAGTTCGTGGCGGCGGTCGCACTCGAGAACTGGGCGGAGGCCTGATCCGGAGCGTCCTGGACCTGGTTGTTGTTCAGGTCGATGACCAGCATGTGAGGGGTCGCGTCGTGGGCGAATAGGTGGAACGTAATCACGTCTCCCTGCTGGACGGTCAGGGTCGGCCCCGGTTCCGTGATATTGGTCGCAGCCCATCCCCACCCGGCGGGCGCTGAGAAGCTTGCATATAGTGGAATGCTCACCGCCTTTGCCGGAGTCTCCCCGATCGGGGCTCCGCGAACGGCCATCGGGGACGAGACCGCGAACGCAGCGATCGCGAGTCCGATGGCAACGAACACGAGCGTCTTTGTGAACCGATACATGGTCCCTTCCTCGGTCGCGCGAGCCTGTCCCCACACATAAAGGTTTTCCGAAAATGGAGGCGCGCTCGGACGTGCTCGGTGCGGGGGATGGGACTTTCCGCCCGGCGCGGAGCGCGAGGCTTTTGAACCCACGGACTCCTGCGAGACCGGATCTTAAGTCCGGCGCCGTTGTCCTAGCTTGGCTACCCCCGCGAGCCGCCCATCGAGCCGTCGGTATAATGCCTTTCCTTCGAAAGCGATCAGAGCGTTGATTCGATCCTCAGCCGGATCAGGGATCATTCGGCCGAGGATTTATTACGCGGCGAGAGGGTCGGGGCTTCATGGGTCGCCTCGATGGCCGCGTGGCCCTCGTCACGGGAGGCAGCGGGGGCATCGGCCACGCATCGGTCCTCGAGCTCGCGAAGGATGGCGCGAGCGTCAGCGTCCAGTACAATCGCGGAAAGTCCGCCGCGGAATCCACGGTCGCGGAGGTGCGGAAACTCGGCCCCCGCGCGATCGCGGTCCAGGCGGACGTGTCGGACCCGGACGCTTGCGAGGGCCTCGTTGAGGAGACGCGCAATGCATTCGGGCGCTTGGACATTGCCGCATGTTTCGCGGGTCACCCGTTCCGGTCCGAGGCATGGTACAAGGAGTATGCCGCGCTCACGCCGAGCGAGATTCGTGCGCCGATCGATATCGACTTGCTTGGGTCGATTTTCGTCACCCAGGCGGCCCTTCCCACGATGGTCCAAGCGCGTCGCGGGAGCGTCATCCTGGTCGGCTCAACGCCCGCCCTGACCGGCGACACGGTCGGGATTCCGTATCTCGTGGCAAAGGGTGGGATTTTGGCCCTCGCGCGTGCCCTCGCGCAGGTTTACGGCCCGCACGGGATTCGCGTGAATGCGCTCGCCCTCGGGAGCATCGCCACCGAGGCGACGGAGCGGGCCACGCGACCGGAGGACCACAAAGCGTTGGCCCAGGAGCCCGCGCTGCGGCGGTGGGGAACTCCCGAAGAAGTCGCACGGGTCGTGGCGTTCCTCGCCTCCGATGACGCGTCGTACGTCACCGGCCAAACGATTGTCGTGGACGGCGGATTCGCTCTCCGCTGATCGGTTCACGGAGTCGGAAGGGTCACGCCTTCCATGAGGAACGAGCCGCGCGTCCCGCACGTGTGGCATGTGACCAGGAGGGACGCGGTCTCGATTCCAAACTGCTCCCGAACGATCCAGTGGCTGCGTCCACATCGGCACACGAGGCGCACTTCGTCCGGCTGACCACGGGCTCGCAGGAACAGTCCGTCCTCCGTGCTCCGCCATCGTTGCACGACAACTCCGGGTACCGCGTCGACCCGGACATCGCGGATCGTCCCCATCGTGCGCGTCAACGGTCCCGCGCCTTAAGGCGCTTGCGCGTCGCGGGATACGTGATCTGAGTTCCATGGAGCCGAGCGAATGGCGTGAGGCGATGGTCTTGGGTCTTGCCTGGCGAAAGGATGTGAACGACGCGGACGCCGTGGACGAGCAGCGCATCCGACAGGAGGGAGCGATGGCATTTCCACGGCACCGCTTCGGCGCACATGATCGCGGTCCGCCGCTCCGAGGCGATCGCGATGAGCCGATCCAGACCCGCCGAGAATTCGGCGGTTGCCATGTGGTCGGCGTATCCTCGGAATCCGCTGTTCCGCCAGCCGAGGTTCACGCTGTCCGGGCGTGCCTTGCGGAAACCTCCAAGCGCCTCGAAGTGTTCGTATGCAATCCCCGAATCCGGGAGGGCCTTCGCCAATGAGGCCTTCGCAGTCCACGGCACGCGTTGGGAGGTCGGAAAGTGCCGGACATCGGCGAGGAATTGAATGCGATGCTCGGCGAGAAGGGCGAGGAATTCCTCGAAGGATCGGGTCGAGTGACCGATCGTCCAGAGGGTCACCCGGGATTCGCCAAGTGCCGCACCCGGGTCTCTCGCGTCCTCCACTGGGTCCCCGCTCCCGTAGCCTCACGGACGATAATCTCTCCGCTGGCCTTAAGAGACCTGGATTCGACGCATTCATTGCCGCGGGCACATGCCCGGGCGCGCGTTCGCCATGTCCGCCCCGCCTACCGACCACCATCGGGTCTCGCGTTGGATCGCCGTTGGCGCATTCGCGATCGCCGCATTCATCGTCGCGTCGGGCTTCGTCACCGCCTCCGGTCCCGACGGGCGGGTCCGTGGGTTCGTGACGGAATCCGTCTCGGGCGTGCCAATTTCCGGAGCCACCCTCCGGCTCCAGGCGTCCGACTTCCCATGGGTGTTCGAGACTTCGACAGACTCGACCGGGTATTTCGAAATGGCCGTTCCCTCGCACCGGTACACCGTCACCGCCTGGAGCGCGGACCATGACCAAGGTACATCGACGGTCGCCGTCGGGTCGGGCCAGACCGTCTGGCTCAATGAGACCTTGCCGGCGGCGGGCGCCCGATCTGCTCGCCTCCAGGGCTACGTCACGGACGCCTCGACGAGCGCACCTGTGACCGTCGGAGAGATCGTCGCGGGCCACCCCTGGTGGAACCCTGGCCAAGGGTACGTGAATCAGAGTTCCATGAACAGTTCCGGCTACTACGAAATGAACCTCGTCCCGGACGGCTACGAAATCATGAGTCACAACGCGTTCGGGTACGCGCCATACGACTATTACACGGTGTATCCGGGCTCCGGGCAGATCCTCTGGTACAACATCTCGCTCACCCCGAATCCGATGGACGCATGGATCAACGGGACCGTGTCCGATGCAAACACTGGCGCCCCGATTGCAGCGGCCACCGTGATCGCTCAGGTCGACGGAACGATCTTCCCATCCGCCGTCGCCAACGCGACGGGATTCTACTCCCTGTCCGTCCCGACGGGCAACGTGGAGCTCTCCGCGAACGCCCTCGGATATGCGCCGACCTTGACCTCGACGTATGTGTGGTCGGCGGGGGAGTACGTCGTCAACGTCGGCCTTACGCCACTCTCATACGGCGTCCGCGGGTACGTGCGCGACGGCGTCACGGGAGCCGGTCTCTCGGGGATCCTCGTGACCGTCGATCCGCTCTTCGGGAGCGGGTATTTCGACCAGGCGACCACCGACGCATCGGGATACTTCAACATCCCCTTCCCGCCCGACGACTACGTCGTGCGCGCGAGCGCGCCCGGATACACGACCTGGACGACGTGGCTCTTCTCCTTCTCGCCCGGGGTCGTGTGGGCGAACGCGACCCTGTGGCCGATCATCTCGACCGTGTCCGGGTACCTCGTGGATTCGCTGGACGGGAGCCACGTGCCCGGACTCGGGGTGACCGCGATCGACTCACGAGCCGGGTATTCGACGTACGTCTACGCGGACGCGTCCGGCTTCTTCTCCCTCGCGGTCCCGCCGAGCCCCGCGATTTCGGTCGCGGTCCTCGGGCAGGCTCCGTACGCGGGCAACATCGTCTACGTCGCCACGCACCCGCACCGGACGACCTGGATCAACATCACGCTGGACCGCCTCAACGCGCAGATCGATGCGAACGTGAGGGACGCCTTTACCGGGTTGCCCATCAGCGGGGCGAGCGTCTATGCCGCATGGTATTACGGATCCGACTGGGCCGCCTCGAATGCGACGGGCTCCGCGGTTGTGGGCGCTCCCGCCGGTGCGACGACGTACGTGTCGGCCTGGGCGACCGGCTACGTCATATGGAGTACCGTGTTGACTCCGGCCGCGGGCTCCAATCCGCTCACGATCCGACTCTACCCGGATCTGCCGCAGGACGTTCGGATCCGCGGCTACGTCACCGACGCGGTTACAAACGCCAGCATTTGGCCAGCCACCATCCGCGTCACCGGATACGATGACCAGACGCCGTACGCCTACGCGGACGGAACGGGCTACTACGAAGTCTGGACGGTCGCGGCACCGCAGACGGTCCGGGCAACGGCGACGGGCCACGCCGCCGGAGAAGCGAGCGTGAACCCCGTTTCGGGCGACACGCTCTGGGTCAACCTCACCCTTGCGCCGGACACGAATCCACCGCTCGTCGAGAGCTTCACGGCAACCCCGTCGATCGGGGTGTCGGAATCGAACCCGACGAGCCTCGTCGCCCACGTCAACGAGACGAGCCTCGAGCAGTCGTACCTGTCGATCCTCAAACTGTCCTCGGTTTCCGCGAACGTCGGGACGTTCCTGAACCTCGGGCGCTTCGATGCATCGCGCGTCTCGGTCACCCAACCGAGCGCGGGCAACTACACGATCTCCGCCTCATGGGACACCCGGACCCCGATCGGCCACATGTCGGATGGCGTGAGCTCGGTCTGGTGGCCCAGCCTCTACGCGTACGCGCCGTTCCAGACCGCCGTCGCCGGTTATTGGGACAACGCGACGCTCTCGAGCCCGGTCCCCGCCGCCGCGGTCTTCGACGCGCGGAGTGGGCAGCTCCTGTACGTGTACAACTCGTACGGTTTCTTCGGTCCGGGCGACCAGCCCGCCTCGACGTTCCAGCCGTATGCCACCGGCGTACGCATCGACCTGACGAGCGCCGCGATCGTCGGCTACGCCATCGTGAACGGTCCGACCTTCGCCGTCGGGAATCTCCGGATGGACCTCTCCCAGGCGGTTCCCGCGGGCCAGTACGGCGCCTTCCTAGAGCTGTACGACTCGGCGGGCCACTACACCCCGGCCGCGGTCCTCATGCAGACGGCCCCGGACAACGTCCCGCCGGTCGCGAACGCCGGGCCCGACCTCATCGTGAATGAGGACACGACGGTTACATTCGACGGATCGGCTTCCACGGACAACGTCGGGATCGCGAGCTACACATGGACATTCATGGATGGGACGATGCAGACGCTCCAGGGCGCTACCGCGTCGTACGTCTTCGCAACGCCCGGCACGTACATCGTGACCCTGACGGTCCGGGACGCGGACGGCAACATCGGGACGGACACCGTGACGGTCATCGTCCGTGATGTGACGCCTCCGGCAGTCACCGTGTCCTCCCCGTCCGACGGGGCGAGCGTCCCCGGATCGACGGTCATCGTCGCGTCCGCGACGGACAATCTCGCGGTCGTCCGGGTCGAGTTCCTCGTGGACGGCGTTTCCGTCGGCAATGACACGACCGCACCGTTCGAGTGGTCGATTGCCGCTGGAAGCCTGAAAGACGGGAATCACACCCTGACGGTCATCGCCTTCGACGCGGCGGGCAACTCCGCGTCTGCCGTGGTTCATGTGAAAGTAGCGAACGTGCCGGGAGGACGTGGACTCGGCCTCCTCGAGGTCGGGGGCTTCATCGCGATTCTGGCCGTGATCGCCGGGATCGCCGTCGTGCTGCTCCTGATCGCGCGCCGAAAGCCTCGGCGTCCGTCGATGTCGCCTGCGGTTGCCGCGGCATCCGTCGCGCCTGCACCGGCACCGACATCTCCAGAGGTCCCGCCAGCCCCAGCACCCGAGCCGCCGACCGAAGAGCTCCCGGACATCGACAATCTCTGAGCGGAGGTAGCGGAGGCCGACGTCCGCCAAATCCGCGAATATGCCACGGGGTGCCGGTTTCGCTACCCGAGGAAGTGCACCAGTTCGGGGTTCAGTTTGGTCGCGTGGGTCCAGGTCAGGCCGTGGGGTGCCCCCTCGACCGTGATCAGCTTGCTCCCCTTCACAAACTCGGGCATCCGCTTGCCTGCGACGGGATACGGCACGATCCGGTCCGCGTCTCCGTGAATCACCAGCGTCGGGACGTCGATCTGTTTGAGGTCGTCCCGGAAGTCCGTCGATGAGAACGCGGTGACACAATCCACGCTGCCTTTGGGCGAAGCGCCCGCCGCGATGTTCCAGTTCAGCTGGACTGCCTGGTCGCTGACCAGCTTGCCCCCGAGGACGTCCACGTTGAAGAAGTCCCGGAGAAACGCGGAGAGAAACGCAGGACGGTCCGCCGCGATCCCGGCCTTGATCCCTTCGAACGCGGCTGCATCCACTCCCTGCGGATTGTCGGCCGTCTTCAACAGGAACGGTGTGACGGCGGACATGAACACCGCCTTGCTGACGCCCTCCGAGCCGTACTTGCCGAAGTACCGGGCGACCTCGCCGCCTCCCATCGAGAAGCCGACGAGGGCGAAATCGCGGAGGTTGAGCTTTGTCACGAGCTTGTGCAAGTCGTCCGTGAACGTGTCATAATCGTAACCGGTCGACGGCTTGCTGGATTGGCCGAACCCCCGGCGGTCGTACGTGATGACGCGATGACCCGCCCGGAGCAGGTCCGCGACCTGCTTCTCCCACGAGGCGCCGCTGAGCGGCCACCCGTGGACGAGCACGACGGGCTTGCCCGAGCCATGGTCCTCGTAATAGATCTCGATTGACGCCGAATTCTCCTGACCCACTGTGACGGTACTCATCTCTCTCTCCTCCGGGTTTCCGAACGCCGGTTCAATCTATATAATGGGTGTGGACGAGAAACCCGGAGACAACCGGTGTCTGGTTGATCGGCACACGAGAGGAGAGCTCGAACATTCCGACTTGCTTTCTCGTCTCGAGCGGCCAAGCGTTCTTCACTACGAGGTCAATCGCGTGGACCGACCGCACGGAGGAGTTAGATACCAAAACACATCTTTCGGACTCGTTCGGTGACACCATGACCGGGAAGGCCCAACATGGACTGGTCGTGATTCGGTCGAGCCACGAGGACCTCTCGGATCCGACATCGCACCTCCTCATGCCGACCGCCGAGCAGGGCGCGTTCCCCCCGTTCGATCGTTTCGCCGAAACGGTCGCGACTCGAAGAATTCAGGTGGGGCTCCATCCCCACTTGGCGGAGGAGGTCGTCGCCTACGTGCTCGACGGGTATGTGCACCACGAGGACGGCCGCGGCACGCACACCGTGCTTTCCCCGGGCTCCGTGCTCGTCGTCACCGCTCACGACGAGATTCGTCACGAACTCACGATGCAGCCGTCCCAGGAAGGCCGAAGCGCGCGGTGGCTTTCCATCGTCCTCCGCTTGCCGTGGCACACGGAGGCGCCGCCGACGACGATTCAGATCAAGGATGCGGGAGATGCGACCGAATCGCTCGACGGAACGGTCCGGCGCCCGGTCATCGGGCCGCTCGCGCGGGCCGAGACGTTCCTTCAACTCGAATGCACGGACATCGAGTTCACCCGGGAGGCCGACATCTCAATCCCGATCGATCGCAAACGACGGGGCATCGCGTACGTCCTCCGAGGATCCGGGATGATTGAGAAGAAGCCGGTCGAGATGGGTCACGGCGCGTTGTTCGAAAATATTTCTAAGGTCGCTCTGTACGGGTCGCCGGGACTGCGAGTATTTCTCGTGACCGTCCCCGTCGTCGAGGTTCGGGAAGACAATGATCCCGAGGCCACCCGGAGAGATCGAGGAGTCTGACGGTTGGGAAGGTCACCCTCAACCCAAGTGAACGACCACTCGCACCGCGCCTCAGAAGCCCGCGATCGATTCTTCATCCCGTCAGGTGGGACCTCAGCATCCATTCCTGCTTCTCGAGCCCTCGGGCGATCTCGATGTATACGTCCTGGGTCGGAAGGTCGTCTTCGCTGGCTTCCATTCCATGTCGAATCTCGACGATCGCCGCGCTGGCGCGCTCGACGAGCGCCGTCACGAGGAGGTCCTGCCGATGCTCATCGAGCGGGAAGGGCGAAAGCGTCGTTTCCTTCACGGCTCCCTCGATCGTCCCGTGCGACGTCCCGTGGAGCTGAACCGCGCGTTCGGCCACGAGGTCGGCATACTCTCGCGTCTGGTCCGCGAAGCGGTCGAACAGTTCATGGAGCTGGGCGAATCCAGGTCCTTGCAGGTTCCAATGGGCCTGTTTGTAGGCGGTCGCTAAGGACGTCATGTTCGCCAGATTCAAGTTCAGTCCACGAACGAGTCGTTCCTGGGCGTTTCGGTTCTGTGCCGCTCCCTCCTTGCTTCGTTTCGCGCGTTCCATGTATGCACCCACGGCCGGTCGATATGGCCGAACGCCGCATCAGGGTTGTGTTGCGCCGCCAACGGCTTCAACCGACCCGGGACAGGTCCGTCAGCGCTCGGAGGGTGATCATCTTGCTCGGTCGGCCGACCGTCTCAAATGCGAGCGGGGTCGGATGCTTGTCCGGATGCTCCGCGTACCAGCGGACACCGCATACGGACGCATCTTGTTCCAAGTGTCCAGGGCTTCGACCGAAACTCACAACTCGATTCGCCCCGCAGATTGCAGGACGGCGAGGGCGTCGACCGTGACCCATTCGTTCTGGCGCCTCGAACTTGCCCCTCCCCAGTCTACATAGTCGGCGTTGGCTTCCATGGTCTCAGGACGGACGACCTTGTAGTAGCGAGCCTCCGCAGGCCACCCTCCGTCCGGCAAGCTTTTCTGCTCGAGGAGGTCGAGCGCGTCCGCAGTGCGGGGGTCTCGAATCCGCCCGATCCGGTTCATCGCGTCGAGGCCCCCGAGGTAGTCGTAATGCCAATAGAGCGGATAATGGAGGCTCGCGAACTCGGGGTGAATAATTCGCGCATCCGAAGCCCGCTTGAAAAGCCTTCGGCGCAGAAAGACTTCGCTCGCCCGTTCAATCGCCTTGTCTACCGCGACGGATCTGTGGTCCCGCGCGTACGCCGCCAAGCCAAGCATGGGTAGCCTGGTCTCCATGAAGGACGACGTGTTGGCATCCGGGTGCTTGTCGCAGTTCCATCCTCCGTCGGGCCACTGCCAATGAAGGAGCCGCTCTGCCAGGGAATCGGCACGCTCATCCGCGACCCCAAGGTCCGTAAGGAAATAGAGCGCGTTTCCCTGCTGGGATGCACAGCGACGATAGCGACCCTGCATGATGGGGACACCCGGGTGCAGATACGCCTCATCTTCCGTCCGCGCCACGAACTCCTCGAAGTAACTCGGCTTGAGCCAGAATTCCAGGATCCGGTCTCGAATCGGGTTGAGGGTCTCGTCGCCCCGCGGGTAGCCGAGGTCTGCGAGGCTGGCTAGGACCCAGTGAAGCCCCTGCCATTTGTAGTAAACACTCCGGGCCGTTCCTGTTTTGCCCATTTGGTCCCGGCGGGACAGGAGAGACCGAACCCGCAAGGACGTGCGTATATCCTCCTCGAGTGCACGAATGCCCTTTGAGTCTCGTTCTTCCCCGAGAACGTGGACCCGCGTCTTCCATCGAATCGAGGCCTCCTTTGATTTCAGAAGCGTGTCGACGACCGACATTGCCTTCCTCGTCCCCGCGGAGTTCAGAGAACCGCTGCCGCCTCCCAAATGATCCCGGACCACAGAGAGGCAATTGGACCGCGGGGAAATATAGACTCCGAATCGGAGGAATAATGAATCCGTTTCGCACAACCCGATTCGGTGATATCCCAGACAGAAATTCGGTTGGTCTGGAAGTGACTCAAGTCTGGTTCATTTGGAGCGCAGATTCGTGAACTACCATCGTCCCAAACACCAAGTTGCCTCGCGATGCAAGCGGCAGACGCCTATGGAAGGGGTCCTGGCTAGGTTCCGAACCGGATTGTAAGTGGGTCCGTCCGGATTTGAACCGGAGTCGCCAGCACCCCAAGCTGGTAGGATTTCTTGTGAGCGGGAAGACCGGAGGTCCCCGCGCTCAAACCAAGCTACCCCACGGACCCGCCGGACGCTCTCGAATGATTGAGGCCCTAAAAACCCTTCCCCGCAGCTTGATCGGGCCGGGCCGCGGGACCGCTCAGCCGAACGGCAAGACTTCGTCGATGAGTTCCGCGTGGGAGAGGACCATCCGGCGGCAACAGTATCGCTTCAGGCCGAGCTCGTCCAGGACCTTGCGGGGCGCTTCTCCGCCGCGCGTTCGTTCGATGAACGCGGGGAAGGCGCTGCCGACGACTTTGCCGCACGTGAAACATCGGACGGGGATGATCATGGGCTCACCGGTACGACTTCTGCCGCTTCTTGCGCGCGCCGCGCCCGAGCGGCTTCTTCGGTAGCTTGCGGCGGGTGTCCGGGACGATTAACGTCCGATCGTATTCCCGGAAGAGGGTCTCGAGATCGTTGTCATTCAGATATTGGACAAGGCCGCGGGCGATCGCGGTGCGGACCGCGTCGGCTTGGCCCATGACGCCACCGCCTTGGACGTTCACATCGATGTCGATCGAGTCGACTTTCTTCCCGGCGAGCTTCAAAGGCTCCAGGATCTTCAGGCGACCCAACTCGAACGGGTAGATTTCGACCGGCACGCTGTTGATTCGCACGACGCCCCGCCCCTTCGTGAGCGTCGCCCGCGCGACCGCAGTCTTTCGCTTCCCGCTCGCGACGATCGCCTTCATGGGGACACCTCGAACTTCGAGCCCAAGAGTTTCGAAATCTCGCCCAGGCTCATGAACGGCCCTTGGGGCGGTCTCTTGGCGACGTCCACGATCTCGAGGGGCTTGTCCTTGTACGCCTCGGGCACGGAAAGGTACACGCGGAGGCGTTTGAGGGCTTCACGGCCTCGCGGCTGCTGATAGGGCATCATGCGGGAGATCGTCCTTCGAAGGATCAAGTCCGGGCGGCGGGGATAGTTGGGCCCGATCCCTCGCATCCGGCTGGTGGTGCTGCCGCGCTGGTGGCGGGCCCGGTATTCGTTGAACACGACGCTTCTCTTTCCCGTCACGATGGCTTTCTCGGCATTCACGATGACGATCTCTTCTCCGTTGAGGAGTCGCTTCGCCAAGATTGACGCCAATCGGCCCACGACGTGACCCGTTGCATCGATCGTCGGCATCGTCACCCCATGATCCGGACGCCGGATCCTTTCGGGTTCTGGACCGCGAGTTCGAGGAGGGTCATCGCCCGACCTCCGGCGGCTTCGATCTTCTTCTGGGCCGCATTGGACGTGCGGAATGCCGCGACGGTGAGCGACGTTGTGATTTCGCCTGTGGCCAAGAGGACCCCGGGCACGACGATTTGCTCGCCCTTCTCCGCGTACCGGCTCAGACGGGAGAGGTTGACCTCCGACCAGTTCTTGCGCGTCCGCTCGAGGCGCTCCGCGACATCCCGCCAGATCGGCGCATCGGCCTCGCGAGAAACCTCCCGGAGTTCCCGGACGACTTGCTGGAGGTGAGGGTTCGTTTTAGGGATCTTGGCCATGAAAATGGGGCCTCGGACGCACGCCAAAAGGCCTGAGCGATTTAAACGTTTGGGGCGCGAGGACCCATGCCATCGGCCCATTGCGATGCGATTCGTTCGGTTTCGTCAACTGGCGGAGCGGGACCGCTCTACGGGGAGGTCACCGCCAGGATGATCGAGAGCGTTCCGGTGTAGTCACTGTTCGGCGCGAGGATTCGAAGCGTGAGGGTCTGATTTCCTCCGTCGAGGACCGTCAGGGGGACGTTCGCCGAAGAGAGGGCGAACCCGGGCGTCCCGAGCGAGACGCTCTGGACCGTGCACGACGGCGGGTCGAACGGACCCGCATGGTACGGGAGCTTCCACGTCGTGGTGAATACGGACCCTCCCGGAACGTCCTCCCCACTCCCGGTCGTCGAGGTCCAACAGTTCGTAGCCCCTGTGACGCTGATGTTCTCGGCCGTCACGTGGACCGTGTGCGAGGTCAGGACGTAGACGGCGGCGCTCAGTCCGACCACGGCCACGATGACGACCAGTAGGACGATCAGGGCCGTCCGCGACTTGCGGGGAGGCATCGGGGGCGGCAGATAGTACGGGGGCGGAGTCGTGCCCGGCGGCGGAACGGTGTATTCCGGTTGCTGCGGGGGCGGACTCGGCTGCATCCTCTCCACCGGTTGCCTGCGGCGGCGTTTGCCGGATATGCCCGGACTGTTTAAAGCTGCCCGGGGACCGACGGAACCGCCTTCCCAGGCCCTCGGTCGCTCAGAGGCGAGCCCCGATTCAGCCGCCTTCCAAGGCTTTGGAGGGCCGCGCCGAGGCAAAGATATTAATATCAGGCAGGCCAGAATAATAGTCGAGTGGCGTCTTCTTCGTCGGGGGTTAGTTCGTGATTCGTTTTGGGCCTTCGGGAATCCCGCTGTCCTGCAAGGGCCGGACGCTTCGGGATGGCATCGAGGACATCCACAACCTCGGCCTCACGGCGATGGAGGTCCAGCTCGTCCGCGTGAACCTCAATGAGCGCTATGCGGGCGACGAGGACCTTGGTCGAACCCCCCGCGAGATTCCCGGGGAGCTCGTCGTTCAAATCGGCCGGAAGGAAGACCGCAAGGAGGTCCTCATCTCCTCCCTCGACGCGAAGATCGAGAAAGGGGACGTCCTCTACAGCCTGGCTTCCGGCATCGCGAGCGACTACCACGAACTCGAGGAGCTCGGAGATCTCGCTCGGGAGATGGACATCGAGCTTTCGCTGCACACGCCGTACTACATGGATCTGGCCGACGCGGACGGGTTGGCGGAGAAGAGCGTGCGGAGCGTGATCTGGGGCGGCATGCTCGCGGCCGCGATGGGCTCGCCGATCGTCGTGACGCACCTCGGCATGTTCGGAGAGCTCGAGCCGAAAGAGGCGATGAACCGAATCGCGAAGAACCTGCGTCTCATCCGCGATGCGTACAAGAAAGGCAAGATCCGCTCCCGGCTGGGGATCGAAGCGAGCGGCCGCACCGAGGTCGTCGGGAGCCTCGACGAACTGCTCACCCTGGTCAAGAACGCGAAAGGCGTCCTCCCGGTCCTGAACTTCGCGCACGTCCACGCGCGCGGCTTCGGCCTGTTCAAACGGCCGGAAGACTTCGACGACGTGCTCACGAAGGTCGAGAAAGTCTCGGATGGCGGCCACATCCATGCGCACTTCAGCGGTGTCGAGCATGCGGACGGCAACGAGTTGCGGTACACGCCGATCAAGAAGGGAGACCTGCGGTTCGAACCGCTCGCGGAGTGCCTCCTCGATGAGGACTACGACCTGACGATCGTCTCGTCGTCCCCGCTGCTCGAGCACGACGCGATGTACATGAAGGTCATCTTGGAACGGGTCCTGGCGAAGCGCCTCATGCGGCCGACGAAGCCGGAGAAAGAGGAGAAGGAAGAGCGGGGGGCCAAGCGCCGGTGAAGCGCGGCACGACCGCCGCATCCGACGCCACCACGGCGACCGCGTCGACCGCCTATCTCTTGGACCACCTCGCGAAGATCCTCTCGGTAGACCGGTCGAAAGAGATCGCCGAAGCCGTGGCGATCTTGACCTCCGCGAAGAAACTCTTCGTCTACGGCGTCGGTCGGAGCGGGCTCGCCGCGCGCGCCTTCGCGATGCGAATGGTCCAGTTGGGCATCGACTGCTACTTCATCGGAGAGACGATCACGCCGGTTGTCAGCGACGGCGACGCGGTCCTGATTGTGTCGAACACCGGCTCGACGATGAGCGCGATTCAAGTGGCGAACATCGCTCGGCGCGTGGGGGCGAAGGTGATCGCCGTTACAGGCCACCGCACCTCCAAGCTCGGGCACGCGAGTAATGTGGTCCTCTTGATTCATTCCGAGGGAGACGGGCCCGAGACTCGGCTCGCTCCGCTGGGGACGTTATTTGAAGACGCGACGGTCCTGTTGCTGGACGGCGTCGTCGCCCAAGTCATGGAACGACTCGGACAGACCGAGGCGGACATGCGGGGCCGCCACGCGATCATGGTCTGACCGGAGGACCGTGTGCGTATTCACCCACGCCTGCCGCCCTTTCGGGAAAGCGCACATCGTCGCGGTCGCCGTCATGGTCGGGCTCTCGCCGTGGTCCCTTGACTCCCTCCCAACAAAGACCGCATGAAACGCGCGAGTCTTTATCTACGGGCCGGAATACGCGGTCGAAATGCCGGACGACTTTGTCGTCACCCCCTGGGAAGTCAAGGGGTCGGTGGACTACGACCGGCTCGTGACCCAGTTCGGGACGGAGCGAATCACCCCCGAAATCCTGGAACGGATTCGGAAGACGACGGGCGAGCTCCATCCGATGCTGCGGCGGGGCGTGTTCTACAGCCACCGCGACCTGAATTGGATCTTGGACCAGTACGAGAAGGGGACTCCGTTCGCCTTGTACACGGGCCGGGGGCCTTCGAGCGGCATTCACATCGGGCACATGCTCCCCTGGTTCTTCACCAAATGGCTTCAGGAAAAGTTCCACGCGAAGCTGTACTTTCAGATGACGGACGACGAGAAGTTCCTCTTCAAGGACTTCGATAACCTCGAGGACGCGACGAAGGTCGGTTACGACAACATCCTCGACATCATCGCGATGGGGTTCGACCCAAAGCTGACGAGCATCTTCTTGGACACGGAGTATATCCACCATCTCTATCCGATCGCCGTCGAGGTCGCGAAACGGATCACGTACTCGACGACCCAGGCGGTCTTCGGCTTTGAGAACGCGAACAATATTGGTGAGATCTTCTACACGAGCATCCAGGCCGCGCCGGCGTTCCTACCGACCATCGAGGCGGGAAAAGAGGTTCCTGTCCTGATTCCGTGCGGCATCGACCAGGATCCCCATTTTCGGATCACCCGCGATGTCGCCCCCAAGCTCGGATACCCGAAGCCGGCCTTGATTCACAACAAGCTCCTCCCCAGCCTCCTCGGCCCAGGTGGTAAGATGTCGGCGTCGATTCCGGAGTCGAGCATCTTCACGACCGACACAGAAGCCCAGGCGCGGAAAAAAGTGATGAACGCATTCACGGGCGGGCGAGCGACCGTCGAGGAGCAACGTCGGCTCGGGGCGAACCCGTACATCTGCTCGATTTTCGCCCAGTACAATTACATCTTCGAGCCGGACGACAAGAATCTCGCGATCGTCGAGGAGACGTGCAAGTCGGGCGCCCGCCTCTGCGGGGATTGCAAGGCGGAGCTCTGGGATAAGATCCGACGTTGGCTGAAGACTCATCACGAGGCCCGGGAAAAGGCGAGGGACCACGTCGAGGAATTCGTAATCCGCGACTGACTACGCGAATCCGCGTGTGACCCGGAAGCCGTTGTCGAAGACGAGCGCGTGGTAGCCTGTGTCGTGCCGCGTCCCTCGCATCTTGACGACCCGGAGCTGTCGCTGCATGCCGAACTCGCCCTGTCGCGCGAGCCGGAGGTGCAAGATCCCGTCCGCGAGATAATCCTCCTTGTGCTTCGCGTACGCGGCTCGGCGTGGATCCGCCCCACCCGTGCGGTCCGTCGGCAACTCTCCGAGGAGGAACGCCGTGCACTTCAGATCCCGGAGCCAGCGGATGAGAGAGAACATCTCCCGTCGAGGCTCTCGGAACTTGGCAAGGATTTCGAGCGCATCCAGCGAGTCGAGGACCAGGAAGCGGTAATCGAACGACTTGCGGATGCCTTGCGTGTAGAGCTTGAACAGGTCCAGCCACGGTTGTTCTGCCGAACCCGTTAGCTTCTTCCGGAGCGTGCCGAGGTCCAGGACGCTCAGGTTGCCGTGGGTGTCATCGAGATGGTAGCCTAGCCCTTCCGTGTGGTCGATCAAGCTCGCCCGGCCTTGCTCGAGCGAGACGTACAGCCCGCGGGACCCGTTCAAGGCGCTCGAATGCAGGATATGGTAGGTGAGCGACGTCTTCATCGTGCCGGGTGCGCCGGAGACGAGGACGACGTTCCCCTCCGGGATCCCTCCTCCGAGGACCTCGTCGAGTCCCTCGATGTGCGTCGAGACTCGCTTCACTTTTCGTCCTCCACGATGAGTTCCGCAGCCGCGAAGAGCTCCTCCATCTCCTTGCCCTTCCAATACTCGGCGGCGGTGACCAGGAGGTCCGGGTGCGCCTCGGACGAGATCCGGGACGGCCACTTGCCGCGGGCCAACTCCTCGGCGCCCTGGGCCGCGAACGAACGCAGGCCGCTCGCGGCGGCTTCGAGTTGAGTCCGTAGACCGTGACCCGCGGTCCCTGCGACGACGCCGGAGAGTTCGGTGACGGCACGCGTCAGGAAGTCCAAGAGGGCCGGCACGTGATCGGTCGTGAGTTCCTCCTGCCGAAGACCGTGGGCTCGACTGAACGACGCGAGGAGGCGAACCGCTCCGTTCCCGAAGGATTGCGCGAGGATTGCTTCGATTTCGCGCGCCGGATCGGGGAGCGACCACCAGGTGAACCGCAAGTCTTTCAAAGCGCGGCGCTCCACGTCCGTGAGCCGAGACGTCGAAAAGATTACGGTGGACCCCGTGCCGCGGGCGATGTGTCGCAGCCGCACCACCGCCTCGATCGTCGGCGGCCACTCGGAAAGGGCCGAGAGGTCGGATAGGTCCTCGACCACCGCCAAGCCTCCGCGGGACCCTCCGAGGAATTCGGATGCCGTCGTCAGGGCCCTCAAGGAAGCATGGCGGACGGGCAGGATCGCGGCAAATCCCGTTCCGCTTGCCGACATCGCGGGAGCGGTGCGACCCAGGATCAGGGTGGCGCGTCCGCCGGAGGATTCCTCGTGCGCTGTTCGAAGGGCATATTTGGGACGAATCTCCTCGAAGACAATCGCGTCGGAGGCCGGGAGCCTTCCGGGCTTCGTCGGCCCCTTCGACGGACGCGGCGCGATCGGGTATGGGTCTGCCTGGACCGCAACGAGAGCGAAACATGCCAGCGCGATGGGGGACCCCAGATTCGCACCCGCGAGCGATGCCTCTCCGAGGAACTCGAGTTCGTACGCGTACACCGGCCCCGCGACGATCAGAGCGATGATTCCGACGCCAAGCCAGAACGAGTGCGCCGCGAGCAACCGGGACGAGTAGCGGGCGTAGACGGTCTCCGCGAGCGCGATCCCGAGGCACACGACCAGGAACCCGCCGAGGACATTCCCCTCATACGCCGTGGCCGCCGTCCATCCTTCAATCGGCGCTAGGTATGCGAGCAGCGGGACCGGAATGAGGAGGAGAAACGCCACGGATCTTCGTCGCGGGAGCGTTTCTCCATGGATGAGCCCCAGAACGAGGATTGCGATCAGAGCGTGCGAGAGGAGCATGATCCCCAGAGCCATGTCGTTGCGAAGGGCCGCCAGGACCCCTTCGTTCGTCCCGACGAAGGCCGCCCCGAGCCCGATGTAGGCAAGACTGCACGCAGCGTACGTGGCCTGAAGCCAGGGACGTCGGCCCCGAATCGCGATGAAGGCCAGCAGCCATGCATCCGCTGCAACCCCCGCGAGGATTGCCGCACTCGAAATGTTCATCGGGTGGCCCCAAGGGTTCGGACCCGCAGGACGGTCACCGTGTCAGCGGGACGCCACCGCCAGCGGGTCGCACCCGTTTCGCGAAGTTCTGCGGCTGAGCGAAACCCGGCCTGCCGCGCGTCCGCATCCGTGATGTCGGAGAGGAAAGCTCGCCTGGCGTCCTCGATGAAGAGGCGCCCGAACTCGGGGCCGGTCTCATACAGGGCCCGCACGACATATCCGACCCCGGGTACGGCCGTTCCTTCCGAAGGCCGCACGACGAGGCGCGCCACCGCTTTCAGGAGGCGGTCTCCTTCTTCGACGGAGAAGGTGAGCTCACCTCGAGGACGACCGCGGGGCAATTCGCCGGACAGGGCGAGTCGGGCGGCCCAGATCACGAGGAACGTGACGAGGCCGCCGATGATCAGGAGGTTCGTGAAGCCGATCTGGTAGAACTCGCGGTGGTACCAGAATCCGGCGACGAGCACGAGGGAGATCAGAAACAGGAAGGCGGAGCGGATCAAGAACGTCCGGAGGCGGGGGTCCATGGGCTCACCCGATCGCCCGCGCGACCTCGAACCGACCGTTCTCGAAGAGAAGGGTGTGGTCGTCGCTGTCCTGGTTCACGCTGCGCATCTTCACGCACTGGACGCGGCGCTGAAACGCCGTCTCGGTGACCGGCTCGAGCCGAAGGTGGATGATCCCGTCCGCGAGGAATTCCTCCTCCAGCGCGGTCGGCGGCGCCTCCAGCGCGGGTTCCTCCGAAATCAACAGGCTTGTGACGCCGAGGTCCCGCAGCCACTCGAAGAAACCGAACGTCTCGGCCCGGCGATCGTCGAACTCGAGGACGAGCTCGAGCGCGTCCCACGAGTCGATCGCGAGGAGCCGGAAGTTCCGCCGCATGCGGAGCTCGAAAATCTTCGCCTTCAGGACCGCGAGGAGCGCCTCGCCCCTCGGAGCCGTGGTCTCCGCCATCGACCCGACTTTGGCGACCATCTCCTCGAGATACTCGCGGCCGCGGCTCAGATCGAGGATCGGGAGCGCCTCGGAAACCGCGGTGGCCTTGAGGCCGAGCCCCGCGATGTGTTCGAGGAGGCCCGCCGCGGTCTGCTCGAGGGTGACGTACAGGCCCGGCGCGCCCTCGAGCGCGTTGTGGTACAGGACGTAGTACGCGAGGGACGACTTCATCGTCCCGCTCGCGCCGCGCACCAGGACGACGTGGCCTTGCGGGATCCCGCCGCGCAGCACGTCCTCGTCGAAGCCGCGGATGTGGGTCTTGACCAACGGGCGGGCCATCGGGTCCCCTCAGGAGCTCATCGCTCGGGTGACGCGGAAGCGGCCCTCGTCGAAGTCCATCGCGAGGTATCCGGTGTTGTGCTTCGTCCCCCGCATCTTCACGACCCGGAGCCGGCGCTGCGCCGTCGAGTCGGTCACGAGGTGCATCCGAAGATGGATCACGCCGTCCGCGAGGAACTCCTCGTCCCAGCGTCCTTGGAGTACGTGGCCGGCGACGACCCAATCCGGACGTTCCGTGACGAGGAAGCTCGTGCTGCCGAGGTCGCGGAGCCACTCGAAGAGCCGGTAGATCTCCCGTCGCCGGTCTTTGAACTTCGCGAGGACCTCGAGCGCCTCGAGCGAGTCGATGACGATCAGGTCGAGGCCCCGTTGTTCCTTCACGGACCGGATCCCCTCGCGGAGGCCGTCGAGCCAGTCTTTCTTCTCCCCGAGGAGGTTCGTCGCGGTCCTCGGATCGAGGACGACGAGCGAGCCTTTCGGGACCTCGAGGTGGAGGCCGAGGGACCCCATCTGTTTCAGGAGGCTCGAGCCGCGTTCCTCGAGGCTCAAGTAGAGGCAATGCAGGCCGGCACGCGCCGCGTTCTGTAAGAGAATCGAGAAACCCAGGGAGGACTTCATCGTCCCCGGGGCGCCTTCGATGAGGACGACGTGGCCCCACGGGACCCCGCCTTCGAGCGTCTCATCGAGGCCCTCGACGAATGTGCGCACGCGGCCGGGCGCCTCGATGGCATGCATGGCGACCGCGGCGCCGCCCCGTTCGGCCTCCAGCGACGTCTCAATCGAGAACGCTTCCTCCATCTCGTCCAGGATGTCTCGTTCTCGCTCTTCTTCGGCGGTCGGGCCCGACGATTCGGCGGCGGCTGGCGCGATCTCAACGGTGGCCAGTGGGGCCGCGGCCGAGGCCCGGCTTTGCGCGACCTTCGGTCCGATTTCCTGGGCCTTCTCTTGCGCGAGTCGATGCTCCGGTCGAAGTTCCAGGACTTTGGCGAAGCTCACCTCCGCCTCCGGGAGATTCTGGAGGGACTCGAAAATCAGGCCGCGCTCCATCCATGTTTCCGCATGCGTGGGATGGATCAAAGTCGCCCGATCGAGGACAGCGGCGGCGGTCGGTGTGTCGCCGAGCATCCGAAGGACGCGGCCGAGTCCGAGCCACGCTTGCTCGTCTTTCGGGCTGAGTTCGAGGGCGCGGAGGTACCCGACCGCGGATTTGTACGGCCGCCCGAGGCGCAGATACGCTTCGGCGAGGAGAATCCACGTCCGCCGATCTTCGTCGTCGCGGGAGATGGACTTGAGGAGCGGCTCGATCGCATCGGCGAACCGCATCTCCCGCAGGAGTGCGACGGAATCGTGCAGGTACTTCGCGGCCTCCCGTTTCGCCGCCTCGGTCAGCGCCTTGCGGTCGCTCGAGCGGACGTACGGCTTGAACCGATGGCCTTCCCCCTGAGCCTTCGCCCGGATTCCGTCGACCGCGGCTGCCAGCACGTCCGAGTTGTCCTCGAGGTTCGGCTCGCTCGAGGGGGCGGTCACCGCGGGCGTCGCCGGTCCTCCAGTCGCTCGGTTGGGCGCTGGTTTCTTCGCCGTTTCCGCGATCACGGCGGTGAAGACCTCGCCGCTCGTCACGCGCTGCAAGGCGACCGAGGGGTCCTTCCGACTCGACGCGGCCGGGCTCTCGAGTCGTCGACCGCAGATCCGGCAGTTGATGGCGTCCGGCCGGTTCAACGACGCGCAGCCCGGACACCGGATTGAATTCGGCATGGACCACCTATGGACTGATGACGGGCATGACTTGGAAGCGCCCCTCGTCGAACACGAGCGCGGAGAATCCGGTCTTGTGATGGGAACCCCGCATCTTCTGGACCCGGATCCGGCGTTGGATCTCGACGTCCGAGATCGGGTGCATCTTGAGCTCGATGATTCCGTCCGCGAGGAACGTCTCGTCCCGTCGCGGCTGCGGGGCCTCGAGTCCAAGGTAGGACGCCTCCGAGGCCGCCTCCGCGAGCACGAGTGTGGTCGCGCCGAGGTCTCGCAGCCACTCGAACAGTCGGAAGAGCTCCGTGCGGCGATCCTCGAACTTCGCGAGGACTTCGAGCGCCTCCAGCGAGTCGATGACGACCAGGTCCATCCCGTCGATGTCCTTCTTCGTCGTCATCGTCCGCCGGAGGAATTCCATCCACGGTTTCGATGCGCCCTTGCCCACCTCTTTCTGGATCGTGCCGACGTCGAGGATGTGCACATCGGCGCGGACGGCCTCCACGTCGAACCCCATCGCGGCCATCTGGGCCTCGAGGCTCGGTCGCGTCTGCTCCAGGGAGACGTACAGGCATTTCGCGTCCCGCTGGCGCGCGTTCGCGTGGAGGATCGCGTAGGTCAGGCTCGACTTCATCGTCCCGGGCAGGCCCGAGACGAGGACGACGTGTCCGAGCGGGAAGCCGCCGTCGAGCACGTCATCCAGACCCTCGATGAACGTCGGGATTTTCTTCGTGGCCATCGCGCTACCCCCAACGGGTCCGGGACAAAGTGAGGCGACACGGCCTCCCGAACCGATCGAGCTTCCAGTCGAAATCCTCCTCGAGACGGAGCCGGAGCATCTCCGCCAAGGCGAAGCCGCGGATGCAATGGACCGGGTGGCGCTCGTCGTGCCGCATCGTGCACACTCGGCGGTAGGGGCACAGATCCCCGATCTCCGCGTGGACGGTGTCGGCATCGCCGGTGAATGTCGTATCGGTCGTCGCAAAGAGCCCGCCCTCGTCGATCGACTTCGTGTACGCTTCGCAGGCTTCCTTCGGGTCCTCCGACGCCTGGAATTTCGGGAAGTTAATGAGGAGGAACTTCCGAAGACCTTCCTCTTCGACCGTACGCAAGAAGAGCGGCGCGTTCCCGAGCGACTCCGCGGCGCGGAGCATCCCGTACACGAAGAAGTCTAGCAACCGCTGAAGCCCTTCCTTAGTCGTTGGCATGACACGCCTCCATGGACCGCTCGGTCATCCGGCACCGTCCCGCAAGATCGTCTCGACTTGCTTCGCCGCGCGTTCCATCGCAAGGAGCACGAGTCCCAGGTTCGCGTCGTCGTACACGAGGGCGACGAGGAGCGCCTCTTCCCCGGCGCCGAGGCTCAGGAGCTTGCCTTCGTCGGACTCGATGATCGCGCGAACGAATCGCCCCTGGGCCAGTTGGATCGTCGCCATCTCCGACGTGCCGACGATCGCGGCGGTCATCGCCGCCACCATCTTCGGGTCGACCCCATCCGGGAGGGTGTGGGTCACGACGAGGCCATCCCGCCGCACGACCGCGGCCGACTTGATGTCCGTCACACGGGACAGCTCATCGATCGTCTCCTCGAGGCGCGCCCAGACGTCGGTCATGCGGGCACCTCCGCCCCTTTGAGGATCTCGGTGATCGACTGGACGGCCTTGTCGACGCTGAGCAGCAGGAGACCCATGTTCGCTTCGTTCCGGACCATCGTGACGAGGATCGCCTCCTCGCCGGCGCCGGTCGCGATCATCTTCCCGATCTGGGTGTCCACGATCGACGAGTTGAACGATCCGAGGCCCATCTCGACGACGGCCATCTCGGACGTGCCCACGATCGCAGCGGCCATCGCGGCGATCTTCTTCGGGTCCATCGTCTTCGGGAGCGCGTGCGCGATCAGGATTCCGTCCCGGCGGGCGATCGTCGCCCCGAGCACGGCGGGCAGCCTCCGCAGTTCCGTCAGGATCCCTTGGAGGCGCCGGGCCGCGTCACCGAGCATCCTAGCGCACCCCGATGATCATCTCGGCGAGCATGAGCAAGGCGTCCCGAACGCCCTTGTTCTCCGTCGCCACCGTCGGGACCACAGGGACGTCGTCGGGCAGTTTCATGCGGTGCGCGATTTCCTCCGGAGGAATCGCACCCGGGAGGTCGCTCTTGTTCGCCAGGATCACGTACGGAATCCGCGGCCCGACGAGATCGAGCATCTGTCGGGCCCTCGCGAGTTCGTCCGGATGACTCGCGTCGACGACTAGGAGGACCCCGCTCACCTCGCGCGCGAAGATCTTGAAGATGAACTCGAAGCGCTCCTGGCCCGGCGTGCCGAAGATCTCGGCCTCGATCCCGGTGATGTTGACGTTCCCGTAGTCGAACGCGACCGTCGTGCCCATCCGATCGATGCTGATCGACTTCTCCGCGAGGGCCTTGACGACGGTCGACTTCCCGGCGTTGAACGGGCCGGTGACCAGGATCCGCGGGAAGTACACCGTCAGCCCGACGAGATCCTTGAACGTGTACGGGATCCAGTTCGTCCGAATTCCGTTCGACTCCATCTGTGAGATGCGCATCGAGTTGCGGATGATCCCGCCCCGGAGGGACGATTGAAACTCCACGACGAAGTCGGACATCGCGCGGATCTCATCGAGTTCGCGCTCCATCAGGGTCCAGTTGATGAACAGGAAACAGATGACCGTCCCGGCGGACCGGGCGGCCTCGATCAGTTCGCGCCAGAGCCGCAGGACATCTTCCTTGGGAAACCGGTCCATGAGGAACTCCATCGAGTCCACGACGATTCGGCCGGGATGCTCGGCCGCCATCGCGGCGACGATCGCCTCGCGGATGTTCGCAAGGTTGTCGATGTCGTCGATGTGGTATTTCTCGTGGCTCGGGAGGAGGAGCTGGGACGAGGTCGCGTCGACGAGGACGAGCTTCGCGGGGTCGACCGACCCGAAGCGCTTCAGTTCGCCCCGGGCGAGTTGCGGGGCGCGGAAGAAATCCACGTACAGGCAGATCTCTCCGGCCTTCGCGCCTTGGATCACGAAGTTCTCGCCGAAGAGCCGCTTCTCCGTTGGTTTCTCGCTGAACAACAGGAGGGTCGAAGGCCGTGGGAATCCTCCCTGGAGCCGGTCGTCGAGGACGGGGATTCCCGTCTTCGCGCGGGGGGCGATCGTCTTCGGCGGAGACTGCATCATCGGGCGACCACCGCCTCCGGGAGTCGGGCGAACGGATGCCACGACGCGTCGACCTGGTAGCCGCGCATGTGGTGGACGCGGACCTCGTGGTCCATGCCCTCCGTGAAGCGCATCTCGACGACGCCGTCGACGAGGGATCGCAGGAGGTTCATCGTCAACGGCTCGTGGACGCCCTCGTGGACCGCGTACAGGATGAAGCCGAGGTTCGTCTTCGCGCGCGACGTGACGATCTGGAAGAACTTCGCGATCGCTTGCGGGGAATTGTGGAGGAACAGGGTCGACACGGTGTAGAAGTAGATGCGGACAGGCGTCCCGACCTCCTGGCCCGCCTTGCTCATTGCCATCCCGATTCCTTCGAGGTTGCTGAAGCTCGAGACGAGGAAGGTCTTCTTTCCCGCGGTCGTCTCCGGGGGTCGCTCCGACGACGTCGCGCTGTAACAGTCGACGAACACGAACGACTTGCCCTCGACCGCATCCAGGTCGAGGTGCAACGCCTTGGCCCGCGCTCGGATCTCGCTCGGATGGAGATCCAGGGTCACGAAGACGACGCGCTCCCCGTGCCGCAGGTCGTCTCGGATCCGGTCGACGAGGTACTCGAATTTTCCGACGCCGGGCGGGCCGGTGAGGAGAATCGAATAGTTCGTCGGGAAGCGGTCCTCCAATCACGTCACCTCGGTCGAGGCTTTCGCTCCTGGGCTCGAAGGCGTCGGCTGATTCACCGGAGCCTTCGATGTTCCGTTTTGTCATATATAGGACGTGCCGTAGTTCTCAAGGCTGAGAAATCCCGTCATCGGGAGAGAAACGGACGCGCGCGCGACAAAAACATATAACGCGAGGGTCCCATGCGCCGCGGGATGCCTCCCGGCGCGGTGGAGTTGAGCTACCTCGAGAAGAAAGTCCTTCTCGCGCTGGCCAAGCTCGAGAAATCTGCGCCCGAGGAAATCCGGGATGCGGGCAAGTTCCGAGAACTCGTCGAGGTGATGAACGCCGCTTCGTGGCTCCAGGCGAAAGGCCTCGTCACGATGAAAGAACGGGTCATTCATTCGTATCGGCTGGCGAAACCCGAGGTCGCGCGGCGGGAGCTGCCCGAGCGGAAGGCCCTGAAGGCCGCGATCAAGGCCGGAGGCCGGATCGAAGCAACGCGGCTCAAGAGTGCCTGCAAATTCGATGACGCGGAACTCGCGGTCGCGTTGGGATGGCTGCGTCGGAAGGGCTGGGCCGATGTGTCGAAGGGACCCGAAGGCAGTTTCGTCATCGTGACCTCGGCCGGTCGCGCGGCGGCCAACTCGAAAGGTCCTGATGAAATCCTCTTGGCTCGCCTGGCGAAGGGAGAGCTTACGGAGGATGCGATCGATCCGCGTCTGTTGCGCGATCTGAAGTCTCGACGGGAGCTCGTGAAGGAGCGCGAATCCGTTCGGCGCGAAATCGCGTTAACGGCCGCGGGACAGAAGGTCCTCGCCGCCGGGATTGAACTGAAAGAGGAAGTCGCGCAGCCGACCACGGACCTGTTGCAATCCGGCAAGTGGAAGACCGTCGACTTCCGCCGATACGACACGAAGGCGTTCGCGCCGCTCATCCGACCGGGCAAGCGCCACGTCCTCGGCGCGTACATCGAGCGGATCCGACGAATCTTCCTCAGCATGGGCTTCACGGAGATCGAGGGAGACTTTGTGCTCCCCGCGTTCTGGAACTTCGATGCGCTCTTCCAGCCGCAAGATCATCCCGCGCGGGACCAGCTCGATACGTTCTATCTGGAGAAGCCGTCGACGAGGCCTCTCCCGGACGACGGGATCGTACACCGGGTCGCGGAGGCTCACGAGACCGGCGGAACCACCGGGAGCACCGGGTGGCGGTACCGATGGAACCGCACGGAGGCCGAACGCGCCGTCCTCCGCTCGCACACGACGCCGATCACCTTGAGATGGCTGGGCGAGCACCCCGATCCGCCGCGGAAGGCGTTCATCATCGGACGCGTCTTCCGCCCGGATGCGATCGACTTCACGCACCTCCCGGAATTCCATCAGATCGAGGGCGTCGTCATGGAGGAAGGCGCCAACCTCGCGCAACTGATCGGCGTGATCGAGGAGTTCTACCGCCGGCTCGGCTTCACCCGCGCGAAGTTTCGTCCCGGGTATTTCCCGTACACGGAGCCGAGCATGGAGCCGGAGGTCCAACTGCCCGATGGGACGTGGATGGAGCTCGGCGGGAGCGGCATCTTCCGCCCGGAGGTGACGGAGCCGCTCGGCCTGAAGGCGCCCGTGCTGGCGTGGGGCCTCGGCCTCGAGCGACTGATCATGGCGGTCGAAGGGATCTCGGATATCCGCCAGCTGTACCTGAGCGACATCGACTGGTTGCGAGACCACCGCGCCGTCCTCTGAGCGCGCCGCATCCCGAATGAGAATCGCGTGGGAATCTTTATTTGCGTAACGAGAATCTGCGGCGCGGTCTTCGTATGCCCTCCTCCGCCGAGAACGACATCAGCGCGGGCGAACAGGCCCTCGGCCAGCTCGATTACGATGCCGCGTACAAGCACTTCGACAAGGCGACGAAGGCCGATCCGACCAACGCGGTCGCGTTCTTCGGGAAAGCCGAGGCGGCTCTCGGAGTGCCGAAAGTCGAACCGGAGGAAATTCTGGGGCTGTACAAGAAGGCGATCGACTTGGACGGCGAGAACCCGCAGTTCCGGGATGCCCTCGCCTCCTTCTGCGTCGACCTCGGACGCTTCAACGACGCGGAGGAACAGTACAATGCCGCGGCCAAGTTGGACGAGGAGAACGCTCCGTTCTACTGGTCGGAGTTTGCCATTCAGTATGCGCGGAAGGCGCCCCTCAAGATGGCACAGTTTCTCGACGACAAGACCCGGGACATGATTCGTCAGAAGGCCCTGACATACGCGTTGCGCGCCCTGGGAATCGAGAAAGAGGATGCGAAGCGGATCCTCTGAGACCGTTACGCGACGCGGCCTCCAGGAGCCCGACCTCTTCGGCCCACGCGGCATTCGACGCAGACGCCTCCCGCGATGTGCTCGTCGCACGCGGGTCGTCCGCAGTTGGCGCAGGATCTGAGCGTCGGGCGGCTGCAGAGGTGGCAAAGCGCCGGTACCGCCATGCCGGCGATATCGCACTCTGAAGCCATCAGCCTTCGCCAATGCGCTCAGAGGGCGCGCAGTTCGCCGAACGTCGTTGACCGCTCCGCGAGCGCGTTGTGCTTGTGGATGGACTCTTCAGCCTCGGACTTCACACGCACCCACGTCGTGTCCGGCATCTTAGGGTAGCGCTTGAGAAGCCGGTCCAACACGTCGCGCACGACATCCTCGACGAACTTCGGATTCCGGTGCGCCATCTCGACGAGGCGGCCCTCATCGGGTCGCTTCAGCAGCCCATACGTCGGCGCGGACAGGGACTCCTCCACGATATCGATCAGCTCGTCCGCCTCGATGTCGTGGCCAGGAGGCTCCTGCAGAATGAGCGTCGTCCGATTTCGCTGGTTGTGTGTGATGATGGGCACGCCCTCAGGCCACCGCGTGAGTTCCGGGTGTTCCCTCAGGACGTCGTCCCGGACGGTCTCCATCGCGCACGGGCATGCGGTCATGCCGACCACCTCGACGCCAATCGATCGCACGACATCCCGCTCCCCCCGTCGCGCGTTCGCGCGGGCGACCAGCCGATACGGCTCGAGGGAGGTCCGGCCCCACGGCGACGTCCTCTCGAGGAAATACTCGGCCGTCGCCCATACCTCCGATGTCGTCGCATAGTCGTGTCGCTTCAGGAGGATTTGCGCGATGACCTCGGTGAGTTCTTCGAGGCTCCCGACCGGCTCTCGGACGGAACGGTCGACGACCTCGTTGATCGCCTCGAGATTCCGGGAGAGGTGCGATCCCTTCTGGTCCTGCGGGAGATCGACAAACAAGTCGAGCGTCGTCGTCAGGGTCACCGCACGATTCGGCCGGCGGATTTGGACGGGCTTCACGACCCCCGTCACCCCGACCTTGTTCAATCGAAATCCGTTCGCGACCCGCTCGCTCTGGACGTCCTTCGGGATTGACTCAACCCGGCCGGGTCTACCGGCCCGTATGCTTAAAACTTGCCGGCGTCAGTGCGTCGAACCGCATCGTCGGGCACCCCTGGCCCGCCGGAGGCAGAGGCCGCAGGGAGGGCAGCGCCTGCTCGAGCCGTGTCCAGCAATCGGTTCCGCCCAGAGTAGGAAAGAAAGAGGTCGCGAGGGCCGCTCCCCGCCTTGCGGCGGAGATCGCCCGAAGCCCTCGCGGGTGGGCGTTGGTTGGGGGGAGGATTGTTGAGCGTCTCAGCGGAGGCCGATGAAGCCGTCGTCGTTGAAGGCGACCGGCCCGACGTCCCAGGCCGCCTGGACCGTCTCCGGCGGCTGCACCTCGACATGGATCGCGTGGTTGTTCTGTTCCTCGATCTCCTTCGCCGCGTTCTCGACTTCCTCGGCGAGGGTCGTGAGGTACGACTTCGTCAGATGGTCGACGACGCCTTGGACGATCGTGACGACCATGTGACTGATGACTTGCATCGCTTCGTTGAAGGACATCTGGTCCGCGAACCGGTTCAGCGAATCGTTCTCCACGACGATCACGCTGTCCGCTTCCCGACGGAATTCCTCGAGCCCTTGCCGGGCGGCTTCCGTCCGACCTTCGATCTCGAACGGCAGGATCGCGACGCCGATCGTGACGGCCCCGTTCGCCCGCGCGGCTCGTGCGACGACCGGCGCAGCCCCGGTTCCTGCGGCGCCTCCGAGGCCCGCGACGACGAACACGATGTCCGATGAAAGCGATTCCCGGAGGGATCCTTCCTGGTCTTCGGCGGAGGCGCGCGCTCCGGCGATCCGGTCTTCGTCGGACGGCTGGCCGAGCAGGATCTTGACGTCGCATTCGGCCTTCGAGAGTCCGGAGGGGTCCGTGTTCACCGCGATCGTTTCGACGCCCTTGATGTCGCGGTCGTAGAGCGTGCTCACCATCTTGCCGCCCGCGCCCCCGACTCCGACGACGGAGATCTTCGGGTCCACGGCATCCTCAAACAGGCTGCTGATGACTTCCTCGACGTAATCCCTGGGTACCATTCAATCTGGCCTCCACTCATTCTTTGATCGAGGGAGGCCAGAAGGCAGTCCACTCCGCTGAAGGCGTGCATCCCATCCCTTCATGACAGGTTCCCATCCATTCCCTTTTTCCGTCATTCGAGGTGACTCCCTTCCGGCATCCGCCACGCCCGCGCGATTCATGGCGGGATGACTCCGTCCTTGTCGCCCGTCGATACGGAGACGACCTTCCCGGTCATTTTGTCGACTTCCTTCCGGTGGTCTTGGATCTCCTTCACCCGGTCCCGCGTGAACCACTCCTCGATGCTGCGGACGACCGCGTGCTCCCGACTCAGGAAGTAGCCGTCCGCCACGAGGCGGTCGATCAGTTCGAGGTAGTACCGCGGGATGCGGATCTTGACCGTGTCGCCGCCCTCGCGGATCGTCTGGATATACGCCTGGACCGCGTCGCGGACCAGCTGCGAGCGGTTCCCGTGCGACGTGCTCCCCTTCAGGAACGCGTCGATCAGCTCGAGGTTTTCTTTCTCGAGACGTAGGGTAATCCGCTCGTTTTCGTCCATCCGAATCCCTCGCCTGAACCGCGGGAAGAGGTATGACGAGGTCATACACCATTCCGCGCAATTTTCGGCGTGTTGTCCGCCATATCCTGGGGCACGGTACATATACTCTTTGTCAATTGTCATACGACGTAGGACAATGGGCCTCCATCGTCGCTCCGCATCGTGCCTGGAATGGCCGTTCGATTTTTATTCTGTATGCCAAATGGAAGACGCCTCTCGTCGGTGACGAACGAGGTCGATCGGCGCTCCGAATCCGCCGCGAAAAGCTTTACGAGAATCGCTCCTATCTGCGCGCGTGGCGAAGAAGTCGCCTCGACCCAGCGCTCGACGGGACAAGCCCCAGACCGGCCGAGCCGCCAAGCGCGGTGGTCGCCCTCGACCGCGGCCCAGGCCGAAGGCCCGTCGATCACTGACGCGGCGTAGGAAGGTGCAGGCGCACAGTCGCCCCCGCAAGGCGGCGAAGCCTCGCGGCCACATGGAATCGGTCGACCTGCGGCAGATCGAGGCCAAGTGGCAATCCGCGTGGGAGCGCGAGCAGGTATACGTCGCGCGCGTGGACGCCGCTCGACCGAAGTGGTATTCCACTGTGCCGTATCCGTACATGAACGGGTACCAGCATCTGGGATTCGGCACCTCGTTCCTGCGGGCCGAGTTCCAGTCCCGATTCCGGCGGATGCTCGGTTACAACGTCCTCCATCCGCAGGCATTCCATTGTACCGGCCTTCCGATCCTGGGAGCTGCGAAGCGGATTGCGGAGAAAGAGCCGAAGCAGTGGGAGATCCTCCGGGCGATGGGCGTCCCCGACCGCGAGATCCCGAAATTCGCCGACCCGATGCATTGGATCGAGGTCTTCCCCGCCGCGACGATGGACGATCTGAAGGCGCTCGGCGCGGCCGTCGACTGGACGCGTTCCTTCATCACGACGCCGCTCAACCCGCCCTACGACGCGTTCGTGCGCTGGCAGTTCCACCGCCTCAAGGACGGCGGCTATGTGCGGATCGACAAGCACCCGGTCATCTGGTGCCCGAAGGACCAGGCGCCGATCGGGGACCACGATCGCCTCGAAGGCGAGGGCGAGACGCCGATGGAATACACGCTGCTGAAGTTCCCCCTGGCCGACGGCCGGTTCCTCGTCGCGGCGACGATCCGGCCCGAGACCGTGTTCGGGCAGACGAACCTCTGGATCGATCCGGACGCGGAATATGTGGTCGCGCGAGTCGGCGACGAGCGATGGATCCTCAATGACCTCGCGTCGAAGAAGCTCTCGGAGCAGGGGAAGTCGGTCGCGATCGAGTCGAGGATCCATGGAGCCGACTTGCTCGGCAAGGATGTGGTGGCTCCGGCCATCAACCGCGCGATCCCGATCCTGCCTGGCTCCTTCATCGACCAAGGCCGCGGCACCGGGATCGTGACGAGCGTGCCGTCGGACGCACCCGACGATTACGTCGCCCTGCGGGACCTGCAGCAAGACGATGCTCTCCTCGACAAGTACGATCTGGACCCGGAGCGGATCCGGGCCATCCATCCGATCCCAATCATCCGCACGCCCGGATGGGGGCCGTTGCCCGGCGTCGAGATCGTCGACCGCCTCGGGATCCGGAACCAGCAGGACCGGCAGAAACTCGAGCAGGCGAAGGCGGAGGTGTACAAGACCGGCTTCTACCGCGGCGTCCTGAACGAGAACTGCGGTCCCTACGCCGGCGTCCGGGTGGAGGTCGCCAAAGACGAAATTCGGAAGGAGCTGACGTCGAAAGGTCAGGCCGACCTGATGTACGAGCCGAGCGGCGTCGTCATCTGTCGGTGCATGACCCCGGCGATCGTCAAGGTCGTCGACAACCAATGGTTCCTCTCGTACGCCGACCCGACGTGGAAGGCGAAGGTCCACGATGCGATTGCGTCGATGGACCTGTACCCGCCGGCGCTGCGGAAGTGGTTCGACTACGTGACGGACTGGCTTCGGGACTGGCCATGCGCCCACCATCGCGGCCTCGGGACGATCCTGCCGTGGGATTCGAACTGGGTGATCGAGTCCCTGAGCGACTCGACGATCTACATGGCGTACTACACGATCGCCCACGCACTCCAGGGCGGGCACCTGCGTTCCCAGGTCCCGTGGGCCCAGCGCCTCGACGACGCCTTCTTCGATTTCGTGTTCTTCGGGAAGGGCAGCGCGAAGGCCGTCGCGTCGCGCCTCGGATTGGACGTGAAAGAGATCGAAGGCCTCCGACACGAGTTCGTGTATTGGTATCCGCTCGATCTACGGAACACCGGGAAGGACCTGGTCCAGAACCACATGGCATTCTGCCTGTTCGGACACACCGCCATCTTCCCGAAGGAGCTCTGGCCCCGCGGGTTCGGCGTGAACGGGTGGGTGCGCCTTGCGGGGCGGAAGATGTCGAAGTCCCGCGGGAACGTCTGGTACATCCGCGAATCGGTGCGCGAGTGGGGCGCCGACGTCATCCGCTTGACCGTCGCCAACGCCGGAGATGGCCTCGACGATCCGAACGTCGACATGGACTTCGCGGAGTCCGCGAGGGCCCGCATCGGAGAATGGCTCCGGTTCGCGACCGCGAAGCACGCCAGCCGCCGGGAGCACCATGGGATCGACGCGTGGTTCCTGAGCGTGCTCAACCGTTCGATTCAAGCGAGCCGGACCGCCATGGAGGGGATGAACTACAAGGCGGTCCTGCGTCACGGCTATTTCGACGTGCAGGCGGCTTGGTCCTGGTACGTTCGGCGGTCGGAGGGGCGGCCGCACGCGGACGTGCTGCGCCGGTTCATCGACGTGCAGACGAAGCTGCTCGCTCCGTTCGTACCGCACGCCGCGGAGGAGATCTGGCACCGCCTCCATGGGGAGGGGTTCGTGGTGAACGCGCGGTATCCGGAATCGGTCGAGGGCGAGGTCGACCCGCGGGCCGAGGCCGCCGAGGCGCTCCTTCAATCGACCTTGGCCGATGTCCGGGAGATCCTGAAAGTCACCGGGATCGTTCCGAACCGACTTGCGGTCTACACCGCGCCCGCGTGGAAGCTCCAGGTCCGGCGCACCGCACGGGACCTCGCGAAGCAAGGGCCCATCCCGATGAACGTGCTGATGGAGAAGGTCCTGGCGCAACCGGGGATGCGGGAACGCGCAAAGGAGGTGGCCGCATTTGCCAAAAAGCTCGCCGAAGACCTGCGGCGCGCGAAGGCCGAGGACCTCGACCGGTCCGACTCTATCGACGAGTTCGCGATGTTCCGGGAGAACCTCGGCTTCCTGGGGAAGGAGCTGCGGGTGAACGTCGACGTGTTCCGCGGGGACGATCCGAAGCGCTGGGATCCCTCAATGAAGGCGGACCACGCCGTCCCCGGACGGCCTGCGATTTACGTGGAGTGAGTCCATGAAGATCCGGCGGCCCTCCTCGCCGGAGGTGCCCTTCAAACGAAGACGGAGCCCGCCGCCGCAGGCGACCAAACTCCTGACGTACTCGCTCGCCGCGGGAATCGTCTTCATGGTCCTCCTGGCGATCGTCTTCCTGCCGCGGATGTTCCCCGACCAGACGCCGATCGAGATCGTGAGGAGCTTTCATTTCGAATCGCAGAATGGCACACAAATTTACATCGACAGCGTCACGGTGTCCCTCGAGCTCTCAAGATTCCGCGCGAACTTCTCCGTCGACGGGGTCGAGATGGCACGACTGGGTCCCGGCCTGGGCGGGGGGAACGCGACGTTCCGATTTGTCGATGGGAGCCCCCCGGACGGGCTCTTGGATTCCGGAGACTACTTCCAGGTCTCCCAGCCTCCGATAGGATGTTACCGGCTGGAGATTTTTCAACTGGATGTCGGTCGGCTCACGGGCTCGCTGACCTGGGGCGCGTGCCCCTAGCGCAACGTTTAATTAAACTCGGCTAATAGGCGCCGCCGCGGGCCTGTAGCTTAGCTAGGTAGAGCGATCGGCTCTTATCGGCACGCTCCATCGGAACGTCCGAGGGACACCGATAGGTCAAGGGTTCGAATCCCTTCAGGCCCGCTTGTCTCGAAGGGGTTTGCACTCTCGATCCCTGAGATCGAATGTCAGTTGGCCTGGCGAATTCTTGCCCTTGTCCCCGCAACCCCGCTCCCACCCCAGCGCGCGAGGTCCTGA